>WLWD01002218.1_pt1 | contig 82470 bp, 63 predicted proteins | sample 6712731 | NCBI WGS metagenome assembly WLWD01 (sample SAMN12718690, study PRJNA576275) | sponge metagenome | isolation source: marine sponge | host: Mycale hentscheli | place: New Zealand: South Island, Marlborough, Capsize Point | collected 2014-11-01
TGTCACTATGTTACATGTGATGGGTTTGACTGTCACTAGATTACATGTTGATGGGTTCTGTCACTATGTTCATGTGATGTGGTTTACTGTCACTATGGTTCTGTGATGGGTTTGACTGGTCCTATGTTAATGTGATGGGTGACTGTCACTATGTTACTGGTGATGGGTTGACTGTCACTATTCTGTGATGGGTTGACTGTCCACTATGTTTACATGATGGTACTGTCACTATGTACTTTGATGTTGGCTTCACTATTTTACATTTGATGGGTTGGCTGTCACTAGTGTTACAGTGATGGTTGGCTGTCACTATGTCATGTGATGGTTGCTGCACGATGTTACATGTGATGGGTTGACTGTCACTATGTTACACAGGTGATGGTTGCTGCACATGTTACATGTGATGGGTTGATGTCACTATGTTTAGCATGTGATGGTTGACTGTCACTATTACATGTGATGGGTTGACTGTCACTTGTTACAGTGATGGGTTGACTGGCACTATGTTACATGTGAGGGGTTGGCTGTCACTATGTTACATGTGATGGGTTGACTGTCACTATGTTACATGTGATGGGTTGACTGTCACTATGTTACATGTGATGGGTTGACTGTCACTATGTTACATGTGATGGGTGGACTGTCACTATGTTACATGTGATGGGTTGACTGTCACTATGTTACATGTGATGGGTTGACTGTCACTATGTTACATGTGATGGGTTGACTGTCACTATGTTACATGTGATGGGTTGACTGTCACTATGTTACATGTGATGGGTTGACTGTCACTATGTTACATGTGATGGGTTGACTGTCACTATGTTACATGTGATGGGTTGACTGTCACTATGTTACATGTGATGGGTTGACTGTCACTATGTTACATGTGATGGGTTGACTGTCACTATGTTACATGTGATGGGTTGACTGTCACTATGTTACATGTGATGGGTTGACTGTCACTATGTTACATGTGATGGGTTGACTGTCACTATGTTACATGTGATGGGTTGACTGTCACTATGTTACATGTGATGGGTTGACTGTCACTATGTTGCATGTGATGGGTTGACTGTCACTATGTTACATGTGATGGGTTGACTGTCACTATGTTGCATGTGATGGGTTGACTGTCACTATGTTGTGTCTGTTGCTGTGTTCATAGGGGTTTGAAGGGGTTCAGTCCTGTCTTGATTCAGAATCTTTGCTGACTATAGTCCAGAGACTGGCCACTACCAAGGTGAGGATTATGGCTTCAACTCTTTTTAAACCTAGAATTAAATAAAAATAGAGCTGGGTGTTGCTGTAGGACTACAGTGTAACAATCCATCTAGTAGGATTTCTAGAATGTAATGCCTTGGCTTGTATTCCGCTGGGTTGGTTTCAGATATCTAATAGGCTGTTGAGACGAGATTATAGCCTGAGGGTCATGAATGTAATTTAGCTACTGGAATTGCTGCTTGTGATAGTCTCATTGCCTTTCAGAGGAACTTGAGAAAGATCACTTCTAGCCATGGTGTTAGACTATTTCTACAATATCAAACTAAAACAAATGCAAGAAATCACCTTAGAACTGTATTAGAACTTGTAAAAGTCACCTACATGTATCCTATTAGCATTTCTATATAAACTCAATAAAAGACTGATATTGTTGGGCAAGCAAAGTGAGACCCTCACTAACAAGTCTCAATTGAGATTTTGGTGTGTGTGTTTGTGTAATATGTATATTATGGTTAAGTTCAAAGAGGTCAGTGCGTGTCCACTTTCGGAGGCTACTTTAAAAAGCACTATGGAGACAGAAGGGGACAGATGTTTGCAGTTAGGTCTTACAAACTTAGCATTGCCTTTCAGAGGAACTTGAGGAAGATCACTTCTAGCCATGGTGTTAGACTATTTCTACAATATCAAACTACAAGAAATCACCTTAGAACTGTATTAGAACTTGTAAAGTCACCTACATGTATCCTGATGATGATCTTTTTTTACATCTGAAATAATTAACTGACTATCATGTTCATGGTCTGTCACATGCTAAATTCAGATTTCCTCCTGTGCTAATAGGAGTCATCAATTCTATATAAATATCTACTAATATAGTCCAAACACATATTCAACTTAGCATGAGTACTAGTTAGCACAATAACTTTTAATTAAGGTAGGGAGTGTTGTGTCTGATGTTTGGGTTATTTATATCGTCCTTACACTTGTTTGTTTGTTTGTTTGTTTGTTTTTCTGTTTTGGTTGCAGGTGCATCGACTTGTTATAGTTGATAGTCAGCAGCATGTGGTGGGTGTGGTCTCTCTGTCGGACATCCTCAAATTTCTCGTGTTGAATGACCATGAACAGTGAACACACGCCCGCCCTCGTGAACTGATGTGCACGCTTTAGCTAAGAACATTTTAGAAACTACAAGTATCCGCACATTTTTGCAATAAGTTGTTTAGTTAATGTTATAACTATTATTGTATTGTATTGAATCAAGTATCCTACAAAATATATACAACCTCAGTGGCATTTCCAGCCAAAACGTTGTGTTGTTGTCCGAACTCCATAAGGTAAAGGGTTTCATGGACTCGTCTTGTGCGGTTTCTTTACTTGTGCGCGGGCCGGGATTGTCGCGAGATGGCGAGTCGGAACAGATGGCGAGTCGGAACAACAACGTACAGGGAAGAGCCCAGCAACATCTCCCAGAGTATCAGCGTCTCGGACAGCCAGTAGTGTTGGCTGGACAGGCTCCTTTAATACCTGGTAATATTGACGCCAGACCCGCGGAAGATCCGCTGGAATACCTCAACCCTGGACCTGGTCCGTCCAAGATTCCTGAAACTGTTATCAATGTGAGGATGTTAATTGACTTAGCCCCATCACTGATCAAGACTTTACATTAGCTCCCCTGCATTTTCTTACCATTATTCCATTAGTGGGTAGCTAACTATATTCTCTTAGTAGTGTCTGGGCAAACTCCAGGACACTAAGGTTTCAATTTAAAGGATCAAATCTGCCAGAAAAATTGGGCAGCATTTCACCTGGTTAGAGATAAATAGCTAAAAGTTATCCAAATGCCAAGGTTGCGTGTTGCAGGGGGCAACTAATAGCTTATATATGAATTTTTCGAACAAGAGGTAAGGTTCACAATTTCTTTTTTATTAGGTGTATCCTCTCTCTTTCACAGGCTTTTTTTAAACAATACAGAATTTTAAAATATTTGGTCACCACTGTAAGGACACTGATTAGACTATTATCATATCACGTCATGATCATTACATTATAACTATTAGCTCACGTGTCATCGGGGATTCGATTGTCAATTACATTGTTAATAATTACCTTCGATCTTATGATCTTACATGGCGCTGTGAACAGTTGACGAGTCTGATCAAAAGCGACTAACGATGGCATCGTCCTTTGTGTTCCATACCAGCGATCTACCAAAACTAGACCTCAATGTAGACCGGGGGACAGATTTTTACACTTATCATATGATCTTACAGCCAGCCACCAGGAACCGAACCCAGGACCGCTTGCCTAACGCACAAGCACTCTGCCACTGAGCTATGACAACTAGCCAGCATAGTAAAACATTACATGGATAAAAAGAATTTTTTGGGGAAAAAAAGAATACATTTTCTGTTTGTCTGTTGAGAGCGAGACTGTAGCATAGTAGCACCCCTTACAAGTGTTCCACTTCTGTTGTATTTGTTATGTATTGATTATTCTACTTGTAGTTGGATTTTAAAGATGTCTTCTGTGAAGAAAAACATACTTTTACAAACAAAGAAATTCGTGAAGCTCAAACCATTCTCAACAAATATTCAAGACTCCTTGTTTACAACGGTTTGAGCATTTGTTTCGGGTTTCCTCTGGCAATTTCCTGGGGTATTCTTCACGCCATAGCTATGTTCTTCCTCATATGGCTCATCTACCCCACAATTAAATTTTTGTATATATTAGTGTGGCCAGCAGCTTCTGGAGCATACGCGATTGTCATTTCTCCCTGGCTGGTTCCTCATATTAACACCCTGGGACGTTTATTCAGGCAATTCCGATTTCACGTCACTATGAACAATACTGGAAGAAGGGATGAGAGAGCTATTTAGTTCAACATTTGTTGTGTGCAATTTTATATACTCCTACATACTATTTTATATACTCTTGTAGCAACCACAAGTAGTTAACTGTAGCTTCAGTATATGTACTGGTTTGTTTTTGTAACATCTTCAAATATGTAGACAAAACACTGTAAATTGACTGATGAAGTGTCACTGGATGTGTTAGAACATAATAGTACCAAGTTCTATTGATTTGTTTTCATTGAAAACTTGTGTTGTTGTTGTTGTTGGTGAGTATTGTTGCTTTAAATTCAATAACTTCAGAGGATATCAGAGGCAGCACAATGAGGGAACGCTGTAGCCTCCCAGGCCAGACCCTCATGCCCCTCCCCTCCCTCCTTCACCATACCGCGAAGCAGTATGGTAAAGGGTCTGGCATGCAAGACTAGGAACACTGCAGGTATTCAGGGTTATGATAATAACCCAATCCACCTATTGACATTTTGTACTTTAAAAAAGTTAATTTTATTAGTATTCCTGTTGTTATCGTTACTATAAAAAAAAAACTTTACTGAGAAAATTGGGACTATGTTTTCAAAGTTCACAAATCAGAGGTTGATTGCTTTAAGAAGTGACAAGCAATAGATTTTCTATTTGAGGGGCAGTAGGGTAGTGTTAAATAGAGGTACTTGCTTGTTAGAGAGTTGCTGTGACAGGTTAAAGTGAAACTGCTTACATCTATAGTTAAATCCTAACTAATAATTTTTTCCCTTCAAATAATCATGTACTGACTTCCATCATAAAGTTGATTAGTAAGAGATGCCACATCTCCAGCAAGGCAATTAGCAGCTATAGTACACCTATTATCTTAAGTCACTACACAAACAATGCATGTGGTAACCATTAACACTGTAGGGAGCACCTGAACACATATCTATCTAATAGTTCTCATATTTTTCTATGTAAGTTCATCACTTCAACAGTTTATGTTTATTGCAAAATCTCATGCCACTCAAACTTCTAGAACTTTCTAACTATTTTTAGCTACTTGCATTACTATTTTTATGCATCAAGTGAGCTCTGAAGCTGTAGAGTATTTAACTCTCACTCAGTGCTCTCTTGCTTACTATCGCTACATTCGTGTCTCGTTGATATTTTACATTGTGAGATAGCTTATTAAGCAGGAGACATGGTGGCAGATTTATAGCTACAGTTGGCTAAACTTGTGGGGTTAACTCTGTACTAAAGCCCTACAACCACAACAATGATAATTGTATACAACATGACAGTGATGCTTGACTAAGTTTGATGCATAGAAGTTAAAAACTAAAATTAGTGATCTTGATTAACTCATTTATACTTTCCTGAATAAACTAGTTGAAATTTGAATCTCTGTCTCTCTCTTTAATAAAAATGTTGAGCATAATTTGGCAGCCCCTAATCTCAATGGACTATCATTCTCTCTCTCTCTCTCCCTCTCCCTAGATACTAATTGTAGAAATAGGGTGAAAAACATAAACTTAGGATTTAAGATTACATAATAGATTATATCTGGGGCTGCATGCAGCTAACTGTCAATGGCATCATTTCAATGCTACAGTCATCATCACCTGACACAAAACTATCCACAATTCAGTGCACAAGTTATTTTTATACACGAACGTCATTGGGTCGAGCAATTGGTTCTGCGTGGACATCTTACTATCTCTATGATTACCTGAGGTGCTGACAGAACTTTAGTTGTGACTGATTGTATCTGATCATCTGTGTCCAGGCAATAGATAAATTGACAAGGAAAAGATGGTTAATGTTCCTCAAGTGTGTACCACTTGTAGCTATGGGAGTAACTTATTGCTTGCTATCTACAAAATAATTACAAATCCTGTTGCAGTTCTTCAAAATAGTCATTTTGAGGATAAACAAGTGCAGCATGGACTGCTGGCAAAGAATGCAAAATTTACATTTCAATAAAGCTAGGTTTACACTCATTGTAGCTAGCTACATTACTTGTGTCTTTACTATAATTAGTTAGGCACTGAATACACATGCAAGTGCAAGCTGAGAACATTGACAGTCAAGAAAACTTACCTAAAGGAACAGTGTGGTGGTGAGCTAGAGCTATGCTTTGTACACATTGAACATTAGCACAAGTTAGGCAAGCAAACAAGCACTATACTTGAGGGGAGTAGTGTCTGCAGCACAATGAATAATGGTGGTATAAACTAGCCTTCTATAATGATTTGGTGAGTATAACTGTAGCTGCAACTAATAATTGTATAATTTGATGATACAGTTTGTTTTCAGCATTTATTGGTTGATACAAGCCAAATACTGTCAGGAATAGTCCTCCACACTAAACCTTAATAGGCAGTCATACAATTGAAGGTATAGATGTAAACCTGGATTTTCAGATTCATTCTATTATAAACAATATCCTATTTTCCAAATCTCCACAAAATCTGATTGTACCTGATCATCTGTGTCCAGACAATAGATCACTATGCTTTTATGTCAAAATCTGACATAAAAGCAAAGTGATCCTGGCTAGCTACCATTATTGGTGTGCAGAACACAGTCAGAAAATTTGAATTCTTGATCAGTAATAATGTTCACCTGTTTTTTAGACAAACTGGGTACCGACTCAATAATAGACTCCAGGAATAATCTGTGGTCTGAATGAAATCTTCTGGAATGAATCATGAAACCAAAGGGAACAATGGGATTCTGAACAAAGAAATAGTTTTGGAAGGTTAAGGTTGAGAGATAGTAGTCTCCTATATTGAAAACAGTGTCATAATGAATAGACATTGGATGGTGAGCAATGTGTAAAAGATTGTCCAGTGCTGCTTCCAATGAAGGAGTAGCCTTAAGATGAACTATTATTCGAGGATGAAGATTTATTTGTGAAATGAAGTCTTTAAGTTCACCTTTACGATCTTGTAACTGTAAGTTGAATGCGAGTTCATACATGTTGTATATAGAATCATGGGATAATCGCTGTGCTCGATTCAATTCATCTCTACAATTGTGTACCTACTCAATAGTAAAAAATTGTGGAGATCAAACCAGTAGTTAAAATATTTTAGTATAATAAATACTATGCAGTATTATTTCTAACATAAGAATTAGAGGGGTCACCCCCTTGATCATTGAAGTAAGAGTGTGCTCCTAATTTTTTGAAGGGTTTTTCACCTTCTTCCTCCATGGTTGCTGACAGGTCAAACCAATATTTAATTTTTGGTAACAATGACAAATTCTAACCTACCAGAAATTTAGCATACAAAGTCAACAGCCCCTTGACAACCTGCTAGTGGGTCCCACTGTATGCTACTAAACAAGTCTGCTCGAAATATTTAGCTCTGGTTTTTTTAATCCAAGAATGACCTGCTGAAAGATCAGCTGAGTCACCATAGGTGTCTGTCAACACCTCATTGACTTGTGTATTCATCCTACATCTTGTCTTAATAAACATTGTTACCACCTTTTGGTGCTGTAATTGGAGGGGGAGGGGGAGGTTGTAGAGGATGGTTAAAATTTTACAATTAGCTGCCTCCCCCCCCCCCCCCCCAATTATTCTATTTGCCACATTTCTCATGTAGCACTAGAGGTATATATCATGGTAGAGGTGGTTGGTTTGCAGTGCTGTATGATTACTTGAATATGGCAATAGCTTGAGAATCTAGCTAGCTACTTTTCTGAGCTATATTTTACTGAGAATCAGAATGAAAAATTAAAAACAAAAAAAATAGCTATACGTGTAGCTATAGCTATTTCAGCCCAACTCCCACTCCTATTCCAGCTTTAGGCAGAAACTCCCACTCCTAGTCTCATTAGCCAGACCCTGTTTGGTAAAGAGTCTGGCTAGTGAGACTACTCATGGGTGTTGCTCTCCTGGCATGGTTCCAAGTTGGAGAAATGGAAGTCAGTGACAAACCACACCCATTAAATTGACCACATCCTTCATGTAATTAATATTTATAATTATGATGACAATAACTATTGTTGTTATGATTTGTTTGGAGAATGGTTGTAGCCTTTTGCATTTTGTTAATGTATTAAAAATAAAAATTTGATATATAAAATGTTGTGTGGAATTGCATCATGAACATGGTTTCTGATTGGGCTATTTCAGTGTTTCCTGGCAGATTGATAGAGTAAATTCGGTGACTGCCACGGAGTTTTAGTGGCACTTGGAACCTATGCTCCTGGTTTTAGGCTGCAACTCCTACTCTGTTACACGCGAAGTCCTACTCCTACTCTTGCTCCCAGTTTTAGGCAGCAACTCCCGCTCCTAATCCTGCTCCTGCTCCTGCTCCTGGTTTAGTAACCCCCTAATAGTTGACTGTTGTTTAGTCTCTCACTAGCCCCCGTCAAAGGTATTGCATCGTACATCATGTGATTAAATCAGAACAATAAATAATAGTAATCATTCACTCCAATAAGCACTTGGAGTACACTTCACCTTTGGGCGCAAGTTCACGAGATCAGCCGCAAAGTGTGTGTTTAGGCTACAGCTCCGCCCACCACTTGTTGCACGTATAAAGCTAGTTGAAATTTTTTACCTGCACCGAGTAAGCTGAAATTGACACTGCGCATCAGAAGCAACTGCAACAATGGACGAGTCAAAAGCTCCTCTAACCGAACTTGCGCCACTTTACCCAGCTTACAATCCTAGTTATAACCCTGCTTCCTACCAAATGCAACCTGCTAATGTTGGCCAACAAGGTCAAGTTGTTGTTCCACAGGGAAATATACAAAGTAAAGAAGAAGAACAAAACAACAAGAAAGCCAACAGTGGGTTAGAGGATGGCGATGACTTGACCCCAGGCACTAATCCAGGAGGTATTCCTGACAAGCACTTCAATGTGAGTTGCTATTTCAATCGAATTAGTTACTTTATCAAAATTAAATTTAAATTAGCATATAATAGCCAATAGTATAAATGTGAAATTATATATTATATATATTTTTTCTATAGCTTGATTTTGAGCACTGCTTCACAGAGCACAAGAGTACCAAAACCTTCGTCCACCTTTACAATGTGGTAGGGATTATCTACAAGTACACCAAACTTGCGTTCTACCACATATTTGTGATCTTAATTGGTATCCCCATGGCCATCTTGTGGGCCATCATCAACGGAATCATGATGTTTGTAGTAGTCTGGCTGTGGGGTCCAGCCCTCAAGTTGGTAGTGCTGTGGGTATATGCCGTTGCCCCTGCATTCACCGCACCACTTCAGGCTGTGCTGTCGCCTTTGGCTGATGTAGTGGCTCGCATATTCAGGCAAATTCTAATACGGGCTAACATTAATGGATCATTTATGAAGAACTTTAGCCCAGAACACATGGCTTGATACCATATGTCTATTTTCATCAACATTTGTTCCATATTTTTCCATTTTCTTTATATTGTACACCTCACCCACTCATTTTAAAAGTATGCATGTTAATGTGTAATTAATTGGTCTTTATTGAAATTGATCAAAAGAAAGAAAAAAGAAAAGAAAATTCTTTTGGCTTTAATATTAAATCTAAATGAAACTTTCATAGCTAGGTTAATGAGTTACCTGACTTGAACAGACTAGAGATTTTAAAATTGTAAATCGTAATTTTTTTTTTGGCTGGCTACATTGACATTCAAGAAAACGTACCTAAAGGAACAGTGTGGTGAGCTAGAGCTATGCTTTGTACACACTGAAAATTAGCACAAGTCAGGCAAGCAAACAAGCACTATACTTGAGGGGAGTAGTGTCTGCAGCACAATGAATAATGGTGGTATAAACTAGCCTTCTATAATGATTTGGTGAGTATAACTGTAGCTGCAACTAATAATTGTATAATTTGATGATACAGTTTGTTTTCAGCATTTATTGGTTAATACAAGCCAAATACTGCCAGGAATAGTCCTCCACACTAAACCTTAATAGGCAGTCATACAATTGAAGGTACAGATGTAAACCTGGATTTTCAGATTCATTCTATTATAAACAATATCCTGTTTTCCAAATCTCCACAAAATACTGACATAAAAGCAGCATAGTGATCCTGGCTAGCTACCATTATTGGTGTGCAGAACACAGTCCCATAGACGGTCACAGATTGTATGGCAATCAAATTATTTGCACTTGTAGCTATTTGTAATAATATGTTCCTTGCTTGCCTCATTTTCATTTTATTTTTATATTTATTTATTTTAAAGAAATATTCTCTGAAGAAAAACACACGTCAACATTCAAAATAATAATATATAGAATCCAGGATGTGTTCTGCAGTTGTTGTTGTTTTTCTTCAAACTGGTTATCTATAATGTACTAAGCTTCTTTGTGGGGATTCCACTTGCAGTATTTGGGGTATGTTAAGTGCTTTCGAAATGTGTCTTCTCGTTTGGGTCATTTATCCTTTGATTAAGCTCACATACATGGTTGTATAGCCCACCATTTCTGGAGGATACACTGCTATAATTTCTCCATGGGTCATGTGTCCCTCTCTTGGAAGGAGTGAGTATAGGGCCTCAACTCATGAGTTGTGGGTACACAGATGGACAGCAATTTCACCAGCACTCTGAAACCATCTTTAGCACAGTCTGCATTGCACAGCACCTGCTTACCTCTCACTACTGTCTGCCTTTCTTGCAAGCACTTGTGCCATTTGAAGTTACCAGGTCACTTCTCTCCCACATACACTACACATCACAGTAACTGCTGGTACACCAGGGGTTACCATGGTCATCTTACTCTCTCCTCAGACCTCCTCTGCTCCTGAACCACCTCACACACTTGCTGCACTGCAACCAGCTTGCTCCCTCACTGGCTTCGACCTTTCCACTCTGCATTTATGACGACATGCCTTACCAGCCTCGTCTCTTCACTGAAGCTCCTCCCACACTCCAAGTGTACCAGCACTTGTCTCTCACCTCTTTGCACACACAGTATGGGAATCACACATCGGAGGTTGAGAGTGATGATATAGCAACCGCACACCAGTTAATATGAATACTGTTAAATTGCAAAGGTTTGACAAAAGCCTCATATAGCCACACCACTAATTAATGATTATCTATGAGGAACTATACAAGATAATCAATACATATTTCATTAGATGTACTTACCACACTGGACCTTATCTTAGTCAAATTAACCATGGTTGAAGTGTAAATAGAAAATGCATTAAAATGCTGGCATTTCTTATGTTGCTTCAACTCTTTATTTTACTGAGCTAAAATGAAATTGTTTATTTGCATATATATTATGTATATTATATATATATATATATATATTTATTTGTTACTATAAACTATAAACTTGGTCAGCACTATGCTTGTGTACGACAGCAGGGTGTGTGTATTTAAGAATAATTCATGAGCTGAGCAGAGTTAGGTAAAGGATAGTCATTACCTGAATGGGAAACGCAAGGAGGGAAGAAAAAAAAGTGATGTAGGGTACCTCGTCAAGTTCGAACTCTCAATCATCCAGTCTGCGCATATCACACACTTACCATTGAATCATTCAGAACTACCATTCAGTGAGCCCTGGAGTGCCTTATTGTATCAGTTATGTCTGTCTGTATGTATGTATGTATGTATATATTTATGTGCATGTATGTATGTATATATTTATGTGCATGCATGTATGTATATATGTATGTGTGTATGTATGTATATCTTGCCCTGTCCATTACCCACTCTAGGGTGTATGTGGTTGAACTCAGTTGGGAAAGAGTGTTCACCTAGTATGGTAGCAAACCACAAATTATGGGTAGAAGAAGAAAGGCAGTAGAAGAACACAAGGGTTTAGAATAGTAGGAGAAAATGCTGACTGATGTAACTACTTCAATGAAGAAGTGAAAGAAAGTACACAGAAAGGACAGAGATACTGGGGAGCAGGAGAGGTAGACAGAGGAGGAGGAGAAGGGAATCCATGAGTTGAGAGGAATATCAAAACCTGGGGTGACTCAGGAAGAAAGTGACCAGGACAGGAAGACCACAAATAAATATATCTTGTGCTTTCAGAAAAAAATGTATACATAACCAAGCACCAGAGTGGCGGGGTATTTGCCAGTAATTTTTTTCCCCGCATATTATATGGTCGCCTAAAACTTATATTTATTCTAGGGTTGCTGGAACAATTTGGTAGCTAACAATACCTCAGAAGTGTACTTACATATTATCTGAACAGCAAGTTGTTTAACAGACAATGTGCTAGTTAAACCCTTTACCTACTGCTCTGTGAGACTCTGCCCAAGCATCAATTGTAGGGTGTGTCTCATATAATAAATGAGTGATTGATTGATTATTATTTTAGATACACTATAGCATAGGTGATCTTTTACGTAGTACATGACACAAGAAATTCAGTTGGTAGTCTGTTATTTGTAGATTCATTTCTATTATCCTGACTTGACTTAGGCACACATTGACTCCCCCTTTTAATGAAAAGGATGGTGTAGGAGCATGTTCAGTTCTCTATGGGAACTTTCTTTAAAAATCACTTGATTGACTAAAAATCAGCAGTTATTTTAGTCTGGCACAGCCAGACCCTTTACCTAACCACTATGCGGAGAAAGGTTAGGTAAAGAGGCTGGTTGCGCCAGACTACACTTATTTCAGTCAGGCCTCTTGGTTCACAGTGACACACAATTTCAAATTCAAGACCTCACACTAGCTACTTACACTAAATCTCATGCTTTTTATCTTCCAGAGTGAAGTTTTAATTTTAGGCTTTCTGTACATTTAAACACTGACCTTGTGTCAATTGCCAGCTTTCGAGGTTATCAAACAGGAAAACATTCCCGCCATCTAGAAATGCATGTTCTCATTCATTGCCTTCTATAGCTAGCTATTGTGTACCCTTATTGACTGATATTGATAAATGGTTCACCCTCAACGTCATACTGCACCCAGCAGGCAATACTAGAGGGGAAGATGGGAAGTTATTGAGGAATCTGATAAGTTTAAAAAGCAGCCCCCCCACCTAAATGCTAAGAATTGATACACATAGCTAAGTGTATAAAAACTAAATTTGATATGAAGTTACTAGTGTTTTGATAATACCACATTCTAACATTCTTTTCAGTTATTCAATGATTCCTTTGAAAGTTAAATTTTAGTTTCATCTTCTCAGTCTGGTCAGTTTAAACTTTCACTATTCAATTCTTTGAACAGTACAGTTCCATCAACAGTGGGGGTGGGGAGCAGGTTGCACTGGGTGATTGTTGGCCTTTATATTAACTTGAACCAGGTAGCTAGAAATTCTATGAACAAGAAAAATGCTGTATGTTACAACCAGCATTCATGTTTATAAAAAAAATACATATCAGCTTCAATTGGGGGAAAAGAGCCAGTAAATTAAGATGAATCAGTGCATCCCACCCAACTGATCAACAGACATTTTAGATTCCTTGGTCGCTAATCTCACCATGGAAGATTAAACTTTCCTAAAATTGTGCTCCACAGGTTGAGATGTCTGATCTCTCTCCTAATTACTGCAACATCTACATTTTTTTTGTTACCAAATGACACACATTCTACTACAGATCTTTTTTTTTTATTTATTTTTTTTTTTTTATGAAGTAGCACTCCTAACATGTCCATAACCTTTTTTTTTTTGTAACTTTCTGGCACCTTTTGTCCTGCAGCATCATTCATAGCAACCCCATATTAAAACTTTCATAACTGGTTGCATGAAGCACTTATACTACTGTTCCAAGTAAGGTCAGGACTCTTAACTGACTATAATAGCTGACTACTGTTTAGTCTCTCACTAGCCCCCGTCAAAGGTATTGCATCGTACATCATGTGATTAAATCAGAACAATAAATAATAGTAATCATTCACCTAAAACTTGGAGTACACATCACCGTAGTTCCTATTTGGGCGCAAGTTCACGAGATCAGCCGCAAAGTATGTTTAGGCTACAGCTCCGCCCACCACTTGTTGCACGTATAAAGCTAGGTTGAAATTCTCTACCTGCACCGGTAAGCTGAAATTGACATTGCGCATCAGAAGCAACTGCAACATGGACGAGTCAAAAGCTCCTCTAACCGAACCTGCACCACTTTACCCAGCTTACAATCCTAGTTATAACCCTGCTTCCTACCAAATGCAACCTGCTAATGTTGGCCAACAAGGTCAATTTGTTGTTCCACACAAAGTAAAGAAGAAGAACAAAACAACAAGAAAGCCAACAGTGGGTTAGAGGATGGCGATGACTTGACCCCAGGCACTAATCCAGGAGGTATTCCTGACAAGCACTTCAATGTGAGTTGCTATTTCAATCGAATTAGTTACTTTATCAAAATTAAATTTCAATTAGCATATAATAGCCAATAGTATAAATGTGAAATTATATATATATATTTTTTCTATAGCTTGACTTTGAGCACTGCTTCACAGAGCACAAGAGTACCAAAACCTTCGTCCACCTTTACAATGTGGTAGGGATTATCTACAAGTACACCAAACTTGTGTTCTACCACATATTTGTGATCTTAATTGGTATCCCCATGGCCATCTTGTGGGCCATCATTAACGGAATCATGATGTTTGTAGTAGTCTGGCTGTGGGGTCCAGCCCTCAAGTTGGTAGTGCTATGGGTATATGCCGTTGCCCCTGCATTCACCGCACCACTTCAGGCTGTGCTGTCGCCTTTGGCTGATGTAGTGGCTCGCATATTCAGGCAAATTCGAATACGGGCTAACATTAATGGATCATTTATGAAGAACATTAGCCCAGAACACATGGCTTGATACCATACGTCTATTTTCATCAACATTTGTTCCATTTTTTTCCTTCATTTTCTTTATATTGTACACCTCACCCACTCGTTTTATAAGTATGCATGTTAATGTGTAATTAATTGGTCTTTATTGAAATTGATCAAAAGAAAAAAAAGAAAAGAAAATTCTTTTGGCTTTAATAAAGCAATCCAAAATGTTGCTTTAATGTTAAATCTAAATGAAACTTTCATAGCTAGGTTAATGAGTTACCTGACTTGAACAGCTTAGATTTACCACACAGAGTTGAAGAGCCTCAACCTATAGCTGTAGTCAGTCTTCTTTATAGAAGAATCAACAAAGCAATATCTTTGTGAGATGTAACGGGTATTAAATAATTGGGGAAGGGGTCAGGTGCGATATAGAGAATATAAAGAAAAATGAGCTAACATGTTTGATCAGGTAGGAGTAAAAGTCAAGTCATATATATGTAAAAAGTTCTAGCTGCCTAGTATGTCACAAAACTACACAGTGTCATTCGACCTGTAAGCAATTATGGGTACGTTATTCTTGATACCACAACTACAGAAAAATATATAAAGTCATCTTTTTATGAAAGTTGTATAGTGCAGCCTCTTGTCCGAGTACAAGGTTGATATACAATGATGTAAATCATTGGGGGGCTCAGCCCTCTCTCCCTTCAAAACTTTGGGGAGGGGCTGTAGCCCTTTCTGTCCCCACCCTCAGCTTATGAAGCTATGATATGAAAAACATTTCATGTTTAATAATTTCGCTGTTTTGTGTGTAAGATACAAGGCTTGAGGGCATTATTGCTATGTGTATTACATATTGTACATTTTGCGCAATTCCCTTTAGCTAATTAATGCTTCCAAACTACACTACTAAAGGCTGGAGAGCCTTGTGCTGACTAACAATGGTTAGTTTTCTATCTGAATCAATGTGACACAGGTCAGCTCATGCTCTAAATACTTGCTCACTGTAAGATATAGTAATTCATTAAATAGCCTTGAAGTTAATTACGCTTCACAGGTAATTTGAGTTAGGTGAAAAGAATTTCACCTAGCGGTATGGTAAAGGTCGAATTAAACGTCTATGAATAATTGGTACAGGGTCAACAGTGGTAAATGGTCGACAGTATCACCAATCTGAGTTGAGCTCTTTATAAACAATTAATTAAGCTACTTTTCAGCTGTTTGGTTAGTTGCTTGGTTAGTTGCTTGCTTCGGTAGGCAAGTTGTGTCTGTACTGTGCGTGCCTTTTCGTTATGGCGTCGGGTACGATTTATAGAAAGGCTGTTTGGCTCGCGAAAGGTCTTACTGAATATACGAAGTAAGTGAAAGACTAACTGACTTTCTGTCTGTCACTACTTGTGACTACTTCAATAGAAGTGGATATCAGAAGGCTTCACAGAGATTCCAGACTATTGCAGTGAGAGAGGACATATCCAGGTTAGTGGCTCAGTATTGGGAGTGGGTGCATGCAACTTATTTGACTGGTACATACTTAAATGCAGTTAGGCTGCCAAGGGCATAATGAATAGCTGAAGAATTTCATAGTCCTTACATAAATCATTATATCTGGGAGAGTTAATGGCTCCCATTTCTGCTCGGCATGAATGGGAAGGTGACTTGCAAACTATTACATAATGATTACACTTGGTTCCCATGGTGATTATGTAATCATACCCATTCCCATGTGCAGCTTTTTTTTTTTCTTCCTTCTAATAACATGAGTGGTCATACTTTTTACCACCAGTGCCTGTTGTTTACCACCACAGTGCCTATTGTTGTTTTGAGATTGTATAGCATTCTGAAGCATTTATCTGGTCTTCTATAATTAGTTTGGAAGCATCATTACATTATTGATTCAATACAATGGACCAAAGTGTTGTGAATCCATTGATAAGTTATTATTTGTAATTTGTATACTTGTAGTCGAGTTTTCATGATCACTGGAGCTAATAGCGGTATCGGAAAGAGTGCAGCTCAGACACTGGCAGCCAAAGGTGTGTGTGTGTGTGTGTGAGTATGTGTATGTGTGTGTGTGTGTGAGTGTTGTGAGCCTCAAGCTGTAATAATTAACTCAGTCCAGTACTGAAAGTGGGCTGGTCTAGCCTTGGCAGCACTACTTGACAAAGCCCTGCCACGGTTATGCCTGGCTACCTACCTACTCATCTTGTTAATGGATATTTATATACATATGTGTGTGTATTTGCATGTATTAGTGCATGTACACGCCTATGTACATGTGTATGTATGTGTGTATGTACATGTGTATGTATGTGTGTATGTACATGTGTATGTATGTGTGTATGTATGTATGTGTGTATGTATGTATGTGTGTATGTATGTATGTGTGTGTGTATGTATGTGTGTATGTATGTGTGTATATGCAGGTGCCATAGTGTACATGGTATGTAGGAGTAGGGAGAGAGGAGAGGCAGCCAGACAGGAGATAGTGACAGCCACAGGAAACGAGGTAAGTGTGGGTGAGTGGCATAATGTATCACTATTGTCATGGGAGTCTTATAAGATTGTGTGAATTAAGTTACACTTGTTGTATGCATAGTAGTAACCCATTTGAAAGAAAAACTTCATGAGCAGATTAGCATTTAATTTTTCTTGATAGAGTGCTGTTAACGAGAAGTTCATGGGTGTGGTATAGCATTGTTAATTTGATAATTGAACACTCGACTCCTTCTTTAAATTCAATAAATTCCAGTCGTACATCTCAAACTGCTGCCACTAAAGAAATGTAGTTTAGAAAGAAGTTTAGAAAGAAGAGTTGTTAGCTTCAGCACAGCGGGCAGCTTAAGTTTGACTTCACATTATCGACCTGCAAAGCTAGTTAACAAACATACTAGAACTAAACGAAGCAAATGCTATTAATATTACTATAGCATTACTTTATAACCTCCTCCTTCCCTCTCCCCTTCTTTCCTCACACACACACACACACACACACACACACACACACACACACACACACACACTAGAAGGTGGAGTTACTTATTCTGGACATGGCTCTACCTCGTGATGTGTTGAAATTTGCAAGTGAATTTGTATCCAGTGAGAAGAAGTTGGATGTTCTGGTTAGTGGTAGTAAACCAGTTGATAGTGTGAGTGCATATATTGCAAACCTTTCACTAGTTGTTTAGGTTCACTTTGTTTTCTTGATTCTATTTTTAGTTTTAGTATAGTGTTTGTTAATTACTGTCACATTTCTGAGAATTTAGTTGGTATGAATTATTAGGTTAACAATGCCGGAGTGATGAATGGAACGAGAGTGCTTGATGAAGATGGCATGGAGAGTAACTTCTGTGTCAACACATTAGGTAAGGTGTGGTCATGATCGACTGACTGACTGACTGCTCACTGCTTCCCGTTGTCATTGCGTAGGAACTTACCTCCTCACCGCTGGGCTGTTTCCAGCATTGGAGAGAAGTTCACAGCCACAAGTGGTTAGTTGTGTGATATCTGGTTTGTGTGTTTTGAGTGTGCTTTGTGTGGCTATTGCATTTAGAAACCCTTTACCAGATATGAAGTAAGGGTAGCTGTGAGCCATGTATGAATTTTATCTTAAAACTAACTTTTTTTTTTTTTTGCTTTTTTTTTTTTTTTTGCTGCCCTGGTATCAGACCTAAGTCTTAAAAGAGCATAAAAACACTGTCCTCACTACTATAAAATGTCCAAGAACTACCCAGTTTCCCCTAACTATCTTAGCTAAGTCAGTTGCCAATAGATAGTAGTAGTATAATTATTCCTGTACAATTTGAGATGCTTTCCAATCCAAAGTTCCTCCTCGAGCTCAATGCATATCTGAGCTTTAAATATTTTTCTACATTTCATTAGCTGTTCCATTGTCACTTTACAATTAATTCTGTTCTAATGCATTGATAATTTCTACTTCAGTGAGTTTGTGTTGTCTCTGTCTCTTCCAGGTCACTGTGTCGTCAGGTGGTATGCTAGTGGTGAAACTAGATCCCAGAGACCTGCACTTTGAAAACTACAGGAACTTTGACGGAACCTTTGCGTATGCCCAGAACAAAGTGAGACATTCAGTATAATATATTTCTGTCCAGTGTGTAACACGTGATGAGATGGTCCGTTTGATAATGTGCAGCGTCAGCAAGTAGTGATGAGCAGAAAGTGGGCGGAGCGGAAGCCAAACATTCACTTCTCATCCATGCATCCAGGATGGGCGGACACTCCAGGTATCAGACGTAGCTAGCGAGGAGCGAGGGGCAGGGACTAGATGGTACCCCTAAAAAAAATTTTAGGGCAACTATGATGCTTGATTTTGTCTCTATGTCTTCAGTTGTATTAGTTTATTGATTGATTTATTTAGCTGTACAGTCCTCCATGCCAGATTTCCACCGTCGCATGGAAGGTAAACTGCGGACACCAGAAGAAGGAGCTGACACCATTGCTTGGCTGTGCTTGGACAAAGAGGTCACCAGCCTACCCAATGGGTCATTCTATCAAGGTAAATACAGTCAGGTAACATAGTGGAAGAGAGGTAAATACAGTCAGGTAACATAGTGGAAGAGAGGTAAATACAGTCAGGTAACACAGTGGAAGAGATGTAAATACAGTCAGGTAACATAGTGGAAGAGAGGTAAATACAGTCAGGTAACATAGTGGAAGAGAGGTAAATACAGTCAGGTAACATAGTGGAAGAGAGGTAAATACAGTCAGGTAACATAGTGGAAGAGAGGTAAATACAGTCAGGTAACATAGTGGAAGAGAGGTAAATACAGTCAGGTAACATAGTGGAAGAGAGGTAAATACAGTCAGGTAACATAGTGGAAGAGAGGTAAATACAGTCAGGTAACATAGTGGAAGAGAGGTAAATACAGTCAGGTAACACAGTGGAAGAGACGTAAATACAGTCAGGTAACACAGTGGAAGAGACGTAAATACAGTCAGGTAACACAGTGGAAGAGAGGTAAATACAGTCAGGTAACACAGTGGAAGAGAGGTAAATACAGTCAGGTAACACAGTGGAAGAGAGGTAAATACAGTCAGGTAACATAGTGGAAGAGACGTAAATACAGTCAGGTAACATAGTGGAAGAGACGTAAATACAGTCAGGTAACATAGTGGAAGAGAGGTAAATACAGTCAGGTAACATAGTGGAAGAGAGGTAAATACAGTCAGGTAGCATAGTGGAAGAGAGGTAAATACAGTCAGGTAACACAGTGGAAGAGAGGTAAATACAGTCAGGTAACACAGTGGAAGAGACGTAAATACAGTCAGGTAACATAGTGGAAGAGAGGTAAATACAGTCAGGTAGCATAGTGGAAGAGAGGTAAATACAGTCAGGTAGCATAGTGGAAGAGAGGTAAATACAGTCAGGTAACACAGTGGAAGAGAGGTAAATACAGTCAGGTAACACAGTGGAAGAGAGGTAAATACAGTCAGGTAACACAGTGGAAGAGAGGTAAATACAGTCAGGTAACACAGTGGAAGAGAGGTAAATACAGTCAGGTAACACAGTGGAAGAGAGGTAAATACAGTCAGGTAACACAGTGGAAGAGATGTAAATACAGTCAGGTAACATAGTGGAAGAGAGGTAAATACAGTCAGGTAACATAGTGGAAGAGAGGTAAATACAGTCAGGTAACATAGTGGAAGAGGGGTAAATACAGTCAGGGAACATAGTGGAAGAGATGTAAATACGGTCAGGTAACATAGTGGAAGAGGGCTATCATGAAGTGGCCATTGTAATTGAACCTCCAACACAGGACAAAGACTAAAATTTCTTATGTCTCCAACTGTAAGATAGTTCAGCTTTCATGCAATCTTTCCTAATGAGATAGCCGCCAATTGAGCTATCCTCGTTAAGGAAATGTAGGGTGAAAGGTGAAATGTAGGGTGAAAGGTGACTTGTCCTTCAGTTGGAGACATAGGACATTTTAATTTTCATCCTCTGCAAGTTTCTATTACACTTGAACGTCTCGTCTAACCTCTGACTTATTTGATATCAACTAATAGTGTTTGCTGGTAAAGGACATCAATATAATAATTGCAAATTTTTCTCGTTCTAACAGCCAATATTGTTAATAAAAATGTAACATCAATATAGTAGACAAGCTACCAAATTAAATATTCAACTTTTTGGTGTTCAGTTTTGCATGAAAATTGAATAACCAGTTGTGCATTTACCAAGAGACTTGGAACACTCTCGGCCTTGAGCCGCAGCTAATTTTAAGACACGAAAGCTTTCTCTGGTTAACTTTTAAGTGAGTCTAGCAACAAATATCAAGGTGATAGCATGATTAAGAAAGGCAAGTCTTGTGTTTGGATAATCAAGTCAACAGTAAACGCCATTCAGGAGGGACCTAAGATGAAATTTGTATAAATAATGCTACTCACCAGTTAAAAAACAAAACAAAAAACAAAAAATAGTGCTGTGCGTAAATTGCCCATTAAAAATGTATGGGAAAAATCACTGTTCAATTGAAATTGCACAGGGAAAGTGAAATACCACAGTAGCTATGTCAAATAGTACGGGTAAGTGCGCATTCGTGTAGTGCTAGTCTTGGAAACGTACAGTTAGAGTAGTTTCTAGTTGGAGACAATGTTGTTCTTTAGTGCACAAGTTCTATCCATATTAGACAGAATTTTTCTTCAACAGATTAGGTGGAGTGTAGGTTAAAAATGAAGTTCCAGAGGAAGCTAATCCTGAAATTCAGAGATAGCAAGTGAAGAAACAGTGTAGCTACAGTGCAAATGATAAAAAAATTAAAAAAAATAAAATAAAATAAAAAAAAGCTGGCCTACTATTAGCAAGTGATAGCACGGGTAACCTGGGCTATTAGTCAATAGCACTCATACAAATAGCTTATAGAGATCTAAAATACATTGCTGTTAACATTTGTGAATTATTTATTAGTCACAATGAATGTGCCTTTGTGGGGTATGTATGTAGATCGCCAAGCAGTTTCAGAACACCTGCCATTGGCCTGGAGCAGGTCTGATGCTCAGGATGAAGATTTGCTCATGTCCAATCTTGAAGACTTAGCTGTCAAATTTTCATCTGCATAAAGTCTGTGTCAATTATCAGTATTTTAAGTTTTGTGTATGCCATTTTTATTTCATGGATTGCAATTTTAATTTATTTGTTTGAGATATAAATTTATGAATTCTGTCAAGACGATTGGTACATACAGTAGAACCTCCGAACTGAGAACAATTTGGACCAAGCTTTCAGTTCAAAATTCAGAGATTGTTTTCAAGAGGTGGTAAACATTACATTTTTATTGGAGGGTTCAAGCAGAAAGTTCACCAAATAGAGGTATTAATTTACTCGTTAAATCAGAGGTTCTATTGCATTAACTGTGTATGGAGCAATTCATGAAGTTACTGGTACTGGTATGTATATACGAGTCTCTTTAGAAAACCAATCAAGCTCAGGTTTTTCCTTTCCTGTCCTCTCCACAGTATACCAGGATCATATAAGGTACGTGAAGTTTGTGAACACAAACCATCTTGAAAATTACATAAGAGATTTCTCATTTCCCAACCTTTCACCCACAGAGAATTGCAAAGATTTAAATCACCAGGATAGAACAGGAGGGCCAAGCCTTGGAATTCATAATAATTGTTTCTTTGAGAATATTTCGCTAGCATTTTGCAATTCATTTCTCATCACGGGTCTCTTGAGTCTGTACATATAATTTCATGACCTGCATCTCAGTGACTTAGATTTATCATCACACTGTCTCTAACCAACCACAATACTGTATTTACAACATAAATGGTTAAAGTATTACTTCCAACAGTGAGTCAAAAGAGTGACTGTTCTTTTGACATTGTTAATGATGAGATAGCAGAAGGACTGAGGGTGGGTGTGGTCACAAGGAAGTATTACATTATCTTTAACCTACAAAGAAAAAAGGCAAAAAAATTACTGTATAAAACAAACTAGAAATCCTACAAAAGAACTCACCATTCCTTTGAGTTTCAGCACTGTCTGTGGTATGGACAGGACATTGCTGGATGGATTCCTCACAATACTGCAAGAAATTACAGACAGCAGCAAGTCTTAAAACAAGTAATAAATAGATAATAATATGGATATTATTATTTGTCATTATCCCTATATTACAAGGCAGGACTTGCCTCAGTGTGAGTAGAAACAGAGGCAGCACACCCATTGAGCCTGGACCAGGGAACCTTCAAGAAAAACCCAAATAGTAGAATCTGGCTCACAAGGAAGTGGCCACTATAGACCAGTGTCAGTTTGGGGGGGGGGGGGGGGGGGGGGGGGGAGGGGAGATGGAAGGGGAAAGTGTTTTTCCCCCCATCCTTGTTCAATGATTGTTATTTTAGGCTATATATAGTGTAAAGCATACTGAGTATATAATGCCAGTATAACATTGCAACTACAATAACCTGTCATGTCCACGTTTGGGACAGGAAATAAAACATGTAGCTATTTATATCTCCAGAAAAGCCAATCCAATAGCGATTATTTTTAAAATTACCATATGGGAAAAGTGAGTTGATGAAAGCTTTTGCAAGGATATGTGCATTTTGTTGGTATTACCAGCATCTGTAGTTGGGGAAGTGAGTGAGGCAGAATTGAAAATTGCGTGTATGTATGTATACCTAGTCTCTTATTAGTAGAGTGGGCAGAGCCTTCTTTTTGCCCCAAACATTTTTGGGCTCACCAAGTACTTCTTCATTATATATAATGTATACATATAATACTTATAGCACGAGTCAGCATAGCATATAGGGAGATATTCCATGAGCATGCGTAAATATTTCTCAATCACTTATGTGGCCATCCAAGCTTCTTGCTAGGAAAAAAAACAAAAAAACAAAAATACTAACAGATTCGTATTCTTCCCCAATTCTCTTCTTTACAGCCACGGAAAAGAAAGCCTCATTGTTCAGAAGTAACTCTGCCATACTTCCAAAAATACAGTCATCCACCGTCCAGAACTATGCATGGGTGTGTCGGAGCATTCAATAAGGAAAATATTGAGCACTCACATGATGCAGAAATACTCAAGTGAAAATATCCAATGTATATTATATACATATGTGACCGTCTACAGGAAAACCGGGCACAACGCGGCGTGCGTAAATATCGAGAAAAGATCGATCGATTTCTTAAAAATGTATTGTTTCAAGCCGACGGAAGGGAACGGTTAGGTCTATTATAGTGGGAATGACTTAAGCTACGACGATAAATCTTGGAGAGCTCAATATCTGGACGCCGACAACTCTGTTGTGCCCGGTTATCCTGTAGACGGTCACATATAGTTTGGGTACAGATCTGCTTGCAGAGGTCACTATGACAGATACAGGTCTAATTGTTCCTTGAATTATAAACAGAAAGGCTCATCCTTGAGCATACCACTAATACTCCACTCATACATACACGTAGGATATTTTCAAGGTGGTAATATTTGTAGGAGAGTCAGTGGAGCATCAATATTTCAGTTCTATGTGATACACATCCCTCATTCCACTGACATGCAGGTAGGGCGTGTGTGTACATGTGTGTGCATGTATGTGTGCACGTATGTGGTGTGTATGTGTGTGTGCACGTATGTGGTGTGTATGTGTGTGCACGTACGTGGTGTGTATGTGTGTGCGTGATTGACTTACGTGAGCAGTTCTTTGTAGAGAAGTTTAGAGATATTCAGGTAAGGTAGGATGTCATCTTCATACTGCACAACACATACATATATATTCACAGTCACAAATACCAGAGACATCCAGTAACTCATACATAGCAAGCTCCAACTGTGCAGTGAGCAAGCTAGCTGATGCTTTCCAAGTGGTAAGAGACATTCTCCCTTCGTACACGGGGAATTTGTATGTAGCTTCTTTAAAGTCATAGTGTGACCCAGTGCATAGACTAGTATTCAACCACTGTATATGGATACCATCACTTTACCATTTCTTTTAATTTTTTACTCCACCATTTGCAATAATATCTCTCACTTGCAAATTGCCAATAGTATTGGTGGGACAATGCTCTCAATTCATTTCTCATTCTAAAAAGCCTGCAGTATACTGTTCACATAGACCTATCTCACTTCAGTATGTGCATTGTATTCCATACTGTGAGATCTGAAAGTCTTCATAGCCAGATCTAAGAAGTGGAGAGAGAACAATGGCGTACAGTTGTGTTGTCTCAGATCTAAACCCCATAAAGTTATGATGCGTCTGGATCTACCCTGCATGCAGTGTCTGCTTGGTAAACTTTATTTTCATGAGCTCAGTATTGTTTGCACCACTCCTAACATCAGACACAACACAAAACTATCCCTGCTTAATTAACTGCACACAAATACACACACAAACACACACCAATATACAAGTACTATCCCATGTTTGAATGAGACAGTCACCAAGAGAAATGTTAAAATTACCCACGAAACTAACAAACAAACAAACAAACAAATTTATAGCACAGAAATTCTAAAAATTGTTCCCATAGTTGTACAATCCTTAAAATACCAGTTCCATCTCCACTCCCACTCTCTAAACTAGCCAGTAAAAACCTCTAACATAACACAACAGACATCCCATGAAGCCATTCTCCAGCGTAGAATAACATACCTGGTTGATGCGTCCACCAAGTTGGAGGTGCTTGAAAAGAAGGAAGAGAAACTCCTTGCGCTCATCTTCACTGTATATGGTGTAGCTCTCCGACTCTTCCATTAGCAGCATCTAAACACACACACACACACACACACACACACACCCACACACTCAATCTCTCTTTATATACTCTTATACTGCCAGAACTGTGTAACAATATTTTATGACTTGCCAAATTCATTTTTGCTGGTGCTTGTATTCTTCAAACAAAGGCAATTGCATGACCCTATACTATACTATGGTTATGCATACGATGACGAAGATTTGAATGTGTTAAACCCATCTACTACATTAGGTAGTAAAGATGAAGTAGATATGTAATTCCAAATGTATACTGATGAATAGCAATGATTAAGCCAGTGCTAGCAACCATGATTGCCTCTTGTTCTATTGTGCAGACATTAATGATAATTTAGTTTAATTGCTGATAAGTGAATCAAATGTAAAATTATGCAAAATGTATTGTTGTTTAGTTCCGCGGTTGGTATTTGTAATGATGATGCTATTCTGTTCCTTCTGTATAATAAGTATGTACAGTTAATTAAGTTGCCTCAATTGTATTTTTATCTTCCTTGTGCCAGACAAACTGCAGGTAATGGCTAGAGATATTTTGTACCTTATCCAAACCACTCACTCACCTTACGCAGTTCATCTGAAATAATGAAATCACCGCAGGGCTCGTCAAAACACTTTGCCACAGATCCACTTGCTCGCACCACACCGCTGCTCCACAACCTACAGACAGGCAGCACATCTCACCTTAACAGCATGCACAAGGATGTAATACTAGGGTTAGTAGCTCAAGGATGTAATATAAGGATGTATATGTATACCAAGGTCTTGTGGGGTGTAATATCAGAATATACATTAAGCCTATTGATAGCAGGGCTTTATGTTAAGGTCTTATTGATGATCCTTGCCTGTCAAAGAAATCCATATTAATGACATCACATGGTATTTCTTCCACCAACACTTTCTCAATTTTCTCTCCTGTATTAAAGACCTTGTAGTAAACTGAACAACTCTAAGAAGAGTGATTGTAGCCAACCTGTAAGAGCAGCTCCAGCAGAACATGACTACAAAGAGGAGGAGAGGAGAGAAGGAGGGAGGTGAGGGGGAAGAATAGAATGAATGCCACCTGTGGGTAATACTTGATGCACAAACACAAGGCTCACTCTTTCATCCATACCACATGGTTACAGGGATTTACAGGAAGTCAATCAGCACAAACACTACACTCAATTACCATTACCAAAATTTGAATTTTCTGGTTATCTTGTTGCTTCATTTGTAAGAAGCATAAATACAACACCAACACAAACTGTGCAAGCTAGAGCTAAGCACTATTAGCTACTTACTCTTAACACAGCAGTCACTGAATCGCTGTTCAAGAATTCCTGAGAACGAAACAAATGCTATTTTTGATTAAATAAGTCTACCTCATACCCTACCAGTGCAAAGCTCTCATTGAGGTATATCTGAAAGTGATTGTTGAATGAGAAAGAGGCCGCTTGCAAGTTCTGGGACAGACCCCTACAATGAGTAATTATAACTTTGGTGTAAGAGATATATGGAGTGTACCCTCACCATTTGTCTAAAAGCTCTAGGGAGTCTTTAGATTTTTCCTTTAGGGCGGACAAAACCGATGTACCCAGCGGATTGAATTCAAAAACGGCGCAGACATTTTTTCCCACCCACATTTTTAATGTTCAACGTTTCAAATTCACCAATCAAATCGCTCAACGTTTCTCATTCAGTAAATAATCATCCTGTGGGGAGGAGTGGTCAGAAAATCTGAGTGTGAAGTGTATTTTAGACCAGATTTAGACCCCCGCTATAGGAAATCTCGGGTATTCGCTGCCTCTCTGAACGCTGGTGTAGAGAGAATATTCCCACATTACAGGTAGAAATCCCGGTAAGCTGCTAGAAGGGTTGGGCGGTGGTTGCTATAGGAGGCTTGGTTTGTGTGGTAGCGCTTAGATAATGGGTTATTGTTTCACTGCAGGTCTAACTTGAAATGGCTCCCAAGCAGAGAATGAGAATAGCCAGCCAGAAGCACAGTCAGAACGTCACCAACAGAGGAAATGTTCCCAAGTCAGTGGTGGTAAGTTGACAGGTTATGTGAGTCTATGAATTTTATTTCAGAAGAAATGAATTATTGTTTCTTTAGAAAGCTACAGACGAGAAGAGTCCTGTAGGTCCTTATCTGCTAGCTTTCTTCATCTTTGTTGTCTGTGGTTCAGGTATGTATAATTATATACTTCACTTCATTTTTTATCATGAAAATATATCAGAACTGGCATATACGGGTCCCAATAAAATGCTAATAGTTTTACACTCACTGGCCTACTCTTGATGAGCTACTTCTATGCTAATGAAGTTGTATTCTGTTGTTAGGTGCTGAGTGGAATAGTAGAGTTACATGCGCAGAGTGTGTCAGTAGCTACTATCAGTGGTTGCAGTTTACAGAGTTGATGAATAGGATAGTAAATTATTGTGTTTTCTACCACCCGGTGCCCATGGAACTGAGAATCCATTCAATAGCACTGATTCATCTTTTATCATTTCCTAATTTGCCTAACTAAAGTAGTTTTCCTGTGTACTTTGTGAACCCCCAGAGGGATTGTTTTTCAACAGATGAAAATAAGCATTTTTTTAGATGTCACGTTGCACTTAGCATACATTTCATATGCTTGCCTGATAATATTAATAGTTGTCAAGTACCATGTTATGCCGTGGATGGAATAGGATGCACTTCTGCTCATTCCTCACACCAATGCATATGCAAGTGCATGTGTTTTATGCACAATGTACTTCCACACTAAAAGTGGGTTTTCAATAGCAGCCTGTAGTGTTGGAACGGGTCATTGCTTTATTCTTGTTCATGTGTGAATAAGAATAGGTTCGCACAAAGTCTGAAATAATAGGGACAGTGTGTGCACTTTTAAGTGCAGAACATATGACATGAATTATGGTGGAATACCCTGTAATAGTCATTCGTATGGCTGTATTGTGATCTTGCAAAGGAAGAATATACTGAGACTGCACACTTGGCAAATCCTTTCTTTGCTATTTGAGACCATTTACCTATTGAAACTGCCCTCCTCAATTTAATGGCGTGTTACGTTTATTGGCGATTGAGTCGTAACGCTAATTAGAATGGTTAGGGAAAAGTGAAAAAAAAGGTGTATGTTCTCGTTAATGAATTTATAAATTACCAGCAGTACCCCCAAACAGAATTAGAATAGTTGGTTGCCTAGGTAGTCATAGCTCAATAGTAAAACATTGTGCATTAAGCAAGTGCTCTATCCTGGTGAACCAATATGTAAATGGGTTGTGAGAGAATACGTCTAATGAATACATGGAGAAATTTGTGAAATGTGACTACACTACAACAACTCAGTTTTATGTAACAATGCAGGGAATGAAAATGCATCATCTTCACGTGGCCATTTGCCGTGCACAAATCTGCCTGTTCAACCTTTGTTTTGCCATTCTTTAGCTACGTATACTTTCAACACTTCATGTAAATTTTGGATTTTGTTATAGTTTGCACAATCAGGTACCGGAAGTAGCTGTATATTTCGATGCCCCTGTAACTAGCAAAATATAGTGCTAACATAGTGAGAATGTTTTATTTATTTATTTTTAATATTTTGCAGCTATATTCCAGTTAATCCAAAGCATCCGAATGTCATGACTTCAAATCTTCATTTCTCCTTATGTATGTGCGAAACTATGTTGGCTAAAGTCTGTATTTCATAAACATTCTTTCACAATATTTGGTTTTTGTAATAATGGCAAAGAAGCTTGTGCTAATATTGTGCATTTCATTTTTGAACATAATATTTTCACTCTAAGCATTATTCAACATTTTTTGAGTTTCATGTAATTGTTTTCTGTGACATGGCAACCTGTGAATGACACGCCCACTGCATAGGTCACCCCCAGAATTAATATCGAGTGGTTATAATGAATTTGCTTGGGAACATTATACAGTTAATTATCACTATAGTGGGTAAACCCTGAAACAGTGGTAGTAAAGTTCGATTATATACAACACAAACGCAATAACATTTTACACAATATTATTGAAATCAAATTTCAAGTGAATCTCTGCCACTATCTTAACTCCATTTATAGCACACCAAAAATTATAAAGTTAGTAATGGCAATTTAGGCTTGCCTGAAACAAGTCCCAGATGGTGAAAAGTATTGTTTTGATACAGATTCTGGGACACAAGTTACCAAAAATATTACGACTTGTTTTACAACATGCAAGCTATCTGATCTTTATTTCACCTATAAGTTAGATAACATTCTCCTGCTGCTGCCTAAGACAGTGAAGGATCATATAATGGTGCATTGAAAACTAGTCCGCACAAACGCCCAACATGTGCTGCTTCTCTACAGCCTACAAATTCCCTAAAACATGTTCATTGTAAACTTGTATAATACAAAGCCCTCTTGCACATGCTGAGGGTAAAAATGCCAATATAACCTGCAATAACCAATCAAGATACATGTACTAGATTGTCTATTCAGTTTTAGTCTTTTGAGTATTATCCCTGAAGTGCAGGAAAACGACTGCAAACAAGATCACACCCACCATCATAGAGAAGGCACTCATATAATATGGAAAAGCAGACGGAATAAATCTCTCGTACTGAGTGTGTTCGAAGGGGCGCACAGAAACTTGGGTTGAACTGTACAAGTGAGTGTAACCAATACGATTGTACGTCACTTTAAATTGGAACACGCCATACACATCGGGAAGCTTGAAATCAGCGTAATATACTCCAGTCTTGGAAGAGCGATTCATGAAGATGCAGACATAGGAGTCGATACGAACAAACTCCATTTGAACATCCTTGGCCTTGAATGGAACCCATGCACCATTTACCAGTTCTTTAATTTCAATTTCATAGTGAACATCGTCTTCTACAGTGTAATCCATTGGGACGTTCCCTCTTCCCTGACTTCTGAGGAAATGAGTGTCATTTCCTGCATCCAGCAATCCCACCTCCTTGAAGACCCACTTAGTCAGGGCAGCCCCCATTTCTCTGTTGCTGCTCTTTGAAAACTCTTTGGCCCCTGCTGATGCCTTGTGGACAGGAATGGAATAAAATTCATTGCTGAAGAAGTCCAAAGAACCAGAAAACACCACTCTGGCATTGTTCCGAGCTTGAAGACCTGCAATAAGGAGCGTGCTCCTTCCAACGGCATGAGGGTACTCACTGACTGAGTCCTTGGCAAAGTAAGAGTAGGAGGTTGTGTAGCCGGTCATTATCTCAAGAACCAAAGGGTTCTCTGGGTCAGCAGTCATTCCAAGGCCATGGTAGAGGCAGGGTGACGTTTGTTTCTTCCCTGCTATCAGCTCTGCATCAATGATGTTTCCCGGGTCAACCACCAACAGAGAATGGTCTCCCTTGTCTTTGACATCATAATTCAAGTGGTCAATAACAGTTGTGTCTCGCTCATCCAATTCCAGACCTACTTCAGTCCCTACGTCTCGAAGAACATCGCCAACATCCGAACTGGCTGCCACTAAAACATTGCCTCCGCCATTGTCGATGAAATCCGAAATGGCAGACACGTCAATAGTGCCGCCAAACTCTTCTACTGATGGGGCAAACACGATAAGGTTGTCGTACAGGTATTCGCCATACTTTGACAAAGCCAGGGACGAGTCATCTGCTGACTTGAATGTTAAGGAGTGGCCACGGGATTTCAAGTCCTCAAAGAAAACGGAATGGGTTTCTCTAATAGAAAGGTTTTCAAGAAGAACTAAAGTCTTTTTGGATTCTACAGAGGCAAGAACTACTGCAACAATCGCTACAACTCCAACTACGGCTTGAACACTAGTAGCCATTTTTCTCATTCGGTGCGGTGCGGCTATGTTCAGTTGTGCCCTTGACGATTAATACCTATACTTTCGTATGATGATCACGTGAACTACTGCAATAAAAAAAATAATAATAATAAAGCCCGCGCATCGCGCGCGGTCAAAACTTTTGGGCGCTCGCGCGTAATTGTTGCCCGCCAAAAATGGATGGCGGGATGATTTTATGCTAACAAAAATGTCGTGCGATGGGGTCGGGTAAATCATTCCACCATTCTGATTGGCTGATACGTGTGATCCTCATACCTCGTGTGTTTGATCCTAGCAGCGACGTTTCAGAGAAGCAGTTCAAAAGGAGATGCTTTTCCAATCTGGCTACACTTCAAGTTTGACTTCGTGAATCTTCTTATACTTCAACAATCCTCAAACTCATCTTAACTCATCATGTCAGGACGTGGAAAAGGTGGCAAGGCTCGTGCCAAGAGCAAGTCTCGTTCCAACCGTGCTGGACTCCAATTCCCCGTCGGTCGTGTCCACCGTCTCCTGAAGAATGGCAACTACGCTGAGCGCATTGGAGGTGGAGCTCCAGTGTACCTTGCCGCAGTCATGGAGTACCTTGCTGCTGAGATCTTGGAGTTGGCCGGCAACGCTGCCCGTGACAACAAGAAGCAGAGAATCAACCCCAGACATCTCCAACTTGCCATCAGGAATGACGAAGAGTTGAACAAGCTTCTCAGCAAGGTTACCATTGCTCAAGGAGGTGTTTTGCCCAACATCCAGGGCGTTCTCCTCCCCAAGAAGAGCAAGAAGGATTAAATCCTTGTCTTTACTTTTTATTTTCTTTTTCATAACCGGCTTTTCTCAAAGCCACCACTTCACAATTGATTCACCTTATTTTGGGTGGGGAGTGTGGGAAGTCAAATTCTCAGGGAAATTTGACAAGTTAAAAGATGGTAGCATTAGTTCTAAGCAGGGTACTCCCTAGTATCTTGCATTGAATGTGTTGTGTAGCCAAGAATCACCATAGGACAGTGTTACAGTTTCAATTATACTCAAGTCATGGATAGGTTGATGTATTTTTAACAACTGGACATCTTACCATTATAGTAGTCAGTAGTCAAGTTCAATATATGAATTTTGTTGAAAAATTTATGGTCATTTAAAAAAATACAAAATATTCAATGAATATTGTGAAGATTGGTTTACTGAAAGGAAAAAAATAAAAAACCTTAATATAAACATTTTTACTGGGTTCTAAAAAAGTATTAAAAATGATTAATTAGAAAAAATCTGAAGCTTTTAAGGTCTCATCTAAATCAACTTCATCAGTTAGACTACTACTTAGTGTTGATGGCTTTTCCTTGGTAAAAGTATTGCTTCTTTTCAACGTTGGCTTAGGAGATGTATCTGGTGAACTGCCAGAATAGTAATCTGGTCCAGGAGAGTCCTGTGAAAGAATCCATTCTTGTGGACTACTCCTATCCAGTCCATCATAACTCTCTAATGTGGGTTTTTCTTTGGTAAATGTGTTACTTCTCTTTAATGTTCCAATTGGGGGTCCAGTTGGTGAACTGCCACCAGAACTGGGATCTTGTGCCGGAGAATCTCTAAGCTTGCTCCATCCCTGAGGGCTATTATTACCATCCAGCACTGGATTACCCTCTGATGTGATCTCCATGCTCGATTCACTGTCAGAACTTGGAATCCTTCTTTGCTCCACTCTTAGAGTGGGCTTTTCCTTTGTGAAAGTGCCACTCCTCCTCAAATTTATTGCCGGAGGGCTAATTTCTTGCCCGTCTTGGTTCACAGGCACTTCTGAAGTAGTAGGACTCAACGACAAGTCTTCAGTGGATTTTACTCCTGTGTTTTCATGTCTGATGCCATTAGAGTCTGTCATTATTAGTCCTCTTGGAGTGCTAGTGAGTACTGCTTCATCACTAACGAGTGAAGAGCCTTCTTCTAAAACCAAATCATCAACAGACAGTTTGGTCCCAACATCCATCTCCCCAGACATGGCACCATCTGTAGACCCTTTACCAGATGACTCCAAATCTGCACCAGATAAGTGAATGGCACTAAATGTTCCGGAGTCAACTGTGCCTAGATCGACTTCCTCAACACTCGGTTCAGCACCACCAGTATCTCCACAGACACCCCTCTGGCTACCGTAGCTATTGGGGCTGCTGGGGAGATCAGAATCAGAACTGTTCAGTTCTTCTACTTCGCTCAGTGTCGGCGCCATGTCAGCACTAGGGTCCGCTGGCATGAAGATGGGAGTGGCAAAGCTACTTTGGATCTTTTTGAATGCCATGATGCAGTGCAGGTTAGTACCTGTTCTCTTTGTTTTCTTCGTGAGGATTCCCCTGTCTGTGTGCCGTATGTTGAAGTACTGTGGGAGTTCACACGTCAAGTCCTTCACTATAAGATCCCACCTGATATATGCATAATAACACATGGTAAATAAAAGTGTCAAAATCGTGTGTGAAGTCAGCAGATTTCCATTCAACAGATAAATTAAATAACTATTACAGGGAAATGGATAATTAAATGTGTCAGTTTAAAAGATAATACTACGACTGAACAGATTAGTCTAATAAACATCCACGACAAAACCAAGAATAACTAGAGACTTACCTTTTACAGTGTATAGGAGACAATGTCCGACTAGGTTCTCCGATGAGTATCCAGGTGTCTACTTCTGACTGACTCAGGTTCACTCTACAAGAACATCACATTATTAACTGAGACCTGGGAACTAGCCGGTTGAGTGAATGGGTGGAATTCATTGCAGTCATTGGTGTAAAATATCAACCACAGCAAAGGTATGTAAAAGCACATATTCTCACACACTATACAACCTTCTATCAGCACTATAGCTGAGACAAGACACCATACACATGGCTAAGGAGCTAAGAACAACCAAATCACTGAGCTAATGCATAAAAAGACGTATGTCTAAAGAATGCAGACACTTAGCACAAGTACATAAGAAACCCTTTACCATGTCATGTTCATGAAACTAAATACTTCACCCCCCCCCCCCCCCCCCAGTTGTCAATATCAAGTTAATGTTATACTAAGATCTGAGGTTTAGCACATTTTTTAAAATTACCTCCATTTACCACATGTATTATGCCCAGTATAATAAACTCGTGCAATCATAGACAGTTTGCAAGTTAAAGTCCCATACTACTCCCTTAACTGTATCCGCCAATACAGCCAACACTGCCACCTTACTTGTATGCATCTGTGGCAAGTCTGGGCACTTCCTCATAGCCAATAGGACAGAAGTAGTGGTTGTAACAGTGATAAATGAAGGCAGTATCATCACTGTTCAGTCCCTCCTGGAGCTTCTCTAAAGCCATGCTAGGTTTCATGCCAACTGTCTTTTTGGGATTGACAGGTTTGTAGAAGTAGTAGGAGCGTCCCCCGCAGCCATAGTGATCACACAAGGTGTTGAACCACCTGCAAGGCCAGCAATACCAGAGGGAGATGATGACTATAAGTACTAAATGATCTGTTAACATCATTGGGAGTTAGTTTAGAGGTATAACAAAGTTTATATAGACTACACCATACACATCTAGATTGATTAACTGCATTAATGTTTCAACTGAGGTTGCTGGGAGAACTTTATTAAATAGCAAAACACTGTCTTTGTTTTTTTTACCTAGATACGAGTGTACCAGGAAATCTATCACTAATTCCGGTCATGAATGCATTTCAGATTTTAACTGCGAAACATAAACCAGAAGTATACTTGTATATTACCACACCATAAAATTCAATAAAATAGTAGAACAATCTTTTTACACATTCATCACCATAGCAACCTTTGATCTAGGGATACTAGAACATCTAAGAGTAACGTAGCGGATGACGTGTCAATAAACATGGTCAAAATTCCTCAAAACACTCACCGTCTAATATCCCTCTCTGCTCACAGAGACACATACATAAAGCATTTCTAGTGATGAAGCCTCACCTACACAAAACGAATCCAGGAGCACGGTGCGATGTGTGAAAACAAGGTTTGTATGAGTAGCTAGTACTCATGTTGTATACGTAGAGAGGAACATGAAGAAGTGTCACTGAGAGGAAGCTAAACATGAGAAGTGGCAGACAGACAGCCCGGCAATTCGGCGGTACATTAGTACATTTAATGAAGGTTTTGTTTTCGGCACAGATACTAGCTTTAGAATTACTTTGTAGTTGCCTTCACTTAAAGCTAATGCAAATATTTTCTGTTTAGAACGACTGCACAATAGCGGATGATTTATCCCTTACTGTTTCTAAGGCAAGAAAACTCCCTTAAAAATATTAGTTCAAACAGAAAAACAAACAAAAAAACATCAAGTATTAGGATACCCTAAACAGATGTCACATGTGCATTATCAATAATGACTTGAAGACATGAAATATTGTATCCCTACCCCAGATCCAGTATGGATTTACACCCCCCGCCCCCCCTCCCCCACCATAGTTGACTTGAGCACTATTATAATACACAGAACATTGAAGATTATCTGAAAGCCACACTAAATGGACTGTAGGGGTGCTGCTGCAATTTAATAATACCCTAACACACACCCATCACTAATCAATGCCACGCCCATATCAGCAATCCACACCCACCTCATGCAGGTCATGTTTCCTGTGAAAGGTCCAAACCTTATCTCTCCAAACGGAGGCTCAAACCCAAGGAGGGTCAGAGCTTCTTCCTGGCTGATGGGAGGCAATCTAAACACAAACAGGAGAAAGAGGAAGGGACATAATAAAAGAAGCAAAAGTGTCATAAAATTTTTCACAAGAATAACAAAACACCTACAATTCTCTTGGTTCGAAATAACACAAACGTATTAATATCCTAATGCCTGGTGTCCAATTTTACAATCCACCAAACCCTGTTCTGAACTTATTCAGATTCCAGCTGGCTCTGGTCTCTTTCCAAAACCCAGTCTCATTCCAGCTGGCTCTGGTCTCTTTCCAAGACCCAGTCCCATTCCAGCTGGCTCTGGTCTCTTTCCAAGACCCAGTCCCATTCCAGCTGTCTCTGGTCTCTTTCCAAGACCCAGTCCCATTCCAGCTGGCTCTGGTCTCTTTCCAAGACCCAGTCCCATTCCAGCTGTCTCTGGTCTCTTTCCAAGACCCAGTCCCATTCCAACTCATGCCACAACTCTAACACATTATCTGCAATCTGCACAAGACCTCACATACTCACAGTACAAATATCTACATCAATTAATTGGTATTAGTCATTAACCGGTGTGTGTGCATGTGCGTGTGTGCGTGCATGTGAGTAATATGGGACAAGGTTTTCCAGGAGCTGAATAACTATTCATTTCCCACTGATTATTCTAACACACGACCCACACAAAGTGAAGGTTGCGTTTCCAACGGAGCATTACGTCTGGCGCAGTAACCCATCAAGCCATCATGCGTACCCCAACATGTCTAGGCCAACATACGCTCACTCGTCTACACAAATATAAAGTCAGTCCTGTGTAAGGAGTAAACTCTTTGAAGCTTCACTTTCAGTTGGGAACACTAACAATGTGCTGGCTGTTGCCGGCCACTCAAAAACATGATGAAAGTAGATTTGGGGACAAGAGGGAAATTTTTTCCTTTTTTTTTCCCCCCAAAAACTTTTTTTTTTTTAAACTAAGCTATTGCATTAACTCGGGATTCAATACAAGAACATGCACTGATAAGTGAGACATATGTAGTTTCTAACTAGCCATGCAACAAAGGTGCAATAAATGATATGCCTCCCACTTGATTGATCAGTCGAGATGAGTAAGATGCCCTCATCTTTGAAGTCCAGATGAGTAACACTATAACATAACATCCTCCATGGCGGAGGATGCTCCAGATCAATCTGTCTGGCTGTGTCTGTAACCAAAGAAAGCACTAGAAAATTCCCACGTAGCTATAGGCTCATTTGCTATGTAGAATAAATTAGTTAAAAGCATACGTAGCATGCATTTTTCATGAAGAAAAACAACAACGCATTTTGGTCCATGGAAGAATTATTTCTCTTCACATAAAAACTTCATTACTTTTATACACACACATATTTCTAAACAAAATCACACACAAACTCGCACGTATGCACACACATACACACTAAGTTCACCATTACACAACACCAAGAACATCAGCAATTTTTTACTGCCATACAGTTAAAGTAAAGAAGTGCAGGAGTTATTGAGTTGAGGTAAAATCATATCCAGCTGACGGATAACACAGTATTGGTGTGGAAGTCGGTGCGATAAACATACCAGTTCTGGCTGTGCTAAATAATACACTCTGGGAATAAAAATGTGACAATCGTGAGGCATTTCCCAGCACTTCTTCCCTCATTGTGCAACAAGAGACCTGAGCATGCCTCTGGGGAAGCAGTGAGAACACGTGTGACACATGTGAGTCACAGCAGAACATGTGTGACACATGTGAGTCACAGCACAAGACTGTCCCATCGGACTGCAACAATAATGTCAACATGGTGTCTGAAATCCTGTTCATCGAGTCCCCTGATAGCAATCAGAATATTATGATGATGATGAGTTGCTAGCAATGTGACTATAGTAACAACATCTTGATATGACACCCAAAACATTACTCTCTGTATTCCCCGAGCTTCCTCTGCAGTGACCATGTTTCACACAAAAGACTAGATTGTTTCCTAGGTGTCTCTGTCCAACTATTACCTAGGTGAAAAATCTTAACCAGTTTATACGACATTAGCTGACCACCAAGCTGCTGATCACAACAGCAAATTATGAGGAATGCATAGTTCAGGAATTGTAGCAGTTCTAAATATATATTAGTCTATCAATTTATGGTAGGCTGGCCAGATTGCAAAAGATAGCAGAGAAAGAGGCACTGATGAGAAGAGAAAAGAGAGTGTGCATAGCTCAGACCAAGAGGAGAAGCCTGCCATCATAGAAAGGGAGGAGGGGCAGAACTAAATATAATAGTGTTCTGGACCAGTGAGTTCCATAAGGTAGTTACTAATCTAATACAATTACAGTGTCAAATAGCCGAGATAGAACTGTACCTATTTTTAGTGCCTTAAAGAAATACCTATTTTCAGGGTTGAGTCCAATACCCACTATGTACTCCAGCCTGTGATGGCTGGCACACCTGGACCACTAATGGCATTCCTGAGTAAATAACGCGGAATGTCCTCAGATCACACACATTCAGCCCACTCATATCAAACAACAGAAGAATGAGGATGCAACTTCAAGGCCTACACAAAGTGGAAGTTTGCTGCATTTAAAGAATTTCTGTCATTTCTTGAGGGAACTTTCAGATTTGTCTGTTTAAAGCTCTGACATTCCAAGCTACAATATTGGCCAGTAATCAAATCGACCTTACAAATTAAAAGCCAAGCTCAGCCATTCAACTTGATCTCTGCTTGGAAAATGATTTTTAAAATGCTACCTATATATTAATGTTTCACTTGACATACAAAAACAAAACCTCCAGGAAGAGTTTTGTATGATTCCATATCTAATAGTATGGCACGCAAATTGCCCATTCAAAAATGTATGGGAAAATCGCCGTTCAATTTGAAATCACACGGGGAAAGTGAAATAGCACAGAAACTAAAGTGAAATGCCAACGGTTAAGTGAAATAGTACGGGTAAGTGTGCATGCGCGCAGCTCTAGCCTTGGAAACGTACAGTTCAAGTTAGGTTGAAAACTAAGTCCCAGAGGAAACTAATCCTGAAATACGGAGATAGTGAGTAAATGATACAGTGTAGCTACAGCGCAAATGATGTAAAATAAAAAGTTGGCCTAGTATTAGCGAGATAGCACGAGTAGCCTGTGCAATTAGGGACCAATAGCACGGTTCTGTGCTGTTGCTCATACTAACACATGCACATAAGACAGTACACAAATTTGCATGATCACACACATACATGTTTATAAGTTCAATAAGACAACATGACTAGCATTGCTCCAGTTTCCAAAAGGCAGTGGCATGTCTGTCCCCTCTTTAGACAAATATATACAACTTCATAGCAAGCATTGCTCTAATGGCCTGACACTCATGGCCTCATAGCATTCTACTACTTTAAGGCTGCTCTAAATCCATTCCCTTACAACATTGCACTGCCTTATCAGAAGAAAGGGGAAATTGTACTCTTTCAGTTAAGATAGGAAGGAAAAAAAAACCCTTAAAAAAACTGCCGAGGATTCCTCTGCTCCCTAACAAATACAAAGTGCTGACTTATGCAATCAATTAGTTCTAAGTTTTTGTTAAAAGAGAGAGAGAGAGAGAGAGAAAGACTTCCCACAAAAGCTAGGAAAATGCACATTGTATAAGACTTCTACAAAGCTGCCGGCTGCGATGTAAACATAGGTTGCCTAGATTACACCAGGGCCGTGGAGGATGCAGAGACAACACTAGGCATGTTATTGTAAAGCTTTGAAAGGAAAGATAATCAATTAGACGAGTACAACACACACAAAACACTTCTGACGAAAAACTTTCACAAACACTAGATTGCCTACGTCAACTGAGCCATACACGTACCAATGTAAAATTGAAGTGCTTTCATGTTAAACGTGAGAGTACGTCTGGTCACTACTCTACGATGCAAACATCACCAGCCTTGTTAGTAATCCACTCGCTTGGGAGTTTGAAATAAAAAAGTAATAACATATTCCCGTGATCCCAACGGTGGCAGCCTGTTTTTGGTAAACTGATAAAGCTCCAAGACCAGCACACATGTGACAGACTGCAGTACATGTACCCACCTGATATCAGATTATTTACTTGACACATTGAGGCATTTCCCAAAGGTACACAATCACAGCTGGTAACCACGGTGACTGATTCACACCTGGTAGCCACGGTGACTGATTCACACCTTACTAGCTGAAAGTGCAGCGGCAACTGTCAGGATTATGACACAGATAACTTAATTTAACACTATTTGTGGACACCATTAGTATTTATGTCGGTCACTTAACAACCAACAAACTAGTATTCACAAAGAACTCACTTCACATGTGCTTGATTATGTTTCATGAATGAACTATTAAAAGTCAACACTGACTAGTATGATTCAATTTATAACCCCACTAACATGCAATTAAAACAATTATAAAGACTTAAAAAAAACAACTTTGATATATCTTGTAGTTCTAAACTTTGTGTAATTTTGGTGGCAGTGTGCAGAACTTATTTGAGTGGGGGAGGGGGGGGGATTTGGATGAAGGTTCAAAGGTGACTTTTACAGCAAAGAATGTTGCTGATGACGGCACTAATCCACACATACGTGTGAAGTTATGGCTGTCCGTGAGAAAATAATAATAAACAAAAAATAATAAAAATAAAACATGTCAGAAAATAATGAATATAAAAATTCAGAAGATTCTGATCCAGGTTGAATGATCTATCTACTAAACAAGAATGCTTAGCAATACTCCTGTTTGAACAGTAATGTTGGTGTGCCCAAGTTGCTCCTATGACCAATCATGTGAGGGTCCGCATGGAACATGAGGTCTCTGAGTTCATACCACACTTGTAACCTGATGTTAGCTGCTAACTCACCAGTTCATAGCAACACGTCTTATTCCATAGGGAGTACTCTTCAATGCAACAAATGAGAAGAATTTACCACTTGCATGCCAACTGATACAAGGTACGTGGTATAAGAGGGTAAATTACATAATGGCATGTAATGGGAAAACAAACAAACAAACAAAAAAAAACAAAAAAACAAAAAAAGGCAACTAAAAACTTAAAAAAAAATTTCTTCAATTTGCCAGCTTCATCAAACACTACAGAGCAAAACATATATCCACCAATCACCCTGCATGTGAACATACCCACGAAATTAATTGTATGCACCGGTAGACGAAAGCCGGAATAAAAGTTCATCTGTCTGGATTGCCACTAATTATTTAGTGAAGCTGGTTTTAATCATGTACTCCTACAAGCTACGATCGACACAAGCTCCTTTCATGTGGGACGATTAGAGCTGCCAGTCACCAGGATTGTGTGCTTTAACACCATGCACTGAGTTAGCACATGCACACACACATACACGGATCACAAGCATGCCTGCCACAACTGAATTGACCACGATTAATAAAAAGTAATATTAATAATATGATGAGAAATAATAATATAAATACAAATAATAGTAAAAAAAAAAAAAAAAATAATAATAATATTATTATTATTATTATTATTATTAAATAAATAAAAATCATGAATATATTGTTACAGGATGCAATACTTCACATAGGAATATTATTAAAAGCACAGTAAAATAAATTAAATTTAATAGAGAGCTGCTCATGAGAAAACAAGATGGATTTTTGTTCAATAAACTGACTTCAAGTTCCATGAAGCCCATAATTACACGTGTACTCCACAGACATTCAAGATCAACAGGGATTGAAAAAATCTGGTAGAGCCTCAAGTGCACATGATATAGCACCCCATGAATGGACATGGGAGGGGTTAACATGCTACGGGTTACTACGGCAATGGCTTGTTAGAAATACTCTCTCATACGCACATACTTCGTCTGAAAAAAAAAAAAAAAAGGCTTACACCAAAGATTTCTCTAATCACATAGATAGCTAAACAATACAGGATTACAGAATACACACCAAACATACCACATTGACTTCTATAGTGATGGGCACAATGTAATAGCTGTAAAAAAAATAGTTTCGTTGTATGGATTTAAAAAGTCTGTAGCCCTAGCCCTAGCCCTAGCCCTAGACAGATGTGTATAACAAAGACTAAGAAATAACTTATAAGCTTGTCGCTCTAGGCAAATAATACTGTCATTAGAGCGAGATAAATATTGATGGTTTTAGTCTAAAATGTTACTTATGGTGTCTGTAAGTTTATCATTAGGAGTTGATGGCAATTTCAATGCAACCAAATCCAATGCATGTTACAGAGGGAGGACTTAGGACATCGTGTTAACTTAATCAGTCTCGTGTTCAGGGAACACTTGCCTTGAAACTCATTACGAAGAGAAAGATTGTATGTGTGGGGATGCCAGCTACAACCCCTCTCATTACTGAGGAGTTCTTCAAAGACATTACTTTTGTGGAGGTAGAGGGGGATCGTGAAGATATTTTGGCACTACTGAGGTATGGCCACAGAAAGGACAAATTAAATCACCGTGGGATGCCAATTTCACATCGTCCATAACATGTCGGAGTTGATCTCTAACAAGGTGAGACACTACAACACTTCCAATAGAAAATGTTCAGATACACAGCACCAAATTGTAGTACAGATACTGTAGCTGACACGCTACTGCACTACACACAGCCACAACTTCCCAACACACACATCATCTATGCCAGCTTGTTTAGAACAGTTCCCTGTTGCCTTTGCTATCTCATTCAAAACTTGTGTACACAACTTTCAAACATTTAAATACCTTATCAAAACTTGCTTTAGAGACTACAGATGTTGCCGTTTGCAATGTCAACTTAACAAGCTAAAAGAAAAATTTTGTAATAATAATGCAAGTAAAATTTTACATTTATATATAGAGAGTACTTAAAAGGACTTCGGCAGGAAGCTGAAATGTCGGTTTAAGCTTTAACTAGTGATGTGCTTGAGCACAAATGGCGAGCGAGCCAAAGACTATATGATTTTGACTTCTAACACTGAAGCTACTGAAAATAAGGTCCAATTTTTTAATTTCGCATACAGGGTAAAGGGATTTCAGTGCCATAGTAACAACTCTCTGCAACTGCTTGAATTGAAGGAAAAAAACAACAACAAAACAATACACGTTTTTTAAACGCTTTCTTTGTGATATTCTTTAGCTAAGTAGTGGTTGTAACACACAATGCTTTGACACAACTGGACATACACCTACACAGACTTACCTTCGCAATAGTCTAGTGGACAATGTATTTTCAAGTAAATACTGTTGCGCACGGCTTATAACCATGACAAAGAGCGCATTGACTTACCACGGCCACTAACTCGAATAGAAAAACTGCACCCGCAAAAGAATTCAAACGGTAAACAATTCAATTTCTAGGGTGATATGGGTACTGATCGATAAACCAGAGGATTCTTTTTAGTGCAATTTGGGACGGGGTCGACCACATAACTGACACAAAAACGCGAGGGTCAAAGTACAAAATGACATACGTACGTCCATATATATAAATAAATAAATAAATAAACAAACATCCCCGATTTTCGATTGTGTTACCCCTGTAAGTGTCTCGCTCGCTACGCTCGCTCGCCAATTAACATAATATTGGCTGTCAGAACGAGAAAATTTGCTATTATTATAATTATTTCAGCTGAGAATGACTGAATCAATGATTTCTTAATTGCACACATTTAATCCAGTTCTGATCAGCCAAAAATACGGAGCTAACATGCTTCAACTATTTAACATGCCAACAAATATATATGGACCTACTCACAAAGAAACTATAACGTACGTGCCATTGCCCAACGTGGAGAAGAGATAGTTCCAGCAAGAAACAACCGATGAAATGCCACAAGACTTGCTGTACTGAGGGTGACTCATGCAATACCTGCAGAGATAAACATGGTTAGAACCCTGGAAAGTGTGTGTGCATGTACACGTGTGCATCGGAGTGGGTGAAAAAGAAGTCAAACACGAGCTATGGTGAGATTTCCAACAGAAAAACTCTCACTCCCCTTTTTCTCTGTGGAGTAGACAGAATGGTATATATATATATTTTCAATCTCTGGACACAAATTCCTGTCAGCCCTTATTATCACCAAAAACAAAAGTAAAATTGCCAACAAATGCTTCAACACAAATTACTATAAAAATGATCATTGCTTCATTAGAAAGAAGGTCTCAAAGAAAAACAAAATATCAACCTAAGGAAAGGGCTTGCTTATCTCTGCTTTGCTGGTACATGTTCTATATAAAACTAAGATGCAATCTATTTCATATAATTATTATTTTTGTTTAAAATTGACCAGAAGAAAGTTTTTTTTTTTAAATTTAAAGATCATGAGTTGACTTTCAATGAAGAATTTGGGACAAGTCAACAGGGAGCACACTAACGTTATTTTACAAACCTCGATGAAATGTAAAATATTGCATTATGTTGTTTAGAATAGAATCAAGATTTGCTAAGAATTTTTCACCCTGTTCAGTTAGACATACACTTTAAAACCTCGTCATTACAGACAATGTACACTACTACACTTCTTCTAACAAACACATTGCCTCACACTTAGTTCACCTTCTGACCTTCACACTCACACCTAGACTTTCAGGAATAAACCAACAGCTAACAACATATGACGGTCCACTCCACCCCATTTCAAACTAACAATGACACAGATAAGGAATCTAACAGAAGTATGAGCAATAGAGGAAGCAGGGGTCCAAACCTCGATACTCTCAAAAAAAAAAAGCAAGCATTTTATATTAATTTAATGTGTTTATTGGAAAGGCAGAAATATTCAATTAACTTGTTACTCCATCATTGCTGTGACCTTACCTACATCCTGTTTATTATAAAAAACTGCAAGGTGAAGTTGAGCACGATCGAATCAAGAATGCTAAGGAAATATGCACGTGAAAGTCATAAGAGAATTGCACTATTTCTATTAGTCACTGCAGTATAGGCTTGCAGGAGGTAACACTAACCAACAACAAACTTTTGCCAAGTACAATACAAATACCAGAGAACAAAGAGAACAATAGCTAACCGTCTAGCATTCCAACACTCGAGCTATTCTTAACTGAAGTGAAATTTGATGATAAACCCCTTTCCACCTTGTTAGCGCAACGTATCAACCTCAGCATAGCAACAGACGGATCTGCAATCTCACACCAAACACTACGAGGACTGGTGTATATAACGAAAGGAGGACAGAATCACTTAAATTTGCTTTTAAAGTAAAGAATGAAAAACTGAGTGCAACCACAGAGACAATGACCATATTACTTGATCATTTGTAGCATTATGGCAACAGAGTGAAAGTGATTGTGTGTACCAGTTGAAGCCATGTAACTTGTACTGGAAAGAATAAACAAACAAACAAACAAACAAACAAACAACTGCAAAATCCACTTACATTGCCTTGCTTGTTCCTACTATAACTCTAATGCTAAACCTATTGATGATCGGTACTGTATTCGACCTCAACAACTAAAACATGATATTTACCCACCAGTCTCATTTGCTGTGAGGGATCGCTGGATCAAACTTTCTGACAGCCTTATTACATCATACTTTCTCATGAATGGTTGGGAATGAGTACGTAGAGATGAAAAAGTGTATTACTGTGGAGTAACCTAGTGGCCAAGGGCTTCTTCCACCATTAAATGAAAGAAGAAAGAAATGTTTGGGCTTGCTTTTGTATCTTAGCTTCCTGTAAGCCACCTCAATTTTTTCACTCAACACTGTATGTACTACAACATAGTTTCCTATTACTACCACACTAACAAAATTACTATAATAAACACTTTTATCAATACAGAAACAATTTATACCCAATGCTGTATTCCATTCTAGTGGCAAGCCTTCAGTGGTGTGGTACATGTTTCATATACTACAAGTGTCTGGCCACCTGTGACTGTTTGGCCTTTACAGATGTTTGCTGTATGTACTCTCTCAATGCAGTTAGTTTGTGGAGAGCCACAATGTAATTGAATTTGTCCCAAGTGACCACTTTGTGGTGTCTTCAAAAGTTCATGTGCCAACAGAACAAACCAATGAAACCACCGTGTTAACCACAAACTGGGACAAGACCCGGAACAGCATATGTACATCACAGATACTTCATATCATCTTGAGCTACACAAAAAATTAAATTGATTAGGAGAGAAAAATCCCACCAGCTCCTGGCAAATGCTAGCACCATGTCAGGATAGCTAATAGAGTCTCTGTTGGCTATAGACATCAGGTTCTAACAAAATGTCTTTGCCACTGTCCCACCAACAGCTGCTGACAGTAATGAACAAGCACTACAGTGTGCACCCACTCTCTCATGCATGTGTGACAAATGGAAAATCAAATTTTAATTTTCTTTTTCTCTCCACAAACACTTTAGTTTAGATCAATACGTTCCGTAACCAATTCATAACTTCTCGCCCAAACCATCCGGTTTGGATTATTACATAAGTACAGAGTTCCTGCCTCACAAGCATTTATATTTTAACAGACTATATAATTGTTCATAGCACAAATATGTGGCTACTCATGCTTGACATCTGAAAGGTCACCCACCCACCCACCTTTAATCGCAGCAGTGATCACAATACTGAAATCTTTTTCTATAAATGAAGTGCCTATTAAATGGATGATTACTCATTTTTAATAATTCACCAAATTTGATAGAGAATATTGGTTTTCTGTGGGCAGCCTCTTACACAACCAATCATAACTCAGCCACAGTAGAGTCACATGTTATGCGAGGAATTATTCCGCTGGGAAGAGTAACTCATTATTTAACTAGTTATTCTCACAAAAAAGAAAAAAAAAAAAAAAAAAAAAGAAAGAAAAACTTATTGAACTTGACACCCAATAAAGAACTGGATGTATTTTATTAAAAAAAAAAAAAAAAAAAAAAGACTAAGGTACAACCAAAAAAAGCATGCCTTACAATGCTAGTTCTATATTTAACTTTTCACTGGAGGATCACACACAGCCCGCCGTGTGATAATTTGCTACCTCATCACTCAGTCACACCCCTAATTAACCTATGATTACACACAAGGTTTAGAGTTTGACTGAAATATGTCAAGTATGACCTCCTGGCAAGGGAAAGTGAGAGAAGACACACTCACACTCTACCTAACATGCATGAATGCACCTATACAGACATAAACACCACACACACCTTCACTAGTCACGAGGGATGAGACATAAACACCACACACACCTTCACTAGTTGTGAGGGATGAGATGATTACTTTACAATTTTATAACCACTATGCTAAATACCACAAATCAGAGTAACAAAAAACAAATAAAAAAACATAATAATTTGGTAACAATATATTCATTTTAAAAAACTTCTTCGTAGGTTTAATACAAGATGGTTCGACCCCACAAGGTCTTCATCAGTTTAAAAAAACAAAAACAAAACATTAATGAAATTATTACAAACGTAGTTAATACGCCTCTCTATAAATTTGGTCACTCACATAAAATAATAAATATTTCTTTATTCAAACTCCTAATTAAGTGACAGTATGTATAGTAGATACGGTATAGTTACTGAAACAAGGGCCACGAGACTGTTGCGGTAGTCAATTTAAAGGTCATTCGGAGCAGTGCCGAACACTCGACTCCAGAGCTTCACCCACCAGACACTGCTGGAGCCAGTGTGGAATGCAAAGCATCTCTGAGTAGTCTGACAAATACCTCGTGGTCACTCTCCCAAGAGGCTGGGACTCAGGCTGACACAATGTTTATAATTAGCAACAACCGAATGATACCTTAACCCTCCCTCCCCCAATACCCAGGCAACCTTATTACTACTACAGCTACCACAGCTACCATTGAGCTGGACAGGTAACCCGAGTAAGACAATGGATGTATATGGGTGAAATTGTATACATACTGCAAAAATATTCTTTTCTTTTTGTTCGATTGTTTTCTTACGAGAAAGGTCATTGAACATGGTGGTGGTATGAAGCATACTGGTCAATACCAAACAAACAAACAAACAAACAAACAAAAAATGGTGACAGTGTTCATTCTACCACATACACAAAGCAGAATTAAATATGGACCTGTACTTTAAGGCAATTACCCCCCCCCCCCCCCCCCCTTGTATAAGTTGCATTAGTGCAATAAAGCAACAAAACTTGACTTTTTTTTTCTCTCCAAAAACTATAAAAGAAATAAGACTACAATATAAAATTTTAATGGTTACTTTAGAGACTATCTAAAATATGCACTCCATCCTAACAACTTTAAACTGGTCTGGTGTATAAAAAGAGCTATGGGGACACCAACTCAATATGATGCACACCAGGATGCCCAACTAAATATAGCAAGCGCAGAGCATGCAATGACTGGAATCCACACAAGAATCAGATTAAATTCCACAGGACTTTTGGGAATAGACTTTCTCAGCAAATAGAGATACAACAAACAGTGATCTGTTGTGTAATTTTACTACAACTTGGAAGCCTGATACAACAATATTTCTCAATATTTCTCTGTATTTAGAAAATTAGATTAATGTTAACTTGGGGAAACTTTGGAAATTGAAAAGTTATAATAATCAAATTTATCCATTAGCTATAAATACAGGAATAAGGTTGATATTCACTCCCAATTAGCCCCCAAACTCCCTGGTCATTATGCAATTAAAAAGTCTTCTACCTAAGCATCAAGTAAACTCTCTGAATGGCTCATGCTATGGACTCACTGGATTAACATCTGTATAAAAAAAAAAAGTGTAAGGGGAAACAGTGCAATTTGCTGAAATGTTTTCACAACTCACTTAAAACCTATACTTGAAATCTCACTAGGGGCAAGTGGGTATGCAAGTATTAAGGGTCCAGAAATTATATATCTTATTCAAAACCATTAAGGTGCAAAGCACTAGAATCCTGCAAGTGAGGTGCCTTAATTTACACTATTGGACCAGACTATGTGATGCAGTGAGTTGTGTCTGCCTACCACATGTGCCATTAGAATCTCAGCTACTTCTCTATTCTCATTGCACTTCCATCAATTCCTCTCACAGGACAGAGTGACCAGCGCAGCAATGATGCAATGGCAACATTAACGCCTCGGTTGGTGATTAATGTTTACCCCACACAAGGTTGGCTAGCCTCTCTGCAGCCACACATTAATCTACACTTCCATTCCATTCCACTCCATTTCAATTTAATCGCAGATTCCTTCTCCAATACAACAACAACTAGGCAATTAAGCATCCTTTCCCTTCCACCTATCAGTTTCTAGGAACCTTAGAGCCAAAAGAGTACAAAATAACAAGTCCCTACTCTGCAATATACCTAACGAGCTCTAAAACGACCTCAATAATTTCACCCCATTGCCATTTCCACTGAACCGTAACATAGTTGATCACCATACTTTCTATTCTCAAACAGTGGATTACTCCCATTCATTTCCTTAGGGCAACACTGAAAGTAATCTATAAAAATTACCCAAGACATTGCTACACCACTCAATATCACAAGCAACCGCTACTTGAGTGTTACAAAATCCCAGGGGGCATCCTCACCTAATTGATAACTTCTCCAAAGTATAACAAGAATCCGAAAAGAACAATGCCAATCATACGCTAATATTGTCACAATTAATCTAATTTCGCAACACCGGGCGCAGCTGGGCTGGCAGAAGGGATTCTTTTATTCCCGTTTCAACCATCCTACGATCAACCCATAGTGACACAATTGCTATGGAATTGCAAAAATGACTCGGGACATTATGGGAAAGGTAGAACAGCAGGCCAGAAGCACAGAAGCATAGACCGTAAAAACAACACCAAATAATAGAGATTAGTACAGAATGATGTCATCATGAAGGAATGACTCTAGCCACAATTAAGAGGGAGCCTAGTCTTTAAACACAGGGGTGGAAAAAAAAAAGTTCAATTTAAAGGGAAAAAGAAAAAAAGAAAAGAAGAACATCATGTGAGGTCTAAAAGGTTGAATAAATTGATTTTGCCTGCACTCAGAGATGGAATGCCTGGAATATGCTAACTAGGAGGCAGAGTTTAATGGCTAGCAGTTTATTTTATCATATTCAAAACATATCGAGCAGAATAAGCAACGATTACATAATAGAGGGACATATTCCATTTTTACGGCAATAGCAAGCATGCCTTGCTCATTCTGGATCACCACTGGGCTGAATCAAAAACATACATAGTTTGTTAAAAGTTTTTAGTAGTCATAATTTGAAATTTACATCGAGAGGAAGTGAATAAAATATTTAAGATGACTTACCATCTCTTCAGGTTCAAGACCTTCCTCTGAGCCATATCTGAGGGTGATTCAGCAGGCCTTGGTCCTCCCTGGACTGACTTGATGGGAGACAAGCTAACCACAGGCAGTGATGGTTTCTTCAGTAGCTATAGAAAATACATTTCAATTACAGCAACAAAAAAAAACAAAAAAAAAATTGTTACTAGATTCCACCACAAGTTTTCAACTCATTGTGAATGCCTGTTTCTCAAGAGCTCTATGTATATTACTGAATGAGTCAGTATAGTGTTGTATTGTTACATATATGTGTATCTCTTTGACACAAGCTCAGAAACCTTGTAAATACATACACTGTTTCGTCAATGTCGTATTCTATTCAATGTTGTTGTTTTCTGCCACATAAGCAACCTGGCAACTCAAATCAGACGAATACCCCAGACTTGTGAGGGAAGAAAGCCCACCAACAAAGGAGAAGCCTAGGTAAGACCCATGTCTTTCAACAAACCTCATGGCTCAGTACTCCTCTCTACCCAGTGTACGTACCTCAGTGTATAGACTATTCGAGTGCTTGCCTTACCTGTCCAAACACTACATGTTATCAAAACATGGTTAGAAAACTTTGGACAGGTTTCACAAAAACAAACGTTTGATTGTTCTGATTTGCTTCCCAATTATATTTTTTAGCCACCAATACAGCCGAGTAAGTTTGTAAGAGTCACTAGGTGGTCCCCAAAGATGAACTATGCCCCTATATTCTAAATTGACAGAAAGAACCGTGAACATTCCATGACGTCATTTATTGTCTGGACTTGTGAGGTATAATTGCGTTAGAAAGCTTCGTTAACTTCCACCAGTTTCAAATACATGTACAGAACATTCCGAGAAGATTGGACTATTCTTAACCTCGGAAAAATGTAACCTATGCCACACACACACACAATACTACGCATACACACAATACGCAAACACACACACACACACACAAGAGGAACCGTGTGTGTGTGTGTGTGTCTCTCTCTCTCTATTGAAACATCGTTAAAACCTAATTGTGAACAAGACATTACGAGGTCACAGTTACAGTACACACATTGTCTATCTCCTCGGAGGCGGCTTGCTATTCCATTGTCTACAGCAAGGGCAACCAGCAAGCAACATATACACCCACAAATAAATTATAAAAAAACCTTGAAGCCAATACGCTTAAAAAAGTATTAATTTGTGCCCATGTATTTTGCAATGGTGCACTAGAGCTGTGAGCTATCCAGTCTGGTCAGCACTCATGGTTGACTCAGTGGAGCTGACGTTCACCTCATGAAGCCAGTATGCAGGAAGTCACGGATCTAGACTGCAAGCCATACATTAACTAACACACATAATGACAACATCCACACACTTGCTGAAAACACACACACACGCATTACTCGTATTGTGGGGAGAAATAAAGAAAAAAGAAAAAGCATTTTGCCAAATTTCCATTTACGGAAATCTGAGCTCGTTTAGGAAACTTGCCGATTTAAAGGCTTCCATCTTTGAAGAGACACATTTCTTTTACTACACCAGAGTGTGTATGCATGTGTGATCAAGAGCCTAACTACACATTCAGCAGTCACCAGTTTTGCAATATGGCATAAATGTCATGAAACTGTTGAGAAAAAGAAAGAAAAAAAAAAAAAAAAAAAAGAGAGAGAGAGAGAGAAAGAGAGAGAAAAGAAGAGAAACCAAAAGCTCCTCAAAAAATTGACTTGGTCTCCAGACTCCAACATGAGAATTGCTTTCTTTTAACACATCCAACGTAGAACCCAATAAAGCCGACGAGTTAATACAGTCTAACAGTTACAGTCACTGGTTAACAAATATGTAATTTCACGGTCTACTCTCGAGTGCATACCTCCAGATACGGCGCAACAACGGCTGGTCCCAAAACTAAATCAACATTGACAGTGCACCTGTCATAGCTTTGGCTTGCCTCGCCCGCTACATGTAATAAATAATTATCACATGTATCACTGCATGTTTGAAGGATGGCACACTACATTGCCCTGGTATCATAATGGTAGTTCCAGAAGTATCGTAAAATAGATTACACAGTTACAAACGGTTATATAATTCATCTTCAATGCTAAGCTGCAAGCATTGTAATAATAATTAGATCCCATGGGAGGCAATGCAATATTTAGACTAACCTCAATATTCTTTAAATCCACCCACCTACTCCCTGTGTGTGCACTTAATCTAGATAAATGGTTTGTCTGGATCACCTAGACAACCCATACAGTATCTACATAAGGTTGATGCACTAGCAACAAAACACTCCTCTCCATTTACAGGATGTATACACACAAAAAGACAATTGCCAGTCTGGCCATCATCTCAGGGGTTCTAAGCCCTTCCTAGAGTTAGATAATACATTGCCAGGGGGATGCGTAACTACCCCCCTACATGTCTCTCCTACTTCTAAAATACCAAATCTGACAGCACAAAGCATTCTCTAGCTTTTGTCTGCAGCAATAGCTAGTTTCATATGTAGCCTGTTGTATAGAATTAGGAACTAAAATTACAAGGAATTCAGATCATAGATTGACCGTTCCAGAGAAAATGTGGAGTTCGGTGTTGTTCGTCGATCACTAAAGCTACCAACAAATTATTAGTCTCTCATACCCTCTCATGCTTCCTCCTTCCTCCTCCTCCTCCTCCCCCCCCCCCCCCCCCAATATTTTCCCCTCTGCTTCTAACTTACATCCTTGTCCACAGTTTTTGTGTCATTTTCTCCCTTCTTTTTCTCCATGCCAAAGCCTCCCAAATGTCGTTGTTCTTGACTTGTTCTTAACTGTTGCAACGACTGAACTTTCTGCAGTGGTTTTCTACCAGATAAGACCGAAGAAGCACTTTGTGGGCGCAGTTTCTTGCTAGATTGGGTAACACCATTAGTCACAGTTTTGTTCGGAGCCCTGAATGACAGGGTGCTATCAGAATGTGACCGAAGCTCAGGAATTTGGGATGGCTTCTTTGTTGGAGAAGTGACTGGTAAAAGCGGCTTTCTAATTGTCGGCAGCTGCTTTTTAGGTGGAGTGCCAATGTTTCTTTCTGAAAAGCTCCTGGTTGGAACTGGTATGGTTCTAGGCTTAGAAAAAGCAGCTACTGGTTTTATGTACGATTGAGCTCCACTTGCTTTCAGAGGTGTTGACACCGAGCGCATGCTATTCGTTGGCTTACTGTTCAGACTCAGTCGTGGACTGCTTGTATTGGATTTGCTGCTGAATGGGCTGGGATTAGTTTTACTACGAGAAGGAATACTTGGACTTGCTTTATTCTGTCCAGGACTGGTTGTGCTTCGAGAAACATTGCTGGGACTTGCCTTACTCTGTCCAGGACTGGACTTAGACTCTTTGAATATCTTGGGAGAAAATTTTCTAGGCTTAACTGGAGAGTCGTTGAAGCTAATTTCCCAAGATGCTCCTTTCCCCTGACCTTCACTTACAGCTCTTCTTGGCTCCACCATTTCTGCTTCCTCTGAAGCCTGCCCACCTTCCCAATCTACGCTAAAAGACACGCTTGACATTTCTACTATTGAAGCAATAACCCCAGCTGACTGGGGCAGTAGCTAGGCATTCAGCCCATGTGTTTTGACACAGTCCCAAACTGTCCTTCTAATTGGATAGCACCCTATCTGTTTACGTTCATAGATCACGTGAGCATTCCCGTCGTGTGGGAAATTATAAAAATAACCGCTAAACACGAACTCGCAACGCATCTGTCGCTTTCCAGGTTATGCTGAGTAGGTGCAAGTGAAGACTTTTGTTAAATTGTGAGAAAGTGTACTATTGGGTCCTGAGCTAGTCAAATGGCTTGCGTAGAATCTGCCATTCCAATCCCTAACCCTAGAAAGAAAACTGACGAATTATTTTTATCTTGGCTTTCTGAACCCTCTACACATCAGCTCCTTCGGAAGGAGCTCATGAAGATATCTGGTGTCCCCTTTAGTGACGTCGACGAAAACGCTATTGGCCTCAAGGAAGGAACTATTTCCCAAGAACTATTGTCTCCGTCTTCTGCAATGACGAACGTTCTTCGTCCAGGCAGCCCCATTAGTATCCGCACGCCTTCTCCTCCCCACGGGCATCCCACCTCAGCGTGGTCCCCCAACAGCAAAAGCCCTAGAAACTCGGTCATTCTGGGTAAAAACAATCGCTCCCCGAGAAAATCTGCAGCAAAAACAGCAAATGGAATTACTACTGCTGGAAAGGCGAAGTCTGCAAACAGCTCTCTGCAGCTGGACTTTGATGAAGTGGATGGGGCAGACATGGGAGTTCATGTTCCATTGGTGGATACCACCAACCTTATGGAAGGGCAGAGCAATAGGGGAAGGCGCTCTCGGAGTCACAGTCCAAAGCCAGAGTCACTCCCAACAGGTCAAGCTTCCAACCAAATCCCCAAGCAGGAGCCCCTCATTCCAAGGTTCTACTTCCCCAACGGCAAGCCCCAAGCCGATGAAAACTTGCAGGAGAGGTTTGTGGAGCTTTCCAAACTCTTCCAGACATTTGATAACGGGGAAGCCAGTATGAAACAGTTTGGAGAAATTGCAAAGGCAAGTGGCAGGAGAAGCAATTATTTAGGGGTCTCTACGATTAGTGTAGTGCAATCAGATTTACCATATACATACACAGTGCAGAGCCATTTCTTTTGTTCATTGTCCTGAGAATTTAGCCGAGAATGTGGCGCTAGTAGGTGCAAATGATGGTTCCCAGCACTGTACCTAGCTTAGCAGCACTCACATGTAGTTAGCAGCACAGGTGTATATCAGTTGCTGTTTGTTTGTTTGTTTTACTATCTTCCCATTGGAGCCTAGATGCTTGAGGCCATCTGCATTGATGACTGGTATCATATATCACCGTGTCATTTGCATTTGTTCACTTTCCTCTTCCATATCAGTATTGAGTAATCATGCCCTCAGGCAAGATCCCTAGCTGAAAAATTAAGTTATTTTTAGATTAAAATACTAGCCCGGGCATGTGTCTGTCTGCCTCCCGAGATTCCCCGTGAGTGGGTGTATGTGTGTGTGTGTGAAAGAAGAGCTGATTCAGGATGTCTGACATAACTCGGGCAGGCTGCCTCTCATTCCATGGACTGGTGTCCTCCAAGAAGGACCCTGAGGTCAGCTATCTTGTCTCTTCATACCATACAAATTATTGCCTTTGTTTGCAATTTAGTTATTTCAGTATTTCCCTTTTCGTTCCTTTGATGATAAGTTTTTTCCTACATTTAAGATATGTAATTTTTGTTTCCTATAGTGGGTGTGGCGTTTGCTTGAATAGTGTAATGCGCAGTTTCTGATAGGAGCCGTGAGAGATCCAGGTGTCGAGTTCATTCTTTTCATAACTCCATTAACCCATTCCTGCCTGCCAGACATGTCCATGAATTCATTCCTGTGCACTTGTATGTAGCTCTGTCAGCTTTGCATGCCTCACTGACCAAGAATCCTCTCACTATGCTTTCCTAGTGGTTCCTCTTTCTTTTGAGAACACCTGTCTAATTCTAGCCAGGTCATGAGTTGAAGAAGCCTTTCATTGAACTGGTTTCATTTTGTGAAAGTGAATATTTATTGATTGATGTATCTTATTTCCAGATTTTGCACATTCCGTATTATTGGAAAGCCCCTCTATACAGAGCTTGCGCTGGCAAGGAGAAAACTAAAGACACTGTGACATTTGGCACTGTTAAAAAGACTTGGCAAAGGTAAGTTCCTTTCTGTTTGCCCCATATTGATGTGTTTGGTGTTTGAAGGCCTTTTATTTGTGGCTTCTGTAGTGGGGGGCGTAGCTGTTGTATTTGCATGGAGTGTGGGAACAGAGGGTCACTATTGGCACATGGGGTATCATCAGCTCTCAGTTTATGCATTGTGTGTGTGTGTGTGTGTGTGTGTGTGTGTGTGTTATGGGAGGATAAGGACTAGCTGGCTAGCTGTAACATACATAGTCTTGAGAACTGATTGATCGTGTTCTATGTCACCAACATTCAAATGGTGTGTGTTTATGCCGTGTCTTTGGGGCAGGTTTGATGTCAAGACTTGAGTATTATCGCTGCTAAACCGAAAGATAAGCAATTGCCAATGTTGTTGAACATCTGCTTGCGCATACACAATTTCCCGGGTGTTTTGCACCTCTATGACTTTTTTTTTCCTTTTTTTTTCTTCCTCCAACGGTGGTAGTACTTTTTTTCCCCCCAACAGTGGTGGTATTTTGGGAAGTATTGCAAGTTGAGGAGAGCTTTCTATTGTACTTCCAGGAAAGTAGTTGTAGAGTGGACAGGCGATCTATCTCGTGTGTTATTAGATGAGCGATGTTGATAATTGAGGATTTGGGTCCAGCAATGTTTATGTTTGGTTTCAAAGTTGGGAGTGGGATTAGCTTTTTGTTGATTCACTGTGGATGCTTGTGTTCTTTTGACAGAGTGACACAGAACTGCCACGACAGTGCCTCTCGCTTTGTTCGCCTTCTGGCTCCCAAAGGACGCAACTATGTCACTGAAGAAGACTTGGAACCTCTGATACAAGTGAGTAAACTTCTATTAATGTTATTTGGATGAAACGTGTGACTAGGTTTGGGTGGAAAGATAAAAAAGTTATATTAATGCTCTTTACAATGTGTTGGGATAACAGTGTCAGGAGTGTGACCTATGAATGACATTATCCTAGTGGTTTCCTTGTGATCTAGCTTCATATGGCAGTTAACTGTATTCCTGGAAACAAGGATATGTCAGTTAGCTTTAGGGTAGCTGGGGCAACCTGTGCCAGGTGCATAACTACGGCAACCATCATGAAAGCTAACATAGAGAAACAGCACACAATAAATAAAAATAAGTGATGTTGAACGAGTTGTGAAGAGACCTGATTTCCGGTTCACTTTGTCAACATAGATTAGAGGGTGGTAGTTTGTCTGTCTAGTGCTTGGAGAATTGCTGTGCAACAGTTACAAGTGGTGTGATGTATTTTTTATTTACTTATTTATTTATTGTATTAGGATATTGTGGATAGTCACCCAGGATTGCAGTTTCTGCTCTCGACGCCGGAGTTTCATGCCCGCTATGTTGAAACGGTATGTAAATGGGATGTGCCGGCTCCTGTTGGTGCAGTAGTGTTTCGTTTCCTTTCTCTTTTGTTCCTCTTTCAATTACTTCACTGTGATTCCATGCGGTGAAGTCATAGAGTGGTTTCATTGAATAGCTATTTGTACTACACAGAGGTTATCAAGTATTGAGTTTTTGAAAAGTGAAATTATTCAAATGATGACAAGAGGAAATGACTGGTTTAATTAATCGTCTAGGCCAAGGTCCAGAAGAATATCTAATTATGCAAGTCTAAATTTAGTTAAAGCCCACAAGTATCCCATGAAGACAGAAGTTGGAAAATATTGAATCCTTTTCTTCGGACCAGACAGAGTGTTCTCACAAACATGTTTACTGGTGTAGTGTAAACACTCAATTATCTCAAACCCACCATTGTTATCTCCTTGGATGGAGTCCAACTTACCTCTTGTTCTTTCTCTTTGTATATATACATGTATACATACTTTACACATGTCTATTCGTTGGTGCTTGCAGGTGATTGGTCGCATTTTCTATGTCGTGGATCGGAACTGGAACGGCCGGCTGACGCCTGCTGAGATTCGTCGCAGCAATTTCCTCCAGACTCTGGCCATCTTGGAAGAAGTGGATGATCTGAATCAGGTAGGAGAGTATGCATAATGTGGATCTTTATTTCAGTGGTTTTGGCGGGCATTACCCGGCAAACTCCCTGGGTTATTAGTTTCACCTAAGACCACACACACATTCCATGGTACGAGGTGTGGTAGTAAACACTATTTTTTAAAGTCCCCCATTTTAACAGCTCTGTGAATATACTTAGTGGGACTGTTTCATGACTCTACAACTCACCCTCTGAATACGTTTGTGTGTGCTACCCAGGTTACAGACTTCTTCTCTTATGAGCATTTCTACGTCATCTACTGCAAGTTTTGGGAACTGGACACTGACCATGACTTGGAGATAGATGCAGAGGACCTTCTCCGGCACAGGGACTTTGGTAAGTGATTAAATGATCTAGCAAATAATAAGCAATTTAAGGTATTAGTATTATTTTTATTTGCACTTTTATTTACTGTTTATTTATTTATTAATTAATTTATTTATTTATTTATTTATCTTTAGCTCTCACGGAGCGGATCATCAACAGAATAATGTCTGGAGTTGTCTCCAGGTAAGCTATTGTTGCTTGTCCCTTTGAGCGATTTGCAATATTTTTGGAATGTTGTGAAAGAATTAGTTGTGGAAACTGCCAAATTGCCTGCCTGCAGTGTAAGGTTACATTTGTGTGTGCTCGTGTAAACAAGACTTACTGAGCTTTTTAACAATTAATGTTGAGATTAAAAAAAAAAAATTAAGTCAGCTAGGAAGTGATCACAGTGTTTTATACAGTGTATGTGGTGATTCTGGGAATATCTATTCCATCGGTGCTGTTGTGCTGTCTCCTATACAAGCTTTGTGCCGTGTGTTGGGGAGGTAGCTTGTGTGTGAAGTGTGCCCACTGGGAGATAGTTTTACGGTTTCCCTATTCTTTTTGTGCTTGTGTAGGAAGTGTAGTGGGACACGAGCCACTGACGGGAACATTCCGAAAATGAGTTATAAAGACTTCATTTGGTTTCTTCTGTCAGAAGAAGACAAGACATCTCCCAAAAGGTAATTACGATGTGTTTAAAACAATATTAATTTACAAGTAAATAAATATAAAAAAAAAGAAGTCATTTTTATCTTCTGGTGTTTAGTGGTGGGATTCTAGTCCAGTTTCCCACCAGTTTCCCACCACTAATCCACGTAACTTGACACACCTGTCGGCATGAGTGCTCCCATGGTGTAGCTGTCATTGTGTGATTAGGGAGGGGGAGGCTTTGAAGAACTGCTGTTTCAGAAAGTGAGCCGGGGAAAGAAAAAAACAATTTACTAATGGCTGAAATTTGAGCGCATTTTGTATAATAGGAGTTGGACATGCTTTATTTAATTTGTTTTGGATAAGCAGATGTCGTTTTGTCTGCCATTATTATTAAATTCTTACTGAATACTAAATTTATTTGAGTTTTGCTTCTGTTTCTCGTACAGCATTGAGTATTGGTTCCGATGCATGGATCTGGATGGAGATGGTGTCCTCTCCTTGTTTGAGCTGGTCTATTTCTACGAAGAAGTCCTGCAGAGGCTCCTGGATCTCGACATCGACTGCCTGTCTGTAGAAAACACAGTCTGCCAGATTCTCGACATGGTCAATCCCAAGGAGAAAGGTTAGTGAGAAAGATCCTTTGATACTGAAAGAGAAAAATAAAATTGATAGTTCAGTTCCTGGTGCTTTGTCCAGAATATTATAGAGAACTTCATCATTGTTTATATTATTTTCACATTTCTGTCCTCCTGTTGTGGTTCCAGGTATAATCACTCTGCGGGATCTCAAAACTTGCAAGTTGACACCCGTTTTCTTCAATAACTTTGTGAATGTGGAGAAGTATCTGGACTATGAGCAGAGAGACCCTATGAGTTCTCTGAGGGACGATGAGTCGGAGGGTCCCGAGCCAAGCCCTTGGGACAAGTATGCTTCAGACCAGTACATCCTCTTGGTACAGGAGGAGCAAGTGGAAGATGAAAATGGGTAAGTGGGTTTCACTTGATAAAGCTAAATTTTATGCAAAGGGTTTGTTTTGTTGTTTTTTCACCTCAGGGCATTTTTTGACTTAATTTTTCTTCTTCTCTCTTTGTAGTGATATGTCACCTCAGGCAAGTGATTTGGAGCAAGATGAGAACGATATTTTGGATTTGCTGTGAACTGATCACTTTGTTATTATTGTGTGATGTACTGTTTGTTTTTGTTTGTTTTGCAGTGTCTTGGACACGTTATCACTTCATTAATTTATTTGTGATTTTTGCATGGTTTGTCTTTTAGGTGATTCTGTATTGCACATTTAGTCCTTTGGACTGTATTACTGGTATTTAATTATGGACTCCAAACCTCACTTGAATATTATTATTATTATTGAATCTGTTGAAAATTTTCGGGTCGTTACTGAAGTATGACTAAAAATTAGCGTTTTGAATAGATTATCTTCGTAGATTGCTGTTGGTAAATGATCGGCACTAACTCAGGTATGTGATGGTGATAGGTAAAGGTCATCACCTTGTCGCTTTAAAGTTTAATGGGCGGGGTTATTTTGTGACAGAGGCGGAGACTTCACCAACTTGCCAAAACAAGGAAGAGTTGACCCTGCCTAGTGAAGATGGTGAGTTGAAACCTTTACTGGGAGCGCCAATGTGTAAGTAAGTTTCCTTCTCTAGATTCAGTACGTGCTGCTATTCAGTCGGCAGGGTAAAGTGAGGCTCCAGAAATGGTTCCAGGCTTACCCGCAGAAAGAAAAGAAGAAGATTCAGAGGGAGTTGGTATCTACGATTTTGTCCAGGAAGTCCAAGATGTGTAATGTTTTGGAGTACAAGGACGTCAAAGTAGTTTACAAACGGTAATGGCAGTGGTAGTAGGGTTTGTAGGGATGAGTTGTTCAGCTTTCATGTTAGGGAAAGTAAGATGAAGTGTTGTCTAAGCCTGACAAATAAAAAATGGTTGAAAGGTTTCAGATCCTTACAAAGTGAAAATGTAATGTTTTGTCACTTTTCTCAAATTTGGAGATGCATTAATTTCGGTAGTACTGCAGATAAATTCCAAGTTTCTGATGGCCAATAAATTGCATACAAATTCAACTCGGCTGCACATAGGACTGGTTAAATAGATACACATGTGTGAATATGAAAGTCCTCAAAAGCATGTGGCCACATATATAAATAGATACAACACTGTGAGCTGATTTTTCTTATTAGGTGAAAAATAGTAGCTGGCAATTTGTACAGCAAAAAGTGCTTTTAGCCATAATTGGCACTGGTGTTTTGCCCAATTTTAAGAACTTTTACCAATAAACTTTATGCATTAAGTAAATGTGTGTGTTTGTGTGTATGTGTGTGAAAAAGTAAATTTTGGCTCTGTAATAAAAGTGCAGTTGACAACTGGTGAAGTTCCTTTTCTCTCCTGACTCTAGAATGTATCATTACACTCACATTATCAACCTAATCCTGGTAAGGTTACTGTCGGTAAGGTAGAGAGGTATGTATCATGAAAGTCTGCCTCAAGTGCACGTTCACAAGATATTATAATGATAGGAAAAATTGCAGGTAGGGTCACGCCTAATATTCCTCCTAGTTGGCGTGTTACGCTGATAGAATGCTATTTGGCAGTTACATTGGGGGTTCTAGGAGCAGCTGTGATGGACACAGTTATACTGGACTTGGTTTCACATAAAGTAGCCTACACTTGCTGTTGACTATTGGACACTGAACAACTCATTCCCAGAGAATAAAAACACAAAGACAAACATTGTAAGGCACAGACACGAGTGTTAGAATAATAACATTGAATCAACTATTATGGCATTCGTGATACATAATATGGAACTAAGCATTGGAATCCAGCTAGTTAGTTTGTAGCTAAGAATGCAGAATTATGAAAAGACTGAGTGAATTGCTTGTGTGATAGTGTAAGTAATTTATATATAAATGTTTTGAAAAACTTTCTTTGTAAGCATGCTGGTAAAGGGTTCCCAATATTCTGACTCTGTTGTAATGTGCACTGGTAAAGGATAAAGGATTGTACAAACACTGTTTACTGTGCTATTTGGGCCCAGTGGAATTGTTCAACCTGAAATGGTACGGGGTCATCAAAAGATTAGGTAACAAACCCTAACTTCAAGGATTAACTATTTCAAGTTTAGCACCTTCTTATAAATATATACCACCAAATGGTTGAGATGCTGAACACAGCTTAAATTCGGAAACTCTGGTACTATCCTTGAGCTAACTGGACAGGTTGTGTACTATTTAGCAACGTATTTTAACAATTAGCATAAGTTATCTCAACTTCCTCAGTTTCAATCTGAAAAAGCACAGAAACTCTGGTATTAGTATGTTATAATTATGTTTGTGCAGATATGCTAGCCTGTACTTCTCCTGTGCCATCGAGAGTGACGACAATGAGCTCATCACCTTGGAGATCATCCACAGATACGTGGAACTACTGGACAAATACTTTGGCAGTGTACGTTACAGTCCTGTTGCCCCTAGTAATTAAACTCATGATGTACGTTGACTTGTAGGTGTGCGAACTTGACATCATATTCAACTTTGAAAAGGTAAGAGAACTTCATTGGTGTTAGTTACAAGTTAGAAGCAAGCAGCATTGCTCCAGTGTAGGATGATCAGTAGTACAAGTGTGATTTAGATTCAGGAGAAGCTGGCTAGATCATTCACTTGTTGTATGTACTGGGCGAGTGCCCAAAGTTTTTTGATAAAAATTTTTTATTCCTCTCTCTCACTTCCCCACCTCAGGAATAATAATAATAATAATAATAATAATAATATAATAATAATAATAATAATAATAATAATAATAATAATAAATAATAACTAGCAAGTACCCCGCCACACAGTGGCACTTGGTGTACTAATTTTTGCATATTAGGAATGCAGTAACATATTTTTATCCATTCTTGTATGCTCTGCCACTTGGTTTAGTTACACCAGTTTCCCTCTCTTGCTCTCTTTCTTCCTGACCCCTTTCCTCTCTTCAGCTCTCTCTTCTCCTTTCTCTCTCTCTCCTGCTTCTCGGTCACTCTGTCCTTCTATCAATGATTGTGGACTTATGCTTTGTGAAGCTGTCCTTCCCTGTATCATCCTCACCTGCTCAGAACTACTTAATAGTCGCTTTTCTTACAGTTGTTTTTTTTTCTTATTGGCTCTACTTAATGTGATGATGCTTTACCCATTGAATGCATGATAACGCTTATCCACCGACTCATCTAATGAATTATTTAAGAATACATACACCACCATCATTAGATGTATTCTCTCTCTTTCACTTCATCATTATTACTGACATATAAAATAAGAATAATAATAAGAAGAAGAATATTATTATTATTATTATTATTATTATTATTATTATAATAGCAAATTTTCTCGTTCTAACAGCCAATATTGTTAATTAAAACTAAACCAGACATTTTGACTTCTTGCCGAAGTCCTCTTCAGGGATCAAACTGAGGTCGAACTCTCTGTGGTGATATATATATATAACCACGGAAAATTCGACCTCTAAGTTCTAATTAACAATATTGGCTGCTAGAACGAGAAAATTTGCTATTATTATAATTATTTCAGCCGAGAATGACTGAATCAATAATAATAATATTATTATTATTATAGTAAACTTTTTACAGACTAAATAGCATTTTCTAATAGTTAAACACTAATGTACATTGCAACCCATGAAAAGGTAGGCTCATACCAACACGAGTGCTGACACAGCAAGTCAGTAAGTGCTCCAACTAACAAGGCATAAATCGTAAGTTAGTTTCACTTGATGCTCGTCCCATGTGACAGCTGAGGGCAGCAGTGGACGACACTCCTTGACACCCGACAAGCTCGCTGCAATACATTTCTGAGAGTACCACACACAAATATTGGGCTAGTGGTCACAGAAACTCAAAGTGTTGTTGAGCTATAACTCTAAGCATATAGCTATGTGTGATTGCTTGACGGTATATTTGAGTTTAATTATTTTTATGGTTTTTTAGGGTATGTAGCAGCAAAAACAACAACAACAGCAACCAAGTTTTAGTTTACCTGTAGCCACTCCCTTGTGTTGTCGCATTACACAATTCCATGAATAGCTGGTTTTGAAAAAAAAATTGAGTAGGCCTGACTGAAAGTACATAGAAGACTTGTGACTACTGTAATCTTGGCCATTGCTTAACGCTGTTAAATGGGTTAATTAGTGGTTTGTCCCCATGATCATAGTCGATGATTAGTTAGAAAACGTTTGATCTGTCCACCAGCCCTTAATTATTGGTGTAAAAAAATAGCTGGTGAGCATGTTATTTCATTCACGGCTGGCGCCAAGGGTGTAACCTGGTGCACTCTATTGAAAGTGTATGTAAACGAGCTTTTGAAATATCAAGTCAAATTAGTAGGCTTGGAAGTGTCCTTGCCTCAATCTGTTGATTGGGCTCTACAGCTTCAACATGTTACCAATACTTGAAAGGAGAGTTATGCCCACTGGAGTTGCAATCCCTTTACAGTTTTTTTTGTTGTTTTTTTTTAATATTTTCCCCCATTCCTTTTTTCCTTTTCTTCCTCAGGCATTCTATATATTGGATGAGTTGTTGGTTGCTGGGGAAATTCAAGAGACAAGCAAGAAAAACATCATCAGAGCGATCAACGCCCAGGACGTTCTACAAGAGGTAAACACACACCTATTAGATCGTCTTGATGAACAAATAAACGATGCAACCTATCAGTTTGTGTAGTGTGAAGGAAACAATCTTGTTTATTTGTAAGAGTGGACAGCAAAAATTGCAAGTAAACCAAGTATTTCTTCCTACATTACTTGTGCTGCTTGTCCAATCTGTTAGCCTATGCACATAGCTTGCATGTTCCCTACATCTTATTGAGAAAAAAGGATGTAGTGCCCAATTTCTGACTTCTTGCTGTACAATAAGGAACAATTCTCATCTTCTAGTGGTTTGTGCAATATCCTTAACTTATGAAAAGAACAGCAACTGAAAGTGCAGCGTAAAAGTAGTGTCTTGTAGACGTCGTTAACATGTGAAATGAAACAGAAATTAAGTTGCATGTCAAACTGTTCCATGCTCTGCTCTCATGCAAAAGAATAATAGAATAACAATTCAAAGTCCTAAGACTAGTAAGTTGTTTAGATGCAGTGGGTGATAATAATGGAGAGGAAAAAAAGTTACTTTTGAATTTCGTATGTTGTGTATGTATGTCGTGCATATGTATACATATGTTTTTGCTTATTTCTTTGTTTGTTTGTGTATGTGGTGTGTGTGCATTATATACAATAAGACAATAGCATTTATAGTGAAGTTCATTCTCTCACACATTGTCTGTCTTCCTTGCTTTCTCAGGAGACAGAAACCCCAAGAACCTCTCAGAGTTTACTAGAAGAGATGGGATTAGCGTAGCATTAACTTCTGTCCGGCTCTATTTTTAAACACAATAACAACAATAGTATATGTTTCATTTATTTCATTGTTCTGTGTAAATTCTTTCTCTGAAACATATTTTATTTAATATTGTTATAGAGAGAAGAGCAAAACCGCGTGCTCGAGGAGTATAACTTGATGTAGGGGCCGGAAAATATTTTACTTTGAAAAATAAACGTTTGTCAGTAACTATGACATTTATAATCAATCATGTTCAACTGAAAATCATATATAATTTTGTAATTTTTTTTATGTCTAATTAGATAGAATTCAGGGGGTGTGGTTAATGCAATGCTAGTACGATAGTGCATGTAATTCTGAGAGTGGGAGGGTTGGATAGGTGGTTCCACATCACCTGTATTGACAGTGAACAGGAACTGGTAGTTAGTTTACTGTGCTGGCTGGTTTCTGAAGTGACTACAACTACACTGTATAGAAAGCATAACACTGGGTTCCTAAATTAAAACACGCGATTGAGTGACTTTAGTGCAAGCATAACCACGTGTATGTTTACTGATGATGGGGTGGGGGTGGATTATTGCTTGGCAACTGTCTAATACTAGGGCACTGAAAGTTAACCTTGTATAATATATGATTATTAAACTGCACACATACAACTAGCATGTGTGGGTGTTATGACATAGAAAAATTATTATACACTTAACTTATTATAATTATTTCAGCCGAAAATGACTGAATCACTTATTTGTTATAATTTTTTTTTTTGCTCCACTAGTTAATATGCAGTCAGTAAATGTATGATACTTATCTGACCGATTATAATACAAGTGAATAGCTCGAGTGTGAACTATCACATGCGTCAAGTCGCAAACAGGATATCTCCAGCTCTCATTTTTTAAACAGCTCAAAACAAACTGAACAGAGATGTAAACTACATAAGTGCAGTAGCCTACAAAGGAGATTTAGGAAAGGGTCAACACACTGAGAGAGAGAGGGCCAAACATCTGAATATTACAATGTAATAAAAATGTCTGTATTGGTATTCATCTGATATGGATCATATTCATGAAGCCTGAATTGTGGAGGAGTGTCTTCTCATTTTTCACTGGACATTGCCCACAAAATAATTTTACAACCTGAAGAACTGCTATCTTATTCCTGATCAAATGGAGTGGTAAATTAGTCTCAAATTGGGGTTCAGGGTTATAAAATTTCAAGAGTATGCTTATGCCTCAAGTGGCATAAAGAATGTGGACGGCTACAATGGGATGAGCTCTCTCCCACATCTTCCAACGTTTCTGCTTCTTTCGGTGTGCCTGTCCAGTGTGTAAGCAGATTTCACCCCCCCCTCCTCCCCCCCCCCAAGGCTTGTTGGACTGGAACGACCCTTACCGCTTACCACAAAGTTGTACGTATTGTATATTAAGCCAAATTTCTTGCGTGGCTTCCCACAAAATAATTGTACAATACTTTTCTACTTCTTCAATTACCACCTTTAAAAAAAGTGAAGTCGATTTACTGATGAGCGACAAAGTAAATGTAAGTGGCGGGAAAAGTGCAAATTTTCTCATCCCCGAAGATAGAAGCGGCTTCGAGAGCAGGGAACAGTCTCCTACACCGCTAGAAAATGCAAACTTGGACCACAGCATGGAGTCCCTTCTCGCGTCCGACTCTTGCGAGGAAGCAGTTCTGGCGGAAGAAATGCCTGGAAGCGAAGACGTAGTCGTCTCTAATGGACAGAGAGGAAAGGAGCCTGACGATTTTGCAGAGAACAAGAAATTTATAAAGGATGCTACAAACCAGCTAGAGGAAAGGAGAAACGATAGGATGGGGAGAAAGGCTGGAAGCGGAAAAAAAAGGGTTTCAGCGCACAGAGAAAGGAAAATTAGTGTGTCTGGAAAAGCTGCTGCAGCGAAGGTGAGTCTCGACTTAGCTAGGGTTAATAATGTCCTTGCCCACGCGTTCGCTGCAAAAATGCGTGAAATTGCAGATTAGCGGATTAGCGGCATATTTGGGGGAGTGTTTTTGCATAAGGGTGGTGATTGTTTAATCAATGAACAGTACGGTGAGAGACGTATATAGTCGGCTGTTTGAATGGTAGTGGTGGACTTAGTTGGTGGGAGTTGTCTATAAGAATGGCTTCAGAGTCTAGCACTTCCTCTCAGAGCCAAGGAAGAAAGATTTCTACTGCTTGCCATTGCAAGCAAACTGTGCTTCCCATGACTGAGGTAGGTCCTTTCTGGGAGGAGGAGAGGAGCTTTTTTTTTTTTTTTGGTCTTCCTTAGTTAACCCCCATTTCAGTTGAGACTAGTGCTGGAGAGGTTGGTTGAATTGAGAGTAGGTAGAAAGACTAGCTTATACCTAACTGGTAAACTCTGCTTGCCTTCTTTTTCCCTTCTGTTGCAACCCTCATCTCAAGCTAGTTACATGGTAGCTATGATAGGGTATCCAAGGCTACTCACTCTTGCTCATGTTTGGCATGGGAATGAGACCCAAACAAGATATTAAGAGGTTCAAAGCTGTACCTAGTGTTGTCTGCATTGGGTCCCGAACGGTATGCAGTTATTTTATTGGCTGCATGTGTGAGTATCGTGTACCCGTACTACAAGACTACCTGGTCCAATTAAAAGACGAAAGTATTCGCAGTTCCCTGAAAGAGCAGAAGCCATTTGAGGTTTAGTTTATTGGTGAGTTCAGAAGCACCAACGGTGGTCGGTTGGGTGAGTGTCGAACAGATGTCTTTGCAGGCCCTCTAGTGGGCGGCTCAAGATGGGTCTCTCATATTTCTGTAGATTCTAGATAATAATGGAGTGTATTTGGTTACACTCAGCAGGTGGGAGGGGGCAAGGTTGTCTCTTATACCGGAATTGTTTTTCTGAGAGTGTGGCAGACACTTGCCTTGTTATGGGGGGAGGGGTGGGGCGTGAAAGTGCGTTGGATGGCGTGAATACTTATTTTGTTTCGACAAGTTGCAGAGTTTATGGCTAAAGTTTGTCGCTTCCGTGTTGATAATTTAAGAGTACATTATGTAGATGTACTCTCTGAAATGAGTGAGGTGCTTTTTTTACATGTGTTCTCTGAGAGGAATTCCTATTATACAATACTCGCAACATCTCTAAATGCTCGCTGCTTTAAAAGCAGATAAAGTGATGATTTTTGGGATCATATTGTGCATGCCAAGAATCTCGTGAGTATGTTAGCGTCTGAAGTAGTAGTGGGACGAGTGCGAGTCTGTACTCGTATGTTTTGATTCTTGAGGTACGATGAGTGGTATCATAGCTTCCTAGATGTATGGTACTGTTCCTACGAGTCTAGTAATTGGTACTGTGGCTTTATGATTGGGTGTTCGGATAATGGGGGTAGGCATTAAAAGGGGATTGATCACAGTAGTTTGTTTTATGTATGCACATTTTGTGTTTAGTGAGCTTTATGAAGCCCGAGTTAGTGGCAGCTTTATGAAGCCCGAGTTAGTGACACATTTCATAGGTTTTATGTGCGTATTTGAGTTTATGAAGCCCGAGTTAGTGACACATTTCATAGGTTTTGTGTGCGTATTTGAGTTTATGAAGCCCGAGTTAGTGACACATTTCATAGGTTTTGTGTGCGTATTTGAGTTTATGAAGTCTGAGTTAGATTTGTGGTTGGCATTAAAAAGGGTCAATCTAAATATAGGTAGTTTGCTTTATTTCCACGCATTTTATACTTTGTGTGTGAGAGAGAGAGAGAAGTGAAGGTGAGCTTTCAGAGGTTGATTTATCATCACATTTTATGTTTTTCCTGTGTGTGTTTGAGTTCATGAAGTCTGAGTTAGATAGACTGGTGGTATTACTCAACTGTGTGTTTAAGAGTGGGCGATGTTGTTTGCATACACCCCCTCAGTTCATCCGTGTGTGCTGGTGCATGCAAGCATGTGTGTATGTGTGCGTGTTTTGTGTTGATAGCAACTTGATACACGGTACGTGCTACTCTATGATGTGATGCGCTTTACTTTTTGTGTGGGTGTATGTGTGTGTGTGTGTATGTGTTGGTGTTTTGTGTAGGCGGATGCTCTTAAGGAAGGCTACTTGTTGCAGCAAGGAAGTTTTCAGGTGAGTGGGTGGGGCTACTGATGTGTGTTGAAAGTGGGTCATGTGATCAGCGTAGGGCTTACTGATGTGTGTTGAAAATGGGTCATGTGATCAGCATAGGGGTTACTGATGTGTGTTGAAAATGGGTCATGTGATCAGCATAGGGGTTACTGATGTGTGTTGAAAATGGGTCATGTGATCAGCATAGGGGTTACTGATGTGTGTTGAAAATGGGTCATGTGGTCAGCATAGGGGTTACTGATGTGTGTTGAAAATGGGTCATGTGATCAGCATAGGGGTTAATGATGTGTGTTGAAAATGGGTCATGTGATCAGCGTGGGTGCTATTTAGGCATGGACATGTGGAATGCATGATTTATAACTTTTGAAGAGGCGTGACAGAATATTAGCCTATAATTATACATAGCTGTATTTCCTAGTTTATTAGCTGTGCCGCAAAAGAAGCAATGGAATGCAGTATGTATGTATGTATGTACATTGTGTGTATGTGCATTGTGTCCTATTAAAATAGAGGCAGGGAAAGTTAGGTAAGTGTCAATAGAGGATGCTCATGCAGCAGTTCATCCTGCATTAGACAATGTGTAGGTGTCAATGGAGGGTGCTGACGTGGCAGTAACCATACCACCGAGTCTTAATTGGATTAGATTAAGGGTGTACTCTAATTGAATAGAGACGTTGTCATAGCAGCTAGCAGGCATGTGAAATGTGTTGTAGTTCATTGCTCACCCTTTGAAATGGCAGGTAGATCATGGAATAAGAACTGTTGTCACATGCTTCATTAAATTTTCTCTCTTGGCTCTGTGACTGTGAAACTACCTGTTTAGAGGCAATCTCGTTAATTGTAAAAAAAAAAAAAAAAAAAAAAAAAAAAATTCGTATTGCCTCTCCTTACTCCCTGAACACCCTCAGGGCAAGCAACCCACACTACTGGATGTGCACAATTATTTCTTTTGAAATCTCACTTCCTACTTCTACTTGCATTGAAATCTCACTTCCTACTTCTATTTGTCGTGCAGTGCTCCAATAATAATATGTGGAGAGTTTCACAAACAAGACTAGAAAACCAACAACTACAAATTGGTTTAATAGTTCAGTGTAATAACTTAGTGGTACCATAAATAGATTTGTTGTTGTTGTTATTTTTATTGACAGTGTTTGAGTGGGAGGAAGAGGGAGGAGCCATGGTATATATGTACGGCTGCATGAGACTGTTGAAAGTTTTATCCCTATACCAAAGTATGATTTCATTCGTGCAACTTGTGTCTGCCCACCACCATTAGTGTTTGTCTAACTGGACATATTTTTCAGGAACTATGTTGTTTTACCATATGCTGGGTTGAGAGGACAAACATGTTTTTTGTTGTTTTTTTTAAATTTTATATTTTGTATTTTGTTCCGGATGAAATTATTTTACAATTCCTTTCCGTCCTTTCTGTGTCCGGGACTCAGCTATGCATCCGTTTGGCATCACGGCTCAGCGAGTTGGCTGTTGTATTGTTTACTAAATATGCAAACGAAAGACGATCTCAATTCTTTTGAAGTCCTGGAGACAAGCGGGCTATGTGTTTGTTGTGTATGTATTGTATTCCTCTGTGGCAATATGGCATCCTGATATTCTATGCCAAGACTCGAATAACTTGACACAACCCAAGCAAGGTCTTTCCAGTCGTGTACTAATGGCTGTTATTCCTCAATGCTGGCAGCCATACAGGTAAAGCCACTTCACTGTGACAGTGGGGAGCCTTGACCGTGTTGACAACTTGGACCGTCCAAGTTGTCAACACGGTCAAGGCTCCCCACTGTCACAGTGAAGTGGCTTTTGGACGGAAAGACTCTGGGAGAATTCTTAATACAGAGAGACTTACTTCATTTGGCTGTCAATTCAGGTCTTGCTATTTAGGCTAACAGGCATTTCTTAGGAGTGTCATGTCCAGACTTATTTTGACATAAAGTCGGCTAGAAGAATCCAATGTACACCATTGAGGTGTCGTTGTTGTTTTGTGGAAGATTCCCCTTCCCCCACTTTTTTCTGTCTTTATTTCAGTTGTTTACATGCGCAGGTGAAGGTCAGGGAAGTGGTATAGGATGCGGTAAGGGTGATTAGATGGCCGGATCTCTTATTTTAATATAAAAAAAGAAATTCCCTTTTGGTTTCCCTTTGATTGAACTTCAATTTCCTCTTTCATCGCTGAAAAACTTAAGAGGGTTTTTTTTCCCCACCTGCTACAATCCAGATTGGAAGCATAGTTTGTCTGATGTACACTCTATCTCACTCTAACTTCTGCTCTTCCTTCTCCTTTTCTCTCAACAGCACAGTGTGGGGTAGTTGGCAGTCCAGGCCTCCAAGTGTGGGAAACCTTACTATGCAGTGAGAGTAAGTATTAAATGCAGTATTGTGATTGAAAGCCTGAATCACATTCCTTTAACGTGCGTAGGTGGAGTGTTGATTAACTACTTTCCAGCATTTTACTGTCGCCATGGAGCTGATATGGAATTTCAGAATGGGCTCTTATTTTATCTGACAAATCCTGACACGGTGGCTAGACTTGCTATTTATTTATTTATTTATTATATCTCGGGCATCATTTTGATCTTGGTGGGTATAAAATGCCGTGGACTTGCTCACTTTCCAAATACCTTGTATTAAACAGCTTGGCATTGAGGATAGTTTATCTGCTCTCTTTTCTAATGTCATAGAGATGCTTTACTTGCGTTAAGATAATAATCCTTTCAAATGATGTTCATTTTATTTTTAATACACACCAAATATCTGATGAATATTATGGATAACAAGTTTACATGATTACAAGTTTGGATAAAAGATATTTTGATAAGTGGAAGGTCTGGTATACCAAAGCATCATTCCCAGTGGCTTCTCCATCTCCTGATCTCAACTCATATGTACCAGTACACACTCCTGTCATATGTACCAGTACACACTCCTGTCACATGTGCAAGTCTTCCTTCTCTTATTATCTTTTTTTCTTTCGCACGATGACACAACAGTTGTGTTGGAATACACGGACCTTGTTGGCTTATTTGGTCTTCTTCTGTACTTGCGTGGGAAGTGGGGAGTAATCTGTTCTCCGGTGTGTGCGTGTGTATTTGCTGGAAGTTGTGGGCCGGGCAGGAATGAGCGGCTTGCATGCACACGGCCACATCAGGAGAAGGGCATGTCCATACGTGTATGCCAACACGAAACATACCAACTGGCATTTGTATAAACACGCACACATATGCGGGAAGCATAGCATATCCGTGTTTCTGCGGCTAACGGCCTGTTTGCGTGGGCGGAGAGTTGTGTTCATAGGAACTGATGTCAAAGTACAAGTAATGATGTGTGTATGTGCATGTGTGGGTATGTGTGTGCGCATGCATATGTGTGTTTGTCAGTGTGTGAGAGTCAATGAAGCAGAGCTTATTGTTGATTGTTTTAGCTTCGTAACCTTAGAGAGGGATGATAATACTCCAATGAGACCACACAGAGCCTCCTGATAAGTTCCTGTCTTTAGCATTGATACGATCTCTTTCTATTCAGTTCCCATTTTTGTTTCAAAACTTCTGATGTCAAATTACCTTCCGGAAGTCAATATCGTACATTAGGTAAAGTTGAATTTTGTAAGTAGAAGTGATAAGATTACAAACTCATGGGTGTGAGTGAACGCTGATCAGTATGGAGTAGATACGTCTTCATGTAGGCATGTGCATCATATAGTGTGGGTTTTAAAAGGGTGTGGCTAAGTATAATAGTGTCTCCCACCCCCAGCAAAAAAATCCTGTAGGACATCCTGATGTACGTATGTTGGTTGCACAAGTTATAGAACCTTCTGATTGTAGTCACGTTGGACCCCAAGAGATGCCAGTGTGGACATCGTTTAGGTAGGCGGAGCTTGGGCATGTCAACTAGGGAGGTACAATATAGACTCCGTAAGATACTGTTAATGATTGTTTATGAGAGTTTCAGATTTATAACAAACAAAATTCTCCAGCAAGCTGCCATTTCCTTTGTGGCTAGTTTGACAAGTACAAGAGTACCACTTGACAAGATTCAGATTGTATTTTCTCACCTGGGTATGGAGTGAGAGGTTTTTGTATGGGCAGGGCAGTTTGTTATTTCATATGTGACATGTGATAAGGATGGTGTTGTATTAGTGCTGGGGTAGTGTTGCTATGAGGTCACTCAGATGGAGAGGGCACCTGCTAACCAACCTGCTGCTCAGTGGATTAGTGGGAATGATTCTGTACTTATTTATATGGGAATTTTTTATGTTCATTTGTTGTTGTTGTTGTTGTTGTTGTTGATTTGCTGCATATAGAGATGGAACAAGAAGTATTTTGCTATTGTTGATGACAGACTGTACATTTCCAAACACAAGGATGTGAGTTTCTCTATCCATTTCCAACCAAGTCCACTCTACATACACACACACATACATACATACATGCATACATGCATACACACACACATACATACTCTCATTCTTTCCCGTCTAATGCCAGTCTGCATTTTCATGTGTGGTCTGCTATTCCAGGAGGATCTTCGTGAGGAGATTATTCTGAAGGACATGGACGTGGCAGAGAATAGCAGCAAGAATGTCAACCATAGCTTCACAGTTATCACACCATTCCAGCAGGTCGTACTGGCGGCATCCTCGCGCAAGGAAATGGAGGAGTGGGTGGGGTCATTCAAAATGGCTGTCTCAAGGTTTAAGAACATGGTAAGTAAAGGAAACGTGAAGGATTATGTCCGTGTGTTTAATACTTGTAATATGTTCTCTTTTGTTCGGTAAAATGGGGGAAATAAGAGGAATGGGATTCTGTACCTGAAATATGGGGAGTAAAATCCTGTACCTGCATATATATATATAAGATGAATATTCTGTATGGGATTCTGTACATTAAATAACGGGAATGGGATTCCGTAGAGGAATGGGAATCTGTTCTCTGTGGTCTGAGTACACCATATTAAAAAAACAACAACTTATCTACAGAACGGACTGATATATTTCATCCAGTATGTCTTCAAGTCACATGTATGCACATAATTTATTAAGTGGTCCAAGTTGAACACCATCAACAACAAACAATAACACGTAAATAATATTAGCAGTGAGGTCAGGAAGTTTGACACTGTGCATTGACTTAGCACTCTGTGGTTAATTCAAGCCTTACAATTCAGGGCTGATTCGTGGAAATTGACTGTCATCAAGTGTGAGTTTATCCTTTCCTGTATAAAGTGCACAGTGATGGAAGTGCAGGGTTAGAGTGCCAGTCACAGCTAGCTGACCTGTGCTGGGAATCCTTAGGCAACTGCTGATTGTAAGGGTTCAAGGTACTCTAGGAAGATCACAAATGAAACCTTTCTTTGCATATTATGCACTTGTGTGGGTGGGTGTGTGTACTTTAGTGTGTTTGAGTGGAAACTCTTTTTTTTTTTCCCTTCCTATGATCTACTGTAGGTGTCTTTTGCATAACTGCAGCATATATATAATACTTATTACATGTGATATTATTTCATGAGCAGGCTAATTTATTTTCACCAGCCAGAGTGAAAATAAAGCCTGGGAGTAAAATATCTAGCCATATCACTCTGCCAGAGTTTAAGAAGTGGCTTATTCTACCCTATACCTTCACTGCTGTAGTTTGTAATAGGACTGGTAACTCTCAGGTGTAAAGTTGGTTGTAGCCCCACCCCCCACCCCAGCTGATATTTTAGCAGCTGCTCTATAACAGGTAAGGCTACACCAGAGAAAGGTAGCTGTAAAAACCTGGAAAACTGGTAAGCTAAAAAAAAAAGTGTTAACTGGTGAAATAACTCCTAAAAATATCATTGAAAAGTTTGGCCAGTTGCTATAACTACAAGGGTAATGAGCTTGCCTAAAAATATCATTGTGAAGATATCTAGGGTGGAATAAATATAATTAGCCTGCTCGTGAAATATCTCGGCCATATCACACTCTGACTCATGTAATAAGTATTATTTGGCTAGCGAGCGAGACACTTATAGGGGTAACACAATTGAAAATCGGGGATGTTTGTTTGTTTGTATATATATTTTGTACTTTGACCCTCTTGTACTTTCGAGTTCGCTCAGTGTTCGACCCCAGACCCAAACGTCACTAAACAGTATCCTCTTGTTTATCGATCATTACCCGTATCATCCTAGAAATTGAATTGTTTACCGCTTTGAATTATTTTGCCGGTGCAGTTTAAACTAAAAAACCTACTGGAGTTCCATTTCTATTTGAGATAGTGGCGGTGGTAAGTTGATAGTTATTAATCATAAGCCCTACGCAAAGTCTTGCGTAAGTATGTTCAGTTATGGTGCGTTACAACTATTACACAAAGAAAAAGGTTAAAGGACGTGACTTGTTTTTTGTTGCTTTTTTTTTTTTTTTTTTTTTTTTTTTCAGTTGCGGGGAGTGGTTACTATGGCGTTGAATTCCTTTACCGTATAATACTAATTAAAAAAACTCGACTTTTTTTTAATAGTTTGAATGTTAGAAGTGAAAATCAATCGTTTAACAATAGTGTAGTTTTAGGCTCGCTCGCCATTTGTGTTCAAGCACACCACTAGTATATATACTGGTGATATGCTTGAGCACAAATCAAGCAAGTCTAAAACTACCTGTTAAATGATTGGTTTTAACTTCGAACACTCAAGTTACTAAAAAAAAAAAAAAAAGGTCTGAGTTTTTTAATTAGCCACGTATATACAGTAAAGGGGTTAGTAACCACTCGCCGCAACTGTTTGAATTGAAAAAACAACAACAACATAACAAGTCACGTTATTTAAAAGTTTTCTTTGTGATATTCTTTAGCTAAGTAGTAGCTGTACAACGCACTATACACTCACACAACTAGACATGCCTACACAAGACTTATCTTTGCGGTTATTCTAGTGAACCATGCATTTTCCAAGTAAATACTGTTGTGTAGGGCTTATAACTATGAAAAATAACACATTAATTTACACTGCCACTAACTTGAATAGAAATGGAATTCTGGTAAGTTTATAAGCTTTAACTGCACCTGCAAAAGAATTCAAAGCAGTAAGCAATTCAATTTCTAGGATGATACGGGTAATGATCGATAACCCAATGTATTGAATTGGAAAGTATCGTGTGCCCGCAATATTCCGCAGGAAAGGGGAAGTCCGGAGTTATTGTGTTGGGTTATTGCATCCCCCTAAGCTATTATATTACGCTTATTGCGTCCCCTGAGGGTCTGCTAATTCCATAATACCATTCTGTGCCAATTACAATAATATGGTTAAATAAAATAGCTTCATGTGAATGCAGAGACTTTTTATTACTAGCTAATAGAGTGCTCGGTTCATACAGACTACCACTTACACTCCGTGAGAAATCTGTCTAATTTGGGTGAAATATTCTCAATTTTTCACTTTTCATTTATCCCTTTGCACGAACAATAGTTACCACGTTCTCAAGTCAGGTAATGTTTTATTTTGAGTTGAGTATTACAGTTTTTTTTTGTTCTAAAAACTTCCATAATCCTCATCGTCAAGACTAACTGATTGTTCACTCTCAATGCTACAAGATGGCGGTACTTCTTGCCTTTCACATTCCCTTTCTATCCCACCTCAAATATTAGAGAAAAGATTTTTAATGACTTCATCAGAATAAAAAGACTTCTTGGCAGCATCCATTACATTAGCCACTCGGTTTCTATGCCATGCCATTCGTGCATGACCAGTACACAATAAATTGATTAATCATTGGATACCACCTCCCATGCCTGTGGCACTCTGAGTAAATGCTAGCTGACAGACTCAGTGATATTCTGCGAGTATTCAATGATTAATCTATCATGTGTACATTAATGTTATATACACACATATACATATGTGTGTGGGCGTGAGTGGGTGGAGGTGTGGTTTGAAGTATGCAGCTGTGATGTAGATACCAGGTTGATTTTTTCTTTATTGGGGCTTCCCTCTCCAAGCTTCCTGTGGCTTCTCTTGGTTAGCAGCAGCGGCGCATGTTTGGGGCTTTTCAAGGTCTGTTGAAACAGCTGTTGGTGTGTGGGCGGTTTACCTGCTGGTTACAGTGGGTGGGTGAGAAGCTTGGTGCCGGTGAGGTGGGAGATTGAGGTATGTATTGTGGGTGGAGTCATAGAGTTGCTTAGGACTGGGCTACGCAGTGGATCTGTTGGAAGAGAGGGTGTGGGTGGTTCGTCTGGGAGGGAGTATATTTGTGTTATGGGAAAAACTGGAATCTTAGTGAAACAGTTTTGACCACAGTGTATTGAAGTTGCCACCACTGGGACCAGACTGAGTGCCATAGGACAGAGCCTGCTAAACAACAAGCTTTGCCTGCCCATTCAGAGCATGTCATAAATGCCAACATGTGTGGCATTTATGGGAAAAACATGGCCTAGTATACGTGAAGTTTGGTAAACCCAGGCTCTCAGAAGATTGGAAGGTAAAGTTTGTATATTTCTAAACGCCACTGTACTTGGAACGACGTGATGCATGTATATCATATACGCTAAGTGGGTGGGTGTGGCACACAGATAGAATCAGCTTCATGGAACCTGTTGTACTTACTTAGGTCAACCTGCCACTAGTAAGGGTGGCAAATAGGCATGCATACATACACACATACACATGCATACATACATACATACATACATACACACACACATACATACATACATACATACATACATACATACACACATATACTATGCACATAGTGTAGAGATAGGCTGTCAGAGGAAATGGCCAAGTATGTAATGTTCACTCTTTCAGCTTCTCTACTCACATAGTCAGCCCAGTCAGCACATGAGGTAGTTTGGTAAATACAGAGAAAGGAATGAGAAAAGTTATTGTTTAGATGTGAATGGAAGATAAAGACTGCCCACACAAGGAATACATCACAATGGCGTAATATAATTAGTCAGCACATGAGGTAGTTTGGTAAATACAGAGAAAAAAATGAGAAAAGTTATTGTTTAGATGTGAATGGAAGATAAAGACTGCCCACACAAGGAATACATCACAATGGCGTAATATAATTACCAGGAAATAGCCCTGAGAAGGAGTTTCATCTTAAACTTATGGGCTTGACAGCTATTAGAAACAAAAATTTTCAGAAGATAAAAACAGGACTATGGAAATTTATTTAATTAATTTATTTATTTATTTATTTTTGGTGATTTTGTTTTAATGACTCGTCAATAACTTAAACTTGCTTAACTCCTATGGGGTATGTTTATTGAAACTATTGTTGTTGTTGTTGTTTTATTGTGCTGTTGTTGTGGGTATTTATTGCTATCCTCTATATTTGTATGGTTCAATCTTTAGGATGTGTTGGAGAACCTGGAACATTTGGAAGGTCAGCACAGTTGGTTTGCATGCACGCATTCTCGTCCCACCTACTGCAACGTCTGTAGAGATACCCTGCACGGAGTGGCGTGGAATGGACTGTCGTGCGAGGTGTGCAAGATTAAGAGTCACCGTCGGTGCGTCAGTCGAATCACGGACATCTGCAAGTGGACGACGAGGAACAGCCTGCAGGAGGCCGGAGTACAGCTGGGGCCAGATGTGAGTTATGTGTGTATGTATGGCCCTGGTTTATCTGAATTCATTATATCAACATCATCTGGATTTATCAGTAATTCTTGGCTGACATAATAATACAATAATAGCAAATTTTCTTAAGTTCTAACAGCCAATATACAATGTTTAATTAAAAACTTAACCCATCAACTTCCTGAGGGGACGTTTCTAATTAAACATAATTATATTGGCTCTGCGAACTGAGAAATTTCTATTATCATTTGGATTAGTTTAATTTGATTATAGTCCAGTTCTGACTGTGTGATTGTTGGAGTAATGTTACACATGTGTGTATAGTTATCCTAAGCCTCTAATAACACTCTGTGTATACCAAGTGAGCAGCTACGTATCTTTGTGCGTATGTACGTTGACTTGCAAGGTATGCATAACATAGTGTGTTTTCTTTTTATTTGCACGGCCTGTCAGGGTCTATTTCAACAACAGTTAGAGTACCAAACATTTCCGGCAGTAGCCAGAAAGGCCGGGAGGCCAGCTTTAATTCATGAATATCCTTATCTTAATTAAGTCACTTGTCTCTCATGATTAGTGGCCATTTAACTGCAAGTTAGGTGGGGTTAATGCCAGGTGGGAACTCCTACGACTTAGATATGGGGACACCTGGGTAGGTGGGAAAGGGGCGCGCTACAAGGCGTCACGTGAGGTTGAGCGGGAGAAAAAGCAAGTTGACCTGCCTCGTGGTCAGTCTACCCTACCTGGAGCAAGCAACACAAGTGGTGTAAATTGTAGAGTTTGCTAAATCCCACCCACCCACACCTTACCATGAACTATTGGGGAGGGGTTAATTATATTTTAGGTGTATTTTTATTTTCTTATTATTCTTATTTTTTCACTACGGCGTGTAGCCTTGTGCTACTCGCCGTGATACCGTGTGTTGCCGGGATTAAATGGGGCATCTGCCCCGCCCCATATAATTGCCCCGAGCCAGCACAGATTGGCCCGGGGGTGGGGCTTCCGGCGACCACCTTGGCCAAACCACTCAGCAAGATAGCTGCGGAATTAGATAGGGAGGAATTGAATAAGAAATATATAGACATAGAGGGAATAAATAAGGAATTAGGGGGAGGGTTAGAGAGGAAGAAATTAGTTAATAAGGGTAGAGTCAGTGTGGCACCGAGCTGCCAGCATGGACGGGGCCGTGTTGGAGGGCGAGGTGACGTTGGAGTAGGATGGAGCCGCAGGATTAATTATAGGCTCTAATTACTCCTGTGTCAGGGACATTGAATCATAACAGAAAGGGCATGTTATTGAAACACAGAGAGATAGGTTGTCAACACTTGGATAACCCAATGATGCCGGGTGCAATTCCTCCAGGAGCAATGGATTTATACTATTCCAATTATGGTTGTGAGATTTAGAGTGGGTTTTGGCTATGAATCTCATTATGAATGTCTTTGGGTAACTCTTCAGTATCATGTTGTATGTATGTATGTATGTATGTATAGCTGTCCATCCCACACCAGTGGATGGAGGGAAACCTGCCCGTGAACTCCAAGTGCTGTGTGTGTGATAAACCATGTGGCAGTAAGAAGAGACTCATGGACTTCAGATGCCTCTGGTGTAAATGGACGGTGAGTGGGCGGGAAGTTGTATGTATGTGTGTGCGTATGTGATATTAATGTTTAGTTGTTCACTTGGCTTCTTGCCTTATAGCTGTGTGTGTGATAGAGTTGAGTGTATATGGGGCTAAAGAGTGTGTTAAATAATGCGTCTGCACCTCTCGAAGTGCGTTTGCCCTGTGGACTGCAAATATTTGTTTATTATAAAGTGTCCACATTTGTTTTCTCTCAAAGGCACCGTTTCTCTTTGTTATTTACTTCTTCCGTCTTCACAGAGCATGTGGTAGAATGACAGCAAGGCTGTGTTTATTTGATGTCAAGTTTCCATTAGAAGGATGTTAAAAATTATTATTGTTGTTGTTGTTGTTGTTGTTATTGATTTTACACTAAGAAAGCTGTCCAGTATGTAAGGTGTACTCTGTTGCTGTTTTTGTTGGTGCTGGTTTGTTTTGTGTTGCTAAGCACATATTATGATTTGCTGGGAGACTTGGTGCAATTGTGAGAATTTGTTACATCACAGTGTAATATTGTAATAAATTGTAAGTATAGGGTAAGATGTAACAGACTGGAGAATTTGAGTGATGGATGACTAAAGGAATAAAAAGGAAAAAAAAAGAGAATAAAAGTGTGTGTTTTAATGTTGTTGTCTGTTTTCTTACTTTCTTTCTTTATCCCATCATTTAAGAACAAAATTTGATCTCTTTCTCCGTTTGTGTGACTGGTGTGTGTGTGTGTGTTTGTGTGAATGGTGTGTGTGTGTTTGTGTGACTCGTGTGTGTGTGTGTTTGTGTGACTGGTGTGTGTGTGTGTTTGTGTTTGTGTGAATGGTGTTTGTGTGACTCGTGTGTGTGTGTTTGTGTGACTGGTGTTATTTTACTACCCTCTCTCTCCGTCTAGGTCCACACTGAGTGCAGGGACAAGGTGGAGAAGGTGTGCACTCTTGGTGACCACAGGATGTCCGTCCTGCCTCCGTCGGCCCTGAAGAGGTCGGATGCCATCAAGAAAGGAATGTGGGAGGTGCGTGTGGTAAGGGACGTCATGTTTGGGGACGTCATGTTTGGGGACGTCATGTTTAAGGATGATCACCAATAGTGAATTGAAAATGTTTGGTTGTTGTTGTTGTTGTTGTTTTACTAGCATAGCTCTTTCTGCAAGTCATTTGTTTCTAACTGATGAAGACCTCTTGGGGGGTCGCAAAGTTTACACTAAATTTATAACTAGTACACTATGAAGGAAATAAAATAACTTAAGTTCTTCCTTACCAGTAGTAACTTTCTTTACCTTCTATCTTCTCTGTCTTCCCCTTTCCTGCCTCTAGCCTTGTAGGACGTCCATTGAGAGTCCGGTTCTGGCGTGTGTCAACTCAAAGAGTGGGAACAACCTGGGTGTGAAGTTCTTACGCAAGCTCAAGTACTGGCTCAATCCTACGCAAGTGTTTGATATGGCCATCTCCGGACCTGAGATTGGGTAGGGAGGGACATACTTTACTATTCCATGATGATGATGATGATGATGATGATGATGATAGTGATGATGACGATGATGATGATAGTGATGATGATGGCCATAATGATAGTGATAATTATTGTTACTGTACTCATTTTGGGTCTCTCTGTTTATTCACAGACTGCAGTTGTTTCAGAAGTTTGATAAGTTTCGCGTGATTGTCCTGGGAGGAGATGGAAGTATTGGGTGGATGTTGTCCACCATGGACAAGTACAAGCTTCACTCCAAGGTCTGTGGCACGTGGGCTTGCAGTAGGATGAGTTGTTTTAAGTCAAGTAACAGCTAGCTGGAGTAGCAGTGGGAAGTTTGGGACTCCCAAGTTCTGAGTAATAGTAATAGTAGTAGTAGTAGTATTTGTATAAATAGCGTGTAATAATACACACACAATGAACTACATTCATATTAGGATGCAGAGTAAAGGTATTATTGTATCTCTATCTTCTT
>WLWD01002343.1_pt1 | contig 82412 bp, 58 predicted proteins | sample 6712731 | NCBI WGS metagenome assembly WLWD01 (sample SAMN12718690, study PRJNA576275) | sponge metagenome | isolation source: marine sponge | host: Mycale hentscheli | place: New Zealand: South Island, Marlborough, Capsize Point | collected 2014-11-01
GATGATCCCTTACCAATTTATGGGCACCTGTTACAGATTTGGGCATACAATATGAGGAAGCAGTGAAACAGTTGGATGTGAGCACCAGAGAACTGGAGGAATGTACGTGTGTGTGTGTGTGTGTGTGCATTGAAAATAGTTTATTTTTGTTGTTGTTCTATTATTATTATCATTAACCCTTAGCGCGCATGCGCGAGAGGGTTATATTAGTCGTCCTGTCTGTCTGTCTGTCTTCACGCTCTGATTTTGGAGACTACTGACAATTAACAGTTGATTTAGGCATGAATTTACTCAGGACGAAGATTTAGGACCTTTTATTGTGCTACATTTTTCAATTTTGGGCTAATTGTTGAGAAAACACACAGCTTTTAGCTCCGTGTAGGTACCAGCTTTTATGGGTAACGCCCCCTAGCGTCACATCATAATCACGTGAGCAAATAATTTCTTGCAGAGTGATATAGTTGTAGGGAAGTTAGCAGAGTTGAAAGAAGTGAAGTTTCTCATTGAAACTGTATACCAGAGAGTGTTTCTGGCTAGTTTATGAAGACAGCGTTTCCATGTACCATTTTCATAGCTCGAGAGATTGCTTGTTCTTTTGGAAGGAGATTATATTGTAATAGCTAGGTAGTGTGCGCTGAGAGTTCACACCTTTGGTGCTTCATTATTATTATTATTATTGTTGTTGTTGTTGTTGTTGTTGTTGTTCATATAATTGCCATGTTGTTGCAGTAAAAGCTGTGCTCCTTCGTCTCCAGTCCAGCCCTGTAGAGTTGAAAGAGGTTCATAGTGACAATACAAACACTCCCACCAGGAAGTTTCCTCCTACCAGGAAGTTTCCTCTGGATGACTTCATCAGGACTGTGTGTAGAGATACTGGATTGTTATAACACTATCATGTTGTGCTACGCGTGGTATATATGGTGTCATTTATTCCATTCCAGTAATTTTTGTGATACTTAATTAAACATTCCATAAATTGATTCCAATTCCAGTTGAAACATATTTTAAATCCAAAATCTGTGTCTATTCTCCCACAATCGTTTTATTGATTAACATAAGATTTAAAACATTCCTCTCACACTTGCTCTATTCCAGTTTTCCAACAAATGTCGAGAACAACTTTTTTTAAGTGTGAATTGGTGGTAAGGGAAACCAACATGCTTGTTAAACAGTTTTAAGAATTAAAGAAAACCTATGGTGCATTAATCAACTAGAAATTATATTTTGGAAGAGGATGTGTTTGAACACATCCCCAAATTACCCTCAACTTCCTTTTTGGCTTATGATTTCAAAATACATGCACACATACATAGAACTAGCTATTTCCAAGGCAACAATATCTGCCTAAATGTTTATAGTTTACTCCTTGACAAGAGGAAAAAACACAATGTACTATATACACAATGAGTGAGGATCTTTGCAAACCTTTGCTTTTTTTTTTTTTTTTTTTTTTTTTTTAGTAGATCCTCAGCTCCAAGAATCCTTCCAATATATAACCATTGAATAACTCAACATTTAGCTTTTTGGGCTTCGTTCCAATTCTGAGGGAGTGCAATTTCAAAGTAGTCCAAACACCTTCCACAATGTAATGTTATTGTAAGTCACTGGCACATGCCAAGTGTTCTGTGTATAATGTATAACTTAACTAACAAACAATATTAAAACTTCACCTGACGTTTCGAATTCTTGCGGAAATCCTCCTCAGGGGAGCTAGGGCTAAGTCGGCAAGAAGTCGAAATGTTGGGTAAGTTTTAATATACATACATTGGCTTTAAAGCTAAATGAAATCTCTTAAAAGATCACTCGAAAGTTCTACATGTATATTGATTTTTATTGTTTTGTGGTCTTCCAATAATCTCACCAGACCCATGGGAGTCTATCCTCAAAGAAGATCTCTCATTAAAGGTTCTATAGATTTTTTGTTTGTGTCGTTATTGCTACACAACCTGGTTATAATAGTTTGACAACCGCAACAACATAAAAACAAAGTGCAAAGGTTAAGTATGCATGTTCCATCATACAATGATACTGGAATGATGTTATTGTTGTTGTTCAAGAGGAAAAAAGGAATTCACTGGAATGGACCGCGAGATGTTCAAAACAACAACACCCTAGATTTGTTAGCGTCGCACACGTACAACACTCCGCTCCGATCCAAGTACAAGCTCTCAATCTTGTCCACGCCACATGAGACACCGATATTGAACAAATAATGATGATTCTTTACCGAGAAGACGGACACACAGCTGATAGTGTCCCCTACGAACACTTTCTCCTGGTAGACTGCTACGGCTGTTGGTAGAGTGAGAGAACCCGGAGACGACCCTTCTTTACCAAATTTTGATAAATACTTGCCCTTTGAACTGAACACCTGCACCCTATGGTTGTTAGTGTCTGCTACGTAGAGACGGCTGGTTTTTGAATCGATAGTCAAGCCTTTGGGTGAATTGAGCTGACCATTTTTGGTCCCTTGCTCTCCAAATTCTGTCTTTTCCGTCGTACTCAAACAATATGACTCGACGTAGCGAGGTTTGTCCGAGCCGATCAAGTCGTAATACAACATAAAAAGAATGTTGTTAGAACTGTCAAATGCTACATCTCCTATATAGGCAAACTGAGGGGCGGAGAAAATAAGAGACGCCGACGATGCATTGTCGACGTCAACTTCAAAGACGGCACGATCCCGGTCTACCGCAAATACGGTTGAACCTCGTCGCAGTGCAATGCTGGTGTAGGAAGTTCTGTCGATGTTGCAGAGAAGGTTTCCTCGTTGGTCGTGCATGGCCATACACCTGGCAGTCACGGATGTTACTAGCACACGCCCGTCTTCCAGCACCACTGCCCCAAGAGGGCTGCTTAGAGTCTCAATGGTATTCATAGCCGATGCATAATCAGTCCCTAGTGACTCTACCGCTACACTGCAGGGACTACCATGGACATGATCTGCTTCAACTCTGACGGACAGAATATGTCGCCCCTTGATGACCGGGGAATAGTGGAAATCCACTTTACCGGGATTCAAATGTGTCATTGATACGTCGACAGTCTTTCCTGTAATGTCGGACTTCAATTCACACTGAACGTCTTTCACTTCTACTTTCGTAGGTTCTCCCTCGGCCGTTAGCAAATCTAACGTTACTGTTGATTCTTTCCCGACATGAGCTTTAACCAGCCCCAACCCAGAGAGTTTGCACTTACTGGGATAAACATCTGAATAGAAAAGGAGGAAACTGTTCTGTATTGCCTCTCTCAGTATATCTTCGCTGAATTTGAACTTGATGCTACCTTCGTAAGACCTGGAGAGTGACTCAGGCCTGAATTCTTGAACCAGTTGTGCAGCTTTCAGACAAAGGCTCCTCTTGTGGCTCACCAATCCTTCTGGGTTGTCTTCAGCAAGCTTCTTTTCTACGGATCTGATGCAGTTGTCTAGCTGGCTCAGCGAAGTTTCCAGTTGAATCTTGTACGGAGTCACTTGCCTGACTTTACTCTCTGCCATCACATCAAGATCCATTAAGGCGGTGCTCTTAAATGCAGCAATCGCATCTTGAAGCTTGTTTGTGGAAAGAAGGATGGCTTCCCTAGCTGCTTCCTTTTCGTGCTGAAGCCTGTCAAGATATCTCATGGCATCATCGAATGCAGCATTAACCTTTGTCTTGTGGTCAACCAATGGTGCTATGGCAACTTTAATGTCTTCTTTTGCCTGCTTGTGAGCCTCTGTGAGCAAGATGTACTTGTGACCATGATGTTTCTCTCCATCTAAACTGCAATGGAAGCACAATCGTTCTTGGCAACTGTCGCACCACAACTCGAGCACCTTTCCTTCGTGAATGGAGCACTCATTCGTGGCTGCTGGTGGAGGTTCTTTGGGCTCAGATAATCTCTGCAGTAGGTCCAGAAGCTGATTGGTCTGGAAAGACGCAGGGAGCTCCGCTACACCACCGGCTGTGAGAGGCGTCCCTCTCCTACACGACGGGCAGACAACAACCGCTTGGTTAAGATCGTTCCGGTTGGTGCACTTACTGAGACACTCCGCACAGAATACGTGGTGGCACGTCAATACCTTAGGGTGCACGTACAAACGAAGACATACTGCGCAACTGAGCTGTTCTTCAAGTTCCTTTACAGCCTCCTCCGAACGTGAAACCATTGCAGCTACCAGTACATTCAAATCACTTACTCTGCACTCACACTGATGTCAATTAAACTCGCGAGTTGGGTGTGACTTGTACACTTTATCGACCTTTCACCTTTTCCTGTGAACCTATAGTTGACGATATTTTACCAAACAATAAACCATAGTAAGCGTTTAAAAAACCTTTTTTTTTATTAGCTATTACAGAAACTAACAGAGTGAATTGATGAACAAAATAGTGAGGTTGCTGAATGTCAGAAGTTTTGCTCTAAAATGCTGGTGACATTCTTTACTTTAGCTATCAACAGCTGCTTCTGTTCTTGCAAGTTCTCCTTTAGCTCCATGGCTTTCTTCAGCAGAGTGTCCACTCTCACTATAGCCATGCTCTCAAATGATTCACTTTCACTGCAGGATAAAAACAACAATAGATATTTATAAGATGCTCAGCAAGAGTATTGGGAAGTACTTCATTTAGCATAAAACACTTGATGTCCTTTCTCTCAATATTTCTAAAACAACTACCCAATCTGGAATCGAGCCCATGTCTTCCTCATGACAGATGGAGATGCTGACTACTTACTATTGAAGACTTGGCCTAACCTAGAGCCAATGACATTTATAAAAAAAAAATTTTCCCTCAAAATTCATAATCACTAGTCCAGCACAAATGGTAACTAAGCTAGTTTTAGATATGTAATTTGTATTATCAACAATAAGTTAATACTGTATGATTAGTAAGCTAAGTAAGAGAGAGCTCACTATGAGCTACAGTACTTAGCTTTAATTTTGTAGTTTCTCCCCTCTAGTTTAAGGATGCTAAAATGTAGTGTTGCACACTAAAGTTGAAGTGTACTCCCCCTTTAGCAAAGCATTGAAGTTGAAGTGGTTGAAGTACACTCATTAGTGAACAACATTAAAAATAATGTCAACATCAGGGGTTGTTACAGTTTGCTATGAATTGATAAATGGTAGAATAAGTAAAAAAATTTTTAAGCGTTTAAGTCTGCACAAAGGTTAGCAGTTTCATTACTCTGTCACAGCATATGCATAAACAAGAATTTGGCTTTATAATTTGTATACACTACTGATAGTGGTCTAAATTTGCTATGCTCGCTCACTCACTCACCAATAATAGCAATTTAAAGTTAGTCTTCTAAACACTACAGCTCTACAATTTCAGTTACACCTGATAGACACTATAAACCATTTCACTTCAAAAACTCTTCCTAACATGTCTAAGATTTGAAATGATTAATTCCCATTTACTGTGTCATGTTGCCAGGCTTTCCTGGCAGCCATGTTATTGCTATTCCTAATTATCACTTACTACTCCATAGCAACTAGGACATAGCTAGCTCGTTTGGCAAATATTCTATTAGACGAGCACAACATGGTTCACCTGAAATTCTCAAGCCATTTAAGATGAAGTTCTCGTGCCTTCTCTTGAATTTTCTTCATACAGAGCATCACTGATTCCTTACCTTCTGCCAAGGCAGAGTCACCGCCTGCAGCATAACCTGAGACAAAAATATATATTTAAAATTCAAATATTAACTTTCTAAATGTGGGGGAGGAAGCCCCCCCCCCCCCCCCCCACTCTGTATGAACCTGAACCCTGATTCTCATATTCCTTGATCATCCTTGTAAGTGTTACTTGCAGTCACCAGTGCACCTATAAGCATGATTGCTGCTTTTTCTTTGCCTTTCAAAAGGATGGTCTACAATCTCCCCGAACAGCTAAAGGTTATATTATACTAAGACTATAAAATGATGCTTGTGACCAATGAAGTTATGGATGGGGCAGATTAGCTACCATGAAGGTCAAACTAAAATAAGCTCAAATGGTAGACTATACTAAAATTTCTCAGCCACATTATTGACTAGTAAAATAAGACAAAAGAATATCGTATATCTCCAGTTTTAGACACTATCAAAACATTAAAATGAACATTCACTGTTAAGAGTGCAAATGAATGAGATCTTGCTCAGAAAAGGGGCCAGTAAGCTATTATTTTTTTGCCTATATTAACATAAAGATATTATTAATAAATGTAACTACCTATTATACTAAAATGAACACACTCCAATGGCTATTAGTCACATAGATTTCTGAAGCTAATGTGTTGTTTATTTCCCAAGTTTGACATCATCTCCTGCTATAGCTGTTTTGAAGGCTCTGCTCATGTAGGATACTACCTACACCCTCATAGTAGTTTCTTGCCTGAAATTTGCACTCACCAGTGGCATTATTACCATAGTTGTCATTTTAAATATAATTAAATGGCACGCTACACTGCATTGACTGGAACCATCTATGATGTGAGTGGATATTGTAATGTAGGCAGATCTGTGCTGTAGATTTCTATGCATTAGCATGCGTGTGCATGAGGGTTAATTAGAGTTGTCTGTCTGCCTATGTGTCTGTCAATCTGCCTATCTATTGATCTACTTGCCTGCATACAATATATGATGGACTTTTCTCTTGGAGATATAATAGCTATATGTGAGCGGGTCTGGGAAAAGGGACCTTATGGCGCAAAAATTGAAATTGAGATATAGTCTCCAGAAGTAAGTAATCAGAAAAATTCTTTCTTTCTCCAATTTTTGTTTTTTGCAGAATTAGTCTTAGTGACCCTTACTCTACGTCTATGCCAAATTTCAAAACAACTTAAAAGACCCCAAGTGTGCAGTGAAAAGACAAGCTACTTTTTATTCTCTCTCGTTCTCGAAGCACAATAAACAGGGAATGGGCGGAGTTTCAAACAAGTAGCTAAAAAAACGGCATAGCTTTGAGACTATTGCATGCACTCTACAGCTTATCTCTGGCTGAAAGTTTACTACTACATCAAGTAGAGTAGCCAAAGATTCCGACAAGACCGGCTATGAGACGTCATGAAAGGTAAAAAGAACTCCATGCAAAACTTCATTAGTTGCCGTAAAAAACAGCTGCACGATGTAATTGCGCATGCAGAGTAAGCCGTTACGTGGAAACGTTAATTATACCGGAAGTGGCAATTCAATTTGTTTTCTCGATTTCTAGTTCAATTGCTTTGCTGAATACAGCCCAGTTCAACTGCCAATTTCTCTGTGCGTCGAAGGTTTAACCCTCCAGGATTTTAGCACTAAGTTGAAATAAATTGTAGCTTTTTATTAGCATAAAAAAACTCAATTTTTTTGGTTTGCGCCATAAGGTCCCTTTTCCTAGACCCACTCACGTATGTATATGTCCATACTGCAAATCCTTATCACACATACACACACATATATATATATGTATAAATATATATAACATGTACATACAAACTTACATATAGCATAGCAACAAACTCTCACTCTATGAAAATCAAAAATTTCCAGAGAAAAATACCTGATGTTTGTATTTCATCAAAATAGCAAATTGACATCAAATCGTATTTTTTGCTTTAAATTTCTAGAAGTAAGTGTGGTTTTCGTATCCTAGGTTACTATTTTTATATTTACTATTACTTTTTTTTGTTGGGTTTTTTACTACCAATTAGCACTTAAGGTACGTACACCTTTAACAGTCACTAATTATTGGTATAGAAAAGGGAACTAACCTGGGCTTTGAAATGCAGAAATTTTAGAGATTTCATCTGGAGCTCTATATTTGAATCACAATAATGCTAATCTTGGTCATATTAGCTACTACAATATTGTTACAAAACCACTTACTCAGTTGCGCTTTCTTTATATACAGGGTCCATAGAAGAAGCTGGAGGCCTCGAGTGAGTACCTTCAGTTGTACTTCCAGTGCGCCTTTTCTTCTGGCCTTGGTTCTTTTCCGACATAATCACCCAAGCAGCTGCATTAACAATTAATCCGGTTATTAATTTTCCCGCCCAAGAATTCATAAAATAAATAAAAAGGGACAACGCACGCGCAATACTCGACTCCTGAACACACTGACCCGGACCGGGGGAAGCCCCTAATTCTCTTTGGTAAACAAAAACGCTTTTTCCGCTTCCTAATCCTCCTAACTAACTGTGAATTTATGTATACACGCCATACTTAGCTCGGCCCACCTGCTAAACGGTCGTCGAATGAATAAAGTTGTAAGCGTTTTCTAGAAAGTTCGTAAAGTTCTTCTAGTTGCTGTCGGCGCTGTAGTTGGTGCTGGTAGTCCCGAAATGGCGGACGACATCTGTTACTACGACCTTCTCGGAGTAGACAGGGTTGCTAGTCCTGACGAGATAAGGAAAGCGTAAGTTTCTCTGTGTTCTACAGCAAAAATTGTTACCTAATGTGTAAAATTAATTTCAAATTGCTCTTTGCTGATGCGAATTGAAGGTATCGTAAGCTCGCTCTTAGATGGCACCCGGACAAAAATCCTGACAGTGTGAAAGAAGCAGACACAATGTTCAAACTCATCTCTGAAGCCTATGAAGTCTTGTCAGATCGTAAGTGTAAAGCTAACTCAATAGTATGTATAATGTTTAACTCAATGATCAGATACTTGGAAGAATTTAAGGTGTAGTAATTTATATAACATAATTATGTCTGTTATATATATGGCATTTGCTATCACATATCAACCCAATCACTAGCATTAGAGGGAGGCTGCTCCTTACTTTAGGCTGGGGGTACCAAACTTTCAACAGAGTTCAGTGAGAGGAGGTGTGAATCTCATTGCTCTAACTCCTCCCACCTTATTTATCTTCCATCTCTTCCATTTCCCATTCTCCCAGGGGTACATTTGGGAATTGATCTAAGAGGAGGAGAGATTGAGCTTGCGGTATCTCAAGGGGGTCACAACTTTCATACATAATTAAGATAGAAAAGGAGATGGGCTTCAATTACCAAGACAATAACTAGAGCAGATATAAAATTATGATTTAAAGCATTTTCTATCACCTTCATTTCGCTTTTTAAGGTTGCAATTGCTGACAAAATTTTGAGAATATTTCTAGGGGGTGAAGTGACTTCAAGGGAGCAAAGTGACTTCAAGGATTGCCCCTGTCCCTTCCCTCCCTCCTTCTCCCTTGTACACTGTATTATAGCAGCTGGGATTTTGTTAGGGATAAGATGGTTGGGGGGAGGGGGAAGGGGGAGGGTCTTTTATGTGGACAGTGTGTCGTGTCCTTGTTACTTATTTTATAGCCTCCATATGTGTACTTCTTGTGCTGCTATGCCATTGCTATTGATATTTAAAATACCAATGGAGCATTCCCAATAAAAAAAATTAATGTTCTGACTAAAATACCGTAACAGACACATGTACACTTCTATAGACCTAAGGAGGTATTGTTCAGTGCAAAATTCCAGGGATATCTTACCAACATTTTATTTCAGGGGTTGTCGTGTAATGTGATAATTTGGGGGGAAATTTTCCATGGAGGGCATAATAATAATAAAAAATGTGTGTGTGTGTGTGTGTATGGAGGGGGGGAGGGGGGAGGGATGTTTCACTGGCTTCCAAAAAGGCTTAAAACCAATTTTGAAGGTAGAAAGAATATTCCAATATCATTCTGATTGGTTAGGAACCATAATTATTTATTCATTGTGAAGTCCCAGCGAGAAAAAATATTTATGTCTAGATCATTCATAGTAATATTGCGAAACCAAATTTCTGGAAGCACTGTATGTTGTACCAAGTTTTTTTTTCTTTTTCTGGTGGCCAGTTGGAGTTATCTTCATCAACAGACCCACAAACTAAAGAGTATTCAATGCCACGTGTGACTGTTATTATTAGTGCAGCTTGGCAGTTTGTGCTCATGTTGGCCAGGTGTGAAATGATGCCGGAGATGTTGGCTGTCTGGTCTTGGGTGCATATTTCAGTTTAGCTTCGCTGTGTAGTAGTTTTACAAGGTCTCATAACGACCAGCTTCATTGCTGGTGAAGCTATGAGGGCAAAATGAGTGTGTCATGTATACTTCCTTAAAGATATTGGTAGGCTTTTTCAACCCTCTAATTATACTTTTGTTATTCACGAGACTTTAATTTTGGTTGACGAATGCAATTGGCTTTTTTTTTTTTAATTCCTTTTTCAAGACCTTATCTCACATCATTTGTCACTGTAGAATTGATTAAAGAACAGAACAAAGCTAAGTATTTAGTAGTGTTTAAAAGATACAACACAAGTACAGTAATTTCAATAAAAAAAATAAAACTTATGGAAAACAAGGGTGAGAAAGATTAAGTGAAGTGTTAGTTTAGTTATTTATTTTTATTGAGGTACATGATTTTTTATGGCCTATCATGTTTTTTACTTTTGGTTTATCGTTGCAGCGAACAAGCGTTCTCTCTATGACCAGTTTGGTAAGGATGGGCTCAAACAAGGCTGTGGAGGCGGAGGAGGAATGGGTGAGTCACAAGTCACACCCACTGTTTCTTATTCTGTCATTGTTCCATGTCTGTTGATGTGTGTATGTGTCTGTACGCACGCACATGGTAGTACATGTTTTTACAGCATCTCTTGGTTATTATTGTTTCTACTGGCTTCTGCCTACATTTGAGAGTGTTAGTTTGTAAATATGCTAAACTCCTCTCCTGTGTAACTGCCATATTGTCAAGGTACCCACTGTTATTAAGACTGAATAACTTATTGACTTTATTCAAGCCATAATATAGTAAATACTTCCCTTAATTAGATGTATCTCAAGTATATGGTTATTGAGGAAACTGTGACATATTTGTCGAGCCTACTCAGTGACGGTGTAAACAGGTGTTAGTTTTATATTTGACGAGTTATTATCAAAAGCAGAAAAAGCGAGGAAGAAAAATTGCAACGAGATAGTTTAATGTTAATTATGAATGCTATTGGGGAAGTGTAGGAAGATTCTTAGCAAGCTTCAGGTGACGGTATTTTACAGAGTGATTCTGAATGCTGAGGTGCTTAAAGTAAGCCAGGGTGGGAGCATCATTTAGATATTTCTGCTTAGAAAAGATAAGACACTGCTAAGGATGGGGTATTATTTGGCTGATTGAGCTGGGAAGGAGTGCAGGGTATTGATGGGGTATGTAGGGATATAATGATGATTAAATGTGTTATATGTGTTGCACTTTCTCAATTTTTGGGTTAGCTAATATTTTACTTAAGATCAATGTTGTTTGATGTTAGTAAAATTTGTTAGAATGCGTGTTATGTTCACACTTTTGGTGTTAGTATATTGTATAATACACACAGATTGGAAGTGGCAGAAGGGGAAGTTTGTGCGGCTTAAATTTATTTATTTGTGTACTTATACAACATGTATACATACATGCACATACACATACACACATACACACATACATACACACACATACATACATACATACATACATATACACATACACACATACTACATATGTGCATGCACATTGTGTCATAAAGAATGCTTAAGTTTACTATCTTTCGCCCAGCTAACATGTCATCCATCACATGACTATGGTAATGATTATCTTTCATTCACTGCTGGTAGCTGTGATTATGTCACTTTGACAACACATGGTTGAACCAATGCCACAAAAATAACTATCCAGTCCAGCAATACGGTGCAATTTCCCATAACTGTCTGTGTGTACCGTTTACACAGACATAGGAACATATTCAGTATTGTAACTCTCTGTTCCTTCAATGTGTAGCTTCAGTTCAGCTTATTCATTCATTCAACTTGGCCAACTTCTAGTGCATCAGATGTGTTTCATTAGTGATTTCCCTTTGTTGTTATCCATTCAGAATTAGATGCCCATCCTATTACTATTCAGCTATAATACCCACTGTGTGTGTGTGTATGTGTGTGTGTGTGTGTGTGTGTGTGTGTGTATGTGTGTGTGTGTGTGTGTGTGTGTGTGTGTGTGTGTAGTAACATCCTGCTGAGTTGTACTTTCAGTGACATACTATTAGTTGTGTGGATCACATGACTATAATGGTGATAGCGGTGTAATAGTGGACCCTTGAAAATCCCTATCCAATACGGTAGCTTTTGAAGAAACGTTATTCCTCCCACCTCCCAATCCTTTTTTTTTTTTCCCCTTCTCCCTTTATTCATACAGCTTTTTTTCCGGCCTTTTTCTTGTTTTCTTTTTTATTTTCTTTCTATATATGTGACCGTCTATGGGAAAATCGGGCACAACGCGGCATGCGTAGACGTCGCAAAAAGATCGATTTAGTTCTTAAAATTGTATTAAATAAGCCTAACGAAGGGAACGGTTAGGTGATATATAGCGGGAATGGCTAAAGCTACGACGATAAAACTTGGAGAGCTTAATATCTGGATGCCGAGGAGTGCGTAAGTGCAAAAAAATTATTTTTCGTCGGGGCCGCGTTGTGCCCGATTTTCCTGTAGACGGTCACATATTATTTTATTATTTTTTAATCTTCTGGAAAGCATACTTTTTTTCAATTGGAAAATGTACTTATCTCTTTCCTCAACTCCTCCTCCCTTCCCTCTCTCTCTCTTCCTCCCTTCCCTCTCTCTGTCTTCCTCTTTTTCCTCTCTCACTCTTGCAGGCTTCCACTTTACTTCACCATTTGACCTCTTCCGGCAGATGTTTGGTGAGGACAACCCTTTCAGCGACCCTTTCAACATGTTTGGTAAGAACATAAATAATAATGACGCTTTATAGTTTTGATATGCAATAAATGATGTAAAGTACAATCATCTTAACTGAAGTTATGTATTCCAAACGCTTCAATAAACCCAGTGTTGACATCCTTTACTTCCAGCTTCGAGCTTGTGTGATGTCAAATGAAATGTTGCTTATTTAGTTAGATACATAGGTATGGCTTGGATGTGCTTCTAAATAGTCTGTCTTTCAAGTGGTAAATAGTAGACTTTATGAAACAGAAAATATGACTGTCTTCCACATGTTCTGAGAGTCAAGATAAAATTTTACTGTTTAATAACTTCCAAGTGGGTTAGTGGTCACAATCAGCATGTGGCAAGATCAACTGATAAGAGAATTGAAAGAAGTTCTTGTCATCTACTAACCGAGTGTGTAAATTCCAATTGTGCTAGGGCAAAAAGTTTAGGAAGGTTAAACCCGTTTTCAAAAAGAAAGTGTGGGTTAATAATGACATTATTTCACCAATTACTTTTTCTTGTCTGATCTTAGATTTTATTTATTTATTTTGAATAGGTGATTCACGGAGAAGTCGTGGCACCCATGATATATCCAATGACTTGGGGTTTGGAGGTTCCATGTTTACTGATTTTGGGTTCCCTCAAGGAAGTGGGTTCAGCTCTGGTTTCTCATTTGATAACGCTGGAGGAGATGCTGGCAGGTAAGGGGTCAGCATTGGAATTTTGTTTTTGTTTATTGGGGGTGTGGAGTTGGAATAATAGCACTAACCTTTTGAAAGAGTCAACACAATGTCCTCTGGATTGCCTCTTGTGCTTACTCTGCCATGGAATGACCACAAGAGAAAACTAACCATTTAAATTAGCCTCACTCCACAAGTGTACTGGGCCCCAAGTGTGGTCTTTGTGGTCAAGTTATATTTGAATTCTAATAGTTATGTTTGTTTTAGTTGTATTTGTGCTATTCTTTAACAACACACAACACTTTTACACACACACACATACACACTTGTTCACTGGATATACCAGCACAAGACTTACATTGTACTCTCTTCGTGACTTGACTAATTAGGCAATGGGTTTTCAAGAGGAAAGCTGTTAAATTTCCTAGAATGATTCGAGTAAGGATCACTGAACAGGATTTTGTTTAAAATAACTGCCTTTCCAAAGTACTTTAATGAAAATGTACCAGCGCTCTAGTAGATAAAGTATTATATTCTATTATCTTAGTGACTTGGCTATTGGACAATGGATTTCAAGTAAGAACAAATCTGTTACACAAGGCGTATAGCTATTACAAACAGCACATTAAGCAAGTAACTTATCTCAGCCACTAGTAGAATAGAAAATGTGAGCGTCTCTCTTCTATCTCCATAGCTCTTTGCCGTTATCTTTTTTTTTTTTTTTTTTTTTTTTTTTTTTCCTGGCATTATTTTGAAATCTTTTCTCCTGAATTTATTGCACCTGTGCTAATGTTAACATGTTAAAATAGCCTCCGGGGTGGACACTCATTGACCTCTTTGAACTTGGCCATATATCAACATCTCAATAGAAACTCATTTGCGCGAGTCTCTATTCGCTCGCCTTATTATGATACCACCCCCTATTATGTGTTTGTGTGTGTGTGTTTAATCAATCATGCCATCTAAAAGGCATTGAAACTTATTTAACAATTTTATTTTCTTCTGTTTTCAAACTGCTTATTATTTTACTTCATGTTTTTAAATCAGCTTTTCATCATTTGCGTCAATTAGTGGAGGTGGAAGAGGTTTCACGAAGTCCACCTCTACCTCTACAAATACAGTAAACGGAAATACAGTAGAGACTAAAACGTAAGTGTGTGGTGGTTGTGCACATCATTGCCTTGCAGTTTTAATGCTAATGTGACATCTCTGATTCTGCAGGACAATTGAGAATGGAGTTAAAACAGTTGAGAAGAAGGAGAATGGACATCTCATATCAAGAATTGTCAATGGAGAAGAGACTTTAGCCATCGAGGACCGTTCCAGACGAAAGCATCGACATAAGTCTTAGCCTCAGCATCACCATTGATGACTGTTCACTCCTTCAAATACTTGTTGTTGTGATTTTTTTCCCTTTTATATGTTTTTTGTATCCTTGTGGTACTTTAAAAAGTAAGAGCTTACTTGCTTGAGAGTGATAATCTATACATTTTCTATTGGAGGGGCAAGCAAAAAGTTACTAATTTGCTCGCTTAATAGAGAGTTTGCTATCAGAGGTTTGACCGTACAGTGAACTCTCCAACAAGCAAATCACCTCTATACTACACACAGTTGTCAGTAGTTCTGCCTTGATCGCGTTTACTGTGCGCGCGCGCTCACTGTAGTAAATAAAAAAAAAACTTAATTAAAGCCTTACCTTACCACAAAATTGAAAACACGGTAACTAGTGTGTACTTCATTCATTAATACTGCATGGCGTATGTGAGTCCGGGGGGATGTCGTCTCCTACTGTTATAGACTGTCGAGGGATGCAACTCCTTAAGCTAGATGGAATACCCCACGAGGAATCTTTCGTGTCGGTACACCAGTTGTCTTTGTACCTTTGGGAACTGTTTAAAGTTCCTAGAGGCTCAGTACAAAAAAAAATTAGCGACCTTGGATTTATTATCTACTCCTGCACAAAAGAAGGAGTTCAGCTTCTTCGCGAACAGAGCGTTATCAGTGCCTACAAAGCAAGCCAAGTTACTTTAAGCGATGCCGAACGTGTCTTTGATGCTATCCAACTGTCCCGCCGGAGGCGTGAAATCAGCGAAAGAAGGAAACAAGAGCACGCAGACAGAAGATGGTTACAGAAAGTAGGAAATAAAAGACTCGATGTTGTAGATGGCCGCGGTGATACTCTCGGTCAGGTGGAAAAAAAAGGCACCGAACAGAATGGTATAGAAAAGTGCGCATTATATGGAGAGTCTTCTCCACCCACTACTGTGGCTTTGGGCAATAAAGTGAAAGACCCCTCAATGAATGAAGATAATAGAGGCAGTTTGGAATGCAAGGATGAAATGACTAAAGGAAAGGTTCAAAAGATAGTGTTGAAGCGGACTATCAATTCTAATGGACATTCTCAGTGGATTGGAAAAAAGACTCCAACAGTTAATGGACACAAAAAGATTAAGAAGCACCCAATTGAAAGCAGTGAGACATTTGATGCAGAAAATTCAGTCCACTGTAAGAAAAGTAAAAGAAATAGTTCCACATCTGAGCAGCAGGTTCTGGCAACGTCACTGTCAAATGGTGTGGAATCTTCTGGGTTGAACACAATAAGCAATGGGGATTTTTTCCAAGACACCATTTTTGATGAAGAAAACAAAGGCAACTTTGGGAAATGTGAAGTATTCGATCTTGACCATGAGGAGGACAGCCAGATAGCTGGCCTCTTGGATTCCAAGAATGACAAGCCTTCAACTGCTCTGAACAACAAAAGGATTGTAAAACTGCGAGTCTTTGCCCAGAACTCTTCTCCTAAAGTCAGAAGGCCTGTTTCCAAGCCTCCATCTTCTGGTGGAAAACATTTCCCCTCAACATCCAATAAATCTCCAAAAACCTCTCACAAACCTCTCCTTGTATCCATTTCCAGGTCTCTACTGACAGAAGGGTGCAACAAAGAATTCTCTTCTTCAGGAAAATGCTTCTCTAGTGAACGAGCTCCATCCACAACAACTCTAGTCTGTTCACCTTCTACTATTGCGGGCCAAAAGAGGCCAAGAAAGTTGAGTAATTTTGCATCCAAAAAGAGAGCTTCTACACGTACCCCTCCTCCATTGGGGTACCGTTTAGTGAAGCATCGCAGGTTGCCTCTCCGCTCAAGTTTGAGTGGGTCCATTTCCCCAATTTCACCTCCTGCGTCACCCTTTCTGGTTCAGTCTGGGGCTGAAGTCAATATTCCATCTAAATACTCCTTGACAAGGTCTTGCAAGTCTCACAAATCTACTGTATCCAGTTCTTCGAGTTCTCCACAGCCAAGGAATTCACTGTCAGTGCTGGAGAACCAGCCAGGCTTAGATGCGTCTGATGATCCAGTGACATCCCATGCTTCTCTGGATAATTCCAGAGGGTCGCAATTGGTAAACACTAGAGACAATTCCTTAGATGCTGTGGCACTCTCAGAAGTGAAGGATTTAAGTGCTACAGTGAGTCCAGGAGTGTCAGCAGGGCCCAAGTCTCACGTTCTTCCTTATTCTGAAGACGAAGAAGGGTTCAGCTTTCGTAAGCATTTTGGCTCTGTACCGTGCAAGCTTGTGGTTCACAATGGGGAACTTTGCCCTGCTGTGTCTCTTTCTCTCAAGGGAGTGAAGACCAGTGATGTTCCACCAGACCATCCCATATGGACATGGAAAGTTGGCCAATCTACAAAGAAGGTAGCTCCTGTCTTTAAATGGCGCACAACACGCCAGAAAAATACCAAGTCAAAACTCCAGTAAGTTTCATGAAATCACCTACATTACATTGTTCAATTTTGGGCATCATTTATAGTGTGCACGCCTCTTTGTTGTTCAGTAACTCCTTGCTTCCACCCTCCATGATCTATTTATTTGATCTTTTTTTTTTCACTTTGAACAATTCATCCATTTTTGTACTATTTTGATTGCTTGATTCATTCATATTTTCTTGTATGCTTGATTCATTTTCTTGTATTGACATGAATTTAAAAAAAAGGAAGAAAGAAGAAAAGCTCAGAAAAATGACATTTCTTGCATGAGAATAATCTGTTTGCTTATGATCTAGTTTTGATGGGTCCTGGGTCAGTGTGTGGCTGGCTTGAAGTGGTTTGATCTTTCAAATGAACGTACCTCTTGGAACCAGTTGTTCTGTTCAGGATATCCTTATTGCTGTAGATACACATGAAAATGTATGAATTACACTAATAATAAGACTACAAATTTCTCTATATGGGTGTGGGCCATCACAACTCCATTTTTGTTTTTGTTTTTTAAATAATATTGTCTATAAAAATGACTGACCTTATAATGTTCATGCCTTACTCACCTAAAGTTTCCTTGCTGCCCCATTTGAATGTGAACTTTCTTCTTCACATCGGGACCACGGTGGACGTTTGATTCCAGCTCTGCCGGTGGTTGATTCACTTTATTGGGATATATGGTCGGCTGCAAGTCCATTATCACACATATTACACACTCACCCACTCACTCACTTACTTGCACTATGTTAATGCTGCAATTACTCACCATTGACTTCTTAGTGGATACAGCAGCCTATTAAAACCAGTTGAATTTTAAAGCCGGAATAATTAGTTTGGATGTTTTACTCACTGAATAGCCTATGGTGGAATGGTGAAGGAGTCCTGAACGGTTCTCCAGCTTCTTTCGAACAAAACTTTCATCTCTCAGAGCATGAAAACTATGAAAATTATTATAATCATGTTTATAAAATAGCCACATTTGTACATAAACACGATTTAATAGCATGCTATGTATAACATGAACAACCTTATTATTTCAACCTCTCAGCAGACTAAATAATAACTGGTTTATTTCTTGGTTAAAAAACAACTTAATAAGTAATTCTTGTCAATGTTCTCAAAACCTGGAGTAGAAGTCAAGATTAATTTTTCACAAATATATATCAGTATTTGAAGAAGTACATTGATGTAAGGATTCTTAAAAAGATTCTCAGTATTGGAAATGATGCATATGCTGATTCAATATCACTCAAAATAATGGTGAATTAAACCATCTTCACAACCATCCTCACATCTTGCACTTACTTCCTCTGCATGATTTCCAGCTTAGTTTCGTACAGCTGTATCATTTTGTCATGCTCCAACTTTAACCTGCACATATTAAGACACAAGCACCAGTAGTGAATATACGTAGGTTCCAGTTAGGGGCATTGACACCATCATCACACTAACACTTACCTCCCCAACTCTTCTTTGATGGAGGAGTTCTCTTTCCTCAGATCTTCCACCATTTCTGCCAGTTCTCCATCTCCTATGGTGGAAGTGGCGGCTTCTGCTGCAGTTTTGAGTGACTCTTCCCTCAGGAGATCTTCCTGAGCCTTGCGTCTCTCTAGCTCTTGCTGGAAGGTGGCCTGATCCCTCATGCGCTGAAGCTCAGCCTCTTCTGTGGCTTTTCTTTTGGCCTAAAATGAACAATGTAAGTGTATATAGATCATTGGACATGTGCTCAAATATAACTGGCTTTGAAGCTTAATGGCGATCATGGAAAGTTAAAGTATTTGTTGTTATTATTTTTAATCTTTATATCTACTAACCAATATTGTCATTACTAAAGATTCATTGAATTGGAATTCCTAATAATTAATTTTTTTTATCAGTCTAGCTACAAACTTGACCAATATTGTGGTCACTAAAGTGGATATCTCCATTCACTGGTTCCTTCAACAACTTATCTCACATAATATACATAACGCATGCACATTATTTTTGTGTATGTGAGTGTGCACGCCATTCTTTACGTCTTGCTCAGCGTTGTTCATCTTCTCCTTCCAATCCTTCTCCAGTGCCTCCTGTCTGCTCTGAGCCAGTCTGGCCGTCTTCTCTTTCTCCTGCTGTGATTTCACTTTGAAATCTTCAAACCGTTGCTTCAGCTGGGCCAGCTTGTTCTTCTCCTCCTCCAGCTGATTGCTGGCTGATTCGTACTTCCTCGCTGACAATAATAATAATAATAAGTATCAGACTTTACCAATTTTTATCAAATATTATGACCAAATTTTTTATGAATGGGTTTTTAATATTTGTACCAGTATTCTTAATAGGAAAACTTTATTATTATTATGTTCATTAAAATTCTATTTTCTCTGTCATTTTAGCAATCAATTTTTAACCATTCAAAATAAATCACTCACTCCCAAAATTTTAACACAATTTATAAAAAATACATCTGTAATGTGAATCAAAGGTAAGATGGCACAACTTTTTATCACCAGATTATTAGCTAAATAGTATTCTGGGTTGGGAGGGGTGATGAGATGGGAATTAGGAGGAGTTAGGGGGAATTTTTCTTATTAATTTATAGACTCACAGTTTAAAGTACTAATGTGGAATTAATGCTTATGTACCTGTATTACTTCTAGACAATTAAACAATTGGCGATGGCGACCAAATATTTTAAATTCTGTATTGTTTATAAAAAAAAAGCCTGTGAAAGAGAGTGAATGCACCTAATTAAACAATTACTACCACCCACTCTAATGTACGTTTCATATAACTCACTCATCTTCCTGATGGCGTCTTCCTTCTCTGCTGCCTCCTCTTGCGCCATCTCTAACTCAAGTTCTAATTTGTCAATTGTCTCCCTCAACTCAAGTGCTTCCTCTAAAGGAATGGAGGGAGGCAGATCTGGTGTGTCTTCCTGAAAGGCAATTGTTCAATAGCAAACATTATGTGGGTCTATTAAACACTATTGCTATATTATATGGACTCCATGAGATTTGAACATGAGCAATTGGACACCTTTGGGCTTCTCCTCTAAAAAGTGCTTTAGAAAAAGTCAAAAATGGACTGCACGACAAAACCTATGGAATATAGCTAACACAGTGTCCAGATACAGCCACAGGTGTTTTGGCTTCTTGGCTAAGCCCATAATTTCAAAGCCTCGCACATTTTACTTTCAGTCTGTGACACTCATATTCAACTTTTCTCATCATCCAAAGAAATTGAAAGAAAAGTGAAGATAACGTGTCTTAATAATAGATTGAAACTGAGGAGGAATCTAGCTTATAACCTGTCTTTATATACGTGAGTTCTTACTATTTCACATGTCAAGTAATCACTGACCTTCTCATTTTCTTTCTGCAACATTTCTTCCTTCAGTCTTTCAGTTTCTGCTTCATTCATCTCTAACTTGGCTTCTAGAACTGACACTCTGGTGAAGAACATGCTCTACAATCATAAAGTCCATAGGATCATTTGTGACAACTTACTTGTGCTTCAGCTCTCTGATTCTGGCTTCCTGTTTGCCAGTCTTTCCCCCCATGATGTCATCATAATATAGCTGTCAACAACAACAACAACAAAAAAAGCAACAATATCAACCATGAAGAAACTAATAGTTGGCGAGCGAGACAGTATTAGGGGTGGATAATGCAAAATCGGGTATATGTTTATATATATATGTATGTATGTATGTATGGATGGTACGTATGCCCTTTAAACGCGCGCGCGGGGAACTTTTTTCTCCTAAAAACACGGCTTTTTAGGCTTGACCCCAGTTTATTCTGAAACAACAGCATTAAGCAAGCCTTACTTTAAACTTAAGCTCCGAAGTGTGAGAAAATTCCAGCAAAAACGCTTGTTTTTCAAGAAACAAAAAGTTGATTAGACCGGTTACTATGGCGTTGAAGACCCTTTTCCAGACTTAATTTAAAAACTTCGCCGTTTTAGGGGGATACGGAGTGCCGATTGTTGGTTGTCAAGAGCCATAGGTAGTCAGAATGCCATAGTATTAATGCTAAGGAAGCTACTACTACTCGAGGGAAGCTGAGGTAAGTATGTAATTCCATATTTGTTAGCTAAATATGCAAAATAACTCTGGCCTTACTTTTTGGTAGCTAAGAGCTTGTTGTCAACAGTGACTGGTAAATTCAAACAGTCAGAATGGCTCAAATTTGGTACTACAAAAGTTACCACTGCTCAAGAAAATGAGGTAAGAAAGTAATTTTGTATTTGTGTGCTAAAATTGATTGTCTTTTGTTTTTGTAGCTGAGTATTTTTTTATCGTAGCTGAGAGCTTGTTCAAGAGTTACTGGTAATTGAGATTATCAGAATGGCAGATATTTGATACTACAAAAGTTACCATCAATCAGGTAAGAGAGTGATTTTGTATTTGTTTGCTGAAATAAAAGGTCATAACTGCTATATATTATAGTTTTTGCATACTAAGCTAAAACATAGTAACAATATTTAGTTTTATGTTACCTAACTATCAGGCTCGCTCGCCATTGTGCTCAAGCACACCACTAGTATATATGTATGTATGGATGGATGGATGGTACGTATGCCCTTTAAACGCGCGCGGAGAACTTTTTTCTCCTAAAAACACGGCTTTTTAGGCTTGACCCCAGTTTATTCTGAAATAACAGCATAGCAAGCCTTACTTTATAAGCGCAGAAGTGCGAGAAAATTCCGGCGAAAATGCTTGTTTTTCGGGACACAAAAAGTTGTTGAGACCAGTTACTATGGCATTGAAGACCCTTTTCCAGACTTAATTTCAAAACTTCGCCATTTTAGGGGGATACCGAGTGGTGATTGTTGGTTGTCTAGAACCATTGGTAGTCAGAATGCCGTAGTATTTATGCTAAGGAAGCTACTACTACTCGAGGGAAGCAAGTACGTAATTCCATATTGGTTAGTAGCTAAATATGCAAAAATAACTCTGGCCTTTCTTTTTTGTAGCTAAGAGCTTGTTGTCAACAGTGAATGGTAAACTCAAATAGTCAGAATGGCTCAAATTTGGTACTACTACAAAAGTTACCACTGCTCAAGAAAATGAGATAGGAAGTAATTTTGTATTTTGTGCTAAAATTAATTGTCTTTTGTTTTTGTAGCTGAGAGCTTGTTGTCAAGAATTCGAGGGAATTCAGATAGTCAAAGTAACTTAAATTTGAATCTACAGAAGTTATCAATAGGAAATTGAGGCAAGTAGTAATTCCATATTTTTGTTGGCTATAAATTACAAATAATAACACTGGTTTATTTTTTAGTTACTGGTAATTGAGATTATCAGAATGGTTGATGTTTGATATTACAAAAGTTACGATTAATCAGGTAAGAGAGTGATTTTGTATTTGTTTGCTGAAATAAAAGGTCATAACTGCTATTATAGTGTTTGCATGAAGTAAGCTAATACATAGTAGCATTTTATGTTACCTAACTATCAGGCTCGCTCACCATTTGTGCTCAAGCACACCACTAGTTTTATAATGACTAGTGGTGGGTTAGTCCTTGCAAACAATTACACGAAAATCATCATAGGAAGCTGAGGCTAATTTTGGGGAGGGGAAGGGAAGGGGCTAGAACTAAAAGTCAATTTTAAATGTCTAGTATTTATTACAAAACTACAAAGTGTCATTTTTTGAAATTATGGTTAACTTATTCCTAATGGCACGACTATAGTAAGATGTAAAAAAAAAATTTTTTTATGGAAAGGGTTGTTCCATTGCAGCTTCCTATTATAAAGTTAACTTTCATTTAAACGTTTTGGTTAGCTCAGCTTCCTCTTCCAAAGCTTTGGGGGGGATAAGGGGGGGGGGGGGGGGGGGAGGTTTAGCCTTCTAGTCCCCATCCACAGCCTCCTACGTGAATACAATAAATAAATGAGATAGCTAACCTTGTATTCTCCAGATATTTTGTTGATGGCATCCAGTAGCTGTGTCCTATGACTTCTGCGAATAATGTCTACTTTCTACATACATAGATACCACAACAACAGTGATCAGTGATCAGTGGAAGATCAGAAGCCATCAACTGCTCCTACCTCCAGGTGCTTCTCTTCCAACTCCTTCACCTTTTGTTGGCAAATTTTAAACCTAAGTAATAATATTTGCGACTAAATTGTACATTATTGACAAAACCATACACAGTCCAAGGCTTTAATGGATGACCAGCTTACACAATAACTTGTGCCAACAACAACAACAACAACAACAACAATGATAAATAATAATAGCAGTTTTTCTCAGTTTTAACAGCCAGTAATATATTTAATTAAAACTTAACTTGGCGATTATAATTAATTCAGCTGAGAATGACTGAATCAATAATAATAATAATAATAATAATAATAATAATAATAATAATAATAATAATAATAATAAAATAATAATAATAATAATAATAACACATAAAATAAACAGATTTCACTGAAGCACTTAAGGTGAAAACTTTAATTTGAATTTCTTACAGCTGTGTTGATCTCTGATCAATTCTCTTATCGTAATCTGCCTTCAGGACATGGTGGGCAAAGTTCAAATCTTTACGCAGCTGTCCTATATCCTGAGCATCATAAATTATACATCATTACTATAGAATCTGAAAAGTGTGTGAACAAGTAGAAAAAAAGTTGTAGCTAATGGAATACCAATTTATAGTAATTTAGCTATATATGTTATTTTCTTGCTAATATTGTGAGTAGCCAACCTATTCATATTAGTAATAAAAAACAAAAGGACTGTGTAGTATTCTCCTTGATTAAAATTAAACCATTTCCTTGCTCATGAATTTAGGCTCATGTATCCAGAAGTCTAGGTTTAGTTACAAATTGAAGCTTGGTATCTTGGCGTTGGTACTCAATTAGTTAGGCAAACTCTAAACTCACTTCTTGGAAATACTATAATGCCTACCTGCAGAGTAGCAGCCAGCATGTCGGTGACATTCTTGACAGAAACTATCTCAGAGGAGACAGTCTGGGTGCACTGCTCAGAACAAAACACTCCAGTCTTTTTATTGTCTGACAGAGATGGGCTGCAAGCACAAAAACGTGAACAAAGGTTGAAAGATTATTATCCTGAATTGTTAATGCCAGTAGTATAGCTTTTAGCTAATAGCTATATTATAGTAAGTTACACATAAACTCACACGAGCGCCATCACATCTATCCTGGCGATACCCAGATCAATTTTAGGGATGACAGGAGGCGGTAGGTTAGGAAGTTGCTCGAAGGGCAGCTCGCTCGTCCTGACATCCTGCATCTCCACGTCCCCTTCGCTCTCCTCCTCCATTTCTAGCTACGACGTTTTAATAGGAAGTTGTTAGTAAAGCAAATATGAATGCTGCACCTCACGCAAGCAGCAAAATTAGCTCCACCCACATCTCCATGGTTACTCAGCGGTAGCTAAACACAAACAAAGCCAAGTTTATGGCGGTGTTTTGCGGTTGCTAACTGCGCGACCACGCAAATTCTTCCGCACATCTCGTAGGCGTTATATTGGCCCATCTTGCAAAATAAGCGTAGGCGCATGAATAACGTTTACATTCCCATTGAGCGCAAACTTCTTTGCAAGAGAAAGTTGGCTGCTACCGATGCCTACTTCATTTCCTAATGAAGCAATTATAGAGCTAAGGAAAAGATAACTATTCTAAAAAAAGATTACCAGCGATATTTCTGTCGCTGCAATTCAGCTCTCAGCTGGAGAAAGATGGGAATGAAGTGTCTGCCTAATCTCCTGTTTGTATTATTCTTGCTGAATATAACCACAGCTTCTGTTAATGGCCAGCGCAGGAGACCTCCAGGTAAGGATACGGAAAATCAGTAAAATGGAGAAAAATAAACTGAGAAACAAAGAATGGGAGCCTAAAGGTGAACCGAGCAGCCCCGCCTACTTTTTAAATCCTAAAAGATTGTAGTTGGTATATGCCATTGTGTGGCGGCGGGTGGATGGTGTTTAGATGAAGTATTCAAATTTAATTCTACAGATGAGTTAGAAGTAAGCTTCTCCAGGAGAGAGTACACAGTTTTGGAAGGAGAGGAGTCTGTGACTGTGTGCATTCAAGTCAGTGGAGGACCTCTACCTGAAACAGTGAATATTGACATTTCTTCCTCTGAAAGTCAAGACGTCAATAGGGCACAAGGTCAGTTAAAAAAAGAGATTGGGGGTTCGAAGGGGTAGAGGAAAGAGGGGAGGCTAAGGACTCATGCCTTTTAAGGAGATAAGGAATAGACCCTTTACCAGCTTCTCGTTGAGTCCAGAAGAGAGATTGTAGTAATTCTCTAGCTTACCAATTGCACATTCCACCTTTACCTGCTTATTTTGAGGTCTGTTTGACAATGGGAGAAGGCCCCAGAATTATGTAAGAAATTATTATATGCCTCACCCTGTCTATCCTCAACTTTCCAAGCCATATATTTCTAATTAGCACTGTAATGTTGTATTTTTCAGAAGGCTCCGATTTCCCGGCAACTGTGCGCCGAATCTCCCTCACACCAGACAATGTGCTGGCATGTGCAGACTTGCCCATCTCCATAGATTCTGTGGCATTAGAACAACCTGAAGCTTTTCTGGTGGGTCTGCAGATAGTAGGAACATCATCTCCTTCAGACAGACTTCTTATCAATGGAGGTCGGACAGTTTTAGTACCAGGGATTACAGCTGCGCTGGTGATCATCAGCGATGATACAGGTGGGTGTGGTTACGTTAGCTAGAAGATGTACAAGTTGGTGTACATGTAGGTGAGGTTTATCAAGAACTATTGTAATTTTATTGAGTGGGAGATGTCTATAGTTGGAGCTAATTGCAATTTTAATTGGCTATAACTTAAGTTTTATATATACTGTTATTATTTTGATATTTACTTTCAATTAGAGTCTGGAAGAGTGTTATAATTAAAGTGATTTTTCCAGCCATTTAATGCCTATGAGATATAAAACTTGGAATAAGTTTAAATACATATTTTTGGAACAATATACATTATAATATATCACATTCTTCTGTAAGATTGGGAGTTGCTACTCTGTGATGATCTGTTTATTTCTATAGTTGTCACTGTGGAAATTGAACGTGCTGAATATGAGACACGTGAAGAGGGAGGGGCTGTGGAGGTGTGTGTCACTCTGGACACACCCATTGACTCTCCGCTGACTGTACAACTACAAGTCTTGGAATCCACACCTATTTCAGCTGAAGGTATGGGCATATATTGTGTATGTAACTTGCCAAATTTATAGGGCAGCTCTGTGATGGTGTGTGTTTTGTTGTAAGACTGGTAAAAATGGTGTTGTGCTTGGATAGTCAGACAGACATAATGAACCAGATAAAAACAATATTGAACCATGAACAAGGAATTACCAGCCACATTAAAAAAAAAAACCGGTTCGAGTGTGTTGTGTGTGTGTGTGTGTGTGTGTGTATGTGTGTGTGTGTGTGTGTTTGAGTATGACTCCATTTGCAATAATTTTCTTCACCTTATGTTTTTATTAGTGGGCGTGGACTTCAGTCCTGTGATCAGCCTCATCCAGTATAACGCCTCTTCTTCCTCCACACCTCCAGTACTGTCCTGCTCCTCCGTCTCCATCTTGGACGATGAAATTGCATTTGAGGGTAACGAGACGTTCCTGTTACGAGTGTTGGGGACTTCTCATGGCAACGCAGTCGTTGGGAATACGAGCGAGACTGTAATATCCATTCTGGACAATGACCGTAAGTAGCAGCTGGGCATTAGCAGCTGGAGTTAATTATGTCGTAACAGGTTTAGCTTTTGCTTAAATTTATAAAAACAATTCTAATAGCAACTTGGATACTTTAGAAATGAGTACTTCTTGTCAGTTTGTAAGCATTGAATTTTTGTTTTATGTTGCTTTTTTTTTTTTACCTGCTACTGTCATGAGATTGAATTATTTTTTACCATTATTCAAATTCACTATCGTCGCCATGCATGTGTGTTTATCTGTTCACGAATTATTGTTGTGGTTTTTATTGTTATTGTTGTTTTCTTAATTGTTATTATTATTGTTGTTTGTATTAACTGGTAGGTGTGTCACTGACATATGCGATAGTTGGAAGGCCAGGTGCAGTTCGTCCCATCCTGGGTGATACAGTCACCTTGACGTGCGAGGTAGAAGGTGCGGTGATGTCATGGATATCACCACTTGTTGACGACAACAGGAACTTGTTTACCAATGACCCCCCACTGAACATACCCAGGGGGGACACAAGGAGCGGTAAGTAATACTTGAATAATTGTAGAATTTGATGGATTGATGGATTGATTTTTATTTTTTTAAATTTGGTTTATTAATTATATTAAGTATAATCTCAGGCACTGTAATGATTCAGTCATTATCAGCTGAAATAATCATAATAATAGCAGTTTTTTTTCTCTGTTTTAACAGCCAATATAATATAATTTAAACTTAATCCGATGTTTCGACTTCTTGCCAAAGAAGTCTTCTAAAGCTGCTATTATTACAATGTAACCATGTTGTCATGATCTCTTGATTATAAACTGGAGATGTTGTTTTTTATTGTAGGCGGGACCTTCACACTTGTGTCTAATACCAACAATCGTCTCATTGCCACCTTTTCTTTCCCGAACATTGGCGAAGATTTCAACAACACCCAGATAGCCTGCAGGGACTTTAACCTGCAGTCCAATGAGCACACCTTCTATCTGGCTGGTAAGGAATGAATGAATGAATGAGTGAATGAGTGAATGAGTAAGTGAATGAAAGAATGAGTGAGTGAGTGAATGAAAGAATGAGTGAGTGAATGAATGGATGAATGGAATAAGTAGGAAAAATGAAATATGGATGAATGAATGAATGAAGAATGAATGAATTAAAAATGAATTAATTAAAAATAGTGAAATAAATATCTTAATTTTCTGCTCAGGCATCCCATCTCCTCCTGTCTCTCCCAATCAGTCAAGTTTTTCCTGCACCTGCTCCAACATCACCTGGGGTTTCCCCATCTTTGACGGGGCAGCTCCTATCCTGGACTATCACCTGCAGTACTGGCCTGAAGGCAACCTCACTCAGTTGGCATCACACACCATACTAGCTGACACCCTTTCCCGGGAACTGTGCGGCCTAGTTCCCAATCAGGTCTACAATGTGACGCTACTGGCCAGGAACAGAGTGGGAATGTCCACAGCTGTATCTATCACCTTCTCCATTACTGCTACAGGTACAGTAATTACTCTTGCAAAAACAGGAATTGTAATAGCTATAGTGATGGGTGAATGAGAAATATTTACATTTATTTTAATTCATAATTCTTTTTTTCTATTCTTCTTTTTTCTTTAGTTTTCTAATTTGTAAAAATATTTTTAAATGATGGATCATGACTTATTGAATTATTTTCCCCCCTGCAGTGCCATCCCCTGCTCTCAACCTAGAGGTGACTGCCAACTGTGTGAACCCGTCTCTGTGCCTTGACGGAGATGTGCAAGTGACTTGGCAGGTACGTACGTATGAGCTAGCTTACTCGAGAGTTGCTTTGCTCTAGCTGGGGAATCCCAGAGGGTCATGGAAGGGGAGGGGGGAGGATTCAAAATGGTAAATTGGAGGTTTTGAACTTTCCCTATCTCACGCTTCACCTGTACCTTCGCTTGAGCTCAAGTTTACAGTGTTAATTCTGGATCGCCCCTCCCCCCCACTTTACTATAGACTTACAATAGAACTTCCACTTATTCGAACTTCAATTCAAAACAATTCAGTCAACCGAACACCCAAAATATGATTGTAGCACGTGCAACACAAAGAGTTGCTTGACCACACCCTTTCATTAGTATTGTTCAGTTCTGAATGTTTCAGCCATCCAAACACCTCCAGCTCCCAACATGTTCGGATAACTGAAGTCCTATTGTATACACAGACTGTACATTCAGTGACCTTACCTTACCGCACATGTGTTTCACCTTCCTGCCTCTGTGAACAGATTCCAGCTGACCACGCCCTCCTCCTGTGCCCGGTGGACGAGACCGTACTGACGTACGTCATCACCGAGCTGGAGGTGCCGCAAAGCGAGGTGACCGTGAGGCTGCCGCCTAGCAACAACAACTACACCATCACTCCTCTCACACCTGGCACTTCCTATTCTGTGGGCGTGGCATATGTGAATGAGGTTGGACAGAGTGCCAATAATATAAAAGGTGAGAGGTTGCTTGTGTGTGTTAATGTGTGTGTGTGTGTGTGCGTTCCCCCCCCCCCCCCCCCCCTCCCCCTTCATACATGGTAAAGTGTGATGCTCAAAATGCTGCTAGTAACTCGGTGTGCACTTGGGTAGCCCCTGTTAATTATATAATTATATACATATTAGGCTATTCCAACTGGCTTACTGTACCTTAAATTAAAATACTGAATTTTGCCACTTTTTATTAAATGGCACTAGCAAGGAATCTTTAGAATCAATGATAGCAAAACAAACAAACAAACAAACATTTTATCATTATTAAGTAAGTAAATATTATATCCATAAGTAATAAATAAAATAATTGTGTTAATAATGAAGACTTCGTACATCTATTCTGGAAAATAAGGCCATGTAGCAATTACACATAATGTATCAAGTATTCTCATATTCCCTTTCAACTTCTCCTCATACAGTTGAATGCGTGTATAAATTGCAATAACATACTTCTAATCTGTTTAAAAAAAAAAGCCCACCAGCAATTACAAATACTACATATGTCTGTCTTCTAATGTTTCCTTCAACTTCTCCTTGTGCAGAAAGAGACGTGCGGCTGTTCTCTAGCTTCCTCATCTCCAAAGTGTCGGCTCCGACCACGATGCTGGAGGGGGAGGAGTCTCTGTATCAGATCAAACTCAACGGACCTCCTCCGGAGAGTATTCGTGCGAGTGCAAACACCATTGAAGGCTTCACCAGGTGGGTGAGAAAGATCACACGTGATTGTGTTGGTTCGTACATACGTGGGGATAATGAAGCAATGCGTGAAGGAAGGCTTAGTTGTCTTGCTTAATATAAATAAGTGGCTTGATTTTTTTTAAGGTTGAGAGGGAAATTGTTGAGAAATCGTTTTACAAAACATAGAAAATGAAAAATGATGTCACGTACTATTTATAGTAATCCACATACTAAGAAATATGCTAATTCTAGTTCACATAACTTTTAATTTTAGCTCTTGTTTTTTGTTGTTGTTTTCAGGCTATTGATTTACTTTATTTTAAATTTTTTTAAAAGTTTCTTTATTTTTAAAAAATGTAATTTAACTCTGTTACTCGCTGCTTTGTTTCAGGATCTTTGGCTCTCCATTTGTCTTCAACACGAGCAACTGGTTCCAGCAACAGAACATACCCATCCTGGCTATAGACGATGACGTCATATTGGATTCCCCCTACGGTGCTGTGGTTTCCATGGAAGCGTTCAGTCTTCGCCCAGTCTTTGCGGATCGCACTAACCTTACCCTTCTAGTGACAGACACAGATTCAGGTAGGGATGTTGCTATGCCATGACACGTGACAGAGAGCATTCACTGCTCGTTCAAAATACGCAATTATTATTATTTTGAAGAGGTGTTAAGGAAGGACTTTTACAATTTTGGCATCTAAATTTTGTTAAATACGTAATATACCCTCACTCCGCTATTCTTACTGATTGTTCGTTCATCACCAACTCATCTAGCACAGACACTCTGTTGTACGCTAATTAGAGATTGTGTGGGGAAAACCCCATGGAATTTCAATAAAGAGAGGACTTCGGCAAGAAGTCGAAATGTCGGGTTAAGTTTTAATTAACAATATTGGCTGTTAGAGCGAGAATATTTGCTATTATTATAATTTCAACAAGCTTTCCTCTGCAGTCAGCTGGCAGTTTTGTGACCCACTTGAATGGGGGGGCAATTGAAATTTAATTATTTGATGATGAGGTTTTGATCACTAGTCATAATATATTTGCTATTAATTAAAACATTTCGGCTGCTATTCAGCTAATCAGGAAAACAATTTGCTTTATTATTATTTATTTTAATGTTCTTTTAGCATCCGTGGTTATTACTCGTAAAGAGGCCTACCCTAATCCTCCCGAGATTCCAGAGGGAAGATGGGAGGTGTATCTGATCACGCTACCAAACATGCCCTACTCCACTGTCAACATCACATTCAACCCACTCACGCCCACTGTGGGCGTGTCCCCACCGTACATGGTCTTTGAGCCAGCACTGTGGAATGTCCCGCAAGAGCTGACGGTGCTTGCTTTCGAAGACTTGGACAATCTGGTGACACCTTACCAGTCGGCCATCCAGCTGATTCTGACCAGTGACGATAGCAATTATCACCAAAGGCAGCTGCCGGATTTGAATGTTACCATGGAGGATAATGATGACGGTGGGTTTAGTGAACATATTGGTGTGGCATTAGACCAGGGGTAGGTGTTACATGGAGGGGTTGGTCTTTAGTGTGCATGCTGTATTTTGCTAGAATATTTAGTACTTTTGGTACTTCTGTGTCATTCTGTTTTATTCTTCTTCTTAATTGTGCTTCACTTTCTGTAAAAATGACATTTGATTTATGACTATAAAGATGATTATTATCATTATCATATTATTGTTATTATTATATTATTATTATTATTATTATCACTACTATATTGGGTTTTTGTTCAGATGGTCATGTTATATCGGGCATGCTCACATGGGAGACCACGCCCACACTGGGCAGGGCCACTGCTGTGATAAGCCTTACTCTGACCCTCACCCGGTCAGCCTATCTCAACATATCCTCGTCTGATGAAGGCATAGCAACCATACCGCTTCCTGGAGAGCTTCAGTACGGGGATGGCACCAATTCCGACCAATCGGATCGCCTCACTGTTCAAAGCGTCTACAATGACATCATCATCGTTGCGGGAACGTTTGAACATTCCTACACCCACTCTAGCAACCAGGGGCGCCCTTGGAAGGCGGAGTTTGAATACTGCTGTCGCGGGAAGGAACTTCAGAATAACCGAGAGACTATCCTGACGGTCACAGCGGATGTCGACTGCAGACACGCCTCCTCACCCATCCTCCCCACACTCCCACTTGTCACCTTCTCACGCTCCAACGCCCTCCAGCAGTTTTTCTATGTTGCCCATCACAGGGATAACCACCCGTTGCTGTATCAGCTGGGGTCCGCCTACAACTATCGCTCCTCCCAGGCTGGAACACCACAGGGGTTGAGCGTGAGCTATAGCACGGGCCGTGTGACTTGGGACACTAGCCGGGTTGTTCCCGGGAACTACAGTGTACAGATGGTTGTCATGGATGCCTTCACTAATGTAACGGTAAGTATTTAAATACATGTATGTTGATATTTACAGTTTTTATTTGGGTATTATATTTATGGTGTGGTAATAATATAACAATAATAATAATAATAATAATAATAATAATAATAATTACAACAACAATAATAATAATAACTATAAATAATCGTGATAGTACAATAAGATATTATTATTATTATTATTGTTGTTATTATTATAATTTCATTAGACTTGTATTATTATATTATATAGTTAACTGCTGAGTTTCGTATATCCGTTCCGGCCCCATCGTCAAACTCCCCTCCGTCCATCCTCTCTGACAACCCTTACCTACCAAACGACGTCCTGTACGTAGTGCCCGATACCAACGCTACAACAACCAACCTGACCTTGCACGACCCTGACAGTGCCATGGCGATGGACCTGTCAGCCCCACCCCTCTTGCCCTCGTGGGTCACCATAGAGAGCCCGGAGCTAGTCACGGCAAGAATGGCCGAGGTGATGGTTAGTTTCAGTCCAACGGAGACAGACACCGGCTCATATATATTATGTTTCGAGGGATTGGACATGCGACAAGCGAAGTCACCTCCCACTTGCTTGGTGGTTGTCGTGGTAACATCAACATTCATTGAGGTACATGTAATAGCTGGTTGTGTTGTTGTTGTTGTTTTGTGTTGATGTGAGTTAATTTAGAGAAGCACACATATTCACGAGTACTATTACGGTCTAGTCTACTCTGTCGCTCATTCCGTCAGCCTCACATCTCCTAGAAGCAGAAGTGCTGGGTATCCATACCATAGAAATTCAATAATTCACTCACTGGTTAGGCTATCCAGTTCAGTTCAGATACTTGCATGTGTACTGTGAAAGTTTTACGATATTATGGAGTGAAGGAAAGAGTGTAGATGAGTTTTGAAGGGTTTGCTGCTTTATTTAAACATAAGCTGCTTATACAAATAGTAGTTAGTGTAGGTTAGGATTGGGACTGGGTGATATTATAATGTGATACAACTAAAACCTGGTCTTCATGGCGCTGGGTTTACTAGAATATTAGTTCAATTTTGAGTCCAAATATATTTTGATTTATGAATAAATCACTTTACCTGCAGGCACCCATCCTAGATACATCTTCTCAAGTCAGCTTCACGAAAGGTGTGGACCAGTCTGTTGCCATCGTGGACACTCTAGACTCCACCCTTTCTGTCTTCATCATGCCCTCTGTGATAGAACATGCGTATGTGGCTCTCGTCAACTCTCGCGATGGTGGTCAAGAGAGACTCACCGTAACCCCGGGATTCTCCCACCCTTCTCTTTCTTTCGGAGAGATTGGGGTTTCGCAGCTAGAGCCCCAGGCAGTCTACTTCCAAGGTAGAGCATCAGCAGATATCTATCTCAATGCACTTAGAAGCATTAACTACACTAACGACAGGGGTTCACCCACAACGGGTGATCGACTGGTGATGATAGTGGTAAGTGATGGAGTGGCTGTCAACTCCATTTCCATGGCAGCAGTGAATCTGAGCGTGCTCATTAGAAATTCCGTTCCAAGAGTTTCGGTCGCCGGCGAGCCTGGAAGCTACTCCAACACTTTTTTCCCCGAGAAAGGTCCAGTATCTGTCGTTAGTTCTTCTCAGGCTCGTGTGATAGACACAGACAGTCGGCATGTTCACGGGATGACGCTGCAACTTCTCAACGTCCTCAACCAAGGAGACGAGAATCTCACGGTGACCTACATGTCCCCAGATCGCCTCAGCTTGCCTGTAGTGGCCGAAGCCACACCCTCTAACACGCCCCTTTTAGACCTGCCGTTCGGAAACCTGTCAGCCAGGAATCAGCTCGTGCGCTCAAGCGTCAATACTATATCGGTGACCGAGGTAGGTGTGGTAGGAGGTGTGGTTGTGATCATAGACATCCGCCATTCCTGGGTGGGAGATTTGAAACTGGAACTGGAACACAGTGGCAGAATGGAAACTCTGGTCTTGAGTCCAGGAGGAAAGCTCTGTGCTCGTGATGATCTTTTCCAGACCACATTTGATGCCTCTTTTCCGTCTAACTTATCCTTATCTCAGACGCCATCTTCTCCAGGTCTCTGCACGTTTCAGGCCCAAGGTGTCTTTCGACCGGATGGAGACCTTTCCAGTTTCCGTGGCGACCCCATGGAGGGAGAGTGGCGCCTTCACATCACAGACCTTCTTCTCCGGAATGATAATGGCCGACTGGTGACTTGGGGGTTGGTGATTCAGCCAGAAGAAAGCCACACCCACCTGCCACACCCACCAGTGGTGCCTCTACTTGTTGCAACAGATGGCAGTTATGATCAGTATCACATGAAGGAGGTGTCGCAATTTGGCCGCATTTCCCAAATATCCGTACAAGTCCATCTGGGTGTAGCCTCGACAGCGTCCTCTCCTTACCTACCACAGATTGCCCTATTTCATCCAGACGGCACGACGGTACTTCTCGCTAACGGTTCCATCCCTCTGTGCGCCCGAGGCAATTTCACTTACCTTGTGTTCGACGATAGGGCCCAAGGGCGCACCTACACGTGCCAAGAGGCCGTAGACAGAAGTCAATCCGGTTCCAATTCCAGCACACCCTCAGTACCAGGCCAGATACTTACTTACGACGATGTGGTTAGAATGAACATTTCCATACCGGTCAAGAACAACATCATCGATGTGCTTCAGCCCAGGTCTCCTCTGGCCAGCTTACGTGGGAAGGTCATGGCGGGAAGATGGAGACTGCATCTCTCCAACCCATACCCTCAGCCCTCCACTCTGCTCAGCTGGTCTTTGAGAATCGCTAGAGAGCCTAATGTCGATTCGTCCTTTGATTTCTCCTCTAATACCCTCACTCTTCAAGGAGCTGATTCGGCTCAAACGTACGAAACTCTCTTAAGGAGTGTTGTGTACGACAACGTGGCTGTACTGCCGGACTTCTCTGTGGAAAGGCGTGTCCAGACCACAGCCTTTGACGGGGAGGGGTATTCCCTGGGATTTTCACCTGAAGCCACTTCCATTCTCACCGTCCACCATCTTGATTTAGATTTAGACCCCAGGAACATCTCCGGAGCAAGCAGTCCCGGGTATCAGAGTATCTTTCAGGAGCACGGACTCCCAATTTCCATTCTGGATCCAGAGGGAGCAATACTAAGTGATGCCTCTTTCTCCTCTGGACAGTACACTCTTTCTGTTAGGCTGTCGGGATATCGGAACCAAGATGAAGAGAGACTGGAATGGAATGGGGACGTGGCTCCAGAACTGCTCAATGAGACCAGAATTAACAACACAGCAGAAACATTTGAAGTGATCTTTACCTCACTGCCAGGAGATCTTCAACCTATCCAATCTTTTCAAGACATTTTGAGAACGTTCCAGTACGCTAACGAAGCGGAAGAATTTATCGGTGCGGGGCGGATAATAGAGGTATTTGTTTCAGACTCTCAAATGTCGAGTAACTATGTGAGCGTTGTCGCCACTTCGGTCATAACCTTCCAACCCACCAACGATCTGCCCGTGCTACTTCTAAATTCGCACGCATTCTCGGGGACCGATTTGTTTTCAAACATGGTGGAGTTCACTGAAGGGGAGGGTCCGTTGCTACTGGCCAATGAAACTGCAATTGTCCTAACCGACAACGATCACGATTATCTCACTCTGTTGACTGTCACCATCGAGAACCCTCAGGACGGAGTTAACGAGCTCTTGTCGGCCAACGTGTCCGACACTCTCATTGTTCAGAGCTATGACATCGCTAACCACAGACTCACGCTGTCTGGAATGGACTCTTTGGAAAACTACATCAGAGCCATAGCAACCATTGCTTATGACAATGCTGTGCATAGCCCGGGAGAACCGGGAATACTCCCCCGCAATATTACTTTCGTGCCCTTCGACGGTAGTCACTCGGGTGATGTTGCGATTGCTCTTGTATCCTTCACTGCCGTTAACGACCCACCGATGGCTGACCTGAACGGCCCAGCGACAGGAACCGGCTCTGAAGTTACGTTTGTGGAAGAGGGACCTCCCGTGTTAGTATTTCCCAATGTTACATTCTTTGATGTTGACAATGTTTCGCTGTCGTATGTGGAAGTCCGGATAATGAATATCATTAACACACCGCTAGAGATTCTCACAGTATCGGAAGTTGTCCAGCAGTCCGACCCCACCCAGAAGGTAGTCACAGTCACCAACCTACGCCCGGACACTGAGTATGATTACAACACGGGCACTCTAACCGTATCGGGACTTGATTTCATTTCAGAGTACGAACTTGTTCTGCGAACCTTGACCTATGTGAATCTTGCCGACGAGCCAGGAACAATCCCGCGATCTCTTGAAGTGATTGTGAACGATGGACTTGCCGATAGTAGTCCGGTTTATTCCATAATTGAGATGGAATCAGTTAACGACTCTCCTTTCTTTACGTCTGCTTCTATATCGGTGAGACTGAACGAAGACGTTCCGCGCACGGACAATGCAGGTGTGAGTGTGGGGCGTCTAATTGAAGTTCTGTCTGATGACGATGCTAATGCTACAATCGGTGTGGCTGTGGTGGGATTGGATCCAATGAATGGAGTGTGGGAATACACCACGGATGGCTTGACATGGAATGAAATTCACACAAACTTGTCCAGAATGTATGGCTTAGCATTGGGTGCAATTAGCTCAGTGAGGTTTCAGCCCAACCCGGACTTCAATGGTGTTGCATCCCTTACATTTGTAGGGTGGGACCAGACAGATGCCTCACTCAGTGGGACCTATGTCGACGCCAGGTCTTTATCTGATATGGATGCTTTCAGCTCCGGTTCGAGAAGGGTAGACATGATTGTAATGGCGGTCAATGATGCACCCACTTTACTGGAAGTTACTCTGAATGGAAGTCACATATTGGAGGACGATAGAGCTTCAGCAGGAGATACAGTGGCCAGCTTACTGAACTATGCTTTTGATGTTGATGATCCTTCCCAACTGGGTATTGCAGTCGTTGATGCCGATCAAGACAATGGTTTGTGGGAGTTCACTAACGATGGAGGTGTGACGTGGGAGGAGTTTGGAGAAGTCAATGAAACGGCAGCACTACTACTGTGGAGCATGCCGTCTGATTCTAGACGAGTCAGATTCATTCCAAATCAAGATTTCAACGGCCAGTCTTCATTTCGGTTCCTGGCTTGGGATCTAACCATTCTTCCAGAAGACGGCGGCCCAGTTGGCATGGACATGCAAGTCAGTGTGACCGTCTCCAGTGGGAGTGGTCAATTTGGTGGGAGTGGCCAAGGAAATGAGAGCCTTGTGGTGTCTATGCCTGTCAACCTTGGGTTGAACGTGTCCAATGAATTTAACACTTCAACTTACCCATCTGGCACACGGTTCGTTAACGTCTCCGCATCAGACCCGATCACTGGTCCGTTCAGTGTCAACTCCTCCACTCTGATGATAGTCGTGGAGCCAGTGAACGACTCACCCATTGTGGGCACGCTCATTACATTAGGCGGCATTATGGAAGACGTTCATCTTGATGTCAACCACGGCTATCAATTAAGTTCCATTCTAACTGGAGATGTCTATACTGATGTCGACGATAGTCACGAAAGAGGCGTGGCAGTAGTGGGTGTGGGCAACAATGGAGGTGTGTGGCAGTATAATTGCTCTGATGGATGGGCAGAGTTCATTGGCGATGTTGTGGACACTATCATCATCCCACGTGTATCGCCTGAACGAGCTACACTACTTCTCTCGTCCTGCTACATAAGATTCGTTCCGGAACTAAACTTCAACACGGAACTGGACTCCATGAACATGCCACGCCCAGTCAGTGACACACCTTTCCTTATTGCCCATGCCTGGGACAATACCGACACTACGTCTGGAATGTCTGGCTTATTTGGAGTCGATGTTACCAGAGCGTCGCTGTCAGACACAAACGAATTCAGCTCCGGTACCATTCGAATCAGCATGCCCGTGCTTTCCATCAACGATCGCCCTAGGCTGTACCTTACTTCTAGCACAATGGCTTCCTACAGAGGCACTTTCATAGAGGACTTGTTTCCTGTCCCTGCTGTTGGGCGTGGCCTGACGCTGATTGACGTGGACCATACGTTTTTAAGAGATGTCTCCATTACCATAACTGGATCGATGTTTGATAGCTACTCCAATATCGGAAATGTGGACTTTAATGCCACGCTCTTGGAACTGACAACTTCAGGATCCGGTTCTGGTTCTGGAGTAGGATCAAGCTCTGGATCAGGATCTGGTTCAGGATCTGGATCCGGATCTGGTTCAGGAAGTGAAACAAGTACTTCAGAACCACCTACCAGCACTTTGATGACAAGTGGAACTGGAATCAGTTCTGTTCCATCTTCCATTCCATCTCTCAACCACATCAGAGCATACGTTCAGAATCTTTCTTCTCCCTCATATGAGGACAGATATTGCTCAGGAATGGAGGACAGGAGGGAGGAACTTCTTGTCACTATAACCAATCCAGACTTACGGTCAGAAGTGCTATCGTATTGTCCGTATGTCCTTCGAATTTTTCCCAATCCTGAAATTTCTAACACGGCCGACAAACGTCTATTTCAGCAAGCTCTGAAAAATGTCCGATACAATAACTCCCTTGAAGAACCCATTGAGGGAGACAGAACTTTGACCTTTGTGGTGTCGGATGGAGAAGATCTGAGCATGCCCGTAGTCTCGGTGATATACGTGCAGCGAATCAACGATCGTCCGCTGCTTGATCTTAACGACCACATTCCAGATATAAATAACTATGTCACGTTTGTGGAAGGACAAGGTCCAGTTGTTCTCGCTAATATGTCAGCATTGCGTTTAGTGGACAACGATGACGATTATCTCCAGAATGCAACGGCCACGATACGAGTTGCTCCGGATGCAGACCATGAGGTGCTAAACGCGACAGCGGATGGCATGGATATTGACGTCGAGTATGATAATATCACACTCACTCTCTACCTCAGGGGCAACGCCACCCTCCAGGTCTATCACTCGGTCCTGTCTTCAGTGACGTACGACAACCGTTACGCCAACCCCGGCAACCCCGATGAGCGAGAGAGGCAGGTGGAATTTGTCGTGTGTGACAGCCTCAGTTGCAGTGCTCCTGCCGTGTCGTTTGTCAACTTTGATGGTGTCAACGATCGTCCACATGTCGACCTAAACGGGACCAACATCGGAGTGAATTACTACACAGAGTACGTGGAGGAGACGGCAGCAGTTAGGATAACAGCGGAGGATGCGTTCATCCACGATGAAGATAATTCTTCCCTGGCCTTTGTGGCAGTCACCATTGTAAAGACGCCAGACGTCATGGACGAGGAAATCCTGGCCATTCACCCTGAAGAGATTAGAGAAGTGCTGGAGAGAAACGCGTACGGGGCAGAAGTCGTCGTACAAATCACAAATCTTGCACCGAACTGGACCTATGATCAGCTCACTAGAACTCTGATGATTACCGGACTGAATTCTGTCGAGGAGTATCAGCTGGCGCTGAGGATGGTAAGGTACCTCCACACGGCAGACGAGCCAGTCATTGACTGCAGACAAATAAGAGTGACGGCCTCTGACGGAGATCTAAACAGCACAGATGTGATCAGCACCGTCTGCGTGCGACCGGAAAACGATTCTCCCAGGAACAACGAAACGGTCTTGAATGTCACTACTCCACTTGTGCTCGAAGACGATCCAGATCCGCTGGGGATATCGGTATTTGAGTTGGCTTACTATCTTTTCCAAGACGTTGATCGATCGCATGAACGAGGAATAGCGATTATTGAAGCCGATTTTGACGACAGCAAAGGCAGGTGGCAATATTCCCTGGATAACAGGCTGACGTGGCTTAATCTCCTCCCTAACATCTCTATTGACCGCGCCCTCCTGCTGTCGGCAGAGGACCAAAATGGAAATTTCATTCGCTTTGTGCCCGCTGAGAACTTTAACGGAAACGTGTCCATGATATTTGTAGGATGGGACAATTCAGATGGGGCGGGGCCTGGAGCGTTCATGTCCGCCAGGTCTAGGAGTAGAACGGACCCTTTTAGCGAAGACATGCGAACTATGGTTGTTGTGGTTGTTCCCGTCAACGATGCCCCTGTAATTAACACCACTGTTCAGCCCCAGCTCACCACTATACTTGAAGATGAGGTCGAAAATGTGGGAGATGATGTCTCCATTTTATTACATGCATTGTCCGGCGATATTGACGTCCCAGACCTGATGGAACACGAGTTTGGTGTTGCCATAACTGGAACAGACATGTCGCGAGGGTCCTGGCAGTACTCCGTGGACGGAGGGCAGAATTGGACGGAATTTGGTACGGTGTCACCCACTGCAGCCGTCGTACTTGCATCCAGACCACCAGGACAGAACCGGATAAGGTTTGTGCCTCAAATGGACTTCAATGGAGATTCCAGCTTCACGTACAAGATTTGGGATATGAACGATACAATACCGAGTGGGAACCGGTCCATCGATACTAGCACCGATCCTGTCACAGGAACGTTCAGCGTACTTGATACCACCGCCCACATTAGAGTCGACCCTGTCAATGATTCTCCGGTACTGGCTCGGAACTCATTTCTCATTTCAATCAGTGAAGGTTCCACTTCGACGTCCGTCACGAGCACCGATGTGGCTTCCATTTTGCTCAACGCCGGTTTCTCTGATATTGACGGACCTGGAAGGGGCTTGGCCGTACTCTATGTTGACCGTCGTCACGGGGACTGGCAGTACACGTGTGACAGCGGAGTGAGCGTGACGTGGCTTACTTTCATCGGCCAGAGGATCAGCTTCCTCTCCGTGTTTGGGAATACCTCCCAGCTGGCACCCGTTGCACCCAACGAGTTCCGAGCCACTCTGCTGGGAGAAACTTGCCGCATCCGCTTCCTCCCCGACCCGCTCTTCAATACTGAGTACACACTCAGCGGTAGTCCCCGCCCTCTCGAAGACAGGCCGTTCATCACCATTAGGGGTTGGGACATGACTACTGGGAGCATCCTACAAGTGGGCGTGGACACGACCAGTAACCCTGACGACCACACTAACACCTTCAGCAGGGAAGTAGTGAACGCTTTTGTCAATGTCACATCTAGCAACCAGCAATCTGTCTTATATCTCGATGGAGACTCGTTGACCTATTCCGTCATATTTGTTGAACCGATACCACCAGAGCGAACCATCGTCCCGGTTTCAATTGTGAACGTCTCAAACGCCAGACTCGTTGATGTCGATAATACCTCGTTAGTGAGAGTAGACGTCATCATAACGTCAGGGAACCGTTTGTCTGGTGAGGGCCTGCGAGTGGACACTTCAGGAACGTCACTTAATTACTCCACCTCCTTCGACAATAACAACCAGTACACTCTGAGTTTGGTTCCAATTAATGGAATCAGTGCACCTATAACGGACTTTGAAACTGTCATCAAGACTTTGCGATATTTCAATCCAGCTCAGGAGACCAACACAACACCACGCGTCATCATTTTCCGAATACGAGATGGCGTCACCATTACAACTGCCTCAGCGACAACCGTTTCGATAGAGCTGGTTAACGACCCTCCGCAGTTTGACCTCGGGGGGTCCATGCCGTGGCCCCAGAGCTACTCGTTCATTGCCTACTCTGAGAGCGAAGGAGAAGCGTTTATCATCGGGGATAATGCCACGCTGGTGGATTTCGACGACGTCATCATTCAGTCTGCAAGATTGGAAATCGTGAACCCTCCAGATGTAGGATCAGAGATATTGAACGTTACTTCTAATATTCCAGAAGTGTCGGTATCTTCTCGTGCTAATGGCAGTCAGCTGGTCTTGTCCGGCCCAGCGACGACGGAGGAATACTTGGGAATACTCCAGAGCGTGACGTACGAGCATCTGCTGTCAAATCCGTCCGTCGTCCCTCGCCAAATATCGATAGTCGTCTCTGACGGCAAAAACGACAGCATCATGGCAGTTGTTAACGTCTTCTTCACTCCTCTAAACAACCCCCCTGTCCTGGACATCAATGGGAACCAGACTGGTGTGAACTTCTCTGCCACATTCCGTGAAGAACTTGGTCCAGTCGTGATAGTCTCACCGCTCTTGGTCCTGGAAGATATTGACAACTCTAGCCTGGCTTACATCAATGTCACCATTTTGAATCCTGTCGACGGAAATGCTGAGGTTCTCTTTGTGGAAGATGTAGCTAAGACTGATTCTCCGCTGGAAGAGAAGCACGTCACGTTTTGGAACTTCCGTCCGATGCAGTATTATGACAACGAGACAGCCACTCTCCACATAACGGGATTGGAATCAGTTTATGAGTATCAGGAAGTCCTCAAAACTCTCCGGTATGATAACTTGGCTGACGAGCCCAGCTCTGAGACGAGAGTTGTTCATTTCGTGGTATCAGACGGATTGTTGCTAGCTGAAGGTATCTACAGTTTTGTCAGCATAGTGAACATCAATGACTCTCCTTTCTTCAACTTCTCTGCTCCCTTATTTACTCCTTCTATACTGGAAGATGTCCATGATTTTGACAACCCGGGTTGGTCGGTAAGGGATGTCATTGGGTCTGACCTCATTTTGGATGATGATGACGAGTCTGCACAAGGGATAGCAATAGTTGAAGCAGATTTTCAAAATGGCTACTGGGAAATAACCTGGGATTTCACCTGGGAATTAGAATTTGCTGTATCAGATTCTGATAACGGTTCATTGTCTGGATCTGGAATGGAATCTAGTAGTGGATCAGGAGACTCAGGAATGTCAGAAACGGTTACATCTTCAACAACCGTCAACGAAACAACTGGTTCTGGAATGGAAGCATCAGTTAATGGAAGCGGATCTGGAGATGTTGGTTCCTCTGGTAATGGATCAGGATCAGGAATGGGAATGTCTGAACCCACTCCAACTCAGCCGCCTCTGAAATGTGCCTTGACCACACCCACAATCCCGTCGGCTCCCGTCCAGACATTTTCAGCCACTTGGTTCCGACTCAACAACGTCACAAGTGCAGCCAGGGCTACCTTGCTCAGAGCTGATGGAAACAGAACCAGAATCAGGTTTGTCCCATTCCGTGACTTCGAGGGCACCACTCAGTTCTCATTTAAGGCGTGGGATGTGTCAGACGGCCTCCGCGACGGCTCGTTGACGGACACAACGAGTTCATCAACAACCGACGCATACAGTTCCGGTCAAGTCACTATTGTGGCCACGGTAAGCATGGTTAATGATGCTCCTGTACTTGCAAATATGGCTGTCAACCTCACCAATATCATTGAAGATGACCGGTCATCTGATGGAGATGACGTTCGCGACCTTATAGGGGGCGTGTCTGATGTGGACGTGAGAGACCGTTCCTTCGGCATCGCTATAGTGGAGGCGGAAGAAGATAATGGCGTCTGGGAGTACACCCTGGACTACGGTGACACCTGGGTAGCAATGAATAGGATATGCCCCAACAATGCCACAATCCTGAGTTCAGTTCCGGGAACTAGAGTTCGGTTTTCTCCCTTTATGAACTTCAACGGTGAGGCATCCTTTACCTTCCTGGCCTGGGACCAAACGTCCAACCATTACTCTGGAGAAATGGAGATCGACACTACTCTCTCCGATCCCGTTACCGGTAGCTTCAGTACAGCGCGTGCCACTGCAGTGGTGAGGGTGGAGCCTGACAACGACTCGCCAGTTCTGACTCGAGGCCCGGCATTAGATTCCATTTATGAAGACATTCCCGACTCAGAAAACAACGGCACTCTCGTTACTCGAATCGTAGAAGGGTTCTTTCACGATGTTGACGTCAACCACACAGTGGGTGTGGCTGTCATCGAAGTTGATACCAGGAATGGAGTATGGGAATGGACGTGTCCCGGTTCCTCTGCGTGGAATGAGTTCGTGGGTGACATTGCGTACGGGATCAGAGTCTTGCAGCACCCGAGACCTGACAGGGCAACCTTGCTGTTGGGAACCTGCAGGATTAGGTTCCTCCCCAACCTCCACTTCAACACCGTGTTCAACACAATGGGTAATGGTCGTCAGATGAGCGACCTCCCTTTTGTCAGGATCCTGGGCTGGGATGACACAGGCATCACCCAGGGATACGTGGGCAGGTATGCCATCGACACCTCTTACAACAACGACAGCTCCACCAACGAGTTTAGTGCACACGCCCAGAAAGCGGTAATATCTGTGACTTCTGTGAACGACCGTTCCTTTGTGGCGGTATCTTCTGAAGCAGATGGAAGTTTGTTTAGAGCTCAATTCACTGAGGAGCAAGACTTTGTTAGGATAGTTGATCCTTCTGCAGTCTCTATCGTGGACTTTGACCACGCCTCTCTGGTATCTGTTTCTGCAATCCTCCAGGAGACCTTTGACCCTGGAATGGAAATGATTCTCCTAGTCAACTCCAGTGTGGTCAGGTTGGACACAGGCTCCATGGTAGCCATCGTCATGACGACGGACTCCGGTGGGAATTCGCGAGAGGAGCGCGTGCAAGTGTCGGTGAACTACTTCTCTAGTCATTCGCAGGAACCGACAAGTCTGATTTTGACCATGCCTCCAGGAATGCCGCCGGCGAGTGTTGAAGCATATCAGGTCCTCCTGTCTCTTCTAGCATATTCCAACAGTCACAGAGAACCCAACAACAGTACGAGGAGAATCCAGTTTCTCGTGGACGATGGCACGTACATCAACAACCTCACCAGTGCCGAGATAGAAATCATCCTGCTGAATGACAACACTCCCGTTCTTACGAACCCACTCTCCAGTGTTGACTTTGTTGAAGAAGAGGCGGAGTCAATCTCCATATCTTCCCCAGATCTTGCACTCTCTGACGCAGACCATAATGAATACTTCTTAATCACCAACGCAACCATCGGACTCTACAACCCTTACCCAGAAGAAACCCTGTCCGTCAATTTCAGCGTAGTACCGTCTTCAGACGGTCTTTCTCAGGACTACAACATGGACACCGGTCTGCTTGTCATCACAGGAGAGGCTAACGTGGAGGTCTACCAGGCAGTGTTGAGAACAGCGACATACACCAACATCCTGGAAGAACCACGCCCAGGAAGTCGCATGGTTGAAATGCAAGTCCATGACGGTTTGCAGTCGAGCAACTTTCAGAGAGTTGTAATAAACATAGTCTTGGTGAACGATAGACCTCCTGTCATCACGACTTCTTCTGCACCGTTTGAATTCACCGAGCGACTCCGCCCAGTCCTCATCGCAGAGAACCTCACGATCAGTGATCCTGACAGTGGACGGTTCCTGCAAGACAGCGTGAACATCACGATTATTAACGCTCTGGACGATGACCAAGAAATTCTGTCTGTCACTGATTTTGGAGCGGTAACTTCAGTGTATGTAGTAGAGGAAGCCCAAAATGTCTTGATACTAAGTGGGCCAGCTTCTGTTGAAGACTTCCAGGCAACCCTTTCCACTTTGTCATATGCTAATTCTGCAGAAGAGCCAAATCCAGCTGATCGTATCATCGAGGTTCAAGCCAGTGACGGAGATTTTTTCAGCCAAGTGGAGCAGATAACGGTTGAGATAGCTCTCGTTAACGACCTTCCCGTCGTGTTAATACCAGCCGGTGATATCGTAGTGAACTACATTGAAGGAAGTGGTCCGGTAAAGGTCACCGAGGGCATTGCATTGTCTGATAACGACCACGGCTACTTGGAAATGGCAACGGTCCTGATACGAGATTTGTTTGATGCTCCAAACGAGATTCTGTCGGTGTCTCTGCCCAATGATTCCAACATAACCGCGTCCTACAACAGTAGCAGTGGAGAACTCACTTTGGAAGGTCTAGACTCACTGGAAAACTACGAAGAAACGTTGCGAAATCTGACCTACGAACATTTAGAAGCCGATCCGGGTTTCCCCAACACTTCTCCACGTCGGATTGAATTTATCATCTTTGATGGTGTAGACTTCAGTGAAGCAGTCATTTTGACTCTCACCTTTGACTCCGTCAATGATCCTCCAATGATAGATTTGAATGGGCCCGGGCAATCTGGTACGAACTTTACTGTGCGATTTGTGGAGGAAGGATCTCCCGTATTCGTGACGTCTCCTGAAGCCCTTATTGTAGACATTGACAACTTCACGTTGTCTTACCTGAGAGTAACCATTGACAACAGATTGGATGGAACCAATGAGATTCTGGGACTCAATCAGACGGACGGTGAATCCGGTGCCGCTAGTTATGACGAACAAACTGGGACACTTACCATCAGGAACTTGGACACGTTGATGGAATTTGAGGATATTTTGACTTCTGTGACCTATGACAATCTTGCCGATGAACCTGACTATACACCTAGGACTATCTCCTTCGTTGCCAGTGATGGATTACTGCAGAGTAACGCCCAGTTCACTAGAGTAGACATTGATCCAGTGAATGACCCGCCACGCCTCTATATTGATTTAGAGGAGGTTGGGGGCGTGGATCCGACAGATACTGCAACAACCATGCCATCTACCACTGATGCTCCTGTCACGGATGGATCTGGAACGGGATCAAGCTCTGGAATGGGATCAAGTTCTGGATCGGGATCCAGTTCTGGATCTGGACTTGGATCAAGTTTATCTGGTTCTGGAAGTGCGGTGATGTTTGAATCTGGAAACATGTCTGGATCTGGAGACAATTTGGAATCGGGATCAAGTATGTCTGCTTCAGGATCTGGTTTGTCATCTGTAATGGAATCGGGATCTAGCTCTGGATCTGGGTCAGCCTCTGCTGTTGGATCCGGTTCTGCCCTTGAATCAGGATCTGGGTTATCGGGATCAGGATTGGAGTCAGGGTCCACACTGGAATCAGGATCTTCATCTGGCTCGGGAATAAATTCCGGAGTTGGTTCTGGTTCAGGATTTCAACCTCCAGGTAGTGCAGTACCTACATCACCCACTGTCATGCCAACCACAATGACCACGCCCACTGACACCTCCACAGTAATACCAACCATCCTGCCCACTCTTCCTCCCATTCCGACTGACCCTCCTTTAGAGACTGTAAATCCATGCGAAGGAATTCAGCTAGACGACAATGCGGACTATGCCACTTGTTTTGCCGAGAACACGCCCCCTGTGAGACTCACCAGTCTGACAAGAACGGTTGTCGAAGATGATGACGATTCCATGCTCACAAGATTGGAAGTGGTTTTGGGAGGAGTTAGAGACAACGGGAGAGAGGCCATTTTCTTTGACACTGGTGTGTTGAATGCAAGGCTTATTGGTGCCATCAGTGATGTTGGAGGATTCATGTATTTGGGCACAGAGGAAACCTGTGCTTCCAGAACGACCCCCGGGTCCAATTTCTCCACCTCGATTGATCTCAATCTCGGCTTGAACCTCACGGACTGGGTGACAGTCTTGAGCAGTCTGAGGTACTGCAACTCAGACAGAAACCTCACCAATGGCACCAGGACAGTCTCATTCCGGATCCAGGATCCGGCCGGTGCCTGGAGCAATTCGCAGGAGGCAAGCGTGGAGGTGTTTGGTGTCAACGATCGGCCTGTGTGCGATGCCGTTCTGATGAATCAGAACACAGCAACCATTATGGAAGACTCAAGCTTCACTCTGCCTGCACTAGGAAGCTGTACGGACAATGAAGATTTCCTTACGGGTGCTTCCATTCGCATATCTCTATTACCTCAGTTTGGACTGGTAATGGTCGACAACGAGACGGGAAACATAACTTACGTCTCGGCTCGTGACGATCACGGGATGAGAAGGTTCGGCTACCGTGCGTGCGACTCTCTTGGCGTTTGCTCGCTGCAGCAAATCGTGAATGTCATTATTAATCCTGTCAACGATCCCCCGTTTGCTGCGTCTAACTTGGTGCTGCACATTGAAGAAGACAGACAAACAGTCGTCCAGCTGACTCAGTTCTTTGGAGACGTGGAAGACGATTTGATTCCCAATAACAGATTCCCGAGAGTCTTTAACTTTTCTGGTGGTAACCAAGGAGACACGGAATTGCGAAATGACGTTAATTCGTCGTTTGTCTACAACCCTTTACCAGATTTTGATGGCAGGGACTCTATTACTCTATTTGTCTGTGATTCAGAATTCTCTTGCATATATGTTCCCATAGAGATTGTGATACTGGGCATAAACGATCCCCCAACTATTCGAATAGTATATCCTGTCGGTACCACAAGTTTTGTAACAGATGAAGACATGTCCATATCTCTTCCAATAGTCGTCAGAGATACGGAAGATCGATCATACATCGGAGTTACCATTTTCTCAGTAGGGAATGGATCAGCCATGCCGAACACGACTGGGCTGGTGAACGGTACGGTGCTGGACTTTGACGGTACAGAGATGTATGAGCAATCTCTGAGCATAGACTATCTACCAAACAGGAACTTCTACGGCCAAGACACAGTTATCATCCAGGCTACAGACTCCGACGGCAATTCCACTCTGGCTGAAATTTCAGTGACTGTTCGTTACGTTAATGATCCACCAATGTTTGGAATCACGGACATCAGTATTGTTGAGGACACGCCCACCATCTGGCACCTCCCATCGGGTCTGAATATCTCCGATCCTGATGATGTACTTAACGCTGGTTCGTTCATGATTGTCGAGTTCCCTTCTCTTGGTAACTTGTCATACCAGTTTGACCGGTCGCAGTACGACTTAACGGGTCAGTTCCCTGCAACGGGTGTCCTGTCTTATATCCCGCCTCCTCATTACTTCACTAACGGCAGCAGCCCCATCACGTTCACCCTCCAGGCATGTGACAACAACACCGTGACGGCTCCACTCTGCGCCAACGCCACCTTCCGGCTGACCATTGAATCAGACAACGATGCTCCTTTCTTACCAACGGTACAAGTGAGCGTCTATGAAGACAATGACATCGCTGTCGACCTCTGGAACTCTACGTCAGACGTGGAGGAAGGCCGGCCCCCCGTGGAGAACATTGAGCTGATTCCGCCGCTGCCAACTAGAGGCGTGGCTTCGTATGACAATGAGACTGGGTATCTCTCTTACCAGCCGTATCTCAATGCCTTTGGGCTTGACTACGTGTATTACAATGCTTGTGATAGCACAGGAAGATGTAGTCAGGAGAGGGGAGTGGTTGTTTTGAATGTTTTGGAGGTGAACGATCCTCCGGAGGCGGCTGATATCCTCCATATTGCCAGAGAGGATGATTTCGATCTCATTGCTTTCTATCGTAACATCTCGGACAACGAAACGACGAACCTTCGCATCGAAATCGTGAACACCACCGATGGTTCGTACGTTGACTTGTGGACCACGCCCATTGGGGGACGTCTGAGGGTGTACCATGCCCACCAGATTATAACCTACCTGCCTCCTCCTAACTACGTGGGCGAAGACGCCTTCGTCTACTCCGTCTGTGACACATGTGATCCCAGGAGAGATAGAGAGCTGGGGAGAGTTGGGGCGGAGCCTCGCTGCATGAGACAGATCGAGGAAAACAGCGGCACGATCGTCGGCCCTGATGGTGTCTACGTGACATGTGCGGAAGCCAACGTTACCATAGCTGTGGCGAACATCAACGATGTGCCCATTGTCAGGGACGTGTCTGGCATAACGATGGTGGGCGAGGCTCTGACGTTCTCACTCTTTGACGATGCCGTGGTTGATTCCGGAGAGCCCATGAGCTTTGTCAGCCCTTACCTGTACCGTAATGCCAGCGCTGCCGTTTACGAGCCAGACGATGGTCAAGTGTTCTCCGCTCTCGTTAACAATCTGAACTTTACCCTCTACAACCTCCGAAATGACACAGACATTGACGAAAACTCTCTACGTATCACCATTCCCCCAGCCAACGGCCTGACACGCCTAGACTCTGCTGGAAATAGGACAGCAATGCTGTACATCCCCCAGGGCGATTTCTCCGGGTACGACGCCTTCAATTTTGAAGTTTGCGATAAAAGCCGTGACGGAATGGGATCCAGGTGCTCTGAAGGTACTGCTCGCGTTTGGGTGACCAAAACTGGACCCAGTATCACTTCTGTCACCGCCAGTGGTGCTCTTAACAGCATGGGGATATTTACGGACTCTAAAGTAGGGAACAGCGACAAATACTCCATCATTTTCTCGGAAGCAACCAACATGCCCCCATACGGTACAGTAGGCACTCTTGTCACTACAGAAGAGATAGACAGCATATTTACTTTCAATCCGCCATTTTTCATTGACGAGATATCGACTTCTGCATACATCGGCAAGTGGTTGAGCGAGACGGAGTTTGAAATCGAGGTAGTCAATGAAGGCTACCCGGTTCCATTCCAGGCTCGAGTTTCGAACGGAGTGAAGACTCTCACCAGCATCATGGTCGGCGATTGGATGCTGAGTGTGGCAACTGGTCGAGGGCCGTGTGGCGGATTCGATGCAGACAATCAGCCCCTGACCAACCTAGATCGCTTCTGCCTCACGAATGCTGCCAGAACTAGCTTTGCTTCTCTCTCCACTTCTCCTGCTCTGGGTGGCAACTACGGTCTCACCCTCCCAAACATCAGCAACGTTATCGTGAGGAATGTTGCCGTTGACGACGACAAAGTTGCCAACTCGCTGGAAACTAGACTCCTCTACGCGAACTCCCAACTTGCCATAATGCTCCAGCCGCCATTTTCTTACGACCAGCTCGCCACCTACTGTGAGAGGGAGGCGATGCAGATCCTGGATCCCGCCTCCATCGGAACCGGAGTGGAGCTCATCGTTGTCGGTTGCGCCAACTTGCTGAGCGATGGAAGAAATGCAGACCTCGTGTACGAGAATAACGTGAAAACGATGGAGCAACGGTTCCTAATTAATGAAGCGTCAAGAAGACGGAGGTCAGCGGAAGGAGAAGTTGAAGACAGTCAAAGAGTTCGTAGACAGGCATTGTCTTCTCCACTGAATTCCTACCCTGTACCGGTTGCATCTGAAGTGATCCTGCAGCTAAATTCACTCACTTCAGCCATTGTAGACCCCGCCCAGAATCCGACGGCCTTCATCCAGCAGGTGGACAAGGGATTTAACTACGCCACTATCATTGATATTCTCACGCGCACTTCCGGAGTCCCTTCCTCAGAGTTTGAGAACTATTTGATGAGAAGCTCGGGCAGTCAGCAGCAAAACACGTTCTTCTATTACGAGTTTGACCCAGACATAACGCCTCAGATAACGAGAGTAGAGGCAGATGACCCATTGAACCAACATGCCGCTTACAGCAATGGTGACACAATCACAATATTCTTTGATCGTTCTACCAACACTCCAGACGTCTCTACCAAGGACGCCCTCGACTTGATCTTTGTGTTTGACCCTCCCCTGGGTAACAACTTCAGAGGAGATTGGGTGTCCCCTGCCACTTTGAGAATCACCATACTTGACGTAGGATCGAACGCCATTAAACCGTCGACCAACCCTGTGGTCTTTAGTCTCTCTTTCACGTCTAATTACTTCCACACGGGGGACGAGGTCATGTCCAACAATACTGTCCTCCCCACAACCACTCCGTGGTGCGTTGGTGTCAACGTCTGCTCTGGGACGACCACCACTGGCTCGACCACGCCTCGATCCATCGGCATCTGTAGCGCCAACGGTTTATCGTGCCGATCCTACCTGGGATGGACTGACCTCGTAGGTTCGTTTGGCATCTCTGACGATCAGCCCATGAGCCAGTTCCCGTGGTGGTGGATCGTCATCGCCATTGTTGTGGTGCTGCTGATTGTCGCTCTTGTGGTGGCCATCTACTTTGTGTACAGATACTACAAGCAGAAGTCGCAGAGGAAGGAGGCGCTCAGAGTGGTCAAGAGATGGAAGAAAGACCAGTTCGCTCCTGGCAAGGAAGCCGAGAAGAAAGACAGCACTGCGGGCCAGTGGGTGAAGCCTGCAGATGTCTCCACTATGAGAAGCAATCCGGACCCTTTCAGCACCTCCCTCAAAAAGCTTCCGGAAGTGGTTCCCAGGCCTCCCACGGCCATGCCAGAGGCAGAGAACCTTCCGCCGGTACCACCACAGCAGCCTTTCAAACCTCGCGCCTTACCACAGATCCGTCCGAGCGTCCTTTCACCCATACCATCCGAGGAGCCGGTGACTTCGCCAGTTGCGTTCCCAACCAGACCGAAAGGACGTCTCAGCGTACCAGCTCTGTCCCCCGGAGCCACTGGTACCACTCTTGGTCTGGGTCTTCCAAGACTCGGCTCTCCGCTGAGTCCAACTTCGGCTACGGGACTGGGCGGGATTCCCAAGCCTCTCCCGGGCATTGGGTCTCGTGTGTCTGTCAGAACCTTACCAGGCAAGCAACTATCTCAGTCGACCCTTCCTTCCATGCCGTCTCAGCGACCGTCTATTTCATCTCTGGAATCAGTTCCTGCCAACATCACACCTGCGAGAAGAACTACACTGTCTAACCTGCCTCCTTCTCTGGTGAGCGACTGACTGGTGATATGAACTTGTGAAGTCATGTGGGTTTTGGTTGTGCATGCCTGAAAACACTATGTCCATAGATCCTGGTGTTATAGATTAAAGTCCTATGTAAAAAAAACTCACCCCCCTCACATTCAATTGGGGTGACTGTATTGTTGTTTAGTTAAGTACGGCTACCAATTTTGAGTGTAAATACCCAATACTCCTGCTGAAATATTAACAAGTAAATAGTTAACGACATTTAATAAACAGCACATTATTTACACGTTCTGTTTACATGCTTTAAATTTCCAAACTGTTGTTTACCCCCAGGGCTTACCCCCACTGGCTCAGCCTGGAGGACAAGCCCCTTCTCTGTTGGCACCCAAGACCTTGGCTCCCTTGAAAGGCGGACTGATCACTCTGGAGGCCAGGAGAGCCTTGGGATCGGAACAGGAGGGCCAGGGAACTGCTGCAGTGCCCAAAGCCTTGATCCCTACCAGGCTGCCTTCCCTCCCAACACCCGGGAGAAATGTCGCGCTGAGCCCCATTGGTGGAAAGGGCAAAAGTGCTCTGAGTGGACGGCCTTCCGTGAAGAAATCCCCGCACACCTCGTCCGATGAGGAAGGAGGCGGAGCTTTGTCCCCGCCGTTCTCTCAGACACGCCCCTTGCCTTCTCTTGGACCAGGACCGCTGGCCATCAAGTCTCCACTACCACCCATAAGTGGAGGCGGAGCTGCTGGGGGTGGGGCTAGGCTGCCTGCTCTCAGGCGACCCACCATGGATGTCACCAACACAATGGCTTCCCGGCAAACTCCCGCCAACCCGTTCACCTCAGATAGCCCAGCTTCCGTGACACCGATACGCATGCCAGCTGGAAGAGCCGCCCCAGTCCCCACTGAAACCAAACCCAAAGATGACAAGAAAGACAAAAAGAAGACTTAATAACAGTTTGAACGCTTGAAACAGAAGTAGAATTTTTAAAACTTTGTATTTATTACTGTCCCCCAAATGTCACTTGTATTTTGTATGGTAGAATGTTATTTTATTATAATTGAACTGATCAGAGAATTGAGCAACAGCAATTGACAGTTTCGGTAAAAGGAAGAGAAAAAAAAAAAATCGTAGAAAATCAGTCCCTAAATGAAACGATTCCATTTCCATTGCTTGACAGAGGTGGAAATTACAGCATCAGGCAGACTTCATCTAAGCAAACAAACAAAAAATAAAGAAAGCAACAATTATCACTTCTCTTAAAAAAAAAAAAAAAATAAAAAATAAATAAATAATAATAATAACAAATAAAACAACAATAGTACGAGGATTAGTTATCATTACAGCTAATACATGTTGGATTGATGTGATACAAAAGTTTCGGAAAAACCAGATAAACACACAAGTAGGTAAACAGAGGTAAACATCGCATAGCATTACACAACTGCTCATGCTGATTCCTAAGTCACACCCACATGAATTTGAATGTAATCATGAAGAAATTTTAATGCATTTAAAGTACATCTTCACACTTGATCATATTAGTACAAGTTTACTACCAACAGCCAAACTGCAAATTCCACAAATCTTTGTGGTATTTGTATCAATCCTTCCAAATAAAAAACACAAACAAGAACAGAAAAAACAATCAGCGACACGACCATACATACACAAGGCGTGACCATGCTCTCCCACTTAAAAAAATAAAATAAAATAAATAAAACGCCATAAATTACTGGGACTACATGTAGCAATTCACATTTCCATTGTAAATGCCTGTATGGTGCACACAAACCCACATACAAATACACATGAAAGTATTGATAGTGAAGAGATAAACTCTGTTAGTTTCCATTAATCCAATCTCAGAAACTCCCCCTCCTCATCCCTCTCCAATCCCAGTTTGGTTTATTTCACAACCCAGAAGTGTTGATTCACACCACACCCTTCCTCAGAGAGCTTGCCACAGCTAGCTCAGCACACAATTAGTCAGCTTTTCCCCACCCACCAACCAGAACAGCTGCTTCCAGCCAGAGCGTGAAACCTGAAGAACCAAGCAGTGGGAGGGAAATTTCACAGAGTTGTACAACACCAGCTACCTGAACCTCTACTGGAGGATAAAGTAAAGGAAAGGAAAAGAAGATGGCAACTGCCAAAAAGTTAGGGAAGCATATGCTCAGAGATGTTATGCAATATATACTAGTGGGTGTGGTCAGAAAATACATTGAGGATAGTTTACAAAGCCTAGGCTATTTTGACAATTCATAGAGAAGATGAAAGGACAGGGTATCAGTCAGGCCAGCACACAGCAACAGCTAGTATTGTACAACACCAACCTTCAGAGCTAGAGCAATGCAAGTCTACATGTATGATCACCACAAGTCACTAAGAGAAGACTCAGATATGGCAAAGCTATTGCTGAACCAGCACAATTGCTTAAACCAACAAATGGATGCATAACTCAACTAGCCAGAACCAAAATTTAACAGGATATGTTTATTGAAACAATACATTCAGAGAAACCAAACATCTAATAAATATTGCCGGAAAAAAACACCAACTGCTTTTTGTTACAACGAAATCGATGAAGACGTGCCACACAAAACTTGACACTAATTATATAAACTTTTCATAAGCTCTGCCACCCCCATTTCTCACTCTTAACCCCCTCACTCACCACTCTGCTCTTGATCATCTCCACCGTCTTTGGGTTGCCAGTGATAGAGTCAGAGTTGTAGGGCGGCGAGATGCGCGTGTCGTTGAGAACTACGATCACCGAACCATCCCACCGAGTGTCCGCAAACCTAAAAGTAATTGAGAGGGGAATTCATTATCATCACAATCATCATCATCATCACAATCATCATTATGACTGCACAAGAAAGGGAGTGGGTGTTGCATACAATCAATGGCTTCCACACAACCACAAACACAATTCATCCTGAAAGTTGATACATCTACTTCCACTCAACCACAACTGCAACCTATTCACCACAACTAAACCCCCCCTCCCACCCACCATTCATCAACAAAAATGGACCGCAACACCACATACCCAAACAAACACACAATCACAGATGCAACTAATAAACTCAACATGATGTTCAGATCCTGTCCATATGGTAACATAGCAGCTCATTAAGGAGAACTGCCATATCCAGCAAGTGAAAGCACTTCATTTACCAATGACTGCTATTATATGGAAGATGAGGGAAGGTATTGCTCCGAGAAATGGAAGCTACTTGGTTGGTAGTGTTGTGTAACTCAGTGAATCAGGCACTGAAGCTGCCTCCCACCTCCTGTGTTTGAATGCACTCTATTCACAACCACTACTGACCAGTAGCTCTACAAGAAGCAATTTCACTCAAAAGACTTTTAACAATTACCACCCTTTACCTAATTCTGGATATATAGATGAAAACATTCAATTTTTTATCCTAGATGAGGAAGTCATCGTAACAATTTACTGTCCTCAGATATATTATTCTAATTAGGAGAAAACCCCAGATGTAAACTCAACAAAGGTTTACAGTTATTCCTATTTATTTATTCAATTCTTAATGTTTGCTTGAAGAACTCACAATTTCTTTATCTTGAGGAACAGTTTCTGGGCTTGGGGTGACTGGACTTGGCACCATCTTGCTTCTATACTTCCCTCGAGGCGTTTCTGTACCTTAGGAATGCTGACGTGGGGGTGAGTGCCGTTGGTGCCAGTGGAAGGCAATATGTTCAGGTCTCTGAGGTATCGTAGATTGATCACGTGCATACTGCCGCTAGAGTTAATTTCTTCTACACACAAGTACATTGTTCTCTTAAACTGAGCTGCAAAGATACTATAACCCGACTTACTGATTACTAAAGCGCCAAATTTTTCGTCCGTGGCCACGACGTTCCCTCGAATGCTTTCCCCTCTGGTAGTCGTGCAGGAGAGAGTGGTACCTCTCGCTAAGGTGGCACTCCAACTCCTACTTGCAGCCATTTCAATCTATCATAGGACTCTAGAGCAGCTCCTAACGTGTAAGACTAACGAACACGTTTGAAATTGAATGGTAAACTTAAAGTGGGCAGGGTTTACTACTAATAGGCGTGGTTAAGCTAACGATTTTTTTTCTTTTTCTTTTTCTTTTTTTCCCTGACTGACCTTGCCTTACCATTTCACAGAGACGACTGAACTACTTGCTAGCCGGGGCCTTAGGAAAAGTAATGGATATCGGTATGGACTCCCTCCTGGCCGAATTACTGGGGATGGGTTTCGACATGGAGCAAATAGAGAGCTGCAAGAAAGCCCTGAATATGTCGTCCTCAACTTCATTTAATTTGCAGACTGCACTAGAATGGTATAAAAAAAATGGAAGGAAAAAAATCATTTAGCTACATAAGTAAATAAGAACTTTTTAATGTCTGTTATATAAAGGTTGTTGGATAATGTCAGTAGCACTTCTGGAGGAAGTACATCATGCTCTGGGAGCCAAACTACAGCGAAGTTGATTTTATCTCCACCTAGCAACCCTGAAGAAGATAAGAAAATTAGCAAGCCATTGTCCTCTTCCAGGGATTTGGACTCTTCAGCAGCATCAGGGATGGACCCAGTAGTCAGCAGGTGAGCTTTATTACAAGATGGTTGGGGTTGAGTCGGCTGGGGGGCAGGTTGGCACAGCAAATAATTCAATTAGGTATATGAATGTTCAGTAAGTCTTCAAACACCACATTAAAGCATATTTCAACAAAGTAGTTAGTACACAAGCCAACTCAGCCACCTGTTAGCCTCTATACCCTTAACTGAACTGTTGCTTTCCTCAACAGTGTGTTAAATGTGTATGTCACAGTAGGAAAGGATCATCAGTGTGAACACACATGTACATACATGGTCTCTTTCAAGTGAACACAACAACATACATAGAGTGTGTTTGCTTGTCTCTCTGATTCATGTATTCCTCGTGAGCTATTCACTTGAAATATATATGAAATCATATCATAGCCTTTTAGTTCTTCGCCAGCTTACCTAGCTATGTAGTGTGTTCAACAGTGAGTTAATTTTGCAACCCTCATAAGGGAAAGAAAGGAAAAAAAAACGAAGAAGAATAGGTTATTTTAATAATAATAATAATAATAATGATCAGTATAAAATTTGAAATTATATCTTTACTCTTACAGTTAGTTTGTTTAAATATGTCCACTTCAATGTCAACACTTCTAGTGTCTGTTAAGTTTCATAGTCGTGACCATTTTCATGTGCTAAATGGTTTTTTCCTGACTCTACAAAATCTCCCCCCCTCCCCCCCCCCCCCCCCCCCCCCCCCAACCCCCAAGCACTGTGGCATGTAATTTCATTTGTAAATTCTTCACATCTGTGATTCTCTTGACTAACACCATGTGGTGGTTTTCATTGATCCTCCAAAAAATGTACCTGAAGTGAGCCGTGACTTTCATGGATGGTCGGGTCATACTTGTGCTGATTATTTTGAAGGAAACGCCATGTTGAGTTTTTCAAGACGTTTCCTGGTAGTAAAAGGTTAGTAATGGTTACTTCCAGTGAAAGTGAGTCAAACAGTCCAACTGTACCCTGCACAGGTAACTGGTCACTGGTCTAAATGCCTCAACTTATCTCACCAACTGGTTCATAAATCCCAAATTGCTTGCGCTTCAGCATTGCTCGATACACTGTCTCGCTGCATAAATACATAATATGTCATCGATATTATTATATGAAATTAATATTAAAAAATGTATTTTAAAATTCTGACGAAGATTTGTTTGGTTCCATTTTTAATTCTGACCACCCTTCAGTTTTACTACCACATACTTACTGTTCTGTTGTCTGTACCAGGAGCAACTAGCAAGAGCACAGCAGGAAAGGAAGCTAGTCAGTTAATATCACATCAAATTGAATTTCAAATGTCCCAAGTCCCTGAAGGAGACTAAGTCTTTCTGAGCACTCCCTCTATCTCATTCTTAAGTTTATCTGGAGTTATAATAGGACTTATTATTTCTTTTTTATGAAGGCATGACTATGGCCCTTCTCAGAGGGAAGACAAGAAGCGCTATGAGAGTAAGGCAAGACAGGACATGGTGAAGAAGGCTAAAGAGGAGAGACTTGAGGCATTGAGATACCAGCACAGACTCAAACAGCAGATACATGAGGACAGACGGTTAGTGAGTGTGATTACCTCTGTTGTTTAAGTGTTCGTTACTGTGCACGATGAATCGGTTAGCTGAGTTGGAAGTCTGTAATAAACATTATGTCTTTGGATGGGCTTAGAGTTCTGGAAGAGAGGTGGGGTCCTTCGCAAGAAGCACCAAGTATGGACTTGTCAACCACGTCCACTGTGTCTCCGCTTACCTCCGATACACCTACTGTAGATGTGTCCACACCCACCACCTTGGCCACGCCCACCAGCTCGATCACGCCCACTGCAAGCCAGGACACCTCTACTGTCGGTTCATCAAATCCTACCACCAGCTTGGTCATGCCCACCAGCGTGACCACACCCATTTCCGTTCCAACATCATCTCCTTCCAAGCCCAGTGTTGAATGTCCAATACCAGCAGCCTCAGTGTGTAGATTGCAAGTGAAGTTGCCAGGGGGCGGAGTTCTGAGGAGAGAGTTTAATAGTTCCGATTCTCTGAATGATGTCATTCAAGTAGTGGCGGACAAGCTATCTGTACGGCCTGCTGCAGTTGCTTTGGCCCAGGTGAGACCACACCCATTAGGGGATAGAGAGCACAAGTTCTTAAGCAAACTCAGTAACTATTTGAATTGTTGCACATTTCTAGAATTACGTAACTATTTATTTATCTAAAAATAAAACTAATAGACAAAAAAATGATCTATTCAGTCATTCTCGGCTGAAATAATTATAATAATAGCAAATATTTCTCATTCTAACAGCCAATATTGTTAATCAAAACTTAACCCGACGTTTCGACTTCTTGCCGAAGTACTGATGCTATTATTAAAATTGATCTAACTTGTAGTTTATTGGGTGGTGATCACTCTGCACTATAATTCATTTAACCCAGTGCTTCACAGCTAAAAAGGTTTGTAGTTTGTTAATCCCTCCCTCCATGATGACACAATTTGATTGTTTCCATTCTTGAAACACTGCAGACTTTAAAATTACAATACTGTTGACAACCATTTGTGCAAACCTACTAATTTTTATGGTAAATGTTTTTTTTTTCCATGTCATAGCAACCATGCACTCCTCATAATGGCCTAACTAAATACAACTTACCTAAGTCCATTCTCCCTGAGGAATAGTGCAGTGTTTTAACAGTCCTAGTTGGTTTGTTAGTTCATTATTTTAAGTTGTAATGATTATATAATTTATTTGACAGAGTTAGTGGACAACTTGTGGACTATTTATAATACCAATGATGTTTCCTTCAAAGTTTAAATAACCTTAATTTTAAGGTGCATTTTATTTCTTATCTTTTTCCCAAATGCTCTCTCTTCCCCTACCCTCCTAATATAACTATGTACACGGAGCTTGATTTGTCATAACTCGCAGTAATGATCACTGTGACATTGTGAATATGTCGTGCTTGTGTTCAAATCACCTGAAGCAGTTAGAGCAAGCCTCAGTAAAGGGGGCATTTGCTCCTGCTTGTAAATTGCCTCCCCCCCCCCCAGAAATCACTTAGTTTAAAGCACTGCATAAGTCTCACAAGAATATACATTGTGTCTCTCATTGCCCTTCCTAAAATCTAGGAAAGTTTTATTTTGCCCCTCCTGGAATAGTTTTCTGTATGCAGACTCGCTTGACCTCTATTGGAGGGAGACTGTAGGTAGGAAATGGAAGAAATTCTATCCAGATCATGTGTGTGTGTGTGTGTGTGTGTGCAGACGTATCCACGGCATGAGTTCACTCCTGAAGAGAGTGGCTCCTCCCTGCTAACCCTGAATCTCACACCTTCTGCTTCACTTGTTACTATTATCAAGAAAACCGTGGAAACATCCTCTGACACTCCCAAGCCACACCCAGTTTCCAAGCCACGCCCAGTTTCCAAGCCACGCCCAGTTTCTTCTCCGGAGCCGATGGACGTTAAGGAAAGCCAATCATCATCGGATGAAGAGCAAAATATTTCCGAAGAAGACGGGCAAGAGGAGGAGGGGCCAGAAATGGGGCAGGTGGTGCGTGTCAGGGAAGACATAAGACGTGCTGTGCAGAGGAGGCGTGGCCCCTTTATGGCAGGTGGTTATGGCAGAGGTAATTCATTCATGGGAGAAGGCCATCGACTGGGTGGTAAAGAAGTCAGCCATGCTTTCAAGAGAAGTAAGAATTCAGGTGAGTGTAATTATGATTGGAATTGATATACATATAATAGCAGTGTATCATTTAATACTAGCAGTGTTTCATACAGGGGGGGGGGGGGGGGGGAGCCCTGGGATCTCTCCCCCCTTCCCCCCCTCCCCCCCCCCAAACTCATTTCTTTACACAAACTTTTATAATAGAATAATATACCAATTACAGTCTCTTTAAAAATGTCCAGAATTTCATTAAAATTAACTTCACTTAAGTCTGGGCCTTCAATGGCAATTCTCATAAGGTGGGTCAAATTTTCGTCAGACAAGTGATTCCTTAGCCTGGTCTTTATCATCTTCATGTGACTAAACGATCTTTCGACGGTTGCTGTTCCAACTGGAAGTGCTAGTAAACTTTTGGCCAGATTATAAATTTCTGGGAAAATTTCACTGAAAATTCTCCCCCCCCAAACTGAAAATCCTGTATGAAACCCTGACTAGTCAAGTGGTGTAATTCTGTACAACTGGCGAGTGAGCTAGCCTAGGAGGGGTTTGCCCCTCCTGAAAATTGTTATGACCTTCATCAGTTCATGTTGACATTTGCCACAATTATTTCATCAACTATGACAATGAGGAAATCACTGAAACTTCAAGAATGTTAATTTGACATCTAAGTTTGGTTCTAAACATTACCCTGGTAGGGTATTACTAATTTTAACATGGTCATATTTCATCCACATTCTGGTGAGTGCTCGGGTAATTTAAGAGAATAGTTTTTATTCTGACTAATGGCACTTTATGCAGTTATTATTATTTTTTTGCTCTTTCTGTTTATTTTGTTGTTGTTTGCTTATTTTGTAATATTATTTTTCTCATTGCACCTCCCGGCATAGTTTGATTTGTTGTTGTTGTTGTTGTTGTTGTTGTTGTTGTTGTTGTTGTTGTTTTACTCTCTATTTTGGCGAGCGAGTGGAGTGAGCGAGACACTCTCAGGGGTAACACAATTGAAAATCGGGGATATTTGTTTATTTATATATTTGGACGTACGTATGTCATTTTGTACTTTGACCCTCGCGTATTTTTGTGTTTGCTTCGTGTTCGACCCTGTCCCAAGCTTCACTAAACAGAATCCTCCGGCTTAGCGATCATTATCCGTATCACCTTAGAAATTGAATTGTTTACCGCTTTGAATTCTTTTGCGGGTGCAGTTAAAACTCAAAAACTTATGGGAGCTCCATTTCTATTCTAGTTAGTGGCGGTTGTAAGTTAATATACTATTTGTCACAGTTATAAGCCCTACTCAACAGTATTTACTTGAAAATTCATTGTCCACTAGACTAACCACGAAGGTAAGTCTTGCGTAGGTATGTTCAGTTGTGTGAAAGTATTGTGTGTTACAACTACTATTAAGAATATCCCACAAAGAAAATTTACATAACGTGACTTGATTTTGTTGCTTCTTTTTCAATTCAAACATTTGCGGGGAGCGGTTACTATGGCATTGAATCCCCTTTACCGCATATATGTAATTTAACAACTCGACTTTATTTTAGTAGCTTGAGTGTTAGTTGTTAAAATCAATTGTTTAACAATAGTTAGTTTAAGGCTCGCTCGCCATTTGTGCTCAAGCACACCACTAGTTTACTTGTTATGTGTTATGTGTTTCTCTCTCTCCTCCTCTTTCTGTGTTTGTGTGTGTGTGTGTGTGCGTGGTTTAGCTACAATGGCAGCACTACGTCGTTCTGCCCAGGCAAGCCCAAAGCTTCCGACAGGCCCGCCCCCAAGCCACACCCACCAACTGCCATCTCTGACAGTTTCGTGTATACGCGTGCTAGTATCTCACAGCAACCACTATGGGATGCCATCCTGTGCCTCCATATCTCCCATGTTGGCTCAGAGACTATTAGCTGCTCTGAAGACAGCCAAGAAACTCAACAGCAAAACACTGGCAGCATTCTATGGATGGTGAGGGGGTTGGTGTGTATGTATGTGTGTGTGTGTGTGGGTGGGTGGGTGGGTTGGGGTGGGAGGGAGGGGGGTGAATATGTATTTATTTAATTTAATTATAATTTATTTAATTTATTTGTCTATTTATTCTATTAATCCTTATATTCATTCATTCCTTATTGTTTATTATTATTTTTTACTCATCATCATCATTATTATTATTATTATTATTATTATTATTATTATTATTATTATTATTATTATTATTATTATTATTATTATTATTATTATTATAGTTTGGTAGAATACTTTGGTATTCTAGTGGACATAGTTATAATGGAAAACAAGCTGTGATAATTAGACAGATGTTTTTAAGCAATTACTTAAATCTGAATTATTATAATAATTCAAATGTAGAGCCAAACAAAAACTAAAATTTCCAAAACTACTAAAATTAGTAATTTCAATGACCATAACTGAAAGTAAAACTCAAGTCGGTTGTTGCAAAATCCGGAACTAAAAATACTATATATAACTTTATAAAGCTGTGTTGTGTCCTCTAGTCCACTGCACGTGCTCAATCTGGACAATTATTCTCTCACTACTAACGAGCTGGTGGCCAACGTCAGGTATGCAGTAGCACGCGTGATAGGCAGCTCAGCGTATGTGATATTAAAGATGATTTCATTTATTGTGTTTCTTCAGTCATTTCCCTCTCCTGACAGAACTCAGTCTCAGCTCCTGTTCGTTTCTAACCGATCAGGTCATGATCCGTACTTTACCATGTGAGTACACGTACGAGGCCACAATCGCTATTGCCACGCCCACTGGCACTTGTTACGCATTGTGTTTCTCTTGTGTTAGATTTGCAAGCTCTGCGGTCAGTGAATTTGAATGGTTGCTCCAAACTCAGTGACGATATCTTCCGGACTCTACGAGGTGAGACCCACATTAAGTATGTATGTGTGTGTTTCATTAATCGTAGTTCGTCAAATAATGTGTGTGTGTGTGTTTGTATTCTTCGAATGTTGTGTGTGTGTGTGTGTGTGTGTGTGTGTATGTATCAGGATGTAAGCATGTGGAAGAGTTGAAGTTATCCAGGATTAAGTTATCAGACCAGGGGCTGTCCCTCCTTCTCTACTATCCCCTTCTCAGCCTAAGGTCCCTGGACCTCTCTCATACCAGCATTACCAACCAGGCTTTGGAACGCTTGCCTTTAGGTAAGGGATATTATACGATTATTAGGTGGGCGGGGCCATAATTGGTAGCTTGTGACTGAACAACAGCCATTTTGTTGAATTGAGTCAATTTTTTGATGTCTAAAAGGACCTGATGGGAATTAGCTGAGTATGGGTCTCTCAACTGCACTCAAACTAACACCTCACAATTTCATAAGCGCCTTGCATCTACAGACAATACGCTTGTGTGTCAGTTGACGACGACAACGGTGTATGTATTCATGAAATTGATTAGCTATGCTGGGTTGGTAAAGTGTCATCAGTAACGACGATGGCTGTGGCTAATGAATCAGGATTGGTGCGGTTGGTAAAGTGTCATTGGCACCGATAACAATGACGGTGGTGGTGTGTGTATTAATGAAAAGAAGTAAGTGATGAAATAGCAGACTGATATAGTAGTAGAGGGTAATAAGAAATACCTTATGCTACTGCATTCCTAATTTGCTGAAGTCATTGCATCAGGCGCCACTGTGTGGCCGGGTACTTACTGGTTTGTAGTACACATGAGTGAGGCCACTGTGTGGCCGGGTACTTACTGGTTTATAGTACACATGAGTGAGGCCACTGTGTGGTCGGGTACTTGCTGGTTTATAGTACACATGAGTGAGGCCACTGTGTGGTCGGGTACTTGCTGGTTTATAGTACACATGAGTGAGGCCACTGTGTGGTCGGGTACTTGCTGGTTTATAGTACACATGAGTGAGGCCACTGTATAGTACACATGAGTGAGGCCACTGTGTGGTTGGGTACTTGCTGGTCTATAGTACACATGAGTGAGTGAGCTACTTAATGGCAGGTCTCTTTTAAAAAGTAAACTTTTTTATTTGAGAAACCACCTGAAGTTTAAACAAAATGTTGATTTGACCCTCTCGGGTTTGATTCCAAAAAATACCCTGTTATTGCCATTGTGTGTGTGTGTGTGTGTGTGTGTGTGTGTGTGTGTGTGTGTGTGTGTGTGTGTGTGGTGTGTGTGTGTGTGTGTGTGTGTTGTGTGTGTGTGTGTGTTATCCAGGAGCTCCCATTTTGGACTCGCTGAACCTGGAGGGCACAAGTGTGAACAGATATGATGCATTGTCTCGACTCCCCTGTCTTAGCTCCCTCTGTCTGTCTCACTGTCCAATCCCCCAGGACGCCTCTGCTCTCAGCTACTTGAGTGCATGCTCTAGTCTACGGGACCTGTCGTTGGCAGGCATGAAGATTCCAAGCAAATGGTTGCGGTCTTTGAAAGGTGTGGCTTTAGTAGCAGTAATGGAGAACCCTCAAGTGGCCTCTACAGTCTGTCAGTGTGTTTGTGTGTGTGTGTGTGTGTGTGTGTGTGCATGTGCAGAGGCTCCCCTCATCCTAGAAATCATTCAGAACTAGCATTGTTTTCCATGTGTTTATTAAGTACTATAATATGTACCACAGAATGTGTCTCCATTGCTCATCCTAAAATATAAAAACGTCCCTCCTAAATTTGTTTTCTATATACAGCTCTGATGTATGTATGTGTTTGCGTGTGTGTATGTGTGTTTGCATGTATGTATGTGTGTGTATGTGTAGGAATGAAGTTGCAGTCTCTGAAGCTGCCAGAGCGCAGTGTGTTTAGCGACTCCGCCATGAGTGTTGTGTGTGAATTTCCGCTCACTTCCCTAGACTTGTCCGACTGCCTCAAGATCACTGACCGCGGCATTTCTTGTCTCGCCTCCATGAGCACGCTCAGTTCACTGTCACTTGCGAGGACCAAGCTCACGGATGTTGGGATGCCATATTTGAAAGGTTAGTAAAACACTAATTAATTATGTTACTGTAATAACTATTTTATGTGTTTGATTGGCTTGTAGATCTACTGGGGGTGTGTCATCTGTCTCTGGATAACACTGTTGTCACGGATACAGGTCTCCAATACATCTCTGGTCAGTACAATAGACTATGTGGTGGACACATGTAAAGCAATTAAATATACAGTTCTCTCCCTTTTTTAAAATTAATTGATTTTTTTAAATTAATAAGCACATGTTCACTGAGGTTGAATGAAGTGTGTATTTGTTATGGTAGGCTTGAGAAATCTCCAGGATCTCAGTCTTTCTGATACAAGGTGAGAGAGGGAGGCACGGTCTTCGTAAACCATTTGAATGGGTAAACATTACATTATGACCTCTGAATCCACTGTCCTCTATTATAACGTAGTAGATGTGCAGTATACCAAACTTTGAATAAGTTTTTTTGTTTTGTTTTTACTTGAGGGAGTTTTGCAATTCTGATGAAATTGATGAAAATTTGAGGCAAATATCTCCATAAAGGTCATAATAAATTTCGAGAAAGAGAGAGAGAGGGGGGGTGGGGTGGGGAGAGAGTTAGAATGTTTCTCTAATAAGGCCTAAAAACTCTTGTATTAATTATATGCATTACTGAATTATACTTAGGTAACATGTGTTTGTGTATCCAGGGTAACCAGTAAGATGATATTGAGTGGGTGTTTGCATAACCTACAAGACCTGAACAGACTCAATCTGAGTCGCACCTATGTAACTGATGAAGGTTAGTAGGAATGGGATGATTGGAATGAGTGAATAGGAATAGAAAATGACATGTTCATCAATTGTATCATCGTCACACATGTGTTAACATGTCGTGTCATTGTCAGGTGTGATGGCTCTCTCTCTCCCTTCTTTGGTGGCACTTAATCTGGACTGGACATGTATCACAGATGCTGTTACCAAAGAACTCCTTATTAGCAGCGGTGAGAAGATGTTTACACCTAATGTAGGATAGATTACTCGATGAGGTGTCACATGGGATTATTTACTGGGGGTGGGAAATGTTGCTGTATTTAACCACACCCATTTTAATACCCACACAACTTTGATGTACATGCCTATATGCGAGTGTACACTTCACACTGATCAGTGTTTGGTCACATGATTTTTTAATCTTCAACTCACATAGAGTTTAAGCTGTCTGGACAATTGGGGGTTAGGGTAGCTTCTTTTGCTGCTAGAGTAGTGGTCTAGTGCAGGTTAGCTGGTGCAGAGTCTCAGTTGAGCTCCTAGGTATAGGCAACCCAGGGCGTCTTCCTTTAAGGTATAGTTAGGCTGTCCAGTAATTACCTTTGTGGGTGGGGTCGTTTTTACAAAGGAAATGGAAAAAAATTCTGGAGAAGTCCAAACATATATACACTGAGAGAAATTTAGCCAAATTAAAAACAAAAACTAACTAACTAACTCTGTTAGGATATCCCTGTATTGGAGACTGTGTAAAACTAACTAACTCTGTTAGGATATCCCTGTATTGGAGACTGTGTAAAAGTTATCAAGACGGTTATATATCATAGGATGTCCGGTACTGGAGACTCTGAGAAATAGGAATATCAACCAACCTCGAATAGAGCAGCAGCAATCTGAGGAGGAAGTGGAGGAGGAAATGTTGTCTGAGGATGAGGAGGATGAAGATTTTGATTATGTGGATGAAGATGAAGAAGGAAGAATGGAGTGAAGATGTGATATTATATTTGCTATCATTTGTGTATCAATCTGATATAACCATACCCCCCATCCCTTTCTCTGTATAACTTGTACTTCATGTATGTCAATTCAATATAGTGGTACCTTACCTATTTAACTTGATTTTCTTTCCTGCTGAGTCATTACGGTTAGCTATAACATTTTTATATCTTCACAATGTTATTTTTAGGTACTGAACCTGTGAAATAACTCATGATATTTCACCTGTATTGCCTAGCTCATTACCCTTGTAGTTATAGCAACCTGCCAAACTTGCCATTTTTCCAGGTTTTTAAAGCTATCTTCCTCTGGTGTAGTGTACTCAACTGAGTTAGAGCAGCTGCTAAAGTATCAGTTTGGGGGGGGGGGGGGGTGGTAGTGAAGATATCTAGTGTGGAATATACAATACGAAATTGTTTTAATGTTATTATAATTGGGTGGTACAGCAATCAAATAAATTAGTATAACAATAGCTTTAAAAAATTAACAATTGATACTATGGAAAATATAATATATTGAACAAGGCATTTATAAACAAGTGTACATGTAAAAATCTTTCTGATTAAACTAAGCAAAATTCATCCAGGCAGCACGCCCTACAAAACTACTGCTGCTAAGCTGCTCTATGCAAAGCCGAATGTATTGTCTCCATAACCTCCAAACAATGCATTGTCTTCACCTCCAGCTTGAAGTCCCCTATTATCCACGTAAAATTGCAAGTAATCTAAAGTGCAAGGTTTTAACTCATCTTTTAAAAACAACGAAGGAAAGACTACAATGTTGCCACGGATCTTTGTTAATTCCTTCTTAGCTTCATCTTGACTCAAATCTGCCAGTCCCTTGAAGGACAGCCAATTCTTTAGATCCTCTTTATTCTCAACCTGATTTGTAGGCAAAATTTTGGAGCGAAAAACCGTCTCGTAGATATAGGTGTTAGAAGACGCGGTTTGTGACACTTCGTAAATAAATTCAGTTCTTAATGGATCCTCTGGAGAGATAGTAGCATCTATGTTCTTCATACCTAACAACCCTAGATGCTCTCGAAAAAGGTGACATCTTAGCCCATGAGAGAACTTACCAACAGGATACTCCTGTCCCTTCATGGCACCTGGCATCATTTCCTTGTCTTCAATTATCACATCCACTTCCGAATCACGGTCTCCGAGCATACTACGATCGTTGATATTCGCTGAACCGATGATAGTTAGACGATCGTCGACGATCATTATCTTGCTGTGCACGTAAATTATTTCTGTGACGACTTTGTCATTCAAGATGTCGTGCGTTCTTAATCCGTACACGCTCAGGTATGGGAAAATATTTGCACCTCGTGGTAGCCTTTCTTTCAGTTTGTACATCAAAGAATCTTCTCCACTATACAGAGTAGCGTAATTCCAGTAGCCGACTTTATCTTTATCACTTCCGGTGCCCCAATCGCCTGGCATTTCTGGCTGCAGTGGCAACACAATGAACACATGGAAGTCCTCCTTGTTTTTATAAGCGCTTACGATTCGATCGCAAATGGCTGCTTGAATTTCGTTGGATACCTTCCTGGGTTTACCGTGCGGCTGTGACGATATAAAGAACTGGTTTTCTATGTATATAAAATGCTCAGACTCTTTTATGGCTTCTATATAGGCCTTGTGTATGGAATCTTCTCTTGGTTGACCAGCCGACCATTCCCCTACAGATCGAAGAATCTGAATGCTGACATTGCAAGCACTGGGATCTGAGAGTTCACAACTGCTTTTGTATTCCAAATTTTCTTGAAGTAGTTCTCGACAGCCACCAAAAACCCATTCATACCAAGAGCACTGGTTTATAAAATTGTACCGTTGGATAAAATGAACAACAACATCACCTACAGCAGGACCACTGAAGCCACACGCCACGTCATGCCACGGCATTCGAGGCTCCTTGCTCCTGTCAATATAGTCTATGAGAGGCTCATCAAAACCAGTCCTGGTGCCGCCAACAAATGTGTTTCCATAGTCTTTGCCGATCCATCTCTGATACTTCATTGATCTAGTTTGTCTAGGAACTTCCTCCGACGGCTTACCTTCTTGGACACTGGGATGTATACGGAAATCATCCACCAATGGATGTTCGTGAGAATCCCATCGACCAAAAGCAAAGTCGATTCCTCCCACAAAAGCCACTTTCCTATCAACGACTACTATTTTTTCATGGTGGCTCCACCTGAATAAGTGTCTAGGATGCTTTGCTATGGTGGAATGGACCGGGTGGCGAATCACAACAATATTCTTATGAGACAATATCTTCTCCACATACTGACTTCCTGTATTTAGAACCTCCCACCATAGAAAACTTTTCACTTCCCAGTACAGCAGAATGTATATGCGCACCTTTTCAGCTTTCTTCAGAAGCAGCTTATCTAGCCTCCATTCCAATTTATTTACTCCCTTCTCAGGTCTCTTCAGGAAAATGTGAGGATTCATCTGCCAGTCCGTTATGAATATCTCGTGCTGAGCTGCTACTACGGCATCCGCTACTGCTGCAAAGTAATCCTCGCCGTCTACAAACCATTTTACTTCATTACCAGTTTCTCGCACCCGGGCGAAAGAATCGAAGCGGTAGCGCTGTCTTTCCTGGGGGGTTGAAGGGCCCCATCCGTAGTAGTAGATTCCTGTTGATACACCTAGTATACACACCACCGAGCTAACTCGATAAAGAGTAAACCATTGTCGACTGAACAGGCACACTCCGACACCTATTAGGCACGCCAGTAGAAGAACGATAACCGCCACGTACGACATTATCGCTCGAGGCACTCCGTTGCGAGGCATCACATTCTTCAAATAAACACCCACATCTGGAGGATCCAGTACGAAGGACGGGGAGGGGCCTAAACATATTCGGTCAACAATCTGAACTTTTTAGGAAGGAGGAGGAAAAAGAAGATTAAAGAAGACGAAGAAGAAGAAGTTAAAGCCTGTACTGCCCACCGCTGAGATCCCATCCCCCCACTATACTGCCATAGAAAGCTGCAGCAGCAGGAAGTCTGTGGATTTGGCCTCACCTGTCTCTGTTCTGATGCAACAACCCACCCCATTGCTTTGGTAAATTAATTTTTTGGTCTTACAACTGCATATTCAATGATCCAGCCAAAAGAGAGAAGATATCTAGGTTTTTTTTACATCTTTTTTAACCTGGAAAAACCAAACCAAAGTGAGCAAGAACTTACGAAAGGAGAAAGGAATTGAGGGATGAAAATTTTCACTTGTTACAATACATATGTGCTCAAGAAGCATGTAAAATTGTGTATTTATTTATTTGTTTATTTATTCTTCTTTCTTTTTATTTGTTGTATAGTTTGTTTGTATGGTTGTTATCTAACATTATAACATGGGCAGAGTGTGACTTGTGCCGGTAAAAACTATTGAAAGTCATAATTAATTATACCAATTTGTGATATAGCCAAAAATAATAAATAAAAAAGAGATACAATATTTATGTTACAGTAATACCTGTGAAAAAGAACAACATGGACAATTGTAATGCCAAGGTTGCCATCAGTTTTACTACAATAGAATACAGTTACTTGAAGAAGCAAATTTATGACTTCAGTGATGCCAAATACAATCTGAAGGATGCTTCACTTCATACATGAAAAGCAAAACAACTAGAGCTAGTCTGGCATAGTTAGATCCATTATTTGCAGACTCAGTAAACAGTCTGGCAACACTAGAATAATTTCAAGCTCATATAGAACTAAGTGTCAGTTGATGGGATTGCTTTCTTTGTTGTAATTTAATTAATTGTCAAATTATGGAAAATTTATTCATGATTGATTATAATAATACAAGTGAGTTCAGCTGAAAATGAAGCTTCGTATGAGTGTGATATATTCTGGTTTCACACCAGAGATCCTACCATAATGCCTTTAGTGGTTCCAGCCACATTCTCAACAGTTCCGCCATATCCCCCCGCCTTCATAAACGCAGCTCCCCCTCCTGTTCTTCCCTGGGGAGCTCGTAATGAAGGTGCTGTCGCTCCAGATCCAGCTTTAACACCAGCTCTTGCCACAACTGGACGAGAAAAGTTCAATGAAGGTTGTTGTTGTTGTTGTTGTTGTTGTTGTGGCTGCTCAGGTGTAATTTTCATGACTTGGCCATTGGATGAGCTCCGCATACGAACTGTGCTGGGCTGGAAACGAGGATAAGACGTAATAGGAGCATCCTCACTGACTGGAATGGAAGGTTGCTGGGCGCTTTTGGTTGCTCTCATGGGAATGCCAGACATTTGCTGCAGCCGTGGATGTCGTGCTTGTTGCTGCGTCGTTCTTTCTTCCCCCCTAGATCCGGAGTACATAGGCAGGGATGTGTCAGCAGAGCTTTTGTAAGACTTTTTCGGAGGACTACCCAGTCTCCCTGGGAAGCTGCTGGTTGTCTTTTCCTTGCCTATCACTGGCGGCCTTTCAATTCCTCCACCGCCACTGCGAGCAAGATGGGAGGAGTCTCGCCTTTCGCCAGCTGCTTGGTTGCCGAGTCCAGCAATATGTGTTGCTCGGAGAGGCTGAGGAAAGCCGTGAGAGTGCGTGGCTTGAGGGCGGAGTTGGAGGTGTGGACCGTGGTGGCCATTATCTGCGGCAGCCATAGAGGACTGAGGATAAGGAGGAAGTTGCTGATGCTGAGTTGGCCTTTGTTGCGGTGGGTGTGGCTGAGGTGGGTGGGGTAGTTGAGACTGTTGTCTCTGTGGACTGCGCTGATTGTCCACAGAAGTCTTTGAACGACCGTCCTTCTGTCTTCCAAACAGACTGATCTTAGATTTCTTGGGCTGCTTACCATCACTAACTAACTTACTATTCGCATGGCTACTCCTCAGCACAGAAGGAAGAGGTTCTTTACCACGCTGGTCATCTTTTTTCTTAGAGACCGGAAGCGTGTCACTGTCAAAAATACTGGCCAAGTCATTCTTGTGAGTGGTCTCTTTGCCTCTACCCTGATCACTGATTCTGGATTGTTTGGAACTGCTTGCTGGAATATCGTTAGTCGGAGACAATAGCTTTCCACTCAACTCTGACATGGCTTTTTCACCTTGTGCGATACCTTCTGTAGCCGCAGTCATGGACGATTTCAGTGAACCGGGTCGAGATCCAAACTTGCCACCATGCGGCGAGCTTGTCGGTACATCCGGTACTTCTCGCGACATTTTAGGACTGGCTGAAGTGTGATACTGTTCGCCTAATGCTTTGCTATACCTTGGAGGAAGTACGTTCCCCTGAAACTTCTTTTTGACGGAAGGTGCGGCAGAAGGGGCAAGCTTGGAGTAGGTGCTAGTTAAACTTTGAGGTACGTTTCCTGCTGGAGGACGCGTTCCAGGCCTCCGAAGCTGAGAGGCAGTGTCTAACCCAGGGATACTCACATCGCCTGGTGAAGACCTCCTTTTAGAGTTGGCGTCGGCCAAACTTGGCTTTAGATTGGCAGGGTAGGACAGAGCTGAAGTAGAGATGAGGGATTTGGGTCTCCTTTGAGGTTGATGGTGGCTGGCTTCAATCAAGTTAGCACCACTAGGGTCATTGGCATCAGGTGTTAAGCTAACACCACTGATTTTATTAACACCAAATGAGTGATTGGATGCCTCACTAAGTCTACTGGCAAAGCCATTACTAGCATTTGATTCTGGAATGGACACTTTCGATGCAAAAGAGGCTTGTGTTTGTATTCCACTGGCAACTTCAGATGTGGTCGAATTTGGCAAAGAGAGTCCAGAGTCTTTGCTAGCTGCTCTTTTCTTCCGTTCAAGTGTGTCGTAATAAACTTCAACCTCGGAGAACTCTCCCACGTACCCAATGCTCTTCCGCTTGACCTCCTGGGAGAGTGTTTCGCCGAGCCTATTGCGTCTTGGCTTGAGTTTGCTCGTGGGCTGGGAAGGTGGCTCAAACGAGGCAGAATCAAAGTATTCCGGCTGTGAATTAGAGTAAGCTTGTCCATCACTTCGAATGTGGGACAGAACTGCAGAAACATAGATAAATGATGTAATTAAGGCAAGTAAAACAAAAACAACAACCGCAACAACAACAAAAAACACAATAGGGCCATAAGATCAAAATATGTAGGAACAAAAAAATTGTGGAAAAAAAAAGAAGATACTCACTTTTGGGATGATTATGAGAAATGGGTACGGTGTTGCCAGATCGTGTGAGTGCAATGGGTAGTGAGATATGACTATCCTGACTAGCCTGACTCTGGGCCAGAACAGCCACTTCTGGAAGTGGGTGTGGCTGCTCCTGCACCATGTCCTTGTCCTCCTGATATTGCCATTGGTAACTCCTGCTGTTCAGTTGCCTGGGAACGCCCTTTACCATGCTCTACACATATTGGCAAAGAAAATGAATACAGTTTGATAGAATTGAGAGTTGCTCAGAAAGTAAATTGAACAATTTTAATGCAATCCCACCTTTTGATTAGCTCAAATATACCTTCTAGACAAAATATTTTTGCTACGTATCTACCAAAGTTAGTGGTGAGTCTAGTTTAAAGTATACAATGACCATTATATTACATTATATTGTATACAATGACCATTATTACATTATATTGTATACAATGACCATTATATTACATGCACATACAATATTTGGTAGAAATAGGAATGAAACGAGTCAAAGGAAATCAAATTATTATTATTATCCATTACAAACATACTATGCATTACTTTGAAAAATCTAAAATGTTTGTAAACCAAGTTAAGTGTATAAGGAAATATTCAATACTTACTGACCTCATTTTGACCCTTCAGCCTATCCATTTCCATACTAATTTTCCTCTCTGCTTCTAAACTCTTCTTTCTTTCTACCTCCAAACTCTTCTTTCTCTCCATTTCCAAACTCTTCTTTCTCTCCATTTCCAAACTCTTCTTTCTCTCCATTTCCAAACTCTTCTTTCTTTCTACCTCCAAACTCTTCTTCCTTTCCATTTCCAAACTCTTCTTCCTTCCTTCATCTGTCTTCCCATCAGCCAGGCCTTCTAGCCTCTTCTGAACCATCATCTTCCCTGCTCCATTCTTGTACTTCTCTTCAGTGTACATTGCTTTAATCTTCATCTCTCGTCGATTGTCAATATCTCTGTAATCCACGGCTCGATGAAGCTGTTTCTTCTTTGCCTTTAACTCTTCCTCAAAAGCTTTAACCCCAACCTTCTTGGTTTTGTTGAGCTCCTTCTTCTTTCTCCTGAGTTCCTCGGCTTTGGCCAGACTCTCCATGCGAGCCTCCGGGTTTGGGCTGATGGCTCCGATGTTCTCAATAAGGCTCGTCCTGTCCGGGTTGGGGACACTGGGGAAATTGATATTAGGGGGCGTGCGCTGTGATTGGAGTGACGCATACTGCAGTAGCGTCAGCAACGTCTTCATCAGCTTGGCACACTTATCAGAGGCTTCTTCTAGTCTGACGCCTTCTTCCTTAACAAACCTGATTACAGAAGTACAGTATGACACATTTGTGTAACACAATATACAAGGCATAATTAATGATTGTGTTAATAGGAATAGTTTATATCCTCTTAAATTGAATATTACATAGAAATTAAATTTGGGTGAGTTTATATCGACAGCAAAAAACAAACACACAAATGCAAAGGATTGCCCAGTGGAGTGGTCACTTACTCTTCTTCCTGGACTAATATTTTCAGTTCTTCCTCCATCACGGTGTTCATTTTGTCCTTCAAAGGCTGGAATTGAGCTGTAAGGCAGAAATAAAGTGAATTATACTATATTACTATAAACCAATACAATGTTGATATACTTATTAGTCAAACTGTACATGCTTCAACTTGGTTACAAGAAGATAACTTGGCTAACAGTCATTGGGTTGTAGTCCCGGCCAACAACCGAGAAACAAATGTCAAACTTAGTCAACATGTCTCTCAACAAAATACGTAATAAACATATATTAATAGACAGAAGGAGAGAGTTTCTTTACCCCTGATATCCTTGAGGGAGTCTGTTGTGTGAGTCACAGAAGAAGATAAGACGTTCACTTCATCCTCCACGACACGACATCGCCGACGAATAACATCCAGACGCATCTCTTCCACAGCACACTCCAACACACTGCACATAAACACACACACAAACACTTGTCATCTCCATGACAATAATTATACCCCAACACAATGTAACTTTCAACACAGGTAAAGGTATTTTAAAATATTCCCAATTCAACTTCCAATTGTATAAAATCCTCTAAGGCAGCTTTAAGAGGGGGAGGAGGGAGGGATAAAGGTGGGCATTTGGGCTCCCCCCCCCCCTCCCTTAGAAATCCCGTTGTTTTTATAGCAAGATTCACTTGTATAATTACTCTCATTGCCCCTAAAAACATTGTTTTTTACCTTCTTAGATGTGTTTTCTGTATGCAGCTTTTCCCTCCCCTCCCCCTCCCCCTCCTTCCATACACACACACGCACGTACACACAAAATGAAATAACAACACATCTCCCACAATATAACTCTTTCTTTGATCTTCACTGCCACATCACTTCATTCTCAGATTATAGAACTAGAAGTGAGTAATTTGATACAGAGAACAGTGGGGGGACCACACAGATTATTGAGTGGGCAGGTCCTCATGACAAAGATGTAAACGACCTTCGGACAGGCCCACAGTACGGGATTAATTAGCATTTAGTTCCAACTCCTTTCATCTAGCTATTAGTTGTTTTGTTCTTGTCAAAACTGTTGCAGACTCAATGAAATTATCACAGGAATCGGGCCCCCCCTACATTACGCACACACACACACACAAATATTCCTGGAAGTATGCCACTCCAAACTCGAACAGACAGAAGAGTGGCACCAAAACCATCTCGTACAGCTACAAGAACGTGCCCTGCTAGAATTAAACCATGCACCAGGGAAAGAATGCACATCAAAAGCATTCATGCATAATTATTTATAGTAACTAATGATTATGGATCACTGTATGCTTATTAAGATATAACTGTAGAAATAATCAATACTTACTTACACCTAGTAGCCATAAATTCATTTTTAACTACTACATTAATACTTGAGTGATAATAATATTATTTTTTATCGCAGAGTTTTTCAATTTTCAGTTATTTTCATTGTTCAACTTCATCAGTTCATTCATTCATTAAATTAAAGTAAATATACTATGATAAGTTAAAGCTAATTATTATTATCACTGTCAATAGACTTGTTGAGAGATGGGATCGAGTGTCAACCTCCATTACACCCCCCCCCCCCCCCCCCCGATCAGTTCTACTCTGCTCTATTAGTTTGTAGACTTCGCAAATTTCCTTGTTACTATGTAATGAACTCGCTAGAGGCACATTAGTGCCAAGCTATGAAGGGTTATTTTCAAGACCACAAGTCCAGCTGATTAGCACAATAAATAGCTAACAAAATCCACAATGTATTGGTATGTGCCTGTTCCATGCACAGTGCCTATGTCTCCTGCACATGTTTGTGAACTTACTCCAAGTGATGAAATGTAGAATCTGAATACTTTGTATAACTTTCTCTCAGCGTAGTGACCTCTGACCTCTTCCAACACATGTCGCCCGTAGCAACAGCCTTGCTGCCGTCGTCCCTTCTTGCAACAGACGTGCGACTGAATGCCAGAACGGCTTCCACGATGCGTTGAGAGGCACGACTCATACCTGTCTGGAGTTCCGCCATTTTGAGGCTGTGGGTTTGTCGTAGATTGGACAGATCGGACTTGAGGTCGGTAAGAGATACCTGCAGGTCTTGAGCTTGAGATCGGATCTTTTCCTTGAGTAATTTCTCTCCTGGAAGGCATACAGCAACACATCAAGTGAATACTTGTCAGGGCTGTGCCTGAGATCTAGTCAATTATTGATTGAAACATCCTCCAAATAAAATACAAAAAAAAAACAAAAAACAAAACAAAAACAAAAACAATAGCAAGCTAGAGTCATAATTGAGGTTTTAATACTTGAATTTCAAATTTTATTTGTTTAAATTCTTACAATTTACATAACTATGATGCTAAATTCCCTGCATTAGTTAAGTCTTCTCAATAAAAACTTCCCTGCATTTACTTCTTTTTTTCTTTCCTTATTTACTTTGGAGGATGTTTATATTTGTGTCCTGACAAGAGAGAGAGGGATAGAGAGAGAGAAGGGAAAAAAAAAGGAAAAAAAAAAAAAAAAAAAAAAAAAAAAGAAAAGAAAAAAAAAGAAAAAAGAGAGAGCGAGCGAATGGAGTTCAATTAGTTTTTGAAGTAGCTATACAGTAAAACGTCTCTTATCCGGACGTCTAAGATACGGGCAACTCTATTATTCGGGCAGGTAAATCATAGAAAATTGCAATTAAAACAGTGGGCGAATGCAAATAATGTGTAGTTTTCAAGTTACTCCAATTAAAAATGTATTGCTTCTGAGATATGGGCAATTCCTAGTTACGGGCACCCCTCTGTCCCAAGCCGCCCAGATAAGGGACGTTTTACTGTACTGTATTAGTGGTCCCAGCTCTACTTTATTGCTGTTATTACCTGTAGATTGTCACGCTACATAGGCAAACTGAGGACAGAGCTATAATTTCAATCCTATTATGTATAAAGACTTGATTTTAACGAGATGGTTCGTCCGTTTCCCATGGGTGAAGCTGATGTCGGCAAATATGTCGCGCAAGATACCATGACGGACACGACCCACGGAATTAGCGGCACCTGCCTTCCCGCCCACTCTTAATCATGTCTCAATTACTGTCAGATCTGACGACACCCGATACCACCGCTCAGTTCCTAGATTTAGAATTTAAAGACTCGTGACTAATTTTAGATCCAGTTGAGAATTTGTGTAATACGAGACATTCCATAGCTGCAAGATGACATACCAACATGGCTGTCCTCTGGTTCACAAGGTGACTCTCTTTATACGCTAGCCAGCTAGCCACACCCCAATGCACATGCTCAATGAGGGATGCAAGAATATACCCATCAATGAATTATATTATTAAGTTGGCAAACATTAAGGAATAAATAAATAAATAAATAAATAAATAAATAAATTGTAAGTTACGTGTATATAATCACGATTCTTTGACTTAATTTTGTCGAACTCTCCACTCGTCATACCCATCCTGTAATATTCCAATAAGCCCTTCCTCAGTTCAAATTATTGTAGTTTAGTTAGCTAGTATTCATAAAATTAGACTATTTTAAAATGAGTATAAGCATACATACACACATACACAAGTCCAAAGGGATGAAAGTTTCGTTGTGATATTGCGACAGGCACACACACACACACACACACACACACACACACACACACACACACACACACACACACACACATTCATAATGTTGCCCATTTGTTACATTACTTCCACTTACCCTGTGATGGAGAGGCGGGGTTTGAGGACGGTGAGGAACCTGATGATGCGGAGGAAGAGAAGGAAGAAGGAGAGGGGTAGGTGTGGGGGAGAAGGGATGGAGGGTTCTTCTGAAGGGGCAGCGAGTCGGGAAGGATGGACAGGTTCTGGACAAGGTGGGTGTGACCACTACGCCATAAGCCGTTTCTACGAAAACAAATTAAAAGTACAATAAAAAAAAAAATAAAAAAAATTACAAGTAAAAACAATCAAAACCTCAAGAAAGTAGGTTGTAATTGATACAAAAGTTACAATGTCTTGCACCAATAAGCCATAAGCATGTATAGAGAATGTCTGATGGATGTCTACATGTGATGGATGTCTACATGTGATGGATGTCTACATGTGATGGATGTCTACATGTGATGGATGTCTACATGTGATGGATGTCTACATGTGATGGTTGCATAGAACTATAGGAATGGACAAATTCACTGACAATAATTGACCTATTTTCAGTGGGTGTGGTGCCGTCGGGGCCACCGTCAAATTTGGGACTGGTCTCCAGTGGAGTGAGTTGAGATAACGGCATGTTGATGTCTGAGTCAGCCTGGCTGGCCGGGTTGGAGGAGGTGTGGCTGAGGACGGAGTCTGCCAGTAGCAGCGTGCAGTGATCCGTGACCACGCTGAAGGAAAAGAACAACAAATTATTACAAACAGATCACCAGCAAAAGTCTGCGGTGTAATAGAAGATAAAAGCAGCTTCTCTGTATTGTATAAGTCTATTAAACTAACTCACTTCTAACAAACACACTTAGCATAGGAAGCCCTTCGTTAAAACAGGGGCACCCCCTCATGCATCGCTTGTGTGCAGAGTGCAGAAAGGTGAAGTGTGCAAAGTGCCACATTCATTGATATCTCGAGCGTTGTGCCAGACACTAACTAATCTAAGGTTTCAGCTCACAAGGGAGGGCAGTCAGTTCTTAATCTTGCCTTTGAAAGTGCTTTATGTAAATTAGACACTTTACACTGCAAAGGAAAAACAAACCTTGAAAACAGAGACCTTAGAACTTCTAAGACAGTCTGTGCGAGATTGTTATAATTAAATAACAAAGTGAAGTCTCAATTTACTTATATAGCTAAATAAACTAGCTGGTTCCAGAAAGGAGGGAGGGAGTGAGTGTCTTAAAAATGGAGAAAAGCATTGTCTATGATCTTGTTCTGTACCTGGCTTCTGCCATCTAGCTATGTATTTGCAAGAGTCATATTTCAGACAGGTGGCTATGCTTGGTTGCTGTTGTAAGGACATTAACATTATATTAGTGCATTCCTGGCATAAACATTGCAAAAAACCACAACAACATTAAATTGAATGCCATGGAATGTCTAGAGCTAAGTTAGAGGCTGAATGAGATTGAAGGTTGTACTGAAGCTAAGCTAATGTGACATGAAGAGCTTAAGAGAAAATACCCACTCGTGATAATCAAAACCACCAAACAATAGCTAAATACTAATTAACTCTAAATTAACACCTTGTTGTGCATCTACATTAATACTAATAGATCTGTTTTACTATGTAGTTATAGCCACCATATGCACTTGCTAAAGGTGACCCCTTACCTGGAATTCTCCAGTTTGTTCCACATCTTAGTCTTCTTGTCCTGCAGGTAGATCTGAGGTGTGGATGAAGACGAAAAGAAGGTGGGGCTGATGTCAAACATGTTGAGGAAGAGGTTCTTGATGGTAGACAGCGTGATGGGAGATGGCATGGGACAGTGGCGCAGAGACTTGCCATGACGTAGGTACAGACATTCTGACAAAATATAACAACAAACAAATTAAAATACAACTTGTTGACACCAAGCAATATTAGAGACCATAAAATTATAAAAATTCAATTGATCGGTCATATTGGAGGGACCCACAATGTATAAATATTGTTGTTGTTTTTTTTTTAAAAGTCCTATGGTGTGAATTTCAGTAGTATATGGATTATTTCTAGGAAATAGATCACTAATGTTTTAATTGTAAAGCTTGGATGGGCTACACTGCACTTTCATTACGTGATCTTATGGATGTGACTAAATACTTTGAAACAGTTGTATAGACATTTCATGCTACAAACGCTAATTCAAATGTGACATGTATTATGTACAAATGTCTGTGAGGGAGCCAAGAGTGACATGCCCATGCAAATTTGAATGAATGAATGAGTGAACAAACCAAACAAATGAAAATGAATGAATGAATGAATGAATGAGTGAATGAATGAGTGAATGAATGAGTGAATGAGTGAACAAACCAAACAAATGAAAATGAATGAATGAATGAATGAATGAATGAGTGAATGAATGAGTGAATGAATGAGTGAATGAGTGAACAAACCAAACAAATGAAAATGAATGAATGAGTGAATGGTTGACCTAATGAACAACAGCACTGAATGAATGAATCTAATTAAATAAGTGCATACCTGCTAGCTGCCATGAATGTATGCATGTATTCATAGCCAGTGATATTCATAATGCAGAGATGAGATTCCTGGGACAGGTGCCAACTTGGAATACCCCACACAAGTGTACACAATACACCCAACAATTGGATTCACAGCTGGGGGCCACAACTAGTGCAATTCTAAGCTAACTGACAATACAGCTGCCAAGCCAATGTTAGGGTGCTAGACCCAAGTCTAGTGTAAATTAAAAACCTAACCCATGTGGAGTTATATTAATATAGTCACTATAAATCGGTCCATACAGCACCAAAAATTAGCATGCCTACAATTAATCCTCCCAGTAATTTAAAATATGTCACAAGAGCACTATGATTTACTTTTGAGAATGAAGCTTGCAAAATAAAACTTAGCAAACACAAACTTAATATAAAAAAAAACAAAAAAAAAACAAAAAAAACCAACAAAAAACAAAAAACAACAACAACAAAAACACACACACAAACTTAATAAAATGTTTGAAGAATATGAAATAGTGTAAATTTTTGTTTTTGCCACCTCCCATTCTGTTAATCTCCTTACAAACTTATCTAATCGTAGCTAATAATTCCACTCTTTCCCTCTCCTGCCCCTCCACTAATGAATTAATTAGTTTTTATGACTAAGGCCTCACAAGAAGGTCCCAAACATAGACATGCTCAGGCCCTTCATGTTAGCCCCACCAAACCCCTCCCCCCTCACCTCCATAGTTGCGAGGCGGATCACTTGGCTGCTGCACACCATCGGGTGACGTCTCTTGCCCCTCCCCTTCTTCTGTCGCCCGAGCTTCTTTCATGATGCTCTTCACCTCTGCAGATACCTCGTCCTCGTCATCAACAACCTCGACCACTCTGTTGCCATGGTGACTTCCTTGCTGGTCTGGACTAGACACCTTCATGCCATTGATGTTGATCTAGAATGAAAAGTTTGAATGGCATGAACCAAAGAATCCATAACACAAGCACATCAGACA
>WLWD01001960.1_pt1 | contig 82379 bp, 78 predicted proteins | sample 6712731 | NCBI WGS metagenome assembly WLWD01 (sample SAMN12718690, study PRJNA576275) | sponge metagenome | isolation source: marine sponge | host: Mycale hentscheli | place: New Zealand: South Island, Marlborough, Capsize Point | collected 2014-11-01
AATGGAGTATCACCATTGTATGCTGCTAGTGATAATGGACATACTGAAACAGTGAGAGAACTCGTAGCAAAAAGTGCTCAGATAGATCTTCAAGACAAGGATGGAATATCACCATTGTATGCTGCTAGTTATAATGGACATACTGAAACAGTGAGAGAACTCATAGCAAAACATGCTCAGATAGATCTGCAAAACAACAATGGAGTATCACCATTGTATATTGCCAGTCAGAATGGGCATACTGACACAGTGAGAGAACTCATAGCAAAAGGTGCTCAGATAGATCTGCAAAACAACAATGGAGTATCACCATTGTATAAGGCCAGTCAGAATGGGCATACTGAAACAGTGAGAGAACTCATAGCAAAAGGTGCTCAGATAGATCTGCAAAACAACAATGGAGTATCACCATTGTATGCTGCTAGTGATAATGGACATACTGAAACAGTGAGAGAACTCGTAGCAAAAAGTGCTCAGATAGATCTTCAAGACAAGGATGGAATATCACCATTGTATGCTGCTAGTTATAATGGACATACTGAAACAGTGAGAGAACTCATAGCAAAACATGCTCAGATAGATCTGCAAAACAACAATGGAGTATCACCATTGTATATTGCCAGTCAGAATGGGCATACTGACACAGTGAGAGAACTCATAGCAAAAGGTGCTCAGATAGATCTGCAAAACAACAATGGAGTATCACCATTGTATAAGGCCAGTCAGAATGGGCATACTGAAACAGTGAGAAAACTCATAGCAAAAGGTGCTCAGATAGATCTTCAAGACAAGAATGGAGTATCACCATTGTATGCTGCTAGTTATAATGGACATACTGAAACAGTGAGAGAACTCATAGCAAAAGGTGCTCAGATAGATCTTCAAGACAAGAATGGATTATCACCATTGTTGTATGCTGCTAGTTATAATGGACATACTGAAACAGTGAGAGAACTCATAGCAAAAGGTGCTCAGATAGATCGTCAAGACAAGAATGGAGTATCACCATTGTATGCTGCTAGTAATAATGGACATACTGAAACAGTGAGAGAACTCATAGCAAAAAGTGCTCAGATAGATCTTCAAGACAAGGATGGAATATCACCATTGTATGCTGCTAGTTATAATGGACATACTGAAACAGTGAGAGAACTCATAGCAAAAGGTGCTCAGATAGATCTTCCAGACAAGGATGGAGTATCACCATTGTATGCTGCTAGTGATAATGGACATACTGAAACAGTGAGAGAACTCGTAGCTAAAAGTGCTCAGATAAATCTTCAGGACAAGGATGGAATATCACCATTGTATGCTGCTAGTTATAATGGACATACTGAAACAGTGAGAGAACTCATAGCAAAAGGTGCTCAGATAGATCTTCAAGACAAGGATGGAGTATCACCATTGTATGCTGCTAGTGATAATGGACATACTGAAACAGTGAGAGAACTCGTAGCAAAAAGTGCTCAGATAGATCTGCAAAGCAACAATGGAGTATCACCATTGTATATTGCCAGTTATAATGGACATACTGAAACAGTGAGAGAACTCATAGCAAAATGTGCTCAGATAGATCTGCAAAGCAACAATGGAGTATCACCATTGTATATTGCCAGTTATAATGGACATACTGAAACAGTGAGAGAACTCATAGCAAAAGGTGCTCAGATAGTACTTCAAGACAAGAATGGAGTATCACCACTGTATGCTGCTAGTTATAATGGACATACTGAAACAGTGAGAGAACTCATAGCAAAAGGTGCTCAGATAGATCTGCAAAACAACAATGGAGTATCACCATTGTATATTGCCAGTTATAATGGACATACTGAAACAGTGAGAGAACTCATAGCAAAAGGTGCTCAGATAGATCTGCAAAACAACAATGGAGTATCACCATTGTATGCTGCTAGTGATAATGGACATACTGAAACAGTGAGAGAACTCATAGCAAAAAGTGCTCAGATAGATCTTCAAGACAAGGATGGAATATCACCATTGTATGCTGCTAGTTATAATGGACATACTGAAACAGTGAGAGAACTCATAGCAAAACGTGCTCAGATAGATCTGCAAAACAACAATGGAGTATCACCATTGTATATTGCCAGTCAGAATGGGCATACTGACACAGTGAGAGAACTCATAGCAAAAGGTGCTCAGATAGATCTGCAAAACAACAATGGAGTATCACCATTGTATAAGGCCAGTCAGAATGGGCATACTGAAACAGTGAGAAAACTCATAGCAAAAGGTGCTCAGATAGATCTTCAAGACAAGAATGGAGTATCACCATTGTATGCTGCTAGTTATAATGGACATACTGAAACAGTGAGAGAACTCATAGCAAAAGGTGCTCAGATAGATCTTCAAGACAAGAATGGAATATCACCATTGTATGCTGCTAGTTATAATGGACATACTGAAACAGTGAGAGAACTCATAGCAAAAGGTGCTCAGATAGATCTTCAAGACAAGAATGGAGTATCACCATTGTATGCTGCTAGTTATAATGGACATACTGAAACAGTGAGAGAACTCATAGCAAAAAGTGCTCAGATAGATCTTCAAGACAAGGATGGAATATCACCATTGTATGCTGCTAGTTATAATGGACATACTGAAACAGTGAGAGAACTGATAGCAAAAGGTGCTCAGATAGATCTTCAAGACAAGGATGGAGTATCACCATTGTATGCTGCTAGTGATAATGGACATACTGAAACAGTGAGAGAACTCGTAGCTAAAAGTGCTCAGATAGATCTTCAGGACAAGGATGGAATATCACCATTGTATGCTGCTAGTTATAATGGACATACTGAAACAGTGAGAGAACTCATAGCAAAAGGTGCTCAGATAGATCTTCAAGACAAGGATCGAGTATCACCATTGTATGCTGCTAGTGATAATGAACATACTGAAACAGTGAGATATCATGTAGCGCCCCGAATTAACCCAAGTTTAGTATAATAGTCTCATTCAACAGTTACAACTCAAGATAATAAAATTGACTGACTTATTGTGTACACCAAAATGGTTTTTCATGAACACCGCAAATTCCTGAGATACAAATTGTGGCCCATTGTCCGTAACTATCTGACTTGGTAGACCATGTGCTGCAAACATCTGCCGAAGACTCTCCAAAGTTTGCTGAACCGTAGTGTTTGATAATGCATGCACTTCAGGCCACTTGGACAGTGCATCAACTGCTATGAAAAACATTGATCCTTGAAACGGACCAGCAAAGTCCAAATGAACTCGCTCCCAGGGTCGTGACGGCCATACCCATGGATTCAAAGGTGCTGTGGGAGGGGAACTCTTCACTGCCAAACAAGAACCACACTGTCGCACTAGTGTCTCTATATCAGCGTCAAGACCCGGCCACCACATGTACGCTCGTGCCAGTGTCTTCATGCGCGACATTCCTGGATGATCTAGATGAAGTTCCTTCAACAGCTTCTCCCGTAACGTCTCTGGTACTATTACCCGAACACCCCATAAAACCACATTCTCCTCCACTTTTAGCTCATTCCTCCTTCTCCAAAATGATTTCAAACTGTCATCTTCCATACTTTCTGGCCAACCTTCCAAGGTGTAGCGAAGAACCAAATTCAATGTCTTATCTTTCAGTGTTGCTTGTCGCAGTGTTGCTGCAGTTACTGGTAGGGTTTCCACTTGCGAAATATTGAAAATGGTTGGTTCCGAGCAATAATTTTCCTGACATAGTTGTTCTAACGGCAATCTAGACAATGCGTCTGCATTGGCGTGTGCTTGAGTTGGCCTAAACTTAATTTTGTATTGATAAGCCGACAACAGCAAAGCCCATCGCTGTAAGCGTGCAGCAGCCAATGGAGATATTCCTTTCTTGGGACCCAGTATAGTAGTCAATGGTTTATGGTCTGTGACCAATGTGAAACGTCTTCTAGAGGAAAGGATGGAAGCGCTTGATCCCAAATACCAAAGCAAGGGCTTCTTTCTCCACCTGAGCATAATTTTTCTCTGCACTGGAAAGCGTACGCGAGGCAAATGCTATTGGTCGTTCCTCACCGTCTGCCATTACATGCGAAAGCACTGCCCCCACTCCATAAGCTGAAGCATCTGCTGCTAGTCTTAGCTCCAATGAGGGGTCGTAATGTGCTAGTACATCAGTAGAGATTAACTTCTCCTTGGCCAGTTTGAAACTGCTCTCACACTCTTTAGACCACACCCACTCTGCATCTTTGTGAAGGAGCTTGTTTAACGGATGCAAAATAGTAGATGAATTGGGAATAAATCTGGCACAGTAATTGAGCAAGCCTAAAAATGACTTCAATTCCCATACATTCTTGTGGGAAGGGGCTTGAGTTATTGCTTGTAGCTTCTCATTAGTAGGATACAACCCTTGCTTGTCTATGCGATATCCCAAATACTCAACAGACTTTGCCTGAAACTTGCACTTGACTCGATTGACACGAATTCCATGCTCCTTCAATCTTTGAAGAACCTTCTTGAGAATACTCAAGTGTTCCTGCTCAGTTTGACCTGTCAACAACAAGTCGTCAATGTAGCATAAAACATGTGGGATTCCTCGCATAATCGTCTCCATAGTCTTTTGAAACTTTGCAGGTGCACAAGCAATACCAAAAGGCATTCTCGTATACTGGAACAGCCCTTTGTGAGTGTTTACTGTGAGATACTGCCTTGACTCCTACTCTAAAACCAATTGATTGTATACATGACTAAGATCTAATTTTGTAAAACTTTTACCACCCGCTAAATTACTGAATAACTCCTCAACTCTGGGGAGAGGATATTGATCCACATCAATCACTTGATTAAGAGCACGATAATCACCACACACTCTAACCTTTCCATCTTTCTTTGGCACTGTAATGATCGGAGCAGCCCACTCACTATGATCCACTTTCTGTAACACACCATCTCCTTCCAAACGCTCCAACTCTCTCTCTACTGCTTCCTTCAGTGCAAATGGAACTTGATATGGTTTCCGAAACTGAGGCTTTGCTTCATTCATGACAGATATCCTGACTTTGTAGCCAACTATAGTGACTAGCTCTTCATTGAACACTTCATCATATTCCGTCAATAGTTTGGATAAAGCCGTACCACTATCAACACGATGCACAGCACTTTGAGTAAGTGACTTCCAATCAAGTTTAAGTTGCGACAACCAGTTTCGACCCATTAAACATAACATGGTCCCTCTTGCTGTACTATAATCAGTGGCAACTCCGGTATTCTTGGTTTCCATAGCGCACCTGCACAGACATTTCTCCCAACACTTTCATTTGCTGACCAGTGTATGTTCGCAATACAACCTGGCTTGGGATAAGCCTGACCATTGGGAACAGAGCCTTCATATCTCTATGTGAGATCACTGACAACACTGCACCAGTGTCAACTTCCATGCGCAATGACTGACCATTAGCTAACACCTCTACTTGCATAGGAATTTTCGAATTAGCATCTCCTATGCTAAACAAAGCCATATCTTCCGTTACTATTTCTTCTGGCGCACACATCCATTGTGTCTTTGCTACTTGTCCTGTAGAATCTCTCCCGGATTTGGAAGTCTTGGACCGGCAGACTACACGTAAGTGTCCAATCTTTCCACACTTATGGCACTTGGAGTCCTTAAAGGGGCACTTGTGTACTGAATGACCTTTGCGACCACAACGGAAACAGCTAACATCGTTATGTGGAATACTTTCTGGCTTTGTAGGTGGGGCTGATGCTTTACTTTCACCCTCACTTGCAGGCTTTTTCCTGTTGAACACTCGATTTACCTGACCTCCAGATTCTTTAATCTCTCTTGCCTTCGTCGTCGCTGACTCCATGCCTTGTGCAATCTCCACTGCACGACTAGTTGTGAGGCCCTCTTCCGTAAGCAACTTTCTCTGGATAGATTCACTTCGAAGACCGCAAACCAGCTTGTCTCGAATGGCTTGGTCCAGGAATGTGCCAAACTCACACTTCCTTGCAAGTTGCCTCAAAGCAGCCACAAAATCTGCTACTGACTCACCAGAAGCTTGTACACGACGATAGAAGTTAAAGCGCTCAGCAATCACTAGAGGCTTTGGTTCAAAATGAGCCTTGAGCTTTTCCACTAGCTCTTTATAAGTCTTGTCCTTGGGATTTTCTGGTGCAACCAAGTTCCGTAGTAGCGAGTAATTCTTCGCTCCTAACAAGGTTCCAAGCATAGCCACTTTCTTCCCATCGTCTACTGCGTTAACAAGGAAGAACATCTCCAAGCGCTCCAGGTAAGCGCCAATAGTCTCATCCAAAGGATCGAACTCCGATATTGTTCCTATGATCGAATTTGTAGCTAAAGCCATGCTCGTTTAAGATCCCGTATCTCGTCGCCAGATATCATGTAGCGCCCTGAATTAACCTGTTTAAGTCTCCCAAACACCAAACTGATTATTATCTTTGAATTCATTAACATTACATTTTTTTCCTATTTAACTCACACCAGTGTGCATTTTTTTGAATCATTCTGACACATGTATTGAATTGAATAAATGAGTTTTCTGTAGACTGAATCCAGGGGGGGTAGGACATCCTCGCGTGATCCACTAAAGTGCTGAGTTGACGTTTCAAAAATAGTACATTATTCCGTAGGAATTATGAGCTTCAGGAAATCTCACAGAGGATAGAATATCGGTAAGTATTGGAATAAATTAGATCTTATAGGTCTATATATTTATTTAATGTGGTGACACCTAGCGCCCCCCACCGTTTTCCTTGTAAAACTTAGCAAATTAATTGTGTACCTCAAAACTAGTATTAATAGCTACTGTGTAGAAATAGCTAATTGAGACATCTAGCTATTAACTTTATTTATGAATTTCTCCTAACATTTTGTATTTCTTTCTGCATCTTTGGGTTCAATCCAAAAATAGTATACTGCAATGGATGACACAGTGTATTTTGCACTCCTACAAATTCTGGAGATGAGTTGACAGTTATAGATATGGCATCTAGCAAGTCAATTCTGCTGGATACACCCAAGTTAAACAGAAATATTTTACCCAGAAAGAATCTTTACAAACAGTATAAACGGCAAACACAGGTTGTTCTTAAATGGACAGAATTGGAGCTCAAATTGTTGACTGAGTTTATTATGCTATATACTGATGGAAGAAGATGGCCGTTGCATAAGAATATGGCATTCTGGAATAATGCTGGAGAGTATATGCAGCAATTTCTTCATACATCTTTATACGTAAGATCAGGTAAGGACCATTTCATCTCGGGTTTGAGTTATTTGTGTATATAGGTGAAGCATGTAGAACACAAGTGAATAGAACGCTCTCGCACAGATTCACAACGCCTGCACTGGCTGAAGAACACTTCAACTACTTTTCTGAAGATGATATTTCTGAAAGTTTAATTGAAAGCATTTCTGCTATGCCAGATTCTGCTTCTTCCCGTCAGCCAGCATATGCTGATGATTTTGAAAAGATTCTAACGAAATTAGATCCAGCAAAACAGATGCAAATTATTTCTGAATTGTTTTCGTTGTTGGTTGGACAAAGTTTAATTCCAGTCCCACCACCTGATTTCCTTGAACTGGTCATTCTTGGAATGAAACGTCTACATAGCAATGGTCGATCAAATGTTATATATCTGTTGGCTAAAGCAATAGGTACTATGCGTCCTCAAGGTACTGACTCTTTGCTTCCTATTTCTCGTATGCCAATGGGACTACTTGATTATGTGGTGAATTTCTACACAGCATCTTCCATCAATAAGGTATATTTTACTTAGATAATACATGGAGGTTAAAATATTGAAATTTTTGAGATAATTACTAAGCTAAGCTATGCAATTATGCTTTAGTTAAGTATTACTATTACTGTTTAATTACTATAATTAGTAAGCTTTCGATGATCTTTTTAGGTTACATGCCCAACAGATTACCGCTTGTGGCTTCAGAGTATGTATGTATTATTTGGAACAAAGTGGTGTAAACTACATTGTGGACCAATGCTTAATTATGCACCAATTATGCAATCTTCTGCTATTGCTGATGATTCTTCATTGAATCAAATGCATCCTATTAAGGTAGATTTTAAAATTTGTTGATTCTATTAAAACAATAATATTATTATTTAGGCATTATGTAATATACCGGGTCTATCTGAGCGTACTCTTAGACGTGACATTGCTAATTGTGATATTTCTACTGGTACTGAAGTGCAGGTGTGTACTATATTGATTCAATAGCATCATGTATTCAGTGACTTTAATCTTTCAGGTGAGCGCTCTTGATGGGATAAAGCAAGCCAATCCAGAAAGTATTTGGTGGATCAAAGCAGATGGTGTTGATGTTGTCAAGGGGTTATTTGAGTCAACTAAAGGAGTGTGGTCAGGAGACGTAGATTTGAATGATGGTCAACTTGAACGGAAGTTTAAAGAGATGCACGACAGATTATTATTTGTAAAAGATCTTGAATTATCATCTAGATCCGGAAGTGTAATTTTAACGAAAGATCTTGAAGTTCTTTTGGAGTATTCAAAGGAAGATAGCAAGTTCATATTGCATGGTAGGAATTTGAAAAATACAAAAACTAAGGCATTGTTCTTAAATAAATATTTTGTTATTGTAGAGCTTCAAATAGTGAATCAAAGTTACGAAAACAAGCTATAAAGAGTGGAGGTGCTGCAAATAATACTTGTTTGCTCTTTGTTGGGACATCCATGAGCTGACCCAGTTAAAAGATAACCTTCAAGAAGTGCGAGTTGAGATTGCTTCTACACTTGAAATTTTAAGTGATGAAAACTCCAGCGTTAATTTACCAAAAAGGCTTGGTGTAATTCGGGAGAAGTTTGCAAAGATTATTAAGGGTGTTACACGATTCAGAAGAGTTCCAGCGACGCATATGTTTGTTATTATGTTAAGCTGCGAACTACGTGATCACAAGCCATATGCTATTCCTATACAGTGCTTGCCATGTGTTGCATTAAAGGAGTGTGATATCAGAAGAATCATTACCAATGTATTAAAAGAAATGACAGTTCGAGAAATGAAAGTTAGAGGTTAGTTTTTAGTATGTTAATGTGTTAACTCAGTTGAGATTATATTATATACTTAGGTTTTGTATCAAATGGGGAGTTCAATTATTTGAGGTCAAAGGGATACACAAGACCACTGTCCATTTTACAAATCAGAAGTCAAGTAAAAAAAAAAATTCTAAATTGAGCAAGAAAACTTTGATCTCAATGTTATCACCAAAAAGTATGCTATTCAAATAATTAATGAGGTATATACTAATGTAATGTTTTATTCTTAGAAATAGTAGATGGACAGATAGTTGCTGTTGTTCCATGCAAGTCAGTTCCTATACCACTTCTCCAAGAAATATATTCTTTACAGGAAAGTGGAATATAATTTTCAGACATAGTGGACAGGCTCCGACCTCGTACTGTTCCTCAAGGATACTCCTATCATCATTGGAAGTCAGGTAGGTATGAAAACTCAATGGAATGTATGGTACACTGTAAACCAAAAGGTGTGTAGTTCACACCAAATTAAGCGTGAATCACTTGTAACAATAGTCACACCAAAATATGGTGTGATGCGCACACCTCATCGTTTGGGTGTGAAGTACACACCAAATTTAGCGTGAATTCTCACCACAATCACTATGAACTCATACTTACATTAATGCTGAATTATTTTAAGTTACATTGATTCTAGTATTACATATCAACATTTTTTCCAAAAAGAGATTGGTATAATCCCAGATTTCATTAATCAGACGACTAAAATCTTAGTCAACTCTCTTATCTAGCACACAAGTGTACAAAACATTTATAAGATAGATTACAATAATAATAGCATTGGTTTTTGCCAGCACATGAATATAATTAATGTTCGGTAAAGGGTCCATGCTATTCCATTGAGTGTGAATTTCAGGAAGAAAGTGTGAAGGACACACTATGTATAGGTGGTGGGCATTCACACCACCAGTTTGGTGTGAATTTGGTGGGTTTTCACGCTACAATTTTTACACAGTGTAGACATTAACCCTCTTCCTACCATTATAAAAAGCACTAAAAGTGGTCTTTTTTGACCAATGATCTTCAATACCATATTACTCATCAATAAATACATTTTGGAGGGAAATAACAATAAACAAATAAAGCAAAAATAACAAATAAAGCATTTTTGATGAATAATTCCTTATCTAAAAATTTTTATGATTTTGGAAAACTGTGATCATATATGATTATTTTTTCAGTGGCTGGTAGGAAGAGGGTTAACTTTTTGTTTCATCTCTATTTCATAGATGAGGACGAAGGATTGGTTGAAAAGTTAAGATCTATTTTGGCCCAGCTTGAATACTCTCATGAAATCAAAGAATGGGATAAAAAGGGCATTCCATTTTCACGGTTTTTCTATGTTCCTGAAGTTCATCCTGAAACGTCTCAGCACTTTCTGGAACGAGAAGATGAAGCTCATGTGTTTAAGGTACTTCTTTTATCGGCCTCTCTATTATCCATCTATTTTTATTATTAAATCATCATTATCATAATTTTATTATTATTTTAGAGAATTGCTACCAGTACTTGAAATGGTCGTCCCAAGAATTTACGTTTGGAGCGATATGTGGAAGCCCTGGCTGACCAAACTTCAGGATTGACCCATCCTGTCCTGGTTGGAAGCCACAAGCAGTCAGTTCATGATGCAGAAAGACTCTTTTCACCACAATTAGCAGAGTTCATGGAAAGAAAGGGTTATCAGTATGAAGCCAAGTACATTCAAATTATTTGGAACTGGCGTCGCTCTTGTGATGAGCGCGGATTAAGCCAATTGCAACGATGCAAATATAATTATGAACTACTTAATTACATCCTTGATGAGCTTATTCCATGGCATACTACATTGTATGATTTCAGCACTTTAGAAGTAACTAAATAAGTATTTACAAACTAATACAATTTAACAGGCTTTCACTTACTACATGCCTATTGACTATTCTGCTATGTATTGCATCACGTTTGCTTTAATTCACTATTTTACTTATTTCCCCACTTACTCAATAGACCAATTGACAGTATCAGAGGATTCACAAAGGAAACACTTGTTGCTGTCACTACTAATATTGAGAGCCGAGAGTGGCGTCGATGGCAGAATGAAGGAAAGCCAGAGCATCCTAGATCAGGAACATCAGATGATGTGGAGTGTTTTTTTAGTGTCATGAGAGACACAATTGGACGTGATTTTACTGTAAAGCAGGTGAAATATGGGTTTAGAAAAGTTTGCAATGAGTTTATGAAACGATTGGACAGTGATCTACCTTTTTACTACCATACATCATCACATACTAGGTTTTATGAAGGCCCTTTAATTGAATTTGATAAACCAAAAAGTAAGGAGAAGCGTAAAGGGCGGCACATACCACGACGAGAACAGTCAGCAGCATTTGCACCTCGACGAGCAACTATGCCAGTAAGAGGTTCTGTCTCAACTAGAGTAAAATTTCATAACTTACCAATAGAACTACCACCACCACCTGGAGAACCACCTAGTGATCATATGTATTAGCCAAGTGCAATGTAACTAACAAAACACAATTCTTGCGTTCTATGTTCATTGATCCAGATAGAAAGAAAAAAATTCAAATCATTAACCACACACACAATTATTACATGATTCATTGTATTTGCTGATATAAATATTTTACGTTGTGAAATTGATGGTTGGTACAATGATTTATCTAAGTACTTCTGCAGTGCCATACCTCTACTGGCCATTTTCCATTTAACGAAATCTTAATGCCGGCGTAAAATCCAGGACCACTTTTACTCCAGTTCACTAAATATTTAACCCAATCAAAGTTAATGCTGACAATTTTTTTCTTGTTTAATGCATCATGTACAGCTGGCAAAGCCTCTTTAACTACATAACCAATGCGTCTCCAGTGGCTTTCCAACTGACATTGAAAGGCGATGGTGAGAATCATACTCATTATCAGGCTCTTTAGATAGCTGAACAGGTACAACTTGACCATTCCTCAATAGTTCAGAAACTTTCGAAAGAGCACTTTGAGATTCTGGGTGATAGTTTGATCCCATACACTTAAAAGTAATAGTATGAGTAAGACTATTTCCTTCAGCATCTGACTTAAATAAGGCTTCTTCATCTGATTCAGATAGTAAATAAGGCTTCTTCATCTGATTCAGATAGTAAATAAGGCTTCTTCATCTGATTCAGATAGTAAATAAGGCTTCTTCATCTGATTCAGATAGTAAATAAGGCTTCTTCATCTGATTCAGATAGTAAATAAGGCTTCTTCATCTGATTCAGATAGTAAATAAGGCTTCTTCATCTGATTCAGATAGTAAATAAGGCTTCTTCATCTGATTCAGATAGTAAATAAGGCTTCTTCATCTGATTCAGATAGTAAATAAGGCTTCTTCATCTGATTCAGATAGTAAATAAGGCTTCTTCATCTGATTCAGATAGTAAATAAGGCTTCTTCATTTGATTCAGATAGTAAATAAGGCTTCTTCATCTGATTCAGATAGTAAATAAGGCTTCTTCATTAGTAAATAAGGCTTCTTCATCTGATTCAGATAGTAAATAAGGATTCTTCTCTTCATCACTAAACTGATTCAAAGAATCATTGTCTGAAGACTCGGAGTCTGAATCAGACCATTCCCATTTCCATACTACAAAAACACCTTGTGGAACTAACTTCAGGCCATCCAGTTTCACACATATTTAGAATTGATCTGGCTGCATATTGATATAGACGATAATTCAGTGTATAAACAGAAAGAAAAAAAACTTACGTCTACCACCGTCCAATCAGTGACTTTCATCCAGCATGGCAATGGATGAGTAAGAGAAGAATCCTCCCTCACAAACACATCATATGTGAGAAATATCCTCTCTTTTGTGCAGCCTACACACATAAAAAAAAATTCTTATCCCTCTTTGTTGCCTCTCTCTCTCTCTCTTCACATTTTTTTTTCCTTCCAAAAAATACCTTGAATTCTCATTGGTCTTAGCTCTACTGCTAAAACAAAAGAGGGGATTGGATAGCAAAAAGACTGCCCAAGACTGATTACAAAAAAAAAGTCACTCTCGTTTGTAGCCGAGTATAAATCAAAAGACGGCCTGTGTGCTATTGGTGTTTCCAACACAGAAGATAAAGTGTTGCTCTCTGTCATATCTGGACAAAGTTCAGGTAGGTTGGCTACACCTCTATTATTACATTCCATTCGTGCTTAAGTCACATGATTTAGACGGGATGTCCTACCCCCCCTGGACTGAATCTTTGTGAATCCTGTGTGTTGAGAGTGCTAGTAGCGGTAGCTAGTGTGTCACCCTCCTGCATTTTAGTTGAAGAGCAGTTGAGGATCTACTCACACAGGAAACTAATAAAGTCACACACACCTAAAACAAGGCTAGTCTGTGTGTGTGTCCTCTGACTAGCAGAGTGGTCCTTCAGAAGGAAACAATAATATTTGCTGCTTGTGGACTTACACCCCACAAACAAACCCAAGTTTAGTATAATAGTCTCATTCAACAGTTACAACTCAAAATAATAAAATCGACTGACTTATTGTGTACACCAAAAATCAATGTGACATATGCGTAAGGTAAGGTGGCGGCGCTTCTAGCTAAAATGTTTACGTCTGTCCGCAAGAACTCAATAGAGTGCTAATTGAATGTTCCACTTGAGTCGATGATACCACATAAGAGAACTCGTAGCAAAAAGTGCTCAGATAGATCTTCAAGACAAGGATGGAATACTAGTGATGTGCTTGAGCACAAATGGCGAGCGAGCCTAAAGACTATACTATTTTTATATGAATGATTTTGACTTCTAACACTGAAGCTACTGAAAATAAGGTCCAGTTTTTAAATTTCGCATACACGGTAAAGGGATTTCAGTGCCATAGTAACAACTCTCTGCAACTGCTTGAATTGAAGGGGAAAAACAACAACAAAACAATACACGTTATTTAAACGTTTTCTTTGTGATATTCTTTAGCAAAGTAGTGGTTGTAACACAATATTTTGACACAACTGGACCTGCACCTACACAGACTTACCTTTGCGGTAGTCTAGTGGACAATGTATTTTCAAGTAAATACTGTTGCGCACGGCTTATAACCATGACAAAGAGCGCATTGACTTACCACCGCCACTAACTCGAATAGTCCCTTAAGTTTTCAAGTTTTAACTGCACCCGCAAAAGAATTCAAAAAAGGTAAACAATTCAATTTCTAGGGTGATACGGGTACTGATCGATAAACAAGAGGATTCTGTTTAGTGCAATTTGGGACGGGGTCGACAACCGAACTAACACAAAAACGCGAGGGTCAAAGTACAAAATGACATACGTACGTCCAAACATATATACAAACTAGTGGTGTGCTTGAGCACAAATGGCGAGCGAGCCTGATAGTTAGGTAACATAAAATGTTACTATTTTTAGCTTTCTTCATGCAAACACTATAATAGCAGTTATGACATTTGATTTCAGCAAACAAATACAAAATCACTCTCTTACCTGATTAATGGTAACTTTTGTAGTATCAAACATCAACCATTCTGATAATCTCAATACCAGTAACTCTTGAACAAGCTCTCAGCTACGATAAAAAATAAACCAGTGTTATTATTTGTAATTTTAGCCAACAAATATGGAATTACTACTTACATCATTCTTGAGTATTGATAACTTCTGTAGTATCAAATTGAAGTTACTTTGACCATCTGAATTACCTTGAAAACAAGCTCTCACCTACAAAAACAAAAGACAATCAATTTTAGCACACAAATACAAAATTACTTTCTTACCTCATTTTCTTGAGCAGTGGTTACTTTTGTAGTACCAAATTTGAGCCAATCTGACTATTTGAATTTACCAGTCCACTGGCGTAAGAACCAGGGGGGCTTGGGGGGCTGTAGCCCCCCAGCCTGAAAGTAAGGGGAGCAGAGCCCCCCCCCTGTTGAGGGCACAATATAAATCTCACCAGTGCTAGGTAATCTCAATGGTAACAAAAAAAATGTTAATCAACTCAAATCACAGCAGCTACATATACTGATAAACAAAGGTCATCCACATAGTACAGCTTGCAAGCCCGTAGGCAGGGGGGCTCATGGGGCTCACGTAAGCCCCTCTTTTGAAAATGATTCATGCTTAGTCAATCTAAAATGTTTATGATTTCATACATCAGTAGTTCTTTCATGCAATACAATACATTTCTTTAGCCTTAGGTCAGATTTTAAGATCTCAATCCGACCACTTTAAAAAACAAAAAAAAAACATCAACAAAAAACAATACTTATCATTGCTTCAATAAACTAAACCATAGACACTTCAACAAGTAAATGCTGTACACAGCAACACTGTTTGCTACGTTTTGATTTTGACAACTATACTATTAACCTAACCACTCAAATCTTTGTGACTTTAGCCCTGCATTATTACAATATTATATATAACTATATATGCATATAATCATATTATATACAATGGAAAAAAATTACAAAAAATATTTATGTTGGAACATATCTTTTGAAAAACAAGTTTTTAGCCAGGTTTTACTTCTACCACAGAGTTACACTTTAGTTCATTATTGCAATAGAAACTAGCTAATCAATTTTGGTGAGCCTTCCCCTTCCCCCCTTGAATTTTTTTTTTGGCAATAAAGTTTTACATTCATGAAAGAACTCTACTTTTTTTTTTTTTTGTATCAATACCTAATGGCTCTAATGAAGCTGAAATTAAGTACCTCTAATCTGCACAGACTAAAGTAAATTTAAAAAATAGAACAATCATTTGATAAATTTATATGCTGAACACATTGGGTAAGTGAAGTAGCTGAATAACTAATATTAAGGCTACCCATTAAACAAACATACCCAAACATAAGCAAATAAACACAAAATATTAGAGCATAGGCACAGGATGTTGGCTACATAGGTTATTTGGATTTCCCCAAGTTAAGGTAAAATTTCAAGTGATTCTTGAAATTGTTTGGTGTCCGACAAGAAACTGCATTTTCTGGTAAACTTTCTCACTTGTGACTGGAGGAGGGCTTGTGAGTTTTTGCAACTTGCTAGATGGCGAGGGCTGGTTCAAAGACATTGGATTGGATGAGATACTTGCATCAGAGGATATGCCTGCATATATTATACAGAGCTTGAAGCATTGCCACTTTCTGGCCAAGGTGGGCCACTTGCCTCAAAAGAGATGTAGCATCTCTTAACACAATCACATACCTGTCACTATGTGAGCCGCAAACCTCTAACTCTCTCCAATTCAGTCAGACCTCTGTTGTGCAAGAATTTGAGCCTCTCTTAATCAGGCGTATGATGGTGCTTCGAACATGAGTGGAGTTAGAAGTGGTGTTCAAGCTTTGATGAAAAAAGAGACCGACTCATGTCTCCATGTTCACTGTTTTGCACACAGCCTAAATTTATGCATCCAAGATGTAGTGAGAAAAAGTGAGCTATTGAGCAACTGTATTGAATTTTTCTTGCAGTTAGTTCAGCTGATTAAATTTTCATCTAAGAGATTAAGCCTTTTTCAGGATATTCAACAACAGATTAGATTTGGAGATGACTCAGCAGCTGTGCCTTCTTCACTTAGGCCTCTTTGTCCCACGAGGTGGACAGTTCGGCATTCTGCAATTGATAGGGTATTAAACAATTACAAAGCACTCATGTCCTGCTTACGGCAAGTTGAAGAGGGGCATGATGAATATGCTGCAAAAGCAAGAGGCTTACTGATCCAGATGGAGTCTTTTGAACTGTACTTCAGTTTGAAGCTGTCATTTGTAGTTTTTTCTGCAGCTGAGCAACTATCTATCAACCTCCAGGCTAAGGATACAACAGCTGGTGAAGGATTGAAGGGTGCACACTTGCTTCAGGCACATGTGTCAATTTTGAGGTCTGACAGCAAATTTTCTGCTTTCTATGAGGATGTTCTCCAATCTTCACAAGAGTTAACTGATGAGCCTGTTCTTCCTAGATACAGAAAAATACCAAAGCGGCTAGATGATGGATCTCAGCCACATCGTTTTGCTAGTCCAGAGGAGAGATATCGACATGCTTACTTTGAAGTTTTAGAACAGGTATGTGGAGAAATAGAACGACGCTTTGATCAGTCGGATCTATCTGTTGTGCAGAAAATTGAGTCTTTTTTAATTGAGTCAGCTAATGGTCAGCACACTCTTTGCCCAGAATTGCATCAAATTCTTGAAAAGGACCACATTGATATTGATCGACTTTATATTTTAATTGCCATGCTGGCAGACACAATTAACACTGCATTTGGTGGATCTATCAAGACTGTCACTAATGTGAGGATAATTGCCGATGCACTGAATCAGAGCAATATTGTTAGAGGCATGCTCAACGAAGTGGACAAGCTAGTTCAAGTATACTTGACCTATCCGGTCACAAGTGCTACTGCTGAAAGGTCATTTTCTTCTCTACGAAGAATTAAACTTTCCTCAGAAGCTCAATGACAGCCCAGCGCCTGAATAAATTATTCTTCCTGTATGTTCACAAGTCATTTACTGACTTACTTGATTTAGAAAAAGTTGCTAATGATTTTGTGTCAGTAAACACACACATAATAAACTATTTTGGACATTTTAAGTAAACTATCATTCTTCTTTAATTATCTATATTGTTGTTGTCTACCTTGTTTGCAATTCTCATGAAGAATGTACTATAGAACTATTCTCAATTCTCAGAGATGTAAAATACTAGGCAGGAATACCCATTACCTCTGTGCTTAATTAGATTACTGACCACAGTCAGCCCCCCCACTCAAAATTATCTTCTTACGCCAGTGGCTATTAGCTGTTCCCGCCATCCAACCCCTGACTCCTCCTACTTTAAAGTCTCTAATCCACCACTATGTGGTGTGAGACTGGGCCGGCCATTTGGCCCCATCACGCGGGCGGTGCATGCCATTCGCGCAGAAGGGGCCTCCCCCAAAGCGGGGAATCCCAGCTGGTCACAGGCGCGGGCCAGACGCATACGCAAACTGACCAGCTGGGACGCCTGATAGCCGGCCCAGTTCCTGCCAAATAGGATCTAAGTATAGGTTACATCACGAGGTGGAGGTCGGTATGGGATTTACACAACCGAGGGCCGAAGGCCCGAGGATAGTGTAAATCCCGTACCGACCGCGCACCGAGCGGTGCAACCGACTTGTACCATGGCTCTAGGCTATAAGAAACGCATAACAACCATTTTTTCTGTAGCCTCATTGGTCGCCGCTTCGCTTAGCTACAGATCGTAATTCTAGGCCACGGGCAAAAAATATTCACCTCCTAGGCGGTGTATAAGTGATTTATTCACCCCGAATTGAGAAATCTGATTGGACGGTTTGAACGAACCATGGTATAAGGAGGTAAGGAACCAACCAAGTTGTTGAAGCGACTAGAGTTAAACTGCGATAACTCGCACAGTCGAACCGCACGCGTAAAATATGCGATAAATTTATTTGCAAAGATGAGGGGCGTGTCATAACAAAATGTCCGTCTGAGCGTCTCCTAAAAGTGCTGCTCTGATTCAAGATTAGGCTTCGCTATTCAAATGAAAGAGAGTTCTATGAAATAAATAATGTATATCAATGTTGCTATCTCAAAACTGAGGGTGAAATAGCTTTGAGAAGCTGTCATACCACTAACGTCTTTGTTAGGATGCTGAAGAATATCTGCTACTAGAGCTGATATCTTAGCCGGTGAGTGTGAGACACAAAATGCACAGGGTTAGAATAATGTAGTAACATATTTTTTACAATTTTATTCTCTTTTTTTATGTTGGACACACATGTTCAAAACTATTTTGTCCGAAGAAATTCGTAACCACATTAAATTAGCTTTTATTTTTCATTCAAAGTATGTACAAGCTTCTTTTTTTTAACATCATGAATATAAAAACAGGGTATTCTGAATTTTATAAAAACAGGATATTCTGAACTGGTGACTGACTACAAATACAAGTCATTATCATCATCATATACGTTTGATATTGTTTCAGTTTCTATAGTTTCAGAAGTGGTGCTTTCATCAGAATCTGAGTCTGTGATGTCAGAATCTTCAGATTCGTATGGAGCTACAGTACTGCTAGTGAAGCCACTTGTAGATGGCACCTCATCAGATGGTAGGACATTCTGGCAGTTATGGCAGTTACAACTGGGTCCATACTTCCGGCCATTCTTGACACAGCCTCTGGTTTCCACATCCTGTCTCAGGAGCACCCTTTTGTCAGGAAATTAATTGTTTCTGGACACTCTGATGAACTTCATCACACTCCCACGGTATTTCTTTTAGGTGTATGGCAGGGTTGGGCTGTGTAAGTTGTATAGTAGTTGCATGATAACTTCGATGCTGGTCCCCACAATACACAGGTGCAAAACTTTGAAGCATATCGAAATTGTCCACACTAGCTATTGTAAGGGTATTGTTTGGAAGATCATCCCATATACTTTTATGCCTCTGTGTGTTGGCTATTTCGGTAACAAATCTGTCATGGGTATCAGGTGAGCACACAGCACCTAATTGGTTAGGAGTGCTTAGTTCCTGTTTTCGGCGTTGCCTGGTTCTAAACAGCAGTACCGCCAGTCTCCTCCTAGTACGTCCTCTAGATGGACGACAAGAAATTTATTCCCAGGCTAAAGTGCAGAAACTAGCTACCACTTCCAAGAATGCCTTAGCTCGCACCTGGAGAAAGAAACACAATAAGTAGTGCTACCCGCTTTTTTTGCCACCCGGCGATTGACTTGAGTGCGCCTGAACACATCAAATGTTGAAAATAATAAAATTCAGCCACTTCAAGGTGCCACCTATCACACATGTAACCACAAAACTACAAACTAATTTGATGAACCTATTAACATAGCCTTAATATCTCCATACAAAAAATGAACTTTGTAGAGCTTTTAGTTTCCCTGCAGTGGAATAAAAACTATAGCTAACACAGTCAAAAATTCAAAAAGTTAGCTCTTTAAGCTGGAAGCACTGTGTTGTGGACACTTTTTTCCATATTAAACTAATATATTGTGGACACTTTTTCCATATTAAACTAATATATTGTGGACCTTCCCTTTTCTGTATTGAACTAATAATGTGGACCCTTTTCCGTATTGAAGTAATATATTGTGACCCTTTTCCATATTGAACGGATATATTGTGGACCGCAATCCATATTGAACTAATATATTGTGGAGCCTTTTCCTTATTGAACTAATGTATTGTGGACACTTTTCTGTATTGAACTAATGTATTGTGGACACTTCTCTGTATTGAACTAATATATTGTGGACCCTTTTCCGTATTGAAGTAATATATTGTGGACCCTTTTCCATATTGAACTAATTGTGGAGCCTTTTCCTTATTGAACAAATGTATTGTGGACACTTTTCTTGTATTGAACTGACATTGTGGACACTTTTCTGTATTCTAATATATTGTGGACCCTTTTCCAAACGGATATATTGTGGACCGCAATCCATATTGAACTAATATATTGTGGAGCCTTTTCCTTATTGAACTAATGTATTGTGGACACTTTTCCGTATTGAACTGACGTTGTGGACACTTCTCTGTATTGAACTAATATATTGTGGACCCTTTTCCGTTTTGAAGTAATGTATTGTGGATCCTATTCCATATTGAACGGATATATTGTGGACCGTAATCCATATTGAACTAATATATTGTGGAGCCTTTTCCTTATATATTGTGGACCGTTTTCCTTATCGAACTTATAATTTATTGGACCCTTTTCTTATTGAACTAATATATTGTGGACCTCTATTCAGAGCGGTAAACAATTCAATTTTTAGGATGATACGGGTAATGATCGCTAAACCGGAGGATTCCGTTTAGTGAAGTTTGGGTCGGGGTCGAACAACGAGCTAACACAAAAATACGAGAAGGTCAAAGTACAAAATGACATACGTACGTCCAAACATATATATTATTTTTTATCGTAGCTGAGAGCTTGTTCAAGAGTCTCTAGTGATTGAGATTATCAGAATGGTTGATGTTTGATACTACAAAAGTTACCATTAATCAGGTAAGAGAGTGATTTTGTATTTGTTTGCTGAAATCTAATGTCATAACTGCTATTATAGTGTTTGCATGAAGTAAGCTAAAAATAGTAACATTTTATGTTACCTAACTATCAGGCTTGCTCGCCATTTGTGCTCAAGCACACCACTAGTTTGGCGAGCGAGTGAAGCGAGCGAGACACTATCAGGGGTAACGCAATCGAGATTTCGCTATACGGATTTATTTATTTATTTATTTATTTATTTATTTATCTGTTTATGGGGTACGTGAGACCTCTGTTTTAGCCCGCGCTTCTAATTACGTAAGTTAGGTAAAGCGTTCACAGTTCCAGTATTTTTCAATTAACCAGCACAGAGAATCCTGCTGCACTGCCTTACGCAACTCTGTTTCAACCAAAACGTTTATAGCTACTCTCTTCTTGAAACAATTGTGAAGTGTTTGTCAAGCTGCGCTTCTTTGCCACTGCTTTCTAAGTTTATTCAGGTAATTCTGTTATTGTTAACTCAGCTAAGAGCTTGTTGTCAATAGTGACTGGTAAATTCAAATAGTCAGAATGACTCAAATTTGGTACTACGGAAGTTACTACTGCTCAAGAAAATGAGGTAAGAAAGTAATTTTGTATTTGTGTGCTAAAATTGATTGTCTTTTGTTTATGTAGCTGAGAGCTTGTTGTCAAGAATTCGAGGTAATTCAGATGGTCAAAGTAACTTCAATTTGATACTACAGAAGTTATCAATACTCAAGAATGGGGTAAGTAGTAATTCCTTATTTGTTGGCTAAAATTACAAATAATAACACTGGTTTATTTTTTATCGTAGCTGAGAGCTTGTTCAAGAGTTACTGGTGATTGAGATTATCAGAATGGCAGATGTTTGATACTACAAAAGTTACCATTAATCAGGTAAGAGAGTGATTTTGTATTTGTTTGCTGAAATAAAATGTCATAACTGCTATTATTAAGCTAAAAATAGTAACATTTTATGTTACCTAACTATCAGGCTCGCTCGCCATTTGTGCTCAAGCACACCACTAGTATATATATGTATGTATGTATGGACGTACGTAAGGCATTTTTGTACTTTGACCCTCGCATTTTTGTGTTAGTTCGGTTGTCGACCCCGTCCCAAACTTCACTGAACAGAATCCTCTGTTTATTGATCAGTACCCGTATCACCCTAGAAATTGAATTGTTTACCTTTTTGAATTCTTTTGCGGGTGCAGTTAAAACTTGAAAACTTAATTACAACCACTACTTAGCTAAAGAATATCACAAAGTAAACTCGGGTATGCGAAAATTTAAAAACTGGACCTTATTTTCAGTAGCTTCAGTGTTAGAAGTCAAAATCATTCATATAAAAATAGTATAGTCTTTAGGCTCGCTCGCCATTTGTGCTCAAGCACACCACTAGTTTGTATATATGTATGGACATACGTATGTCATTTTGTACTTTGACCCTCACGTTTTTGTGTTAGTTATGTGGTCGACCCCATCCCAAATTACACTAAACAGAATCCTCTGGTTTATCGATCAGTACCCGTATCATACTAGAAATTGAATTGTTTACCGTTTTGAATTCTTTTGCGGGTGCAAGGGACTTCCATTTCTATTCCAGTTAGTGGCGGTGGTAAGTCAATGTGCTCTTTGTCATGGTTATAAGCCGTGCGCAACAGTATTTACTTGAAAATACATTGTCCACTAGACTACCGCGAAGGTTAGTCTGTGTAGGTGCATGTCCAGTTGTGTCAAAGCATTGTGTGTTACAACCACTACTTAGCTAAAGAATATCACAAAGAAAACTTTTAAATAACGTGTATTGTTTTGTTGTTGTTTTTTCCCTTCAATCCAAGCAGTTGCAGAGAGTTGTTACTATGGCACTGAAATCCCTTTACTGTGTATGTGAAATTTAAAAACTGGACCTTATTTTCAGTAGCTTCAGTGTTAGAAGTCAAAATCATTCATATAAAAATAGTATAGTCTTTAGGCTCGCTCGCCATTTGTGCTCAAGCACATCACTAGTATGTCATGATTATTTCGTTTTTGTACACACGTGATTATTTCAATTAAAACTTGTATTCAACTCCAATCAAGTTATTTCTCTCCCCGCTGGCCTTAGTCAGGTGTTAGTCAAGCTCAAGCACACCACTAGTAGTCTTACTTATTGTACTTTTCACCAATCATAAAATATTTTAATATTTGTATTAAATTTTTTTATGACTAAATGTGGTTAGATAGAAGAGCAGGAGAGTGCTCTGGATATCTATGGATCTGCTGGTGTCATACAGTAGCCTCCTCTCCCACCATAGCTGTAATGATAAGAACCTCATCTGAGCATAGTATCACAATCATCTGAGCATAGTATCACAATCATCTGAGCATAGTATCACAATCATCTGAGCATAGTATCACAATCATCTGAGCATAGTATCACAATCATCTGAGCATAGTATCACAATCATCTGAGCATAGTATCACAATCATCTGAGCATAGTATCACAATCATCTGAGTTCTTATTATGTCTTAGTATTAATAAACTGCATTAGTTCAGTGTGTGATACTTCATAGCACATGTAACAGTCCATCTACAATGATTATTATAAATGACTGGTCAGAATGTGAAGCTATTGGGCCAGAGATACAAGTACTTCCATTCAGAGTGTTATTTTGCACTTGCTACATCAAGGGCAGTAGCTAATTGACCTCTCAGTTGATGAATTGCTGTTGCAATACACTTTCTTCAATATAAATTGCTATTTTTATAGATTAGATAAAATCTAATAATAGTAATAATAATAATAATATAATAATAATACATAAAGATTGATATGATAGCAGATTGAATTGATCTTGTACTTCAGATTGATGCAAATGTTTCCTTTACCTGTTGTTTCTGTGATTCATGTGATATATTGTAAGTCACGTACCGTCTACATGCATGCCTAGTATCTAGAAACACGCAGTGCAATCATATCCTGTTCCTCATTGGAGCACAAATCTTCGTTGGAGTTCCCATCTTCATTAAAGGACAAGTAGCAATTCTTTCCCTCCAAGTTAATAGATAGTTTGTAGTAACCTCTCCGCTTACCGTCAGATTGACTCCAGTTGTAGTGATAAGAGACATTCTCCTGACGGACGCCTTCGTCATTCTCAACGCTGACACTTTCCTCCCAAGATCCATTAACAGTAGAGGAGTTGCTAGTTAGTGAGGTATTCTGCAGTATTTCTGTGTTGTGTGCAACAAGGTTTGTTGCATTGCCACTTGCTTCAATTGATAAATAATGATCTCTATAAGCAACATTCTCCCATCGAATAAATTCATCATTTACTCTTTCCAAGTTCCAGTGGGATGCTTTGTCATGGCGATCTCCTGTAGCCACTATCGATCCATCCGCCTGCAGCTTCACATAACCACCTGAGTTATGGCTGAGTAGCACATAAAAGGACTGCTTCCCTGGGAGGGGAAGAGTTTGGCTCGAGTTCCATAGAAGTGAAAAGAGCAATAGAAGTGGAATTGAAAATTTCATTGTTCTGTTAGTTAAATACTTTATCTGTCTTGTAAATTGATAATGTCTGACTTGCTGCTACTGACATCTTCTCTCGTATTTTATATTGAGTGAAGCAAGGGGTTATCCCTGAAATTTAAAAATATGTTCTTTCTTCTGTTTTGCAATTCTAAAGTTGGTAAGAAAACTTCCAGGAAATAAAAATTACTGATGTATGTTGAAAGATTTGACTAAAACTTACCATCCAGTAGGAAGTAGATTAGTTTGAGGGGATAATTTGTCCCACCCTTGGAATCAGTTCCATCTCTCTTTCTCCCCCATCGACTTCCCTTCATTGGTCCTAGCCTGTTGAACTTAACTTCACACTAGCTAAGCATAATTTGAGATTAAAACAAATCTTACAATAGATTTACCATAAGGGATTGTGCCGCGTGTTTAGACGGGGCGAGTAGAACTGCTAACTGCTACTCAGAGATTCCAGTCCATCGTCGCATCTTCACTGTCTCCGCCTCAAAATATAGTTGGTGGTTCGTTTTTTTTTGTATAATTTCATACAATTTTTATTAGTTATTTGAAATACAATCACAGGTAATCCCTCCCTCATCAAATTTCAGGCATGGGTGGATGGGAAACTCAAGTTTCAATTGGATCGGCCCAGAGCCTTTCTTTTAACATTACTATAAGAAATAAATTATCGTGCTATTATATGCACGATATTTAACAATGTCTTATTTTTGGCTGTTGTAAAGTTATGATTTTGGTATTATAGCAATAATAAAAACTACATTGCTAATAATAATACAAATATATATATATATATATATATATATCAATAATATATATATATATATATATATATATATATCAATAATATATAAGTAGCTAGTAACAGCAACAATAACATTATTATAATAATGATGATAGCTGATTATTTAGGTTAGGTAACATGTATGTAAAGGTCTAGGCATAACGTCAATGAATACACACTAGAACTACTCACAGCTAGCAGGGAACAGATGATTAGTGAGCTAATGATAGGAGTGGTCTCAAAATAACTACTCACCAAACACACTCTTCTGGGGAATTTGATCAAGTTATGGTAAATAGGTTGTTTGTTTACCAACAATAGAATTCTATATTTGTCAACTATTGTGTTTAAGTTGCCATGAACGTCTTCACTTCCACTTCCTGCATGACTGAGTCCAGCCAGTAGTTCTGTTATTGTAGTGGGATAGGGGGTATTGTAGTGGGATAGGACCTGTTCCTTTCACACTCAGTTTGAGTAATACTTTTAACAGAAACAAAATAGAAGATTATTTTAGTATTTTTATTGCCGTTATGAACACAGTGAGAAATGAACCCACTTCATTATCTGGTCCCAGTTCAGAACCCTAGTACCTATCTGTTCCAGTGTTTCTCTGGTCCCAGTCTCAGTCCAGTGTTTATCTGGTCCCAGTCTCAGTCCAGTGTTTATCTGGTCCCGGTCTCAGTCCAGTGTTTATCTGGTCCCAGTCTCAGTCCAGTGTTTATCTGGTCCCAGTCACGGTCCAGTGTGTATCTGGTCCCAGTCCTGACCCAGCACAAGCTTCTAGTGCACCTAGTCGGTGTGTAACAGTAATAGTTCCCCTACTTATCTCGTTCCTCATTAATAAGATCTCATTGACTGATACAGACACAAAAGATTGATGCTAGATGATTGCACACAAAACATACAACAATTACAATGTAATCATCAATAAATACACTGACGCCCGCCACACCAGCAAGCTGCTCCATAGACCATCAGTTTGCTTGTTTGTTAGCTGTGGTCACTATCATCTCCCCACCTCTGGAGGTCTGTGAGGCAGAATGGTATAGAACAGAAGATATGCAGCAACACTCTAACACAATCAACAATAACAACAACAACAACAACAGTATACAAGTGTAGGATACGATAATTTAAGGTAAGAACACGGCTTCTAGCTGACAGCTTCTATACCGCTTAACAAAAACTTGATATTTACAGTAGATACAGTCTAAGTTCTCCAATTTTGATAAACTTAATGGGGAGAGGGGGGGGGGGGGGGAGGTAGGTGTGACCTAGCAGTGATCACGGAGTACAGTTGCTAGGAGCAAAAGGAGTGGGTGTGGCACAACCAGGAGCACGAAACAGACTTGGCAGTCTTTCAGTCAAAGTTATGCCTTCAAACCATTTGCCTTTAAAGTGATGACTACTCTAGTTTTCACCTCATGGTAGGTGGGTGTGGTCATAGATGTGTTGCCTGTGAGAGGCTAATGACTAGGAATCGATAAAGCACAGATCATGTACTATAAACCATAATTTTATTTTTGTTCTGATCCTTTCAATTCCATTGCTCTAGGTGCTTCCTCCAGGGTAAGTATTGGTTATAGGCTCCAAGGATCTCTACTCAGACAGATAGTAGCTTTATGAAGCTTTGCTTGGAAGTCAATGTTTAGCTTTGTCCCAGGGTGGGCGGCCTTTACTCACTACTAGTCTCAGTATTCCATTACTGACTCTGCTATCAATCTGTCACACGTACACTCACTACTAGTCTCAGCCATATCTGTCACACGTACCCTATCCCCCTGAAATCTGAATTATAATTATAAATGGTAACTCAGAGCAAATTTCTTTATTATTAAAAAATGTAAATCAAAGCAAAAGTCTTCTATTTTTTTTTGTTTGAAATCTCTAGAACTTCATCAAAGTTTACAGCCGAAAGCTCAGCACCCTCAATGGCAATTCTCATGAGCTGGTCAAGGTTTTCGTCAGTGATATTGTTGCGTATACGGGTTTTAATGAACTTCTGAAGATCTTTCAACTGAAGCTGTCCTAGGTAGGAATAAAAAATCCCCCCGGAAACAAATCCTGTATGAAGGCCTGAAGGGGCGTGACTTAATTATGCTAACACTGCCATAAACCTCACTCTCTTCTGCTTGTGAAGTAAAGTAAAGAGGCGTGTCCCCCCGCCCCAATCCTCCTGCTCAGCTATATTTAATACATGAGGGTAATGTGAAGTAAAGAGGCGTGTCCCCCCCGATCCTCCTGCTCTGCTATATTTAATACATGAGGGTAATGTGAAGTAAAGAGGCATGTCCCCCCCGATCCTCCTGCTCTGCTATATTTACTATGGTATATCTAATTCACTTACTTATGAATACACACAAACTTACAATGCAACATTATTGTTCCTGAAACTTTCAAAACAAACAAACATATGGAGGCAACACATTACAAATCACTAATACATTTTCTGTTTTCAGTTACATTTCAGTAAGCAATCTGTGAGGACACTCTGGTCAGGCCGACTGACTAGCACGATATCCATGTCCCTACACCAACACAAGTGACCTCAATCCTGAATGACAACAGCTCAGGAGGAAATGTTGCTAATTAGCAAGTGAGCGAGCGAGACACTTTCAGGGGTAAATTAGCCAAGATTTTAGTATGGTACGCTAGACCTCTACTTATGCGCACACTCCTGAATCCGTCAATTGGTAAGCATCTTGAAGAAATGAACGAATGGAGTCAATAACTTATCCACCATTCGGTAATGACTCTTGGGGAAAAGAAGCTGCTAACCTTTGGGGACAACAACAATGGTGTACTTGTCAGTAACCTACCATGCATAGAGAACTATTAGAGCTACTGAAAGACAGCACTAGAAAACTTGAGGTATAAAAAAACTACAGCTAATAGTGAGCTAATAGTGAGCTTTCTCTTCTTGAGCTCACTGATAAATACAAGAATAAAATTGAACGTGAAATTAGTAAATTTTTATCATTTACTATTGCAAGGGTAGCTCACTCTCTATTATTGCCAAAGCATACCACATACAACACATATTTATGTATATATGCATGATACATGATACTTCTTTTAGCACATGTGCATGATTACATAACTTGGTAAAGTATATTAAAAACAGACTGTCTCGGTAAAAGATGCTAGAGTGTATAGTATAGAGTAGTGTTCCCCCACACCCCTATTAGAGCACGGTGTCACCACCCACTATTGGAGCATATCCCACCTCCAGTCCTAGCCCACTAACTAACCTTGATATGGCTGCTTGAAGCTCTCTTGACCTCATGGTCATCAAAATAATAATAGTGTTGATCATACGGGTTGCGACAGCAAGCTGTATCTGTACACACGTCACAACACATATACACATCACAACACATGCGCACATCACAACACATGCGCATATCACAACACATGCGCACATCACAACACAAATGTACACATCACAACACACATGTACACGTCACAACACATGTACACACCACAACACACGTACACATCACACCACATGTACACATCACATGTACACACCACAACACATTTGTACCGCGACAGATAAGTATATACACACACAATCATCATTCACCCGTATCCACATCTCTGTCTGCACATAATGTACCAGCCCCACCCACCCCTGCCAGTGCTAATTGTGTAAGCCCCACCCCTATCAATGCAAACTGTACCAGCCCCACCCTCCTGCCAGTGCTACATACACTGCCTACCAACTTACAGTGTCCATGGGTCAAAGTACCGTAATGGTTAGCCACAGCATAGAGCGAATAATTCTTGGCAGGTTTATCTCCCACCACAAACTCTGACAGGCTGAGAGATCTGATACACAAAGACAAGCTCTACATCAAACACTGGTAATCACAGATGATCTGATACACAAAACATTTATTTTGTGTTAATATCAATTTCAACGCAATCGTTTATTCCTTCAATTATTTTGGAAGTTAGGAGCACTTCCTCCTGGAAATGTTAATTAAGTGCACACAGTCTAGGACTGACCGAAATGTCCAGGAAGTGTTGTAAATATAATTATTAAGATGGAACTGAAATACTTGGTTCCTGGGGGTACTAGAACTCAGGATAGAGAAGGGGGGAGAGAGGGAGAGAGAGGGGGAGGGGCATTTCTGATGTGAACTTCATCTACACAATTATAAAACCTTGCATCATGCTACCTTAGACATACAAACACACATACTTGCAAACTAATACTAATGCAAGATTTCATGTAAATAGTGAAAGGTCACTACCGCAGTGGGAAGGTAAGGAACCACTCGCATTACAGCAGGTGGCAGAAAGAGTTCTATGATTGGAAGAAGTGGGCGGGCTGGATTTGTTGAGCATTCAAACAGTCTACCAAGCAACTGAGTTTTGATGGATTGTTAGAGAGAGAGAACAGGAAATGAAACCAGTCAAATACTGAATCCATACTTTTCTTTATATCACTGTGAGGCACACGTGACATGCGCTGGGAGGCACACGTGACATGCGCTGGGAGGCACATGTGACATGCACTGTGTGGCACACGTGACATGCGCTGGGAGGCACACGTGACATGCACTGTGAGGCACATGTGACATGCACTGTGACCCACACGTGATATTGATATGTAGATATTGTCCTTGCGGCTGGCAGTGATGTAACCGTAAGCAAACTACTGTATTTACCTTCACCAGATCAGTAATAATTCCAGCCTATACTGCAACTTGTACTTCCTGTAGGCTTGCTTCCTTCTCTGTGAGGGATCAGATGTGCACTCACCACAACTCCTCTCATCCCTCTTCACTTCAGCAATATCCAGTTCAGATCCACACAACTTCTCTCACTCTACTCTAGATTACTGACATTTCCAGGCAATCTTTGCTTTAGATTACTGATATTCCAGGCTATCTTTGCTCTAGATTACTGATATTCCAGGCTATCTTTGCTCTAGATTACTGATATTCCAGGCTATCTTTGCTCTAGATTACTGATATTTCCAGGCTCTCTTTGCTCTAGATTACTGATATTTCCAGGCTCTCTCTCTGCTTTAGATTACTGATATTTCCAGGCTATCTTTGCTCTAGATTACTGATATTTCCAGGCTCTCTCTGCTTTAGATTACTGATATTTCCAGGCTATCTTTGCTTTAGATTACTGACATTCCTGAATATTAGCTACTTTATCTGCTCTCCTCTATCAACACAAAATAAAGATGGCTGGAAGTTGGGAGAACAATTTCCATGAGTTTGGGTACCAGGCATGTCGCAAGATACAATGAGGCCATTTCTACATCCACCTAAAGGATGAAGATAACCTTTTTTTGGACATTCCTTCGTTAGAAACCTGGGAGTAGTCAAGATGAGCTCATTAGCTGTGACCACTAGTCCCAACTATACCTGTGGAGTGATCAGTGAGAAAATAATACCAATTCAGTGAATGCAGCTGTAGTAACACACATGTATTGACAGACACTGGTCACTGTCATGCTGTGGGTGACACACATGTATTGACAGACACTGGTCACTGTCATGTTGTGGGTGACACACATGTATTGACAGACACTGGTCACTGTCATGCTGTGGGTGACACACATGTATTGACAGGCACTGGTCACTGTCATGTTGTGGGTGACACACATGTATTGACAGACACTGGTCACTGTCATGTTGTGGGTGACACACATGTATTGACAGACACTGGTCACTGTCATGTTGTGGGTGACACACATGTATTGACAGACACTGGTCACTGTCATGTTGTGGGTGACACACATGTATTGACAGGCACTGGTCACTGTCATGTTGTGGGTGACACACATGTATTGACAGGCACTGGTCACTGTCATGTTGTGGGTGACACACATGTATTGACAGGCACTGATCACTGTCATGTTGTGGGTGACACACATGTATTAACAGGCACTGGTCACTGTCATGTTGTGTGACACACATGTATTGACAGACACTGGTCACTGTCATGTTGTGGGTGACACACATGTATTGACAGACACTGGTCACTGTCATGTTGTGGGTGACACACATGTATTGACAGACACTGGTCACTGTCATGTTGTGGGTGACACACATGTATTGACAGGCACTGGTCACTGTCATGTTGTGGGTGACACACATGTATTGACAGGCACTGGTCACTGTCATGTTGTGGGTGACACACATGTATTGACAGGCACTGGTCACTGTCATGTTGTGGGTGACACACATGTATTGACAGGCACTGATCACTGTCATGTTGTGGGTGACACACATGTATTAACAGGCACTGGTCACTGTCATGTTGTGTGACACACATGTATTGACAGACACTGGTCACTGTCATGTTGTGGGTGACACACATGTATTGACAGACACTGGTCACTGTCATGTTGTGGGTGACACACATGTATTGACAGACACTGGTCACTGTCATGTTGTGGGTGACACACATGTATTGACAGGCACTGATCACTGTCATGTTGTGGGTGACACATGTATTAGATAGGAATGTAATATCACAGTCATTGTCAGTAGCTCCTTCCATGGGACAACAGAAGGTCATAACAAGTCCAGACAATTTATCTTTAAATGTAAACTCTGTCTGCGGACAGGTAAATATCGCCAAGCGGTTGAATTATCAGTTCATAGCCACTTGAATGGTACACATGATGAGGGGGCAGGATGAAAGCTTCATTTAAGTGGACCAATGGGAGCCTGGGCAGAGTACGGGCAAGTATTAGCTAGTTCCACATGAGGTAGTTCTAACTGGAATAGTGATCACTACCAGTCACAACTGCCTCTCTCATGTGGAACAAAGCTGGCACAAATGAAATTACTTAATGTAATGAAGCACCACAAGTGCGAACCCTCAGCCCTAAAAATCTTAATATAAGAATTCCACAAGTGATAATGCACATGCATATATTAGTGGCTACCAGGATGACGATCCTTACCCAGTGGGATAGTCAATGAAGTTCTGTCTCTTGTCCTTCCACCCGGCCAAAGAGAAACGACTGAGGCCAATGAGCAGGACAGCAGGTAATCGCCACACCTCTATCACCTTTATAGCTCCAGCACTACGCTTGCAAGATGTGCAGCTCCTACATACAAAGTATACATTCATCATCCTCACTCTCTGCCCCCAGATCCTCCCCTCACTCTCTGTCCCCAGATCTCATCCTCACTCTCTGTTCCCAGATCCTCCCCTCACTCCCTGTCCCCAGATCCTCCCCTCACTCCCTGTCCCCAGATCCTCCCCTCATCCTCACTCTCTGTCCCCAGATCCTCCCCTCACTCTCTGTCCCCAGATCCTCCCCTCACTCCCTGTTCCCAGATCCTCCCCTCATCCTCACTCCGTCCCCAGATTCTCCCCTCATCCTCACTCTCTGTCCCTAGATCTCCCCTCACCCTCACTCCCTGTCCCCAGATCCTCCCCTCACCCTCGCTCTCCTGTACATGTACATAGCTGTGGTACAGATAAGCACTCTTTAGCATGACATATTTCAACTCTCCACAAATTTGCCTTTAAAACAGGTTACGAACTTCTTCAGGAGCAGCACTTACAACAATCAATGCAAGGTGTCAGTGATTTGGAAAACCACAAACTTGTGAATAGTCAGTTTCAACATTCAATTATTGTCATTGCTGAAGACATTGGTCTTAACTTAGCACTTCCAAGCGTACAATCTGAATGAAGTGTACTGTACATTGTGGCATACTGGTGATTACACTTTGAGACGTTACTCTGACATGCCCCGGCCCTTCTTACATACACACACATTCTTTGTCCCTCCTTCATCTATTAAATCACACCCACCAAGTTATCGTGTTGTCCAACTTTCTGGTAACTCACGTCACCATGCAATTGTGTCTAAAAATAGACAGCCAGAATGTGGCATGTATGTGGACACAGGATGACTTCATGCACTAACAGTGCAGGGACACCACTGGATGGATGCCCACTCTTAATCCAGCTCAATATCAGACTCATTCACCAGCCACACTCAGGGCTACCACAGGAAGTCCCTCTTTCACAATGACCAGCCCACGTACTCTTAGGTGGAACAAGAAAGAGCTGAGGACAAGGAAATCCACAGGGAGAGATAGGTCCTGCAATCAACACAGGGTCACCCCTTCCACTTTCCAAGAATTCATAAGGGACACGATCACATCACACCACATTTAGTATTGAGAAAACACACACACACACACAACCTCGTCCAATCTCTCTTTACATAAGTACATACACCAACTATTTTACAAACACACACACACACACACACACACACAAAATTCATGCAAGATGCCAACATCTGCACAATGTAAATATGTAATTGCAGGATGAGGCTCTGCAGTTTAAACATTCAGTTTGATTCTCCTACTCCACAACAGGCACTCCATCCCTGTGAGCAGCACTCCACAACAGGCACTGCATCCCTGTGAGCAGCACTCCACAACAGGCACTGCATCCCTGTGAGCAGCACTCCACAACAGGCACTGCATCCCTGTGAGCAGCACTCCACAACAGGCACTGCATCCCTGTGAGCAGCACTCCACAACAGGCACTGCATCCCTGTGAGCAGCACTCCACAACAGGCACTGCATCCCTGTGAGCAGCACTCCACAACAGGCACTGCATCCCTGTGAGCAGCACTCCACAACAGGCACTGCATCCCTGTGAGCAGCACTCCACAACAGGCACTGCATCCCTGTGAGCAGCACTCCACAACAGGCACTGCATCCCTGTGAGCAGCACTCCACAACAGGCAGTGGAACAACCCAACAAGCAAATATAGAATTCCAGCGAACTAATATTTCCCAGCTATTAGCAAGACTAAAACAGAAATTAGCAAGACATCAGGAATTCTGCAAGGTGCAAACTCGATAATTCTGCAAGGTGCAAACTCGATAATTCTGCAGTGCTAGAATGTCTTTCCTCCAGAATATTGGCAGCAACTAGTTCATTAGCATTCAAACACATCTCCACCACACATTCCATCTCGTGGGCACTAGAAGGAGGCATATCATACAGCAAACAACGACTACCAAACATTCACAAATGAGCTATTTATTCAGTCAGTGTTTGTATAACAGAAATACCCAAAATAGCAATGTCTTAGGCTATTACCCAGTTGATGGTTGCCTGGCAATAGGTTAGGTGTGAATGCAGTGAGGTCCAATACGAGAATCACCCACAAACACACACACACACACGCATGCACACACAAACACACACACATGCACGCACACACAAACACATACACCAACACATACGAGTACTTCAGTACTCAGAATTGCATTTGTAAACTCCACTTTGTTACCTTTGACTAAATAAACACTGTCCATTGTTTTGTGATGATATTGAAGTGTACATCATTAAAGGGTAACTGTCACCATTTTTTTCTCGAGTCATTCAGTAGATAATAACACAGTATCACTCCAAAAAAAATTGACAGTGTTTAGTCAAGTAGATCCTGAGTTATGGGCCTTTGAAAATGCACCCTACTCCCACGCTAATTAAGTAGGCCAATTGGTTGATTGGCGAGCGAGCGAGACACTCTCAGGGGTAACACAATAGGGGATGTTTGTTTATTTATATATATGTTTGGACGTACGTATGTCATTTTGTACTTTGACCCTCCGTATTTTTGTGTTCGCTCCGCTTTCGACCCGGTCCCAAACCTCGCGGTACTCAACTTGTGACGTAACTAGTGGTGTGCTTGAGCACAAATGGCGAGCTTGCTTGCTAGTTAGGTAACATACTAGTGGTGTGCTTGAGCACAAATGGCGAACGAGCCTTAAACTACACTATCGTTAAATGATTGATTTTAACAACTAACATTCAAGCTACTAAAATAAAGTCAGAGTTTTTAAATTACGTATGCGGTAAAGGGGATTCAATGCCATAGTAACCGCTCACCGCAACTGTTTGAATTGAAAATGAAGCAACAAAATCAAGTCACGTTATTTAAAGTTTTCTTTGTGATATTCTTGATAGTAGTTGTAACGCACAATACTTTCACACAACTGAACATACCTACGCAAGACTTACCTTCGTGGTTCGTCTAGTGGACAATGAATTTTCAAGTAAACGCTGTTGAGTAGGGCTTATATCTATGACAAATAGCGTATTAACTTACCACCGCCACTAACTCGAATAGAAATGGAGCTCCCATAAGTTTTTGAGTTTTAACTGCACCCGCAAAACAATTCAAAGCGGTAAACAATTCAATTTCTAAGGTGATACGGGTAATGGTCGCTAAACTGGAGGATTCTGTTTAGTGAAGTTTGGGACAGGGTTGAACACGGAGCGAACACAAAAATACTGGAGGGTCAAAGTACAAAATGACATACATACGTCCAAACATATATATAAACAAACAAACATCCCCGATTTTAAATTGTGTTACCCCTGAGAGTGTCTCGCTCGCTCCGCTCGCTAACAGCATACAAACACACACATACATACACACACAAATGAGATAATAAGACAATGAGTGGAGGAACTACACACACACAAACTAACAAGTCACAATAACAAGCAACAAGAAGATATTGTTCTGTGAGAGGTTTCAGGTACGGCAGTCTATGGCATACTTCAATGGTTACTGTGAAGTAAGGAAGCAGAGCTGAGCTGGTGTGACTAAAGCACCAACCACTGCCTCCTGCATGCACTTGTGTATCAATCAATCTGGCAGTCTTCAATGCACTAAACAAAACACATCAAAAAAGAAACCTTATCTTACAAGCATAACTATCTATATGTGACCGTCTATAGGAAAACCAGGCACAATGCGGCACCCTTCGAAAAATTCCCTTCCGTCGGCTTGAAACAATACATTTTTAAGAAATTGATCGATCTTTTCTTGATATTTACGCACGCCGCGTTGTGCCCGGTTTTCCCGTAGACGGTCACATATATAGAAGCTATCTTCGTTCGGTGCCCGGGTATAATTACTACGCATTCAAACCTTCACAATAGCTGGTTGAATGAAAAGGTACAATCGATACTTGGAAGAAGTTGAAAGAAAATGTATTTAGTCTATTGTTAGAAGTCCAAGGTCTCACTTGATGATGCTCCATCTACTCGTGTGAGTATTGAAGTACTCAGTCTGTGTGTGTATGTGTGTGCGTGCATCTACTGAAGTGTCCATCGAACTTCACTGACTGAGTCGCTCAGTAAACATGAGATAAACTTCACACTTGGTTATCACATGACAGAAGACTGACTTACACGCCTCTGCCACACCCTCCACCCTAAGTTGGTAACATGACAATGAACCAAGAAAGCTCCCAAATGTTCTAATGTAACTTGATACACAAGTATTAGTTTCCTCTCCTGACAAATGTCTGAGTATTGCACTACAGTAAGCAGAGAAACTGTGGGTACGGCCACAGAGACTAGAGTCGAGAGGAGGAAGAGATAAGAAGAGGAAGAAGAAAGAGCAAGAACAGAACATTATATGTATCATTTATCTTTAATTATTATTAGCAGAGTGGAATGTGTGTCATTAAGTGTATGTAATTTTAGTCTGTGCATTTGTGCCCCGGATGTCCGGTTGACCCTCCCATCTTTTGTATGTGTGCGCATGCGTGGGTTTGGCTTTAAGACTCTGACCACGCATGCGTCAGTCAGTTCCCCATTCAAACCCCGAGAATAGTTCGACGTAAAACTCTGACAACTGGGAGGAAGAACTATGGTGGCAGCGACCTGCGCTGACTATTGTCCAAGAGCTAACAAGAGTCTGCGCAACCCCAAGGCCGAGTCATTCCCTCTGTTGAGCACTCGTCCCACAACTGGCGGCAGCGGTGGTGGCTTCAACTGCCTCCCTAGTCATCGAATTTTGTTCCTGAATCGTTGAGTCTGAGTTTCTGAACCTGTTGAGTCGTTATCGTCGTTGATCAATTGTTTGTCTCTACTGGAATCAGTGTCCGTAGTCATGATACCCTTGTCCCCGGTCAGCTCGTCTCCGTGTGCGTGTTAGAATCATTTGCAAGAAAAGTCCTACCTGTACGAGTCTCCTCTGGCGTAACACCCTCGGGAGACCAAAAATAGGCAAACCCCAAGCTTCAGAAAGCCTCAAGGAAGTCAATTGGTCATCTTTATTTCTTTTTAGTGCCATACGCACGTGGCTTAGCTAGTGTCATTTTCTTTTGTCACCTTTGATCTTGCTAATTTTTGTTAATTGCCGTTTATCACCTTTTGTACTTCCCAAATGTCTGAAATGCTAATTCGGTATGCTGCTCCAAAATCTAATGAGGCTGGAGTAGAGCATGGCTGTGAGACTCAGTCCATACCGACATCGCCTGGTGGTGGTGCTGGCTCTGCTGGCAGCCCTGAGGTGGCCTCAGAAACCACCCAGAGTTCTGCCGGTAACCCAGAGGCAGTGACAGCTCGAGTCAGAGTAGTCACACGGGCAGCTAAGAGGAGAGCCAGAAAGTCAAAGTTTAATAAGACAGCGCATGATGAAAAAGAAGTAAATTTAGAGTCAGTCAGTGATGAGTTCAAAAGATTGTCTAATATTGGAGTTAGTGATAGTCAAGAGAATGTGTGCACCGATAATGAGAGTGTTGAGGTGGATGGTAGTGATTCTTCGGAAGACAGAATGTCCTCAAACTTGCCCATGACGGTACTGCCCATGCAGGTTGCAGGGGCATGAGGAAGTTGATTGGTCAGAAATTCACTTGGCCTGGTGTATATGTGGATATTGTTGCATATGTTAAGTCTTGTTCCACATGCCTTAGAATGAATGCCACAGGTAACAAAAAGGTCAAAATGGTTGAGAGAGGCATCGTTTCCGTCCCTTTTGAAACAGTTGCTGTTGATCTTGTTGGACCTCTCCCCAAAGGTAGACGTGGAGCTAGATATATCTTCACATATGTCTGCCTGGCCAGTAGGTGGCCAGAGGCAGTGCCCATACGGACAGCCTCAGCCAGAGAAGCAGCTCAGTGCTTCTTGGAGATAGTGTCCAGGACTGGTATCCCCATGAAAGTCCTCTCAGACCATGGTACGGTGTTTTTGTCAAAGTTGATGGCAGGGTTATGTGAGATGTTAGGCATGGATACCCTGGCTACCTCACCATACAGGCCACAATCTAACGGGGTGGTTGAAAGGTTGCATGGCACCTTAAAGCTCATGCTAGCTAAAGCAGTTGACTCTGGTGTCGACTGGGTTGACTTTTTGCCCTTGGCCCTGTTTGCCCAGAGGCAGGTCCCTAGTAGAGTTACTGGCTACTCTCCCCATAAACTTGTATATGGGAAGGAAGTCATTGGTCCCCTTGATATTTTGTACTCTGGCTGGACCAACTGCAAATTTGCGAGTATTGACACTGAGGATTGGTTGTTGTCCTTGCATGATAAGTTGACTGTCATTCATGACTTGGCCGTGTCTAATGAGAGTAAGAGTGCAGAAGAAAGAGTGCTTAGTTTTAACAAAGGAAAGAGTGACAGGGAGCTTGAAATTGGTGATAGGGTGTTGCTGAGAATCCCTGGATTGCATGGTTCCTTACAAGCATCTTGGGAAGGTCCCTATACAGTTTCTAATAAAGTGTCCCGGGTTACATATAAAGTTACAAAAGGAGTGGGTAATGCTGAGAAGTTGGCCCACATTAATAACATGAAAGTTTTCCGCGATAGACCTTTAACAGTTAATGCCATTACTTTAGTGGCTGAGGAGAATGGTATAGATGGTAGTGTTCTTGACAAGAAAGCTGTTCTTAGTGAAGACAAATGTGACGGTTACTGTGAGAAAGAGTTGCAATTGGTGCTGTCTAGACTTGAGAAATTCTTTAGCCTGAGGCCTGGCTTGTGTAAAAACGGCCAGTGTAAGATTGATTTGGTTGATGGTGCTTCCCCTGTTAATCTTCCCCCCAGGCAAGTCCCTGGTGGTATCAAAGAGTCTGTCAAAAATGAGATCCGAAGTTTGCTAAATGGTGGCATTATTGTTCAATCTCAATCCCAATGGGCCAGTCCTTTAGTCCCAGTGAGGAAGAAAGATGGTTCCTTACGACTGTGCGTTGATTTTAGAGCCCTCAATGCTTTGACCCCACTTAAAAGGTTTTGGTTACCTTCACTTGTTGAGATTTTGGAGCAGGTTGGTCCAAACCCTTGTCTGTCTACCCTGGACCTAACCTCTGGCTTTCATCAGCTGGAAATGGATGAAGCCAGCATTGATATAACCACTTTTGTGTGTCCCTTTGGCCGTTATAAATATGTCAGGATGCCTTTCGGCCTAAAAAATGCGCCTGCTGTATTCCAGGAGGTTGTGAGTCCGGTTCTTGTTCCAGTGAGTGATATTAGTAATAACTACATAGACGATGTAATCATTTACAGTCCCAATTGGAAGCAGCATTTGTTGGATTTGGAGAAGGTTATAATTTGTTTGGGTCATGTAGGCTTTACTCTTAAGGCTAAGAAATGTTCCTTTGGTAGGAAATACTTGACCTATTTGGGTCACAAAATTGGGAATGGTATATTTCCGTTCCTCAAGCAAGAGTTAAGGCTATGGCTGATTATGAAAGACCTGTTACAAAGAACAACTTAGATCTTTTCTTGGGAGTATGTCCTATTATAGGCGTTTTGTTAAGGACTTTGCTAAGCATTCTAGTGTTTTGACCGGCTGTGTCTCTCAAAGCTCACCAGAGAGTGGAGTGGACCTCGGAGATGTTGAAGGCATTCAGTGAGTTGTGTATTTCATTGTGTCAGTATGTTGTTTTGTGTATCCCTCAACCCTCAAATTCTTTTGTGTTGCATACAGACGCCTCTGGCGCTGGAGTTGGTGGTTGTCTACACGTCCTCAGAGATGGAGAAGAACTCCCAGTGGCTTTCTACAGCCGTCAATTGAAGTCAGCAGAGAAGCAGTACTCCGTAACTGAATTGGAGTCTCTGGCCATCGTGTCATCCATCAAGCATTTTGACTACTATGTCTATGGAAGACCTCTGACTGTGATTACAGATCATAGAGCTTGTCTGGCGTTGATCAATGGTTCTACACTCAACAAACGTTTGCTGAGATTTGCTATGGCTCTACAAGGACAGGAGATAAAGATGGTGCATCGTCCTGGAGTTCAACATGGCAACGCAGATGGACTGAGCAGACAAGCTTAGGAGAATGATGTGGCCGACCAAGATGGTTTGTCAGCCTCACCCCCTGGTCTCGGCTTGGCGGGGGAGATGTGGGTACGGCCACAGAGACTAGAGTCGAGAGGAGGAAGAGATAAGAAGAGGAAGAAGAAAGAGCAAGAACAGAACATTATATGTATCATTTATCTTTAATTATTATTAGCAGAGTGGAATGTGTGTCATTAAGTGTATGTAATTTTAGTCTGTGCATTTGTGCTCCGGATGTCCGGTTGACCCTCCCATCTTTTGTATGTGTGCGCATGCATGGGTTTGGCTTTAAGACTCTGACGACGCATGCGTCAGTCAGTTCCCCATTCAAACCCCGAGAATAGTTAGACGTAAAACTCTGACAACTGGGAGGAAGAACTCTGGTGGCAGCGACCTGCGCTGACTATTGTCCCAGAGCTGACAAGAGTCTGCGCAACCCCAAGGCCGAGTCATTCCCTCTGTTGAGCACTCGTCCCACAGAAACTCTGCAAATTCACAAAACTTAGCTATTCCCATGGCAACAGCAGAGCATACATTTCTACAAGCTAATCAAGTGAAGATAATGGAGGGCACGTGGGCCTCCAGGGGAGGAATACACAGACTGCTGAAACAACATAGATGATTCACTACAACTATATACGCAAGTCTGAATGGGTTAAGATCATGAGTGATCTTTCACTTCCTTCCAGCATCCCTGCTGCTGATGCTGAACGTGGAACTGGATGTCTGCCTGGCTGGCTTCTAGAACTAGTGCATTTAGATCAGATGGTCCGACCAGCCTAAAGACGTCTGATTCAGCTACCTATCTACAGTCCCAGCAGAGCAACTATAGGTACACTCACTCCACTCCATCAATAAGTGCAGGCTAGATTTAAACATGATCAACAAACACACACACACACATACTTCCAAGTATCACAAACCCACACAGAGTAATTAGAGCTGGACGTGTGCACTGCATGGCAGTTAATATCACCACAAGTTGTCACACATGTGAGGCCACACAACACAGGCTAACAATGAACATGTCAACTAGCACGACAAAATAACTTCTCACTTCCTTGGAAGATGTAGCCTTGGTTCAGCCCCTGCCCTCTTACCTCTTCATACAAACCTCTCCTATTTATACACAAACTGTTTTGTTTGCTCTCATCTTGAGTAGCAAATATTCCTGGAGCAAATGTCAGTCAGTCAGTAACGAGTCAGGTGTGAACACATTCTGAATTAATATCGAGAAAAAAAAAGTTCAGGGAGTGGACTGTCATCGTACAGCTGCTACTATTACTACTACTACTACTACTACTACTACTACTACTACTACTACTACTACTACCACTGCTACAGTTCTCATCACTTCCACAAACCAAGGAGTGAATGTCAAACACGTACTCATTCTATCACAAATAGTGAGCACCAAACAACACACACAACTCTTAACAACTTACCAAGGCACTTTCTCTGGCTTGGAGAACAACTTGAGGCAGTCCTAAGCACACACACACGAACACACACACACACACATTCGCCCGAACACACACACACACATACGCACGAACACACACAGTACATGGAAGCAATAACTCTCGAGCCAGTATGTAATCAGCAACAAGAACTCAATGCTGGTAGCAAGGCAAGTTAACCTGGCAAACTAGACGACTATTCTATTTCTTCTTTATAACCTTTAGCGTATAAACAGAGATCAGTCAATTAAGTTGACAACACCCAGTACCAGTAAAACAACAACAAATAAACAAACAAACAATTAACATGCAATGAGAATTAAATAGAGTCCAGTAATGCAAATAGACCTATTGCCCTCTTCTCTCTATCACAAGGACACCATCAGCCTGAGCTAGAAATGAGACTGGCCCAGTGTTCAGTTGTTGACTTAGCTGGTTGTGAGGTTGCACATGTGTTCATGCATATCCATCTCCTGGTGCTACTGTCCGTCCATTGCTTCACTAACTTCAGGTAATTGTTTCTTTGTTGTACGAGTTATTGTAGCCCATTAAGTGCACACATGCCAACGTAGAAATTCAATTAAGTGGTCTACTTGAAATGTATTGAGCTTCACATAAAACAAAACAAAAAAAGCTGTTTATTGGAACACATATCAGAAACCAGTTGAGTTGCATGAAAGAGATTTGGTTTACAAGACACGGGAGATCAATGCATTCTACTAACTCTGATCACAAGAGGTGAGAGATCAATGCATTCTACTAACTCTTGATCACAAGAGGTGAGAGATCAATGCATTCTACTAACACTGATCACAAGAGGTGAGAGATCAATGCATTCTACTAACTCTGATCACAAGAGGTGAGAGATCAATGCATTCTACTAACTCTGATCATAAGAGGTGAGAGATCAATGCATTCTACTAACACTGATCACAAGGCACGGGAGATCAATGCATTCTACTAACACTGATCACAAGACACGGGAGATCAATGCATTCTACTAACTCTGATCATAAGACACGGGAGATCAATGCATTCTACTAACACTGATCACAAGACACGGGAGATCAATGCATTCTACTAACGCTGATCACAAGACACGGGAGATCAATGCATTCTACTAACACTGATCACAAGACACGGGAGATCAATGCATTCTACTAACACTGATCACAAGACACGGGAGATCAATGCATTCTACTAACACTGATCACAAGACACGGGAGATCAATGCATTCTACTAACTCTGATCACAAGACACGGGAGATAAATGCATTCTACTAACACTGATCACAAGACACGGGAGATCAATGCATTCTACTAACTCTGATCACAAGACACGGGAGATAAATGCATTCTACTAACACTGATCACAAGACACGGGAGATAAATGCATTCTACTAACTCTGATCATAAGACACGGGAGATCAATGCATTCTACTAACACTGATCACAAGACACGGGAGATCAATGCATTCTACTAACGCTGATCACAAGACACGGGAGATCAATGCATTCTACTAACACTGATCACAAGACACGGGAGATCAATGCATTCTACTAACACTGATCACAAGACACGGGAGATCAATGCATTCTACTAACACTGATCACAAGACACGGGAGATCAATGCATTCTACTAACGCTGATCACAAGACACGGGAGATCAATGCATTCTACTAACACTGATCACAAGACACGGGAGATCAATGCATTCTACTAACACTGATCACAAGACACGGGAGATCAATGCAAGATCCTATGGTTAGAGTGGAGAACACTGTTGGTGCAACTTACCTGAAGAGTATAACTAGAGTCTCCTGGAGGAATGGGCAGGCTGAGGTACATGAACGGTTCAAAGGTTGTTGACTTCTTCTTGCATGAACAACAAACAACAAGACTTCTATACAACCCCTGCAAGGTTCACAGAGAGAGAGAGAGAGGGGGAACGAAGTGAAACCAGTTGTAAGGTACATACAGTAAATGCACTACCACTAAACACACACACACACACATACATACCTGGAACCGCGTTACAATGATGGAATTGTTTCTTTTGATGTGGTTTTCCCATGCCAGCTGTGCCTGTTCATGGTCTGAGCCACACCCCTCCTGTTCAGGGATGTACTCTATCTCTTTCACTTTATTCAAGTCTTCATGAAGTTCGTTCATGAGAAGCCCAAGGAACTCCTGTGCATCCTGCTGGGAGTTGCCACTCATGGCGGGGATACAACTGTCCACCATGTTCTTGAAGTCTCGCGGAGTCACTGACTGAAACCTGCCACCCCACAGATTGTGGGCAAGCCAGGCGAACTCCATAGCAACCTTTCCTTTGTGCCCGAGACGATTGTCACTGTACAGACAGAGAAACAGAGCCATGAGACACACCCTTCCCTCTCCTCAATGGCATACATAAGCATCTTCATAGTGTGTGGACTTAGACAAATATTGGTAGCACTAAATAACAGAAATAGAGACAGATGGAATACATCTCATACGAGTCAAACTGGTTGTAGGAATTAGGACTGCAGCAGTAGACATTAGTGAGTCTGAAATACACTTGCAACGTGACCCTAAGGGATTATTCAGATTGACAAGTTCATTGAGTCTGTGACCCTTTACCCACCCTGTCTTGAACAATACTCTAAAACGTACTCCGTGTTCAAAATTCACCTGCAGTTGGTGAGCGAGTGGAGCAAGACACTATCAAAGCTAATTTATGTTATATATAAGGACATGGGTGTGGTATATGAGTAGCACAAGTGATGACCACTGCCAGGAAGAGATGTCCAGAGCTGGACTTGGATGCGGAATGCAATGCATTGCATCAGTGACACTAGACTTCAGTAAACTATGAAAACTATATAAACGTGAATAGAACATTCTCACAAAGGGTTTTACTTGAATGTAAAATAATATTACATAATCCAGGGCTGCAATTAAGAAGTAATGGGTGGTTTTGCCCCTGCTGGAAAAGCCTTCACCCCCCCCCCCCTCTCTCTCTCTCTCTTCCTTAGAAATTTTATAAAAGCATTTTGACATTTCAAGTGAAATCAGTATAAATAGTTTTGCATATACAAATTACATACTTCAAAGAACTCTATAATTAGCTCTTTGCTCTCCTAAATCCACAGTTGCTGTATGCATTCCTGGCGGTGAATGACTACAATACAATGGTGACTATAATAAAATAACAATAACAACAGCTCATCCACCTCCTGTTCTCCTTCTATCAAATCATTCATGAAATCCCCAGTGAACTAGACATCTAGTAATTTGAGAATAGGCCAAACCTCTGGCAGTCATTCAAGAAAGCCTTAGAGGCGACCAGAAGCCTGTGAAGTTGATTGTTCTTACGGCCTCTGACTTACCTAAGTCATACTCAACTGTACTCCCCGATGCTCCACAACATTGACTCTTCACTTGCAATCTTTCTTTACACAACAATCGAGGGAAACTTAATTAAGGCACCGCAAACACGTGCACACATTCGACAACACACAACCTGTGCACATGTTTAAAAATATATATTTCTAGTTTACGACACAAGAGTATGGGCAGCCTCAACTCAAACACCCACAGCTCCTTGCAACCTTTGACTTATTGAACTGGGGTGTTGGCAGGGGGAGTTCAGGGTTCACATGAACCCTGCCCCTTTCATCTAATGAACTAATCTATAAGTAAAACATGAATAAAACTTGCTACAGAATGCATCAGTTTAGTGTCTTAATTTTAAATACATCATTCCAAATGATGGGTGTGGCTTTTGTGGAATAAGTATGGTTTAAGTTTAATAATACTGAACCCCTTTAAAAAATCCTGTCTATGCCCCCGTTGAACCTTCTAATTAATGAACATCAGAGTCTCCTTACTAGTTAATGTCCTGGAAGAATTTCCATGAGCAGAAGTAGCTCATGACTGACACCGTATGACACAGACACTGCAAGGTGGCGCTCATGTAACATGTGTTGCCTAGGTTACGCAGACCTGTGTGCAATGGCTCCACCTACAGGAGTGAAAACAAGTCACAGTGTAATAAGACACACCTTCTGCTACAGTAACTTCTATGACCACATACCTACACATAAGGATACACCAACTTTTCTATCTATCTCGGTTTATAGTGTATGTGAGATGGGTTAGGTAAAGGGTTGACTTACTCCTTTATTGAACACTGGTTGCAGCTTCTCCTGCTTTAGTCTTATTTCTTGATTAGTCCATAGTACTTGCCTCAACGGTTGCGACGGCTTCTTGCTGCGATCTACAGATGGTTGACTCTGCACACACACACACACACACACACACACACACAAGCATCAGCTCTGCTCAGTGATCCAGACATCCACCAGTGACCTCTACTTACAGCTGGTTTGCTGCGTCGGTCCACACTTGGAGGAGCTGGTGTGTGCACTTCTGAAGTAGTCGATGGAGTAGTCCCAGCATTAGTAGAACCACCTGGTGGTCCCTGGTCCCCGCTGAGTGCTGGCTGCAGGTCCTGAGGCAGGACCACGCCCACTTCCTGTTGTTGCTCGTGGGTTCGATGCTGTTGATTGAGCTGCTGCCGCTGTTGTTGTTGTTGTTGCTGTTTTCTGTACGCCTCCTCTTGACGCTGGTGAAGCAACTGAATTTGCTGTTGGTTGTGTTGCGGCTGTTGGTTGTGTTGTGGCTGTTGGTTATGTTGAGGTGTAGGCTTGCTAGTTGCGGCAGCTTCCTTCATCCTCTGTTCCTTCATCTGGTAGTTGATGAGTTGTGTTGGAGGGTTCCAATGAGTAGTTTGTGTGCTATGGTCAACGTAGTAATATCGACCAGTCTGACGGTCCAGTCTTTTTTCCCAGCCTTTAGGCATGTCCCCACTTACAGCCATGCTTCTAGTGCCCAGCCTCACGGGCAAGGGTTGGCTCACAGCTCGGCCACTCTGCTGCTGGAGCTGCTGCTGCTGCTGCTGCTTTATCAATTCTTGCTGTGCTTGTTGCTCTAACATATATCTTTGCTTCTCCACAGACATGAACTCTAAACCCTCACTAAGCTTCCTGCGGATTTCTTCAAACTCCTTGTTGTCTTTCTCTACTCTGAGTTGATGTTCTCTCTTCTGAGCCTCCAGCTCTGCCTTCCCTTCTGCTAGTTGCTTAGCTCCGGCCTCACGCTGCTCACGAAGCAGTTGAAGCTCTGACTGTACCTGCAGACGCAATTCCTTCAAAACAGATTCTGTGACACTTGAAGGAGCTTGAGATGATGGAGGCTGTGATGATGGAGGCTGTGATTGTGGAGGTTGTGATGGCTGAACTGATGAGGGAGGAGTCTGAGAGGTGTGGTGTGGAGGAAGGTGAGTGGGCGGGTTTGAGTGAGTATCAGTTGACTGACCAGCGTTGTGGTGAGACATACTATTAGCTGAGTGTGGGGGATAAGATTGGGACTGAGGGGGCTGTGCCGGGCTAGTGTGAGAGGGAGGCAACTGATTATGAGACTCTGAATATTGCTGGGCTTGAAATTGAGGCAGGTGAGACTGAGATGATCCCTGAAGACCTACTAGTCCGGACCTGGGGTGTTGGGGTCCAGGAGGTCCAGGATGTTGGGGACCAGGAGGTCCAGGGTGTTGGGGATGAGGAGGTCCAGGGTGGGTGTGCTGGGGACCAGATGGCCCAGAATAAGGAGGACCAGAAGGCCCAGAGTTAGGATGTTGAGGACCAGAAGGCCCAGAATAAGGAGGACCAGAAGGCCCAGAGTTAGGATGTTGAGGACCAGAAGGCCCAGAGTTAGGATGTTGAGGACCAGAAGGCCCAGAGTTAGGATGTTGGGGACCAGAAGGCCCAGAATAAGGAGGACCAGATGGCCCAGAATAAGGAGGACCAGAAGGCCCAGAGTTAGGATGTTGAGGACCAGAAGGCCCAGAATAAGGAGGACCAGAAGGCCCAGAGTTAGGATGTTGAGGACCTGAAACGCTAGGTTGGACCAGAGGAGGTTGCTGACTATGCTGTGCTGGCATTTGCATTGAATTATTTTCAGGTGCTCTAGAAGACACATGGTTCTCATGCCAGTCAGAAGGAACGTTTCCTTGAAATTGATGTTGTTTGGTAAAGGGCATCACTTCAGCAGGTGCAGACACAATACCATAGCCGTCAGGTCCAATCTCTTCTTCTTCATCTTCTTCATCTCTTCTCCTGAGTTGTGGGTAGTCAGTGAGAAGATCTTGATCACTAAGCAGAGTAGGAGCCATAAGCCCAGTCTCAGCCTCGAGGTTCAAGGGAGCCAGTGGAGCAGAAGGTACTACTGGTGGCAACATAGCTCCAACATAACCGTCTCCTGGCACATCAACCAACTGAGGCTGATAACTCCCTGCCACTAGTGGCTGTACTGGTACCATGGCTGGCCCAGAACTGTGCGAGAGGTCAGAGTACTGGTCCTGCTCATGAGGAGCCCCTGTGCCACTGGGAGGTTCAAGATCCAAGCTGATGGAGGTGTGAGACTGATCAGATGACACTACCTCCTCTTCAGAATCTCTAATACTATACAGACACACAAATCACAAATTACACATTAATTCACTAGCTATGAATAATAACTAGCAAGGACCCTGCCACACAGTGGACCAGCAAGGACCCTGCCACACAGTGGACCAGCAAGGACCCTGCCACACAGTGGACCAGCAAGGACCCTGCCACACAGTGGACCAGCAAGGACCCTGCCACACAGTGGACCAGCAAGGACCCTGCCACACAGTGGACCAGCAAGGACCCTGCCACATAGTGGACCAGCAAGGACCCTGCCACACAGTGGACCAGCAAGGACCCTGCCACACAGTGGACCAGCAAGGACCCTGCCACACAGTGGACCAGCAAGGACCCTGCCACATAGTGGACCAGCAAGGACCCTGCCACACAGTGCTTTAGATACATCAGTCCACTTTTCCCTTACTTATTTTTCTCACCACTGTAATCATCATTACTGATGACACTTTACCAACCAGACTCAGTTTTCACACACCGTTGATCGCTACCAACTCTTTACTAAGCTCATCTATATACTGGCCATTGTCCTCACCAACCTGGCACAGTGTTATCACAAATACACACACAACCGAAGTCGTTATTACAGATTACACTTTACCGATCCATTATGATGATGCTTTACCAACCCAGCTCATGAATTATTGAATATATATACAGTTATACACACTGTCATCATTGGTTGTCAGACAAGTGTATTATCTATATAATAATACCCGTAACCGACGACAACGTACGATTCATGAATAATTCATGAGCTAATGTGCTAGAACGAGCAGACGCACAATTCTTGTGGACTCGCACTGAATTACCGGATAAAGCTAGAGCACAAGGCGAGCCGGTTAGTAACCAAACTCCGGCGCAAATAAAAATGTACAGTAGGCGGGAGTGGCACAGAAACAGGAGAGCAGCTTTCGTGAACTAGCGCTGAATTCACTTCAATTACCCTTGATTGGTTACCCTTTACCACATTTCAATAGGTAGTTCACCCAACTCTATAGTTAGGTTAAAGGTTTGTGTACTTTCTATGCATGTAAGAATTATGCTCTCTTTTTTCTCTCCCACTAACACAAACTTGAGTGTGTAGAAATGACACGCCCCTTCGCACGGTTATGGTTTTTCTAACACTGCATTATACTAAACGGTTCCTTTGAAGATGGAATGCTTTTAATCATTTAAACTCCCAGTGATTCAGCATGTCATAGAGATACGTTAGATTTGAAGATGCGTGGAGCAGCTGGTGGTTAAATGTATACTTAGCATGCGAGTGGAGTGGAGGTTGCTGTCTCTATCCTAGACAGACAACAGACAGACCACTGTCAACTTACTCCAGTTGAGGAAACGCAGGGTAGTCCAGCCCATTAGTACGCTCCAATTCATGCCCACCAGCACCGTCCACAAGCTGCTTCTTGCGCATGTATTTTCCCACACATGTAACTGCATAAGCCAGGTGCCACTTGCTGTAACCTCCCTCCAGTACTTTAGGTGCAGAGCGCAGAGGAGCAACAGTTTCAAACTAGATGTGTATACACACAAGTAAATCACACTCTATTATTTCATTGTAATACTTGCAAGGTAGATTCAATTGCTCAAAATAATTTGTCAGCCAGCAAAGAAAAGCAATCTACAAACGTACAAATTCAATCTAATGTTATGTGCGTATTGGCTGTGTGGTGTAGTGGTCGTGTCCTTGGCTCAGGGCCTGAGGTCCCTGAGTTCAAGCCGAACTCAGGCAATTTTCCATCTAATTTTCCATCTGCCTCCCACCAGCCCCACCAACACACACCTCCACTGCTAGAGGACCTACTGCTCCCCAACACACACCTCCACACGCTCACTGCTAGAGGACCTACTGCTCCCCAACACACACCTCCACACGCTCACTGCTAGAGAACCTACTGCTCCCCAACACACACCTCCACACGCTCACTGCTAGAGAACCTACAGCTCCCCAACACACACCTCCACACACTCACTGCTAGAGAACCTACTGCTCCCTAACACACACCTCCACACGCTCACTGCTAGAGAACCTACTGCTCTCCAACACACACCACCACACGCTCACTGCTAGAGGACCTACTGCTCCCCAACACACACCTCCACACGCTCACTGCTAGAGGACCTACTGCTCCCCAACATACACCTCTCACTGCTAGAGGACCTACTGCTCCCCAACACACACCTCCACACACTCACTGCTAGAGGACCTACTGCTCCCCAACACACACCTCCACAAAGCGAATACATCTTAGATTGCTGCTAGACTTGCTCACTTGTCACTTTTATTACTATAGGAGTATTAATAACCTTGTAGAGTGCATCTCTGAGGGTCAAGAGAGTACAAGTTTCACCAGTAGAGAGTGAAGACAAAGTAGAACTGTCATCTACCAATACTACATGCTCCATGCTGCCACGCCTATTCCAATGCTCCTTTGCACGGCGATTGGGAAGGAGGGACAACACTGACTTGTCAGAGATCCTACATGCATGTACATGTAATACAACAGTCATAGTAATACACTGATACATGCATAACCCACAAATACCACTTATGAAGGAGTGATTGTCTATTGTACAACTAGTGAAGGTAAAATATTTGTGAGACTGGCTCCATCTATTCTAGAAATACCCTTTAATTTCCCAGGACAGAGAAAATAATATATAATGAATTCATCAACTTACTGACATCAATATAACACTGTACTCTGACACATGAGTTGTTAGCTTGAAGACTTTCAAGTCAGTTAATATGATCCAACCAGTTAAGGTCTAAGAGTCCACAACCATTGCCACACAAGATCGGCATTGTGCTATGGGGGTGTGGTGCTATGGGGGTGTGGTGCTATGGGGGTGTGGTGCTATGGAAGTGTGGTGCTATGGGGGTGTGGTGCTATGGGGTGTGGTCTATGGTGTGTGGTGCTTGAGGGTGTGGTGCTATGGGTGTAGTGCATGGGGGTGTGATGCTATGTGGGTTGTGTGCTATGGAGGGGGTGCTTGGTTGGTGTGGTGCTATGGGGGTGTGTGCTATGTGGGTGTTGTGCTATGTGGGTGTGGTGCTATGTGGGTTTGGGTTGCTATGTGTTTGTGGTGCTATGTGGTGTGGTGCTATGTGGGGGGTGTGGTGCGATGGGGTGTGGTGCTATGGTGGTGTGGTGCTATGGGGGTGTGGTGCTATGGGGGTGTGGTGCTATGAGGGTGTGGTGCTATGAGGGTGTGGTGCTATGAGGGTGTGGTGCTATGGGGGGTGTGGTGCTATGAGGGTGTGGTGCTATGGGGGTGTGGTGCTATGGGTGTGGTGCCATGGATGTGGTGCCATGGGGTGTGGTGCTATGGGGTGTGGTGCTATGGGGTGTGGTGCTATGGGGCATTCCACTTACAGTCTCCTCAACATACACACAAGCACACATAAACATACACTCCATCTAAAATAAACCAATCACAAAGCTAAGAGTAACAAGAGGCCAGTGTAAGCTAGTTCTACACTAACCAACACAACACATTCACTCACTTATACAAACATTTACTCAAGAACTATAATAAAGACATGAAATTAAATTTAAAAAATAATGAGTGTTCTAACAGCATTGAAACAATAAAGGCATCTTTTATCCAGTTCTCCATTCTTATATATACACATGTATTTATAGTACAGTCAGAGTGGGTAAGGTAACCTACCCAGCCTGCACTAGTTCCCTATGAACCTACCCAGCCTGCATTAGTCCCCTGTGAACCTACCCAGCCTGCACTAGTTCCCTATGAACCTACCCAGCCTGCACTAGTTCCCTATGAACCTACCCAGCCTGCACTAGTTCCTGTGGGAGGCACAACCATTGAGGAAACTTCTTGAGGTCCGGATGGGAGGAGTAAAATTCTGACCTTAAACGACAATCCAAAACTAGGACAGAGTCTTTTTGTTGAGTCAGCAGATGATAGAGTTGTGTAGCAGATATGGCAACCAAGCTATCTGAGGGACTAGATGGACCTGTCAGACTGGACTGACCTGGCAAACTGCACTCACCAGACGCTGAACCAGTAGAGTCCACTAAAGACTACATGCATAGTACGAAGGACTGTGAGAAAAGGAACCTCTACACTAAAACTAACTCTCAATACTAAATAAATAAAACATTATATCTAAATAATTAACTAATTAATTCATTAGTTAATAACAAATATAAATAAATAAATAAATAAATTAAATAATTAATGGAACTAGTGTATACAATAATACACTTGTGTATTAGTAATAGCGATGATGGTATGTATTCAAGAATAATTCATTAGCTAAGCAGGGTTGGTACAGCATATCCATGAATTGAATGGGTAAAGCATCATCACATTCAGTAGAGGCACGACGACTATTGCTAAGAGCAGGTGAGGATGGCGAAAGTTGATAAAGCGTTCAAAAGAGGAGGCAACAGTTTCAATCAAGGATAGAATGACAGAGAGAGTGAGAAGCAGGAAGAGGTAGACAAAAGAGGAGAGGGAATCCATGACTTAAAAGTAAGAGCTGAAGAGAGGACCAAGAGAAATGGAAAAAGAGAGGAGAAAAGATGTAACTTGCTAGTAAATACATATGTATTTATTAGCCAATATTATTTGGTAAGGTTCACAGACAAGACCTCACTCAATGACTAAATATATCTCACCTTGGCAGATCCAGATAAGGGCACAGTTTCTTCTGACCTTTGTTCCTTGCTTTTATCAGAATCCTTCGGACTTTCCTGCAATTTTGAGTAGCGTTCTTTGAGACTCTTTGAGAGATCTTCTGCTTTTCCTAAGGCAGACTTTACCTGCAGTTACAGAAACACAGGCAGATGACCAACAGTTAGTGTGTGGTCAGTGATCAAACTTCACACCTTGGATGTGGGGAGGAGTTTGTGGAGCTCAGCACTGTCCTTCTTAGAGCTGGACATGGTCTGGTACATACCCATAAATCGCATGTACAATACGTAAGCCATTTCCTCGTCCCCTTCCAGCTCTGCATCTTTAGCCTTTAACAAAGCTTTATCAGCTATGCGACACAGACTGTAAACACACATACATACATATGACATACACAAACACACACACATACAACACACATAATACACACACAGTTATATGAGGGAACGGTCAGAAGATGAGGAAAAAATATAAGTGTGTGAATAGCCCAACAACTTATACACCTAAATGAATGGGCTGTCCTATCATGCTTGTGGTACAGTGTACAGAAATATACTATCAGAAGGCCTGACATAAGCTTTCCAACAAATATACCAACTCAATTAAAGTAAATTCAATACCTACGGATAAAGAACTTCTACTTTACTCTATCATCAGAAGCTTACATTCTGACTGACACCTGCTTGTCCTTATCTTTGGATATTTTTTTATTGAGCTCTTCTAAATTTCTTGCTAAATGTAGTGGTTTCTGAGCAGCCATTTATCATAAACGAAATAATAGACTCCTCACAATAAAACAGATGTTTACCACCGCCGTGGCAGAAGGTGTGGCATGTGACCTACCTAAGCCACGCCTTTTAATTCCTATTTACAGCACGTGATGTTCACGCATGCCTGTTAGGGGGGAAAACAGGAAGGAAGTGTTACTGTGGAGATGCAAATGGAATGCTTGTTAAACTTGATTCGCGGCTTCGTTCTATTTTTTTTATATTTTTTTTTAAGAAATTTTTTGTGTGTGTTACTGTAACTTTATTAGAAGCGTTCTGTACAAAAAATTGTTAGTTAGTCTCTCGGGGAGGGTGAAGCTAAGAACCCGTCTTCTAGGCTGGGTTTCAGTGCGTTGCTCTACTACGACTGCGCTGAGCCGATCCGTTCGGCTGTGAGCTGGGAGTTCCGGTGCAGGGATATTTCTGGTAGAAGGCAGTGTGAGCTGTTCGTGCTCCGGGCAAGCAATGCGATACGGGTCGATGCCAGGCAATCCTGCAGACACACAAACTAGGCCGAAGGACGCCCAGGTGAGTCGTCTAGTACAGCAGTCACTGACTTGGAGGACTGAAGTTGTTTTTATAATGAATATTATTTGTAATGTATTTGTTTCATGAACCTAGTTATGATAGGGTAAGGAGTGTAGATACTGGTATCTGTAGTAGTTGATTGTGAAATACACCACAGAACTGACAAGCAACTAAGCAATTATTTTTTTAGGTACGCTTGGTGGTGGACCCTAATATGTTACTTGCTTCATAAAAGGTACCCGAGTGTTTTGAGAAATGGTAAAGGGAAACTGGATTTGTGAGCACTAAGTAAAGTGGATGCAGGTTTTTTAGCAAGCCCGAGTTCAAACAATGGCTGGAGGTTGTCACTACAAGCAAGACGTATGTAACACTCTTGTTTTTCTGTTAATCAGAACATGTGCTTCAATGGGTCTAGTACAAACTTTGAGCTATATGGGTTAGAAAGTGCAGTACAGCTCGCTCGTGCTGAATCTGCTGTAACTGTGTTATTTTTGGTGGCTGTGTTTGCCTGACTGCTGGATGGGCAGAACTTGTTGGCTAGCTTGGTGCACTGGCATGCTAGGACAAGCTCCATATGTATGGATTCATTCAGACCTCACTCTTTGAATGGAGTAGAAGATGTAGCAGAAGATAAGGCAGCTTTTCGCTGGGACATGCAATTATTTACTGCTGATCACAATGTTGTCACGAGGTTGGTGGAAGTAAGGCTCCCCTTGAAAAAATGAGAATGGATTTATATATTCTCCTAAAGAATAGTGCTTTAGGCTAGCTTCACTGGCATGCAAGCTATGGGGTTGGCTGCATGAAGTGTTAATAGGTTTGAAGTAAAAGTGCCATTTGGGTCTAACTGGACCTAGTGTGTTGATTAACTCTACTTGGTCTCACTTCTTCGCAGATTTACACTACATTTTATCTGAGGGTTTTTCTGGTAAATGGTCTCATTCCAGTCATAGCCTTCATGATTAGATAGATTGTGTGGTTGGTGTACCAACTAATCATTAAGTTGTGTTAAGTAATATTGTGTGCGCATATACGTGTATAAATTCATGTGTGTGTGTGTGCATGCTAGTTCCCTTGTGGTTGAAGAGCTAGTATTAGAGCTTCCAGTGGGGAGCCACTTTGTGAAAGAACCAGCCAGGGGCCATTGTGTTACTTTTTGGTCTGACCAGTCAATGATCACTTCCTCAGCTAGCTATTCTGCAACCTCTAACCAACCCCAGCTGGGCAGCAGTGTGGACCGGCTTGGGAATGTAAGAGCCTAGCAGAAAGAGCAGTGGCATGTGGGGGTGTGATAGGTGAGGTAGGTAGGAAAGGATGCCAAGATGTCTCTAAATGTTTATTTTTTAGTGTGTTAGTGTGTCTTTGAATCCCACGAGTTTGTTCATTTCTTAACTGAAACTATCAACTGAACTCCACTTGTGTCATTGGGTGCCTAGCTAACTTGGATGACCTGCCTGGGCTTGAGGATTGCACCTTTGAGATTAGAACACGTGCTACATCCAGTATTAGAATGTAGTAGCCTCAGAGTTAGTGCTGGCTTTGCGGCGGCTGGTACAAGCCAGCCATTGAAGTTTGAATGGAAGTGGCGCAAATTGGAGTAGGCAGGAAAGTCTATCTCTGCAGAGGCCGTTTATTTGACTCTACCTGAACATTTTCATTTCTGCAGATCTTTTCAAAACAAATAGTTTTGGCAAAGTAAAGTATAAAGCCCCCTCATTCTGACTCGCTTTCTGGTTTAGAAAGAACTCTAGCCACAGCCTAGCTGGAACTTGGCCTGTTGAATGAGGTGTTAACTGTTGTAGCAGCAAGTGCTAATGAGTGTTGATGTAGTCTGTTGGGTATGTGCGACAACAACAAGCCGACATCACGCCAACATCAAGAAAACCTCAAAATCCTCAAGCTTAATAAAGACACGAGATCTCACAGAAAGTGGCAGTGTCTATTTCATTATTATGACTTGAACCTTTTGGTGTCCCCCGGTGTCTTATGAACACATTAATAAGGTGACATCAACTGTTGCAAGCTGGTGTCTCTCCAAAATGCTATGGTCAGCCAAACTTTAGGTCATCCATGAGCTGCACTTTGCACCGGATTAGACTTTAGAGAAGAGAATTGAGGAATTGTTGTCATGTTTGCTGGTGGAAATGATTAGGCTCTCTCCCTCCCTGTTCCTGTCAGTTGGTTGGCTCATATTTACTATCCGGTATGCTTGGCCTGGCCTGTCCACACTCCACTTCAAAGCACTAAAAATCAGCATCAGCAGCCTCTGGAAACAACCTTAAATTTCCAGTAGTTGTATTAGTAGGATTATGCTATACTTGGAAGTTTATGGTTGGAATGTTTTATGTCTGGTTGCTTGGCTGTGCTTATCAATGGAGAGACTGCAGTTCTTTGTGCTGTCACTCCCAGTGCTCCTCTCTTGTGACACTCCACCGAGGAAATAACGAGTCTGGGTTTGATATTGCTTTCTTTCTTTTTCAGAATCTTCCTTTAAGTTTGAAAGATAATATGAAATGTCCCTTCCTCTTTCCTGATAAGTTGTCATTTAAAGAAGTAATCTGAAAAACGGAATTCTTTTTGCTGACAAGGCGATATTGTTCGTAGCAGCTTGTAATTAAGAGTTCAACTTTCTTTCCTTCAAGTTATATTTCAAGTGCATAAGATCTTAACAATTGAGATTTAAATATGGCTGGTGTAAGTACTCAGAAACTTCATTAGTAACGTGGAACCATAAACTTGTGTGTGGAGTGTTAGTGGGAGGAAGGGGGGATAATTTACCAGAATCCAGTGGAGCTGTGGTGGGAGGGAAATGTATGGGAAGATTCTCTTCAGAATATGTTTTAGTTTCACTGATGGTGTTGAGTATGTGTGTGTGTGTGTGTGTGTGTGTGTGAATTTGTTGCTTTGTGAGATACCATACCAGTGAAAGTGAAACTCTATGTGGTGCAGTTGGTCAGGATGGAAGGGGGGGCTGGATTCTGGAGAAGAAGGTGCATTAGTCTGTTGCATAGACCTTATCAATCATGATATCCCACAGAGTTCCCATTTGTGTGAGATCAGATACTCGGCTGTCTTAGTGAGTGACCGTTGAAATTGTGCAAACATTGGTCTTTATTGAAGTATAGTAGCAGTCTAATCGTAAAGTCTGCACATGCACACACAAAATGAAGTTCTCATCTAATGTGGTAGATGATCAAAGCTCTCTCTTTCCTGAAGTGGTCCATAATAGGCTTCCTAGCTGACATCAAAAATGCAATCAATTATGGGCTAGGTGCTATAGCAACAGTGGTGTGAATTGAATTGTCAATAATTAGCACTTTGGCAATGCTGATTCAACATAGAGGTGCATGTTTGAATGAGAAGGATGTGAGCACTGTAATATCGTGGTGTTAACATGGGTGTGTGCACAAGTGTATGTAGTAACCACTGAAGTTACATATTTTATATTATTTCCTGTAGACTCGTGTTGACAACTTTCAGCAACAACCATTGCAGAAGCAGAACTGCATGGTTGGTGGCAGAGGTAAGATGGGAGTAGTAAAAATAAGGTGGGCATGGCAGAGGTAAGGTGGGTGTGGTAGAAATAAGGTGGGTGTGGCAGAAGTAACATGGGTGTTGCGAAAATGGGTGGATGTGGCAGAGGTAAAAGTGGATGTGCTTGCTTTTGCTTGGTAGACATTATAGAGTTAAATTGGTGCAATTATGTTGCTGTTAAGTGTCTTGGACATCCAGAATAACAGAATAATACTTGCTACCTTGACATTAAATCAAGAAAAAATTAGTGGGTGAAGCAAGAGGGTGGAGCAGGAAGTCAAGTGGGTGCAGGAGGGTGAGTGGGTGGAGCAGGAGGACGAGTGGGTGGAGAAGGAGGGTGAGTGGGTGGAGGAGGTGAGTGGGTGGAGGAGGAGGGCGAGTGGGTGGAGCAGGAGGGCGAGTGGGTGGAGCAGGAGGGTGAGTGGGTGGAGCAGGAGGGTGAGTGGGTGGAGCAGGAGGGTGAGTGGGTGGAGCAGGAGGGTGAGTGGGTGGAGCAGGAGGGGGAAACTGTAACAACAGTGTAGATAGAAGCAAGACTGAGAAGGGCAGAGAATGAGCGAATGTGTAGCTTATAAGGTGTGAGGGTGTGGCAGGAGCAGTCCTTCAGTTGATGTCCTCCAGTTAGAATAGGTATTCCTATAGTTTGACGGACATATTAAGTTGGTGCTTGCTTCGTCATGGGATGTAATTGGATTATCGTAGGTTTTGAGGTGCAGTATTACCTCAGTGCTTAGTTGATCGAATGAAGTCCAGCATCCTCTGGTATAGCAGTGCAGGGTTCTTGGGGTAAGGGTTCACCAGCATCGTGAGGCACAGCTGTGAGCCTGGTTGGTGTCAGTGAGGTTGAGTGCTGCAGCAGTGTGGCCTCCAGCCTGGCACTATTGGACCACTATATTTCAATTAGGGCCAAGTGGTCAAAATTTGGAAATTTTAAATTTTTAACAGACTTTTGAATCTGACACAACAGTGTGACCAGAATAGCATATTTATTTCTTGTTACATCATTAAATATAGCGAGGAAATTCTAATTGTGAAGCAAGAAGCTTTCATCAGTGGTTGGATGTTCCCAGCATCAATGGATGGTCCGTTCGTGGACCTAATCCTTCGAATGGTCCAGCATGGATCCACTTAAATGTCAACTCTCACTACAAAGAGTTAGTATTAGCGTCACTCTCCTTTCCTGCTTTCTTTTCGTAGTTGTCTAAGACACTTTGGTAACCTTCCTCCATAACCTGTCTAGAAGATCTCTGAACAGTTAGCATTACAAACGCTTGCCGACAACAGTCTCTTTTAGCTTACTACAAAGTCTAATAGAAGACGCTGAGCTGCATCACAAACACTGTGTTGTTGTTTTTTGTGTGTGTTTTTGTACAACAGCAAGTGAGGAGCTAGCACTGTGTATTCTTATACTGGTTACTAAAAGACCATTTTAATTCTTGACTATGTATTTCTATACTGTTCACTAAGAAGAACATCCAATAGCATACCTTCGCTCAGAACCAACATTGTCAATGAAAGCACAAATAATGTGAAATTAATCAAACATAGCCGTTCTAATTATTCCCTTTAAAACTGGCATGACACTGAAGATCTCTCTAGTTCACCACACACACTGAAGATATCTCTAGTTCACCACACACACTGAAGATCTCTCTAGTTCACCACACACACTGAAGATCTCTCTAGTTCACCACACACACTGAAGATCTCTCTAGTTCACCACACACACTGAAGATCTCTCTAGTTCACCACACACACTGAAGATCTCTCTAGTTCACCACACACACTGAAGATATCTCTAGTTCACCACACACACGGAGACACACGGAATTCATTAAGCTTGGCACACAAAATGCATGCTGGCAAATCCAACAACACTCTATTAGATCATTCTGTAAATAATCTATTCTGTAGCGTTTACTGCAGTGTCGGGAGCTGTCAACAGTACCATTGTCAGGATAAAACACTAAACATTTTCACCATAACTCGTGTACCGTACTTCTAAATAGTAGTGTTTCTGGTGGTCTCAATGAATACTAGTGTTCCTCAGGTCCAAAACAGTCTCCTATGCTGGATCCTATATCCTATAAATAACTGGTATCTGTGGCCATTTACGATGGATCCTATATCCTATAAATAACTGGTATCTGTGGCCATTTACGATGGATCCTATATCCTATAAATAACTGGTATCTGTGGCCATTTACGATGGATCCTATATCCTATAAATAACTGGTATCTGTGGCCATTTACGATGGATCCTATATCCTATAAATAACTGATATCTGTGGACATTTATGATGGAAAATCCATAGAATTGATATCTGCTGTCAGTTAATGGACCACCATTCAAAGAACCACTGAGCTATTTCTGAATGCAGTAAAATTAGCAGCTAGATTAATTGGTGGCAGTCTATATGGTTAAGCATCAGTTTCTATTTGATCAAAATTTTAACTTGCAGTTCTATATGAGACAGCATTGCAAACATTCCGTACTCTACCAACCAGTAGTCACCGTTATAATGGTCACAAAAGTTGATTTAACTTACAACATGCAGAGACCATTGCTAGCGTTATGAACTAGAGGGAGGCTCACTTACCCATGGTACTTAATGGTGGGTTTGCCTGTGGTCTCAGTCTAGCTTTGTCTGGTGGGATCATTGCCACTGGATCAATTAGTGCCTCATTAAGATCACATCTCACAGTTTTTCAACATCATCACACTCATTTGCACCTTGTCCAGAGTTGCGTGTACTAGGTTTCTCTTTAAAGCAGTCAACAATAGATTCACCTTTTCTAAGGTCAAGCAGAGCTCAAAAGCTCAGGTCTGTGGTGTTATTGAAACAATAAGAGTTAAAAATAAACGAAGATGAGGATAAGCCCAAACATCGCAACCGCTGTTGGCACCTCGTAGATAAAGTTACTGACCTTTGTCAAGTGTTGTCTAAATCTATTTAATCTGTGCTATAACCCATAAATAGTAACTAGTCAGAAGTCATCACGGCAGTGCATGAGGTCCTGTTGGTCATCACGGCAGTGTATGTGGTCCTGTTGGTCATCTGTCTTGTTAATTTCATGTTTGCAAAAGGTATTCTTTGCTTCTGGTGAGTTAAATTTAACTTCTGACAAAGTACAAATCCTCTGTTGGCAAAAAAAATGACAAATTTTAAAAACAACTGTGAAAGTAATGTAAACAAGGACAAGTCCAATACTTGAATACGCCATTGATAATTTCCTGCTCTTTGTCGACTTATATGTTATACAAATTTGGCACTTTTCTCCCAGGAAATGATTTTATTACTATCTGAATTCATCACAATAGTAGTTAATGTTGTGGTTTTAATCTTCAATGTATCATGCTACCATTGAAAGGAATTGCAGTGTGTGACTGTAGTTTAATTAAGACTTACAGCCAAGTTCAGTTCCACATTTTAAGACAATTATAAATATTTATGTTAAAGAGCTATGTATAGGTGGAATAAGGTATTAGGTATTCCACCATGATATCCAGCTGTATGGGTGGCAGTACTCCCATTCCACCATGATATCCAGCTGTATGGATGGCAGTACTCCCATTCCACCATGATATCCAGCTGTATATGGATGGCAGTACTCCCATTACACCATGATATCCAGCTGTATGGATGGCAGTACTCCCATTCCACCATGATATCCAGCTGTATGGATGGCAGTACTCCCATTCCACCATGATATCCAGCTGTATATGGATGGCAGTACTCCCATTCCACCATGATAATCCGCGTGTATATGGATGGCAGTACCCCATTCCACTGATATCCAGCTGTAGGATGGCAAGTACTCCCATTCCACCATGATAATCCAGCTGTATGGTGGCAGTAACCATTCCACCATGATATCCCGCTGTATGCATGGCAGTAACTCCCATTTCCACCATGATTCCCTGTATGGTGGGCAGTACTCCCATTACACCATGATATCCAGCTGTATGGATGGCAGTACTCCCATTACACCATGATATCCAGCTGTATGGATGGCAGTACTCCCATTCCACCATGATATCCAGCTGTATGGATGGCAGTACTCCCATTCCACCATGATATCCAGCTGTATGGATGGCAGTACTCCCATTCCACCATGATATCCAGCTGTATGGATGGCAGTACTCCCATTCCACCATGATATCCAGCTGTATGGATGGCAGTACTCCCATTACACCATGATATCCAGCTGTATGGATGGCAGTACTCCCATTCCACCATGATATCCAGCTGTATGGATGGCAGTACTCCCATTCCACCATGATATCCCGCCTGTATGGATGGCAGTATCCCATTCCACCATGAATATCCATCTGTATGGATGCAGTAACTTCCCGATTCCACCATGATCTCCAGCTGTTGGCTGGCAGTACTCCCATTTCCACCATGATATCCATCTGTAGGATTCATTACTCCCATTCCATCCCCGGGTGAGGGGGAGTGTCAGGGTTGAGAAACAAGGTGGTTTTACTGAGTGGTTAGGAAGAAGTGAAGGTTAAAGGAGCTCACGCGGGTATTTTGGAGTATTTGGTAAAGAAGAAGGGGGAATGGAGGGGGTGGAAGGGGGAGGAAATTATAGAGGCAGAGGACGCCATGATATCCGCTGTTGGATGGCAGTACTCCCATTCCACCATGATATCCAGCTGTATGGATGGCAGTACTCCCATTCCACCATGATATCCAGCTGTATATGGATGGCAGTACTCCCATTCCACCATGATATCCAGCTGTATGGATGGCAGTACTCCAAAGAAAACATTTCACACTGTTTTATCCCCTTTTGAGAAAATACATTATAAAATTGCTTTATTGTAGAGGTATTGAGAGGCAGGGTTTGGGCAAATTATTATCATACCAAAGTAAAATCGGGATAATCTATGTTCAGTCCTAATAAGGACAAACATTGAGCAGTTGGACTTTGTGTGCCCCTCCCCCTCTTATTGCATTACATATTGTGTTTGTGTCTAGCTACAATGTTTGCACCATAGCTGAAGGTTCGAGTTTCTTTATTGTGTGTGTGTGCATATCCATAGCATTATTGTGGTGTGTCTTACCAGCCAATGTATAGAATGTCAACTGTGGCACGATCCAATGGTAAGCAAACCTAGGCATAACCTTCCGTCCTTTTTCACTGTTCTGAACCAATTCACTAGGTGAATATGGATTGCTATGGTTGTGGTTAGGCTTCTGACTTTTATATAGATCATCTGTAGTACTAGTTGTGTGTGTCTACAGTTAGCAGAGGTCACTTCACCCACCGTATTTCCATATTGGTCCTGCATGCATCATTAATTATGTTTTCCAAACTAGTTTCTGGATTATTATGAACTGGCGTCTCTAGTCAAACTTGGAGGTTGACTCGTCCATGGACAAAATAGTTAAAACCAATTTAATAATGTCAGAGGGGAAGCCCCTTTTGGTGAAGCCTGCTGAACTGAAAGGTTTGAAGTGGAACAGACAGACAGCCTGACCTAGTCCGCTCGCTATTTCCTTGTGCCTTCCTCCTGACCTTATGCTCCCAGCACCATGTACATGTACATGGTGCTTTTTAGCTGTAGAACTGAAAGTATTTCGCTTCCTTTAATACAACCACTACAGTCTATGAATAGTCATATGTTCAAGAGAGTTGGTTCTTTTTAACTGGCCACAACACCTAAGTACAGCTACCACTGAATGGATTAGTGCAGTTGGGATAGACTCACATCAGTGGTATTCTTTTCTTCCTTGAATATAATAGTGATCTCATAATTATAAGTTTCACTCCCCTTCTAAATTTGTTGTTAAATGGTTAAAGTAGGCTCGTGTGAAAATCTAGTTTTTGAAAAATGACACTAACATGCTTATGGTATCTGCAAGCGGTGCCATTGTTAAAATTTCTGCTGCAGTTTTCAGTTGCTTTTTGAAGTTATCAAGTTTCGTGTCATCATATCAAATTCATGTAAACGGAGCCATCAAGAGCTACTGTTTTAGCTCGTGGGGTCGAGTATGTTTGGATGCACATTCTTAGGTTTGTTTGTTATCGGTGACTTTGTGGTCGTCTCTTATTCCATTTCTCTGCATTTGATACCGTAAGCTCATTTGCAGGGTGCAAGGTGCTAGTTGGAGGGTGTGTCGGCTCTTCAGATCTTCTGTGAGAGTGCACTGATACTCACAACATTCTGCTGTAGTGGGATGGTGGGAGGATATCACAGAGCACGTAGTGCTGGCTATTTAAGTGACAGTGGCTACACTTTTCTGTCAGTCTCTACAGTCTGCGACTTGGTGAACTGAGTCATTCATTGGTCACTCTAATCTACAGCGTACCAGTGAATCTTAGCTATTGCCTAACAAGAGCTTGTTAGACTAGAAAGCTTAGTACTAGACTGGTATATATTTGTTTGCTGCTGCTCTGCTGTTAGTACTAGACTGGTATATATTTGTTTGCTGCTGCTCTGCTGTTAGTACTAGACTGGTATATATTTGTTTGCTGCTGCTCTGCTGTTAGTGCCGCTGCTTAGCTGAGATTCTACTTGTTATTCTGAAGCATTCAGTGATGCTAGATTTGTGTCAGTATGGAGGTATGGAGATAGTGTGTGGGATGTTTTGTGTATGGGTGGCTACCCCTATAGTTATGCCATGCAGTAGTATTTACTGGTCCACTCTTTATTGGTCTATGCAGGTCCGTCTGTTACCCACAGTGGTTACCCTGCTGCACCCCCTACTTCCTCTTCTTCTGTTGCCTCGTCCTCTACCATTCTGTCAGCGTGCAGTACAGGGAGTGTTTCAGTTCTTCCTGGACAGGTCATGAGTTCATCTCAAAAGACTTCTGGATCTAGACCACACTATATAAAAGTAGGACTGTAGATGTCTTACCCCTCACCTTCTCTTCCTTCCTGATCCCTACCCCCCTTCTCTTCTCCCTCCAATATCTCTCTCCTCCTAATTCTATGTGATTAGTGATTATAAACTTGGTTAATCATTATAGCTTGCACCTGACTCCATTCGGAGTCCAGTACTGGTGGACAAACGCCCTCACTGCAGCTCCTTGTTTGAGCAGGACAGTTCTGAAGACCCCAGTAGCCACACTTGTGCCTCCCCAACTAAAAGTAAGTTAATTATTTTATACTCACTTGGTTCACTGGAATCAAGTAGTCTTCTGCATTGCAGTGCAGTGCTCTGTTCCTTGTTCTTGCACTAGTCACTGTTAATTGTACAGCCAGACTATTCCATTGGTTTTATATCTGTCAAAGCCGCATCATTGTCTCTGTGCATAGCACAGCTCCCAGACTAAAGGAATGTTGTGTTTGTGTTCATATAGATTAAGAATGTCGTCAGCAATGAGACTGGAAATACAGGAATTTTCACACTCATTAGTTGTTCCCCAGTCAGCATTCAGTGGAGTAGATATCTGTTATAATGGTGTTCAATTAACATAATGAGCATTTTAACCAGTTTAGGATCATTCCAGACGGGTCAAACTAAAGTATGTGGTTGCTATGGTAGTGCTTGCCCGAGTCCAATTAGTGTTCAGTGTTATTGTACGTACATCATGTGTTAGGGATTGGATGGCAGTTGTGTAATGTATGTGTGGCATGTAGCGAGCCAAAGGCATGTGATGTGGTATGTGGTCATTCTGGTGCATATGGCCATGAAACTTGATGCCTTCAGGAATAGAGCCTTTGTTTACACATTCCCAGGCTAATGTTTTTAGTGGAAGAGCTCAAGGGCCAGTTCAGGACAATCCTTGTTGTTGTGTGATGGATTCACTATTGCATTGCTAGTGATTTCATTGGCTTAGTAGGTTGGTGTCTGTCACAATATTCTGCAAGGAAAGGGTTTGATAGTCCAAGGAGCATGTGTACGAGTTTGTTGTTATAATTTGGTGAAATGTTTGGTTTCAGGAAGGAGAGATGTCAAGGGACCTTTAGACAGTGGCAATCGATTCACCTTTACCCCCCCAACTTGGGGGCCTGATTATTCTGGACCCCCTAACTGTGTGCGATCACCACCGTTTGTCGATTCACAGTTTATTGTAGGTATGTTTACTATTTGTTAAGTTGAGCCGAAACACAGAAAGTAAACTTTCAGCTACTAGTTGGCACATCTGGCTACCCTCTGTGGTGGGCAAGATTTCATATTGTGTGTGTGTGTGTTTGTGTGTTAGGACCACTTGATGAGAGCCATGGCCTTCGAGTGGCTGTACCTCCACAGCCTCCCAGCACACCTACCACACCCCATCACTTTCATCCACACACGTCTCACCCGGTGCACTTTACACCTCAGCATCCCGGCTACCATGCTCCGCCCACTCCCTCAACCCCAACCACACCTTTCCAACAGTCGCATCACACCTCTGCACAGTCGCACCTCATTCTCCAGAGCAACGGCACGGGAGAAGTGGTGAGTTGAGAAGATAGACTGTCTTGATGTTTGAAGAATGTCTGTGTATTGTGTGTGTGTGTGTGTGTGTGTTAGCTGTTTCATCCCGGCCCTCATACCCATCCCTCCACACCGGTCATCATGTCGCCTCATGCTACTCCTCTGGAGCCACCCCCACCACCGTCTTATCCTGGACATGCCTCAGTCTCAGCCACACCCACTCTTGATGGAGGACAGCCCACTCCAGCCCAAAGCCCTGCATCCAGCTTGACCAATAGGAACTTGGTATGCTTGACTCTGGTATTTCAGACTTACTTTTCCTTCTGTTTATGGACCTTTTGGTTGTTACTGTTCAATGTTTGTGTCTCGCTCTTTACAGATGTATTCAGCTGACCCCGCCCACATCTCTGATTTGTCTTGGGAATCCATACCTACTAGCTCCAATGAGCACAACATGGTAAGACTTCAGGTTACAATGATGCTTGTCTGTCTGTGGGTGTGGCGCCTGTATAATGTGTGTATGTATGTTATGCTAGTGTATTGATGAGGCTCTCTCTGTGATGGCTAATCACGTGAGTGAGCTAGGGAATGCAGCTGGTGCTGTTCAGGGGGACAATATTCAAGTCCCTCCTGGAGAAGACATCTCAGAAAGGCTTACCATGGTAGCGCCAATTAGTAGCTCAGCTGTCGGAGGTACAAGCAGTGAAGATGGTGAGTAGGCTACAGCAATGCTAGCAAGTTGGACAGATAGTATTGCTTCTTTCCCTTGCAGTATCTATGTTACCTGGTAGTGGTGATCGAAAACCACCTCCCCTTATCCAAGCTAACAATGGAGACATTGCTAATTCCAATCCAAGTCCAGAGGAGAAACGCAAGGCTAGCAAGGGAGGAGGGAAAAGAACCAACAGGTTTAAAACAGATGAGGAAAGACATAGCAAAGAGAAGGAGAGAAGGACAGCCAACAATCAGAGAGAGAGGTGTGCCTACTGTTGATTTTGTTAAGATGTGATTGGTGTTTCGTTTGTTGTCATGTGATCAAGCCAGCTTTATGTCATGTGATCAAGCCAGCTTTTTGTCATGTGATCAAGCCAGCTTTATGTCATGTGACTCAGAATCTGTATCTATGCAGTTACATAGCTGCATCGCTTTCTGTTTCCACAAGACTTGTCTTCTGTGGTCATGTGATCTTGCATCCTGTTTATAACTTTGTTGTGCGTGTCATTCTTATTGCTGAAGTGTTACTGTCTGTCCACGTTGTGTGAAGATTCTTGTTTGTCAAATGATGAACATTGAGTCAATGACCAGTTGTAAACCTCTGATTTCTTGCTGCAGGATTCGTGTGCGGGATATTAATGAAGCCTTTAAGGAGTTAGGTGAGATATGTCACGACTATCTGAAGTGTGAAAAGGCTCAGACCAAGCTCATGATCTTGCATCAGGCCGTGGCCGTCATATCGAGTTTAGAGTCACAGGTAATGTTCAAGTCTGTCTTTCAAAGTATACTTAAATCATATAGGACTAATGACACAGGTGAAGGACAGGCATTTAAATCCCAAAGCTGCTTGTTTGAAGAAGAGAGAAGAGGAGAAAGCTTTGCGTATTGGTTCCTGTTCCACACCTGCTGGTCCTCTCACTCCCAATGCAGACCAGGGCCCTTCTTCTGGCTGCTTTACATTTGAAGGCCTGATTGCTGGAGATACTATTCCTCTTTCTCTGCCCCCTGCAATATCCAATCAGCCACTTAATGCCTCCACCCACAATCCTTCCGGGTCCATATCACCCAGTTATTACAGTAATGCTGGAGAGTCTGCGTTTCATTCCACATCACCAGTGGGCTCATTCCAGTATCCCATTCCATGTAACCCTTCACCTCCACCTTTGACCCCAACTGACAAGATTCCACGCATCAAATCGGAGCCCCACATGAAGAAGAAGCAGTCCAATGGTTCCCTGAGTCCTACTTTGAGGAATGCTCGTTGTGGTGGACGTATCTTGAGTCCAGTTATGGGATCTAGTTGTAATAATTCAAGAACAGAATAACTTTTTTTTTCTTTTTTTTCGTTTTTTTTCTTCATATTTGTGGAGATTTTGTTTTTCATTCTGCAAATTAGTTTTCCAATTGTCCCCTAAATCTTTTCTGTTAGCTGTAGATATACAAACCTTTGAAGCCATTTATGTTGCTGTGTACTTTTGTATTCATTGTTTTCTTTTTATAATTCTTGTATACAAGATAAGGGCACACACCTTTAAAATTTGTGGTGATTTCTGCATACTCTGATATATTCGTATTTTTTTATTATTCGAACAATGAAAACCTTTGTTTTTATTTGTGAAGAGACAAATTGGATAAGGATTATAGATAAAGTAAAAATGAATGAATATGTGAATAAACAAGTTCAGTGGCCTGTGCTGCCTAGCACTGCTACACAGTTCCCCCACTGGAGTCCAGTGGCCTGTGCTGCCTAGCACTGCTACACAGTTCCCTCACTGGAGTTCAGTGACCTGTGCTGCCTAGCACTGCTACACAGTTCCCTCGCTGGAGTTCAGTGGCCTGTGCTGCCTAGCACTGCTACACAGTTCCCTCGCTGGAGTCCAGTGGCCTGTGCTGCCTAGCACTGCTACACAGTTCCCTCGCTGGAGTCAGTGGCCTGTGCTGCCTAGCACTGCTACACAGTTCCCTCACTGGAGTTCAGTGGCCTGTGCTGCCTAGCACTGCTACACAGTTCCCTCAATGGAGTTCAGTGGCCTGTAGTGCCAGTAGCCTGTGCTGCCTAGCACTGCTACACAGTTCCCTCACTGGAGTTCAGTGGCCTGTGCTGCCTAGCACTGCTACACAGTTCCCTCACTGGAGTTCAGTGGCCTGTGCTGCCTAGCACTGCTACACAGTTCCCTCACTGGAGTTCAGTGGCCTGTGCTGCCTAGCACTGCTACACAGTTCCCCCACTGGAGTTCAGTGGCCTGTGCTGCCTAGCACTGCTACACAGTTCCCTCACTGGAGTTCAGTGGCCTGTGCTGCCTAGCACTGCTACACAGTTCCCCCACTGGAGTTCAGTGGCCTGTGCTGCCTAGCACTGCTACACAGTTCCCTCACTGGAGTTCAGTGGCCTGTGCTGCCTAGCACTGCTACACAGTTCCCTCACTGGAGTTCAGTGGCCTGTGCTGCCTAGCACTGCTACACAGTTCCCTCACTGGAGTTCAGTGGCCTGTGCTGCCTAGCACTGCTACACAGTTCCCTCACTGGAGTTCAGTGGCCTGTGCTGCCTAGCACTGCTACACAGTTCCCTCACTGGAGTTCAGTGGCCTGTGCTGCCTAGCACTGCTACACAGTTCCCTCGCTGGAGTTCAGTGGCCTGTGCTGCCTAGCACTGCTACACAGTTCCCTCACTGGAGTTCAGTGGCCTGTGCTGCCTAGCACTGCTACACAGTTCCCTCACTGGAGTTCAGTGGCCTGTGCTGCCTAGCACTGCTACACAGTTCCCTCGCTGGAGTCCAGTGGCCTGTGCTGCCTAGCACTGCTACACAGTTCCCCCACTGGAGTCCAGTGGCCTGTGCTGCCTAGCAGTGCTACACAGTTCCCCCACTGGAGTTCAGTGGCCTGTGCTGCCTAGCACTGCTACACAGTTCCCTCACTGGAGTTCAGTGGCCTGTGCTGCCTAGCACTGCTACACAGTTCCCTCACTGGAGTCCAGTGGCCTGTGCTGCCTAGCACTGCTACACAGTTCCCTCACTGGAGTCCAGTGGCCTGTGCTGCCTAGCACTGCTACACAGTTCCCCACTGGGTTCAGTGGCCTGTGTGCCTACACTGCTACACAGTTCACGGAGTTCCTGGCCTGTGCTGCCTAGCACTGCTACACAGTTCCCTCACTGGAGTTCAGTGGCCTGTGCTGCCTAGCACTGCTACACAGTTCCCTCACTGGAGTTCAGTGGCCTGTGCTGCCTAGCACTGCTACACAGTTTCCTCACTGGACAGCAACTGACAGACGCTGGATCAAAACTCTGTTGATGTAGGTTCTCTAATCCTGTGTCCCAACTCCTTCAGGAAGACTAGTGACCTTGGACCAATTGCTCTCAAAGACTCGATGGCTACTGGTGTGAAAAAAAATGACCTGGAGGAAGGCCCCGATACTTAACTCTTCCTCTCCTCTGCAGCTTCAGCAACCTTCCTCGACATGTAGTGGCATGTGTTCTGTAAGAAGTCGCTAGAGCGTCAGGGCAAGTGGCACGCCACACCAGCAGACATCCAGATTTCCAAAGAGTCAGTGTTGCACCATCTGGTCTCTTTGAACAATTCTATATGTGGTATATACATGGACGTCTCTATGTGGTATATACATGGATGTCTCTATGTGGTATATACATGGACGTCTCTATGTGGTATATACATGGACGTCTCTATGTGGTATATACATGGACGTCTCTATGTGGTATATACATGGACGTCTCTATGTGGTATATACATGGACGTCTCTATGTGGTATATACATGGACGTCTCTATGTGGTATATACATGGACGTCTCTATGTGGTATATACATGGACGTCTCTATGTGATCAATTTTGAGGCAATAGCTAGTAAGTTGCTATACTAGACCCTTTATCCAACATATAGGGCAAAGGGTAGCTCTTCAGCCTGTAATGAGGTTGAAACTTCATATAGAAATTTGTCTTGTGTTATCACAAATGAATGTTGTAAGTCATGTGACCATGATAGTATTTCACACTGAATCATGTGACCATGATCATATTTTACACTGAATCATGTGACCGTGATCGTATTTCACACTGGATCATGTGACCGTGATCATATTTCACACTAAACTGTACTATGTATGCAACCGAAACTATATTAAAGCATTTTGTTTCAGGTACAACTTTTTTTTTTTTTAAATATCAGAAATCAATTAAAAAAAAAACTCCCAACTTATGGATTTACATGGGACACTCAATAGTGCAGTTGAACTGTTTAGTGGGAAATGTTGAATGTTTGGGATATAACTAACTGAAGTGCCCTAGCTACTCTATGCCCCATGCAAAACACTTGATAACTGAAATGAGGTACAAGCTAGGGCATGTGTGAAATTGATCAGAGAATAGGCAATTTGGGACAATGAAGTATTGAGATGAGCTCACATCCCATCTGATCAGTTAGTCCTGCCCAGAGTCTAAACAAACAGCAACTCTCAACCCCATTCACATAAGCATTATGTGACTTGTGCAACATATTGCACTTTTTTTTTTTTTTTTTTAACCATTATAGCCAGCTAATAATATATTTTCCTCATGCCAAGACAATACTTTTCCTAATTTCTGTTACTTTTTTTTTTGTAACTTGTTAATATATAGACTCCAGTTACAGAGAGCAGTCCAGTGCTAGAGAAACTACACATCAACTGTATGTGCACCAGACATTGCAGATCCCAGCTATACTGTTCATAGTGTAGCTATGCAGCTACTTCATGTTCTTCAGGCATTACACCAGTAGATGGGAAGTGTGTAGGAAATGCTGACCAAAGCCAGCAGGCAGTCCTTGGTAGTCTCTCTTACCAAGGTCTGTTGGGACACACACTGAGTCCTCCATAGGGAGTTTTCATCACGTCTGTTGGGACACACACCGAGTCCTCCATAGGGAGTTTTCATCACGTCTGTTGGGACACACACCGAGTCCTCTATAGGGAGTTTTCATCACGTCTGTTGGGACACACACCGAGTCCTCTATAGGGAGTTTTCATCACGTCTGTTGGGACACACACCGAGTCCTCTATAGGGAGTTTTCATCACGTCTGTTGGGACACACACCGAGTCCTCTATAGGGAGTTTTCATCATGTCTGTTGGGACACACACCGAGTCCTCTATAGGGAGTTTTCATCACGTCTGTTGAGACACACACCGAGTCCTCCATAGGGAGTTTTCATCACATCTGTTGGGACACACACCGAGTCCTCTATAGGGAGTTTTCATCACGTCTGTTGGGACACACACCGAGTCCTCTATAGGGAGTTTTCATCACGTCTGTTGGGACACACACCGAGTCCTCCATAGGGAGTTTTCATCACGTCTGTTGGGACACACACCGAGTCCTCTATAGGGAGTTTTCATCACGTCTGTTGGGACACACACTGAGTCCTCTATAGGGAGTTTTCATCACGTCTGTTGGGACACACACCGAGTCCTCTATAGGGAGTTTTCATCACGTCTGTTGGGACACATACCGAGTCCTCTATAGGGAGTTTTCATCACGTCTGTTGGGACACACACCGAGTCCTCTATAGGGAGTTTTCATCACGTCTGTTGGGACACACACCGAGTCCTCTATAGGGAGTTTTCATCACGTCTGTTGGGACACGCACTGAGTCCTCTATAGGGAGTTTTCATCACGTAGTTCTGTTGAGACACACACTGAGTCCTCTATAGGGAGTTTTCATCACGTCTGTTGGGACACACACTGAGTCCTCTATAGGGAGTTTTCTGTTGGGACACACACAGAGTCCTCTATAGGGAGTTTTCATCACGTCTGTTGGGACACACACCGAGTCCTCTATAGAGTCCTCTATAGGGAGTTTTCATCACGTCTGTTGGGACACACACTGAGTCCTCTGTTGTAGTTCTGTTGACACACACTGAGTCCTCTATAGGGAGTTTTCATCATGTCTGTTGGGACACACACCGAGTCCTCTATAGGGAGTTTTCATCACGTCTGTTGGGACACACACCGAGTCCTCTATAGGGAGTTTTCATCACGTCTGTTGGGACACACACCGAGTCCTCTATAGGGAGTTTTCATCACGTAATTTTTGATGACGTTAGTAATGGTGTACAAGTGACCTGCGATCAGCTGTTGAATGGCTTCTTTAGCTTCGTATTTTGACCGGCTTCCCATCCAAGCTAAGGCTAGATACCTCTTTGGGTCCTTTCCTGCTTACTGCTAATCAAGGCTTAGCTGCTTCCTCGAAACTACCTCCTGTGGAAGACAGTGACAATGTGTCTTACCTGGTTATCTTCAGTTTGTTGACCATTTAACAATTTAAGACTTATAAATCATTGGAATCTTGGGCAAAGGATGTTGAGGGCTGGAGTACTGGTGGAAAAACCACTTTCACAGGTCAAGTAAGTAGCTACAGAATGCAGCATACTTCATTAATAGGCGAGGCATTCCCAAGATGCAATGATACACCGAGTTGCTGGGTCATTTGCGAGTCTAATGGCGAAATTAGTTGTGGGCGTTGCAAGCATGGCCGGCCTAGGTGAAGCATGCACACACATCAGAGCAGTGTTGTTCTACCTGGAGGCAACTACAAGATGAGTAGTGAACAAACTTGCACGCAGTCAAAATGTCAGTGGGTCATTCCAAGCTATCAAAAAGCAATACCTAAGCTACCTGCCCATAGAAGATCTGGACTTTTCCATAGCCTGTGTCAATATTGTGAAGTTTACACTTGTCCCATTCTTTTAAATTAGCACATTATTAAACATGAAACATAAAAATTAAAAATTCTGAGTTTATAGTTCAATTAGTGACTGAGTCAGTCACATATTGCAAAGAAAACAACATACACAAACAATTCTATCAATGTTGGGGTCAACTTTGATCAGCAATTTTGGTGCCATACTCCACTGGTGAAGTGTAACACACATCTAAGTTGGTTTTTGCCTTTGGTGAAAGCTGGAATATATAGCCTTGCTTGCAACATTCCCACACTTTCTGAAATATTAAACTTCTATCGGCAAGCATTACATCTCCAGGAAGCAGATTATTTAAATACCACAGCATTCAGTCAAGCACTTGTAACTTACTCTCCCTCCCCATGGATCTGATAAATAGGAAATAGTAGTCTGGCGTAGCTGACCCTTTACCTTCCCATTATATGTGGGCGTTTCTGTCAGTCCTTTCCCCACGCCCACATATAATGGGGAGGTAAAGGATCGGCTATACCAGACTAAGGTAGTGCATTGGTGTGTGATGCTTATTAGTACCTTGACAGTACTACTATGATGCTTGTAGCTTGACCATGTAGCAGCTCTAGCAATTGAAGGTTCGCTTTTACCAAAATTTGCAAGAAAACACTGTGGCATGTTTTCCACAAACTCTCACGATCAGGCCATTGAATAAAAAAACTCAACTTGGCATCCATTATGGAAAACCACTTAGCAAAAGTGCGAGAACAGTTGCCACAGATATATTAAATCTGTAGGCAAGATCCTTGTGGGGAGGATTTAGTCTTAACTCTACAAAAGTTAGCATCATCTCAATTGTGTCAGCTTTCTAGGTCTTATAACTTGAGGGGCACAGAAGTCAAATAAAGCTATTAGTAAGCCATAGGGGGGCAAGCCTGCATGAAACTCAACAAGTTGCTCATTATCAACAAACGGGTTCTCATTAATTGGTGTGCTGATATTCCAGCTTTCAATCTACTCTCTGTAATTCTTCCTACACTCATCAATCATGTGCAAAGTGAGCTTTGTCTCTGTACTTACCTCTGCTGTACCCCTCACTTCACTGCTGTCACTACCACTAGCTAGTCTCGCGAGCCAGACCCTTTACTTCCTGGCTCGCGAGACTAGCCACAGTTTCCACCTGACAATATCCACATGGTCTGCTGGCTTCCCAGACACAAATAGTTCTGTCATTTATCAGAAATTTTTTTGCTTAGGTCTGCCCTCTTGAAATCCTAACCTTCTCTTCATATTTAGCTGTTCACGCTCCTAAAGTACAAAGATACATCCTTGTCTCGTCCGAATTCTCGACTAATAGCTACTTGTACGACGCCACTAATTCGGTCACGTGAGCGCGAGCGCTCGATGAAACTCCCTATTTCTCTCAATCATGAAGAAAATACCTCTTCAAGTACATTATGGTTTCACTGCATAGTATTGCGCTCTAAAATTAGTGAGCGGCTCCTTCGGCAGGTACTGTGTCCTTGTGTTGTAGTGGAGAAGCCCCTGTAAGTATACAATAGTAGTAATCGTGCATAGCAACCATCAACAAAAAATTGCGTAGGCGGTGTGCGCAGACCCTTTACCTACCGCTACGCCAGCGTAACGGTAGGTAAAGGGTCTGGTTACGCGAGCCCAAGCGATTTATCCCCGCCTTCTTCCTGGCTGGCGGTTGTGACGTGAGTGTTGTTGCCAGTGGTGATAGCGTAGCCAGACTGCCTGTGGTCTCTCACCGGTCATTACTTAGAGAGAGAGAAGCGGTGGGAGAAGAGGTGTGAGGTGAAATTTTGGTAGTCACCGGTGGTCCCGGTTCTCGCACTATAGTGACTCTCCCGGTTACTTTTGGCTGTGTTCATTATCTTATGGATGAGTGTTGGAGACATGCCTATATTGAAAGGACACTCGAGAACACTGTCCCCTTTAGGTAGCTAGTATGCTTGTGTTTAATTGTTCATGTTCTAAACATTCTATTTCTGCACTGTCTGTACAGCTGATGATGAAGATACTTCTGATGTGTCCTTACCTCCAGCACTAAAAGGTTTTAAGTCTCTGGGCAATTCTGAGGGTAATGAAGCATGGAAGAGTGTCGTACTGGAAATTGCGTCTGTCATCATGACAACTAGACCGTGTGGATGGAGCACTTGCAGTGGGCAAGACTCTCTTCATTTACCACCTGGATCACCAGTTTCTGTCGGTCTCTCCCAAGATGTTAGTTTGTAGAATGACTTAACACAAAAATAGTAATTGTGAATATTTACATGTATGTATGCCCATATTTAGCTGAGTAAGCAGTTGTGTAAAGGCTACAACAACACTGACAGTACACACTTACATTGTGTAATGGCAAGTCAATCACCATCTCTTCTGATGTGTGGAGCAGGTCCTGAGTTGTAGCCATGGAGGAGGGGAATTGAGTGTTGTCAGTCAGAAGAACAGCATTTTTATTTTCAGAACTATAATCCAAAGCACATGAAGACTATGTAATGCAATACATTCCATCCCATGTCTTGTACTGTATGGGGCAACTGGTTGTCTGTTACATGTGTTTATTCTTGTCTCCCCTTTCTACTTCTCCTGTTGTCATCCTCCATTCTTCTCCTTTCACCTCTTTCTTCTTCTTTACTTTGCCACCAGGTTCACAGCAGTATGTTGGCTGAAGTAGATCACTCATGGACAGCTCATTGTTCAGTGTGCATTGAAGTGCATGGCCATGCATGTGAGATAGAACCCAGTACAGCAAGTAGGGGCTCCTCTTCATCTTTCCACACAACTCCTCACTCCACAGGTCCTCATGCCACAGGTCCTACACTGGCAGGCTGCTCTAGGAAAGACTTACCTTCAAGACCTGCCATGATATTGGAGGTGTGGTCAGTACAGGTTATCAGCATGACCAGGTATAGCATCAGTTGTCCGGTAGCTGTATAGAAGTGTAATTATTTTTTGTATGGTTAGATGTGCCAATGCATCTTTACCTGCATCTTCTACTACTGCTACAGTGCCTTCCACGCTAATAACCACACCCACATCTAAAGCCACTCACAGATCAGGTACCACACCCACACCTGGTGTTACACCCATAGCTGCTACCCTCTTGATTCAAGCTGTGCAGTCTCATCTTCACTTCTCACAGATCAGGTCTTGGCAGGAAATGGGAATGCATAGCCACGCCCACCCACTTTTTCAGCTAGTGTATCGGGTACGAAGCAGTGTGGATGTAACTACTATATTCGATGATGCTGCATGCAAGTCACACGCCTTCCCATTAACACCGCTGAATGGCAACCAGTACCTTCAGGTAGTCGTCTGGTCATTGCCTCGACTCAACTCCATTCCACAACAGCTTCATTCCCAGTCCACAATCAGTTCTGTTCCGCAACAGCTCCATTCCCAGTCCAAAATCAGTTACGTTCCACAACAGCTCCATTCCCAGTCCAAAACCAGTTCTGTTCCACAGCAGCTCCATTCCCAGTCCAAAATCAGTTCTGTTCCACAACAGCCCCATTCCCAGTCCATAATCAGTTCTGTTCCGCAACAGCTCCATTCCCAGTCCGAAATCAGTTCTATACCACTGTACACACAACAGCTGCGTTCCCATTCCACCATCAGCTCGGTTCCACCACAACTCCAGTGCCGAATGAGTCAGATGCGGAGTGGTTTAAAGCCTTCCAATGAGTCCATGCAGGAAACCTTTCCTTTCTCACCTCCTACTCCATCCCCACTCAGCCCTAAGTTGCTGGCTGGTCTGACAGACAAACTCCACACCAATGTGTCTGTGACTGATGTGGTCTCCATGCCCTCTGCTACTACCTCTGGGATAGCTGCATGTATGGATAGAGCATGTGGTGATATCAAGTGTGGTGATGCTATGCTAGGCAACAACAGGGAAACTCTATACCAGGACATGTGTACAGTTACCCAACCAGAGAAAGTTGCAACATCGCTAGGATCTGTCAGCAATATCACTGAAGGACTCAGTTCATTACAGCTGGGCAGAGAGTTCAACAGATCTTCAGAAAAGACCCCCTTTGAATCAGCACCACGTGCCCCTGGAAGCCCAGCCCCCTTTTCAACAGCATACAATGGCAGCAAGTCTGAAAAGCGCAGATCATGTGCTCTTACTTGCAAGGTGAAAGTTTAGTTCAAGTAAGTAGTGGTGTGAAGTTCTTTGTTTTATCTTGCAGCGTCAGCCTTCTTTGAATGGGACGAAACGTGTGCAGAGGTGTAACTCGGCTCCAGTGAGCGTGTCCAGTCTGTGTCTTCTGGGGACATTTGAAGTGAGATATATTAGCACTTATGAATGGCATGTGTTAGTGGGGATTGGGGTGATCAAAGCTTTTGAAAGGTATAAGCAGGAGAACCATGTGAGGCGTGTGTGTGTGTGTGTGTGTGTGTGTGTGTGTGTGTGTTTGGATGAGTGGTAACTGTATATTATTGTGACATAAACTGTCACACTATCATAGAAAACAAGATTTGCAATACTTCAACGAAGTAGGTAAGCGTGGGTTCTAAAACTGCACTTTAGGATGAGCGTAATGGCAGTCTCATGCCATCCTGTGCTCTATTGAAGTATGTAGTCACTATACATTGCTATTGTGACCTGTGGCAGCATGGAAGCATTGTGTGTGTGTGTGTGTGTGTGTGTGTGTGTGTATGCATGCTGCAGGAATCTTTTCTGAATGGTCGTCTGGAGGCGTGTGGGCATGTGGATGGGTTTGTGGCAGAGTTGGCAGCTAGTGGGTCCTTCTGTCCTCCACACCTCACACTCCCTGTCACTGCAGCCTTCTATAGTCTCCATGACAACTACAGAGGGACTTCCCCCTATCTGGTAATTCTCATGCATTTAGTGGTAAGGGGTGTGTCTGATGGTATCCCATACTGGACGTCAAGCCCTGGTAGCTATGATGTGTGAATGATGTGTTTAATTTGTATGTGATATGTGTAGGGTCAAGTGGATCTGTCAGAAGTTGGCAGGAGAGGCTATCATGTCCCACGGAAAGGAACAGTACAAGTGGTTAGTAACACTGACTTGTGTTGGTACTAATGTTGCATGTACACACACACACACACACACACACAACTCGTATGCATGGCTCATGTGCACACGCATATAATACTATACACCCCACCCAGCTTGTTAGTGTAGTAGTTGGAATTTGCCATGTTAAAGTTATTCCTCCTGTCATAAGTATGGAAGTAGGTGAGCCAAGTGAATGAGACTTGATCAGGAATGCCCAGTAGTTGGTATATATGTGAATAATTGGGCACAATGTGGGCATGCGTACATGGGAAATGATTGATATAATCCTTAGGGAGCCTGTGGATTGAAATGGTTAGGTCACATACGGTTGAACTGGCTAGAAAATTTGGAGAGCTTGATGTCTGGACTTTTACAAAGGTGCAAGTGCAAAAATTTTTTTTAAGGGACCTGTGGTGTGCCCGATTACCCCATAGACAATCTCATATATTCAATTGTATGTGTGTGCGTGCGTATGCATGGTACGTATATGTATGTACTACATGTGTCTATAGACACTGTTCAACCCTAACCATACTGTTGTGAAGATCTATATCGTCCCTTATGACTTCTCTGACATGCCTCCTTGCTCCCAGACATTCTTACGACAAAAAACACTCTCGTATCCTTGGTCAACCGTCTTGTCTACCCAATCAAGGCATCGAGAAGGGCGTGGCACACCAGCAAGCTTTCCTTCCCTGCATTACCTAATTCATCTCAGGTTAGCCAGTATGGTTGTTCTAAGATACAGGATAGCATCATCAGGGCATCGCTAGCGAGCGTCCGGTGGGTGCTGGGCGGCATCGCTAGCGAGCGTCTGGTGGGTGCTGGGCGGTCGAATGTCCAGTGGGTGCTGGGCATCGCTAACGAGTGTCCAGTGGGTGCTGGGCGGCATTGCAAGCGAGTGTCCGGTGGGTGCTGGGCGGCATCGCAAGCGAGTGTCCGGTGGGTGCTGGGCGGCATCGCTAGCGAGTGTCCAGTGGGTATGGCATCGGTTAGTAGTAGTAGTAGTAGTCATGGATGTTCCATAATTCTAATAAATGTCAATACATTTTGCCATGCACTGTCTTGCACACACACACACACACACAGATTCCTTTGCTCCAAGTCCAAGCGTATCTACCTCCACAGAGATATTCGCATGCTATTTGCACGTCGAGCTCCTGACACAGAGCCAGGAGAGAGTCATGTGACCCTACATATAGTAATGGATGGTCCTGAAGAGCCCAGATACAGTCCCTCTGCCCCTGTGTAGCGTTCCACTTCTACTGGCCAGCCAGCCGGGCAGCTGGAAAAGACGACTATGTCATGTGTTGCTAATCAATCAATCAATCAATCAGTCATTAGTCTATTTATTATGATAGCAGTAGCAATTGTTAATTTAAATCTGTATAATAATGTTCAATGTAGCAATGAATGCAGACGTATCCACTTGACTGCTGTTAGAGACACCAGCATAATAGTGACCTTGTGAACTGATACTGGGTGTAATCTAGTGTACTGAGTACTGTGTAATTTAGTGTACTGTGTGTAATCTAGTGTACTGAGTATTGTGTAATTTAGTGTACTGTGTGTAATCTAGTATACTGTGTGTAATCTAGTACTGTGTAATTTAGTGTACTAGTGTAATCTAGTACTGTGTAATTTAGTGTACTGGTGTAATCTAGTATACTGTGTAATATTTAGTGAACTGGTGTAATCTAGTGTCTGGTGTAATCTAGTATAATGTGTAATATTTAGTGTACTGGTGTAATCTAGTGTACTGGTGTAATCTAGTGTACTGTGTGTAATCTAGTGTACTGTGTGTAATCTAGTGTACTGGTGTAATATTCACATTATTGACTTCATATTTTAGTAGGTATGCATTTGCTTACAGTACATTCAGTTGGTACAATAACTTGAATTGTGACTGTTAAAAATGAACAAACATGCACACACAGCACAGAACTAGTTACAACTGGCACTACTAGTATAAGTTAGTGAATGTAGTCACACATGAGGCAGAGTCTAGTCACTCCAGTCGCTATCAGACTCTGAGCCATCTGACTCGGACTCTGATTCACTCTCTTGGATGGCTATACGACGCTTCAATATGGACGCCACATCTCCCCCATACTCGTGCTTCTTCTCTTCATCATTTCTCTCAACTTTACGAAGTTTCTTACCTATTAGCACAAGCAGTGAACCACATCAACACATACATAACGCTATCTCTAACACATGGTGAAGGGACAATTGCACAACCTTACAAGTGACTTCCAGTAAGCACACAACAATTGCTGGCAAAGCTGGACAGAGCCCACTTTACTCATTCCACACCTGTAGTGTGTTTCTATGAATACAACTTTGCCCCACCTACTCCTACTTATAGTGTTGTTTTTGTTTAACTTGTACACTTCAATTTCTACCAAAGATGCACACATTTTCTATGGCCTGCAGTAAGGCACTCCTAGAGTTCTCCACTACACTACCTACTTGACCCATTTCTATGGCTTGCAGTAAGGCACTCCTGGAGTCCTCCACTACACTACCTACTTACCCATTTCTATGGCCTGCAGTAAGGCACTCCTGGAGTCCTCCACTACACTACCTACGACCCTTTCTATGGCCTCTGCGTAAGGCATCCGGAGTCCTCCACTACACTACCCTTACCCATTTCTACCCATTTCTATGGCTTGTCAGTAGGCACTCCTGAGTCCTCCATCTCCCTACCTACTTACCCATTCTATGGGCCTCCTGGAGTCCTTCCACTACCAAACTACCTACTTACGCCATTTCTTGGCCTGCAGAAGGATGCATCCTGGAGTCCTCCACTACACTACCGACTTTACCCCCATTTCTATGCTTGCAGAAGGCACTGCCTGTAGTTCCCTCCACTACACTACCACTACCTACTTCCTTTCTCATGGGCACTCCTAAGTCCTCCACTAACACTCCCTACTTACCCAATTTCTATTGGCACTCCTGTGTCCTCACTACACTCTACTTCAACTTACCCATTTCTAATGGGCACTCCTAGAGTCCTCCACTACACTACCTCCGGACCCATTTCTATGGCTTGCATAAGACACTCTGGATTCTCCACTACACTAACCACCCCTACTTACCCATTTCTATGGCGTGCAGTACGAGGCACTCCTGGGTCCCTCCACTACAATCTACCTACTTAACCCATTCCCTATTGCTGCAGTAGGCACGCCTTGGGGGAGTCTTCCACTACCTACCCTACTACCCATGTCTATGGCCGCAGTAAGGCACTCCTGGAGTCCTCCACTCCACTACCTACTTACCCATTTCTATGGCCTGCAGTAAGGCACTCCTGGAGTCCTCCACTCCACTACCTACTTACCCATTTCTATGGCCTGCAGTAAGGCACTCCTGGAGTCCTCCACTCCACTACCTACTTACCCATTTCTATGGCCTGCAGTAAGGCACTCCTGGAGTCCTCCACTCCACTACCTACTTACCCATTTCTATGGCCTGCAGTAAGGCACTCCTGGAGTCCTCCACTCCACTACCTACTTACCCATTTCTATGGCCTGCAGTAAGGCACTCCTGGAGTCCTCCACTCCACTACCTACTTACCCATTTCTATGGCCTGCAGTAAGGCACTCCTGGAGTCCTCCAC
>WLWD01001220.1_pt1 | contig 82250 bp, 56 predicted proteins | sample 6712731 | NCBI WGS metagenome assembly WLWD01 (sample SAMN12718690, study PRJNA576275) | sponge metagenome | isolation source: marine sponge | host: Mycale hentscheli | place: New Zealand: South Island, Marlborough, Capsize Point | collected 2014-11-01
ACTTTTGTTCAAAATTTTTGGAGATTAGCAAAGTAGGATATTTTTGGAAAGCTTAGAGCATGAGGAATCTGAAAATCAATGTTTACATTTGCACAGATGTCTGTATGGCTGTCAATTTTCAGTTTCAAAATGGCCGCTAAAAATAAGGTATCTTTGCACCTAAAAATTCACTGGTGACATTTTTATACCTCTATTCATGAATATTAGGCACCATAGGTTGTGATAAAGTGAAATTAGTCATGATAAAGTGATAAATTTCACCAAAGAAGTTTCATTTTGTGGTTAACACTATAGTATAGTGGAGTTACAGTAACCACACTGCATGCATCAGCTAAATTCATGCTTGAACATGCAAACACTATGATCCTGCTTTGAAGGACAGCTGCCATCTCTGAGTCTCTACTAATACAGTTTGAATCGACTACAGTAAGCTTGTTCTTTTGAGCTAGTGTATGACTGTGTTTACTCTAGTGCGCGTGTTGTTGCTTATTCAGTTTCTGCACATCATGAGTAGTGAATTGGGAGCAAGCTCTCCATGTCTTGTCAAATCATCTAAAGAACTTGACTGGAAAGTATGTATTATCTGTCAGGAGTCCACTTCTAAAAGAGGAACTTTGGTTAAAAATCCCAAAACTGAATCATATCAGAAACTACTCAATGCAGTTAAGGTAAGGGCCAGCTTGCAGGATGGAACATACGTTGATATTCAAGGATACCTGAATCAAGTCGATAATGAAACATTCATTGAAAAAAAACCCATATGGCATCGTAGCTGTTATTCTGATGCCACAAATGCTATATCCATACAACGAGCAAAGGATCGCTTACAGCATGCTATTTGTACAGGAAGCTATGCTGCAAAAAAACGTGGGCATAAAAGAACACATTCTGAAATGGATGAAACCACAACAACTAGCAGCTCAACTCCTTTTACTAGATCTGCAACGGAGCCTTTGAGGAAAGATTACTGCTTTTTTTGTCAAAAGGACGATGGCCAGGATCTATTCACAGTACGAACTGAAAATGCTGGGAAAGCACTTCGACAAGCTGTTGAAATCTCGCAGAGCCAAGTGTTGATGACACGACTAAACAATGCAATATCGCCTAGTGATGCTCATGCAATTGATGTTCGATATCACAAGGTATGCTGGACACGCATGTATTCCATGTGCTAAGGGATGATGCTTCCAATCAAGAAAAATGTATGCAGACTCCTCTGCCAATGCAGATACCATGCTTGATTGAACTGATCAACCTTGTAGATATACACACCCAAAACAAGGCTTACCTACCCATGGACGTCATTGAGACAACTTACATATCTATGCTTGGTGGAAGAGATGAGGCACAAAAGCACACACCAACTCTGACAAGGCAATGGCTGAAGGACAAAATTCTTTCAGAGTTACCAACTGTGAAGTCAGTGAGACAGAAGGATAGAAGAAAACCATCTCTTCTTTACTGTCCTGAAGCATGCGAAGAAGACATGGTCTACTCTTCCTTGGTACAAAATGTCACCAGTGAAATAGAGAAGACAAGGAAAATACACAAGACAGCAATAATGGTACGTGATAGCATTATCAAATATGCTGGGGAGAAGGAGGAAAGCAATTCAATTATAGTATCCACCACAAGGGATGATATTCCCACTACACTCTACAGTCTGATAAGGTGGATTATGGTTGGATCGGAGGAAGAGCTACAAACAGAGGTTAAAAATAGGACAGTTGACAGATCTGCTTTGACAATTTGTCAGAATATAATGTATGCCTTCAAAACTAGGAGACAAGTACAACATATACCCAAGAAATCCTCTGAAAAATTCCGGACACCACGTTCACGAGAAAACCCACAGGTTCTAGGGTTGGCTCTCACTGTCCATCATGACACCAGGAACAAGATGTTGCTGAACTTCCTCCATGTACAGGACTACTGCATATCGTACAACCGTACTTTGCTCCTAGAAACAGCAATTGCCAATGCTGTTGTGGAAAACACAAAGAAATTTGATGGGCTATATGTACCACCTTTCCTCAAAAAGGGTACATTTGTTTTCTTCGCTATTGACAATACAGACTTTGCTGAAGACACTGTGGATGGCAAGAGCACAACACATGGCACAATCACAGCAGTGTATCAGAAGGCTAGTGCACCTGGAGAACCAATCGCACCCAATCTGCAAATTAGTGAAGCCCAAAACCTATCTGTTCTTCCTTACCATGTACCCATGAAGACATGTACTAAACCAAAACCTGGGCCATACAAGAGAGAAGATGAATTTGAAGTGAATCCTGCAGGTGTTTCTGAATCATATGAATTGACCACTCTTGGATGGATGATTGCATCTGCTCTCTCAAGATCAGCAGAGGAAGCCAAGATCCCAGGCTGGGCAGGTTACAAATCACTGGTGTCACTTGGTCAATCAGTTACTCAGGTGGGTGCGTTGCCCTTACTACCAGAGGTCGCACATGAATGGCCTACAATGCTGACAGTGATGTTGCAAGCATCACAATTGAAGAGGTTAATAGTTGGTCAAGACCATCCAACTGTCATAACTTTTGACATGGCACTATATGAAAAGGCAGTACAGCTCCTAGATGCAAGACCCAACTTGAAGAATGAAATTCTTCCAAGACTAGGAGAGTTGCATACTGTGATGGCTGCTCTGAGGGCTCTAGGAACCTCGATAGAGAATTCAGGCATTGATGACACTTGGATTGAAGCAGATGTTTATGGTCCCTCAACAACAAGGCAGATCCTCAAGTGTAGCCATTACAAGAGAGCACTTCGTGCACACATCCACACATATATGGCTCTGTATGAACTTGCTCTGGAACAGTTCTTCACTGACATGCCACACCTAAAGGAAATCTGTTTGAGTCCAACAAAAGAATTACATGAGGCCTGCATTAACATGGCCTATGGTGGATCAGAGTGCATCAGGATTGCCAACACCAATCTGCTTCAAGTGCTAACCGAAGAGAACATCATTCAACAGCTCAAAACATGGGAAGATCAGAAGTCATCTAATGCTATGTTCAAGTCAATGATGAACTACCTCCACCGGGTTGAGGTCATCTTGTTATTTGTTGAAGCATCCAGAAATGCGGATATTGCTCTCCATCTGGAAGCTGGAGATGCATTGAGCAAACTTTTCTTTGCTTTTGATCGAATAAAGTACAAACGACTCTGGCCAAGATATATTGCTGACATGCATGAATTGAAGACAAAGCATCCAGCAACATGGAAAGAACTTGAAGACGGAAACATTTCTGTCACCAAGAGTGAGATACCATTTGTTTCAATAGGTCCTGACCATGCCTGTGAGCACCTCAACAGGATGATGAAAGTCCATTCTGGCTTAGTTGGCATTTCAAATAATCCAAATGCTAGGCAGCGGTTCTTCTTGGCTTCTCCAGAGATGTCACGTTTATCAACTGAGTTTAAAGGGCAGTTTGGGCTAAAGGCGAACAAGCCAGAAGAACATCATGACGTACAACCTTCTGTTATCCGACAAGAACATCAAGCTGTTGACAAAATCAAAGCTGCAATACTGAGTCATTGTAATCCATTCGCTGTTGAAGGCAACCAGCTGTATAATTTCATCACAAATGCATATGTACCAAAAGAACATGTTGCACAAATCTTAAATGCTGATGAAATTGGTCAGAAGCTTTATACAGAGTATGTTGCTGAACGTATCAATGGAGATGCCAGTCTTTGGGCACGGGTCAAAAAACAGAACAACAAAATGTATATGTCTGGCAACAAGAAGCTAACTGTAAAGATCCGTGACCAGACAGTTGACCTGAAAGAGACCAAAAACTTGTATGGCCGTCTGATGATTTTGACTAGATCCAACAGGGATATCGACCAAAAGAATGCAGTTGCTAACTATGAATTCACCCTGACTCCAAGAGCACTTTTTGCACCAGATGGATCGATGCTGCCATGTACTGACAAGTCAAAACTGATACACAACCTTGAGAAATTAGCAAGCTCAGTTGAGACTAATCAACATACCGAAATCTTGGCTTCCAACGAGCAGGATGATCCCTTGGATGATCCAATATCAAAGATCGCTATTGTTGATGGAATGGTTCTTGTCCAGAAGATGACGAAAAATAAAAAAGGGACATTCAGTACAGTTAAAGATCTAGCCCAGAGCTTCAACGACAGGCTTACAACTTTGACAGCAGGATTCAGTGAGGTTATCCTGGTCTTCGATACCTACAAACCTGACTCATTGAAAGGGAAAACGAGAGAGAGACGACGACAAGGAAAGGCTCCTGTACAGTACAAGATTGAAGATGATACAAAAATCAACCATATTCCCCTGACAAGGTTTTTATCAGATGAAAAAACAAAAGCAGACTTGACAGTCTACCTTGCTGAAGCAACAATCAATTGCAAAATAGGATCACCTCAACTTGTCATCACGTCTGCATCAGGTAAAACAAGATGCAATAGAGACATAGAGTTTGAAGACAATAATCATGAAGAGGCCGACACGCTCATGATCTGTCTGGCAACCAAATCATCGCAGAGGTGTCCAAATGCAGAACTAGTGTTTTTCACTCCAGATACAGATGTTTTGATTCTGGTCATAGCACACTATGACCAGCTTTGTAAAAGGACGTCAATTTCAATGGTGTCAGGTATCATACATATTCAACCAATCTGGAGAGCTTTGGGAAGGGAAAAGGCACAAGCTTTACCTGTATTCCATGCATTCACTGGAACAGACAATGTTGGAAAGTTCTCAGGAATAAGCAAAACAAAATGGTTTCAGCAATACATGAAAGCTGATGTGGGCTTACCCAGAGCACTCCTGAAACTACCAGTTGAAGGGGATCTAACACAGGAAGTGAAAGATGAACTGGAGAAGTTTGTCTGTTTGAAGTACTGTCCAAAGGGTGTTCGTATTACCAATATCCCTGACTTGAGATGGCATTTATTCTGCAAACAACTTGCAGAAAGCAACAAGTTGCCACCTACACTTGGTGCACTAGAAGAACACATAAAGCGTGTACGTTTACAAAGCCGGGTATGGTACGCAAACCACAATCATGCAACAACAGCCTTTTGAGCCGCTACAGTTTGGTTACTATAAGGACACAGATGACCAGTTGCTGCCAGTCACCACGTTAGTTCTTCCTGCACCACAGGCCATCATTGAGATGGTTAGATGCCAATGCAAAACTAACTGCTCCACGTTAAGATGTTCTTGTCAGCGAAGCAACTTACCTTGCACAGAACTCTGCTTATGTGATGTAGATGGTGAATGCACAAATGATGAAGACAGTAACATCATGAATGATGACAGTGAAAATGATGATAATGATTACTTGTAGTTGACATTACCATGAAGTATATATCATTCTACTAAAATATCAATTTAATAGTATAAAACATTTTGGTATGAAGTTTCTATGCCAATAAAAGGGTTTTATTGGCGGCCATTTTGAAACTAAATATTGACAGTCATGCAGCCATTTGTGCAAATGTAAACATTGATTTTCAGATTCCTCATGCTCTAAGCTTTCCAATAATGTGCTACTTTGCTAATCTCCATAAATTTTGGACGAAAATTTAATTTTTACAATAGTGAACCTGACTAGTGTGTGTGTGTGGTTGTCAGGTAGGGATTGTACATATGTGTTACTCACAGCTGGTGTGCTAAGAGATCAGGAAACAGAGAGCTTCTATATGCTTGTTGGTCTGTCTCTTTTATTCTTTAGTGCCACTAGCACGTGTGAAGTGTTGCTATGGTTATCTCTCACCACACATGTGGGTGATGCAGTTGACATTTGCTTGCAACTAGCCTGTCAACAGTTTACACAGATAGCTGGGGTACCTGTTGGGGTAAACAGGTCATTAGGGTCATGGATAGGTGCGGTCTATTCCCTGGTGTGTTCATAGACAGTGTGCTGCAATGGACTCAGGCACTGTCCAGTTTCATAGAGACTGACTGACGCAAGGGTACAGTAACCATCATGAGAAGTTTTGAGATTCTTGCTTAGTTGAGGGATTATAATAATAATGGGTGGAGGGGGGGGGGGGGGCAGGCTTTAGAAGAACTACAGAGTGTGTCTTGATCTAGTTAGTTCCCTTGGTGTCATGAAGTACTGTTTTGTTAGTGCACTGACTTGTGTGTTCTTTTTGGTTTCATATTTATACTGTCTTTAGCTTCAATAGCGCGTTATGTCTTATTAGGTGGTGCTATTGTCAATATTACCTTTATGCTGAGGAATGTAATTTATTATTATTGTTGTTGTTGTTATTATTATTATTATTATTATTATTATAATTCATTATTATATTCATTATTATCAATAATATAACTATTAGTTGTTGCTGTGGCTGGAATGTTCCCTTAACTTCACATTTATCTTGGCAATGAAGTGATGAAGACACACACACACACACACACACACACACACACACCTAACTCGTACACTCTCATATACTGATGTCCTAACCATATGGAACCTTTTATAGGAAGAATTGTTTTAGCACTTTATAAGGAGTTACTTGACTGGATTGAAGTAGCTAGCATGCGAAGGCCTCAGATAAATGGACTGTCACTTTATTGGCTGGTCCTCTCAAAGGTGGCCATATTTGTGTGCAGTGAAACACGATGCATGTTGAGTTGTTTGTCAAACTGTTCTTTCGATAGTCGGGTATGTTTATTCACTCGTGTGTGACTGTACATCGAGTTGCATAAGACGTGTAAACAGTAGTTTGTGGGCTAGTACCTCAGAGCGGTCGGTCTTTATGTATCGATTCAGTTTTATATCATGGTGTGTGTTTATTTATGTTATCCTTTTTCTTTTCTTTTTTTTTTTCTTCTTTTTTTTGTTGTTTATTTGTTTTTTTTTGTCAGGATTTCAGAACTACGTCAGGTGGTACTACGAATGGACATGATACCAATGGACTGAAGGATCTCCCAGTAAGTTGGCGGGTGTTTGATTTATAGTCAAAGCTGGTTGTGAGAGTGTGTGTGTGTGTGTGTGTGTGGTGGTGTATTAAATATTAAATAGTATTGTGTGTGTGGTGCACATATGAAAGTTTGTGTGTGTGCGTAGGTATGTATGTGTGTGCGTGTAAATGAGGCTTGCTGGTAGTGCATCGCTGTCTCAGTGTTTGTGTCAACAAAGACTTGGTTCTGTGGTCTAAAACATGGCGATTCAAACACTGTAGTTTAAGTAAACACATGACAGGAGACGACCATATTCTCTCTTTCTCTTGTACCTTATAAAGTCAACTGGTGACTGAGCTTGTCTTTTGGCAGGTCTAATTATGCATTCATGGACGAGAGAGAAAGTCATCCTCAACTTACAAGACCAGCACACCACATTTCCAAGCCACTTTCGTACTCGATAAAATTGAATAAAAATTTTAGGCATCAATGCACTGGTTTATCATATGATTATATGCACATTCTGAAGTTGGTATTTGAGGTGTTCTGGTGAACTTGTAGCCAATATGAGCCATGGGTTGTTTTGTAGTAGTAGTAGTAGTAGTAGTAGTTGAGTAGTAGTAGTAGTAGTAGTAGTAGTAGTAGTAGTAGTAGTAGTAGTAGTAGTAGTAGTAAGTGTTAATATTATTATTTATACATCAAGCAACATATGAAATGTACATACACACATATTTTATTTTATTAGACCTTCATGATCACCCCAGACCCTCTGGGCATCACCCGGATTCAAGATCTATCGGACCAGGACATGGAGAAGGTTCGTAGTGTCGCTCTGCTGGAGCTTACTGTCACATTCGATGAACATGACTTACCTCTGCGGTCACGGCGATCAACTCGCAACAAGAGCTATCCAGGTGGGTGTGGTTGGTGGGTGTGGTCAGTGGATGTTGAGAGCGCGAGTTGTTTTTGTCACTTGACCACTGTTCTCACTTGCTCCCAGTATACAGCTGCCCAATAATTCTTGAATTATTGGGCAGCTGTATTTTGAACGTTTGATGTAGGTTAGCGGGAAAATGTTTTGTTTTATTTTTTATAGCATAGCATTAGGTAAGGGTCTTTTTGATGAAAAGTGCCCATGTCGTTGGTTGGGAATGAGATGAAGTGTTGAAGTCAGGCACATGGTTATTTCCTTCCTCGTTTGTTTCCTCATACTTTACTACAGGTCAAGTGTGTGAAGTTTGAGAAAAGCTGTCTAGTATTTCACACTGTTATATTGTTTCCTCTTCTGACACAATTTCCTGCTGTATTCTCTTGTAAAAAGAATCTCCGCACACATGCACACACACATGCACACACACATGCACACACACATGCACACACACATGCACACACACATGCACACACACATGCACACACACATGCACACACACATGCACACACACATGCACACACACATGCACACACATGCACACACATGCACACACATGCACACACACATGCACACACACATGCACACACACATGCACATACACATGCACACACACATGCACACACACACATGCACACACACACATGCACACACACATGCACGTGCGCTTGTATATATACAATGCAAATTCTCTTGCTGCCTCTAGGCAGTCACGTGCAACTGGCATACCATTTTATTGTCACACTCACTACACACTCCTCCATTCATTCTTCATTGTGTGGCTGACTGGGTTTTATCTTCTCTAATGCTGGTATCCAGAGGTTACAAGGAGCCTTTACCAACCAGCCACTCTCACCCACATTACCTATCCCCCTTGCCCCTCTCTCGCCCCTCCCCCTCTCTCGCCCCTCCCCCTTCCCTTCCCTCTCTTTCACTCTGTGTGCACTAGTTTATTGGTGAGTGGGAGAGATACTCTATATTTAATGTATTGTATATTTTTATCTAAGTACTGTTAGGCTATGTAGTTAACATCATGGCGAGACTTTTCCATATATTATATAATACTCATTGCATGAGTCAGCGTACGATACGAAGAGATATTTCAGGAGAACGTGTAAGTATTTTCATGAGCCAAAGCCACGAGTGAAAATACAAGTGTGAGATTATAAATGTGAGAGTGAAATGTCATCCCCATATTGTCTTGTTGTTCAGAAGTAACTCCGTCATACATCTAAAAAAATACAGTTGTCCAGAGCTATGCACAGGTGCACTGGAGAGTTCACTATGCAGCGTTCAATACGGGGAAATATTGAACACTTGTGTAATGCTGAATCCTCAAAGTATATAGAGGTATAGAAGTCACATTTATGTGAAGGATTTGCTGCATACTAATTGATTATTTCTTAGAAGTGCCCAGTCTTTCAAGTTGCAAATAGCTTGCTATGACAATGATAAATTACGGCCTAATTGCTAGAGTTACGATTGCTGGTACTTCATGACAATAATTAAGTCCTTGATGAAATGGATATGTAGGAGTTTATACTAGCACTCATGGAAATTAGTCTGAGATAGTTACTGTATATAGACCCTTTATTAAAATGTTGTACATACAAGCAGGCTTATGGCACTTGCATGCTTTATAATTCACCCAAGTGAATACAAAGTTCAGTTTTAGATGTGTATGTGCATGTGTTTGTGTGTGTGATGTAAACTCTTTCATCACTGAATTAATTCATCTTAGCAATCCAAAATGGCCTACAGAAAGTCACATAATAGCAAATGAAATGAAGGTCCTATGGTTATGGTAAAAACCGTAAGATATGAATGTCATAATTTCTTTCTCAACCTTCTTTTACTCATTAGATGTATTCTCTCTCTTTCACAGGCTTTTTTTTTTTTTAAACAATACAGAATTAAGAATATTTGGTCGCCACCGGGAATCGAACACAGGAATACATCTAATGAGTAAAAGAAGACTGAGAAAGAAATTATGAAGTGATAAATTAGAGGAGTAAAAAAAATTCAACGAATAAAAAGAATCTTTGAAAAAAGAGAATTTTCATTGGTCTGTTGAGAGTGAGACTGTAACATGGCAGTACCCCTACAGTATAAATACAGAATTGGAGTGTTTGTTTGCCGGCTGGTTGTCGTAGCTCAGTGGTACTGCACCCTTAAGCAAGCGGTCCTGGGTTCGATTCCCGGTGGCGACCAAATATTTTTAATTCTGTATTGTTTAAAGAAAGCCTGTGAAAGAGAGAGAATATATCTAATGTTTTGAATGTCATGCAACATTACTTTAGCCTTCTGACTGCACGTTTAAGCTTGAATGCTGACTGCAGCAAGCAGGCAATCAGACACAGACTTAAGTTTGTGAAGATTATTATCTTATCAGTAAAACCAGCTATTCTCTATTGCATCTTATCAGTAAAGCCAGCTATTCTCTATTGCAATGTTTCTATAACTTCCTTGATGTTAGAGACACTCTCGATTCCATGAGCTCACAGTGCAATGGCCGCCTTACAGTGCAGTGGTGAAGGCAGGCGAGTATTCAATGGCTGGAACCTTTGCATCTTTTTTAACTCAGTTTATTAATTGGACATTTTTTTGCTCTACCATGCACATATTATTTTTCAGCAATTTTTTCCCCACAAGCTTTACCAAAAGGCATCAGTTGAGACGGGTTGAGATGATGCATGGAAGTGACAGATAGCAACTTCACCATGTATTTTCTTTTAATTTTATTTTTCCCTTCCCTCCACCAGTCTGAGTAAATTATTTCTGATTCTGTTTTCTAGACTAGCTCACGCCACTACTGAGTATATCTTATATGCTCATAGAAACTTGTAAGGCTGTCAAAACTTTCTGTGTGGTTCAGGTTCCGTCTAATTAGCTATCAGTGCATTGGCCCGATGTTATCTCTAGGATACAGTTGAGTTGGTTACCATCTGCATAAAGAAATGAACTATGTATGTGTGTCCTATGTGGTCCTGTTTTGATGGAAAACTTGCAGAATTGATTTACTATAGTTCAGTTCCCGATTGAGTAGGCTGGCTTGTGTGTGTGTGTGTGTGTGTGTGTGCATGTATGTGTGTGTGTGTATGTGTGTGTGTGTGTGCATGTATGTGTGTGTGTGTGTATGTGTGCGTGCATGTGTGTATGTTTGTGTGTGTGTATGCAGTTGCTGCCGAATTAGATTCCTCTCTTTGTCATTTAGCAAAGTTTGTTTTCTCTGAGTTTGCTTCCAAAGCACAAGTATCACTTACCATTGACCCTTTCACCGGCAAAGTTATGGTGAACCTGTTTGGTAACACGATGCATGAATATATTAATTTATTTTCTGTGAAGACGTTTAGTAAAAGATGCATTTTTAAATGTACAGTTGAGACAAAACTATCTACTGATGTTCTATTACTAAGAGTGTCACAAGTTCGTAAAGAGTAAAGCTAAAGTTTAGACTGAACTTTACTTACTCTACAACCTCTAGCTTATTCATCTCCTAGTTGCTGAATTCTGAGCTTCAGAGCCTCACACTATAAAATAACGTTGTGCTAACCAACACTCAGAAGTAAGTATTCTGGCAGCCATGTTTTTTTTTATTCTAAAGAAATAAAATACTGATGCTTTTTTTTTCTTTTTTTCTTTTTTTTTTGTTATAGGAAGTACTACACACAGCAACACATAACACAGTGGATCGTCATTATTGATTTTATAAAGCGGGGATGAGCCCTTAAAGATGCTTATGCCTGTGAAGGGTCAATTGAAGCTTTGATTTCTTTGTTCTGCTCCTATTATAAATTGCTCTAATTGGACAGAACAAGTGACTATCAAAAATATATTTATAAGTTTGTAATTATGTAAGCATGAGCCGTGTATTTATAAATGATGTGAGTGTTCGTGGTAAATCTACAGAATGTAACAGTGCTACTGATCTGGCTGCCTAGGTACCTGCTAATACAATGCTAGAATATGTCAATTGTTGTTGTTGTTGTTGTTGTGTGTGTGTTTTTATTGGTTTTCTTTTTTGTTCACAGAAAATGCCCTGAATGGGGTCCCCCTGACACTGTTGCTGCAGGCAGACCAAAAGAGAGACCCCTCAGCCACCATTCCATTTATCTTCCACGAGGTAATTTGCCACATGTGTGTGTTGTGTGTTGTGTGCATGTTTTGATTGTTGTGATCCACCTCCTCTTTCTCTCCAAAGAATTTATAAACCAACACACCAACCAGCAAACCGATAAAATAACTTTTACATATTTCAGTCAAGTTCACAGCGACTCATACAAATACATAATGATAGCTCCACCCACTGCCCAATGATAGCTCCACCCACCATCCAATTATAGCTCCACCCAATATCCAAATGATAGCTAGCCTACTATTCAAATGATAACATGCATGAGACCAAGCTTGCTCACTCATGGCTTTACCTATAGACCCATGCACTTTCTCTCTCTCTCTCTCTCTTTATAGCTTTATTCTTTTATTCTATGTTAACCCTTTCACCGGCACAAGCGCCTATAGGCGCTCAAGGATGACGTAATGCGGGAAAAAATATTTTCCCCCTAAACGATAAACGCTAAAGCTTAGCTGCAGCGTCCAGAGCACGGCTAATGTGTTGTTCTATTGCATGTATTTTAGAATAGAAATAGCTACTACGTAACTAAGGTAGTCGGGCTAAAAATAAACTTAACGTTAGTTCGACAAATGGCGATAAATTTGTCTGCAACTGAGGCGGTGAATCTTGTCTGCGACGACGTTTTCGACTGCGAACGTAAGAGGGAAGGGGTACAGGAGCTATATAGCTACCGCAGAGGTACTACTGTCGAGGATAGAGAGTTGCACTTGCTCGCTAAAGCTGTCATTTCATTACCGGTTGAGGAAACTACTAGTTTTCAACTTGAGAGCTACTAGAGCACTGTAGGTAGCGAACATACCAGCAGCAATGTCAAAGAGGATATGGAACTTGATACTCCAGGTAAGAAAAGCAGCTATTTACGCAGTATTGGAGGAAAAAAGTAAGAAATAGTTTTCCCAGGAACATGGCGGTAAGTTTTATTATGCCCAAAAGCTTTCCCAGGAATATGGCGCTAATTTGGTCACAGCTGTAAACTCTTTTCTTACAAACTCCCAGCAATGAGTAATGATTTGACTTAGCCACCTTTGCTCTCTGAATTACTTTGGACTTCCTATTCATTCAAAGGATGATGTCTCTACTTCTGCAAGGTCTGAATATTGAGGTGATGGTAATACTGATTATGCTGAAAGCATGAAGAAAGGTTGACAAAGTATTGAATGGATGAAAAAGGAAGAGTATGAGTAAGAATGTGGCTAGAGAGAGGAGTGAGTGTGTGCAGAGGACTGGAATTGTTAGTAAAATATTCTTGTATTCTTGATGTTCTTCTGCCCAGCTATTGCCCAGCAAACAGTCACGCCTCCCCTGGTGTCATCAGTGAGCAACAGCATTGCTGGCTGAGATAACTGTCTATTATAACAGTAAAAAATATCTAATCACGCACAAACAATTGCTAATATTGCACTGGAAGCATACAGATCACTTTGTTATGATGATATAGTTACATTGTGGTCCCAAAACCACTTTGTGGTTTGTTGCTAAGCAACCAAACTTGACCAAAAATGTTGAACAATACATGTACTTTCACGTGATATATGGTTGCTAGGTACTTTTTTGAACTCCTGATTTTATATTTATTTTTAAACATTATTCATATAGAAAAAATAAATAACTGAATTTTATCTGCCGGTGAGAGGGTTAATAATTGAGTATTTGTGTTCTCAGATTGTAGCAGTTTACTGCACTTAGTAAGTATGCATGTAATTTGCACTGCATAGCCAGTCTAATTAGGCAGCTGCCCAGGTGATATTCTATATGTTCGTGAGGTGATGGTGGTTGTAGTGTGGGGGGTGGAGTTTACACTTCTATGTATTACATTCCATTGTAGTCACAGAGTTTGGTAAATGTTTTGGGAATGATCATTGTGAGGACCATATTTTGTTCTGTCAGATCCTAACTCACCTTGAGATCCACTCTCTTGACACTGAAGGCCTCATGAGAGTTCCAGGCTCAACGTCACGCGTGAATGCACTCCTTCAGGAGCTGGAGACAAGTTTTCATCTAGGGCAGTTCTCTTTCTCTGGTATTAAGGATTCAGACATCTGCTCACTTCTCAAACTGTTTATACGGTAGGTGAGGGTGGGCGTGGCAAGCTGATAATGAGCGAGTTCCCCTGCAATTAAGTGTGTTGTGTATGTTTCTGGTCTATGATGGATTATTCAATTAAGAGTGGATGGCTATTATTTCATGCAAACAGTTCATAACAACTACCATTTTACAACTGGGGGTATTAGAGAAGTGTAAAGAAGTCAACTTGAAAGTTGTCTTTGGTGGTAATAATTTTCAATACTGCTCCTTCTCTTTCATGAAGATTCATGTGAAATGCTGTGCTGGTTGTCCTTGTAGGAAATGGATATTGAAAACACTTTGAACGGCCTACTGTTGGACACTTTCAGACATAATTTATAGCTTTAGTAAACGGTGATGCTTTTAATGTAACCACATTTCTCACGTCATATCAATAATTATATTCAATCTATTAATAATAGTACACTTTAATAAGAACATGTGGTCATCTGCCTATTAGACATAAAATCAACTACACTGGATAGAGCGAGTGTCAATCAGTCCAATCACTTAGCTTGCTATTTCATTACAATTAATTTTTTGTGGGTTGTTTTTATGATTAGAAATCTTCCAGTTCCTATCCTGACAAGAGAGTATTTGCAGCCATTTGTGAGCATAGCAGACATTAGTGACTTAAAGGAGCAAGTGAGGACACTCAATCTCCTTGTGCTGCTTCTACCCAGCATACACCAGAGAATGCTGAAGGTGGGTTGTGAAAGTTGGTATGGGATCATCAAAATTACAAGTTAGAGTCACAAGTAGTATATGCAACATTAACGATACTTACCCAAATGGGGTGATTTGTGTGTTTGGTTCATTTAGAGACTTCTGGAATTCTTCGAGAAGGTCATTCTCCATTCTGCAGCCAACAAAATGAACCTTAACAATGTTGCCATGGTGATTGCCCCGAACTTGTTTATCAGCCTCCCGAGTAAAAACAATATGGATGATGTTGCTATGGCAACTAAGACCTCCCACGTGGTGCGACTTCTCATCAAGTACCATGAGCTTTTATGGACAGTAAGTGCAAACTTTAAACATTGGCCAACATAATGGAGCATTAATCCACATGGTCCTCCAAGGTTTAAACATTGACCAACATAATGAGCATTAATCCACATGGTCCTCCAAGGTTTAAACATTGACCAACATAATGAGCATTAATCCACATGGTCCTCCAAGGTTTAAACATTGGCCAACATAATGGAGCATTAATCCACATGGTCCTCCAAGGTTTATATAGTAAGCCCGCAGACGCTCTAAACTTCTGATGAATGTCTCTTCTCTATATGTACTATAAACAATTTTAATTTGTTGACAATGGTCATCTGGTCACACACTGACTCATTTTGTTTGTTGGATGTGGGCGTGACATATTAGTAGCGCATGTGATGGAGTATATAAGTGAAATAGATGACCACTCGACCTTACAGAGCTTGCTGTTCACCTTGGCGCTAACTTGAACTTTTATTCAATTTTCAACTGCTAAATGCAACGCATATGTAGTGGCCTCTCTTGAGCTCAAGAGAGGCCACTTGCATTTAGCATCAGATGCAAGGGTTGGTAATGGCCACACCCAAACTACACCCTTTTAATCATCCAGTGCAGAATTTGCAGTTTATGGTATAATATATAGTTTTAAAAAATTAATGGCATGAGCAAAATCAAGAAAAATGTTATATAAAAAGAAATTAGCTTGAAACAGATACAAAAGTATTGTCTATGATCAGAACTGGAGATGAAAACATTCATGGCTACATCTTTCAGATCCAGTAAATCTGAAGCTCCCATAGTCTCACTTTATGTGAAGGAGTGCATGATTGCAACAACCCTTACCTAATATTTGGATTATTGTTTTCTCTATCTCTACTTCAGTCACTTTGCTTGGTTGCCTTAGCGAGTATAACAAATGATTCTCTTTTGCGACTAAGGGTTAAATAGTTGTCATTCAATTCTTGCTGGGTCTCTCAAGCTATAGCTAAGGTTTGATGCAACCGCCAAAAACATGTTGCAGTCATAAAGTGTTTTCACCAGCTGTGCTTCTCCTCAGCACACACCATTATAAATACACTTCAATTTCTATTGAAGGCTTATCCTGTAATACGATACCATTATTCTCTCATTGTGAACTCGTAAGAACTGATCTAGTGATGTGCTTCAGCACAAATGGCGAGTGAGCTGGTCTGACTGAAATCAAATTTTAATGCTAGCCGCTTATAAAATTTCTTTGTCAGTTAATGTTTTTGTTTAATTTATTTGTGCAGTTCTTTAGATGCACACATAAACACTTGTTCACTGGATATACCAGTGCAAGACTTGCACAGTATTCTCTTCGCGACTTGATTATTGCATGGACAATTGATTTTTAAGGGGTAAGCAATCAAATTTCCAAGGATGATACTGGTAAGGATCAATAAATCAACGGATTCGGCTTAATCTAGCCACCTTTCCAAAGTACGCTCCGTTGAAAATGCTCTAATGTACTAGAGCTCTAGTAGATGAAGCTTAGTGTGTGCTCTCTAGTTACTTGACTTAGACAATACAATTTCAAGCAAGAACAAAAATAGCGCATTAACTGAGGCAACTTACCCTCGCCACTAATGGAATAGAAAATGAACTCTGCTAAGTTTGTAAGACCTAACTGCGAACGTCTGTCCCTTTTTATCTCCGTAGCGCTTTGCCTTTTTTTTTCTCGGGATTATTTCAAAGTCTTTTCTCCTAAATGTCTTGCGCCCGCGCTAATGTTTATGTTTTAAAGTAGCCTGAGGGGGTGGACACACATTGACCTCTTTGAACTTTGCCATAAATATATATATATATATAATATAACTAAAATCTCAATTGAGACTCGTTGGTGAGAGTGTTGCTTCGCTTGCCCAATTAATGAGGATGACTCTTTAATTTGAGTGTAGCTATGAGTAGCTTGCTTGTGTGATGCACAAACTGCTATATTCTCACGTTTAAGTTCAAGTTAGCAAGAAAAAAATCAATCACTCCATCTCTGTTTTATACAGGCAAGATAGCAATGTAATTAGAAAGTGTTGTAAATTAATTGAATTCAGGGAGAGCGAAGTGGCGAATGCTAAGTCCAACATATTCACACATGGTAAAGGATCACCATCTCTCCTTGTAAAGCACAGTACTCAGCTCCAGACCTCTCAACAGTCATGCATATTACACATGAATCACACACGTTAAGATCTCCAGCAAATTATACCAATTTCTATGCAAATTGACAGGGGCAGTATATGCCACCATGTGGGTGGCCTAGTCCGCCTCGGCCCAGCAGCGAAGAAATACAAAACATTACTTGTGTGCATGCAGATTGGTAACGGGTCACGCTGAATGCGGAGAATTAGGCATTATTGGTAGTTAGGTAAAGGGTGGTCTTACCTGTTAAAGTCATTTTGCTCATGTCTCTATAATAGGTAGTTGCCAATTATACGTATCTTTGATCAAAATCACTCTAAAACAGTTTCAATGTTTGTACTCACACAAAAACTAATGTTGTTTTTTGTTGTTGTTGTTGTTGTTCAGTTTGATGCTAGTTATATACATTTTTCCCCTCAGCATTTACTATTAATCTCCAGCATTAATTTATACGATCAATCTCCTACATTTTATAGCATGGCTTCCAGCATTTTGTGAGATATGGGTAGAGGGCTCTGTTGCTCAGATGTCCGCTTTGAATCTCGGATAAGCATCAGTTGACTAGGCCTGCTATTATCAGATTGTGTAGTGTTGTTTATTGTTTTCCGACACGGAGTGGGATGAATGGGAGATTCTAAGAATTTTGATAAGTGTCCCAGGCTGTGTGTTGAGAAGCCATAGAAGTTGTTTCCATATGCTTCCATAAGTTGCGCAATTATCGGAATGTAGAGTAACTCATAAAAAGTTAACTTACTTAGTGTTTAATTGGAATGTGCAGCTCTAGGTAATGAATAAACAAGCTCTCTAACTGAGCATGTGCAGTGAAACAGGAAATACTGGTATGAATGTGGTTTATACATATTTCATGTGTAGAGAAAAGTGTTGCTGGCTGTAACTAAGTCCCTTCCCTCAATGTGTAAAATTACAGTGTTTAAAAAACAACTCATTTCCGTTTGTTTGTTTGGTTTGTTTGTTTGTTTTTCCTTTGGCCGAGCAAGAACTATGTGTGCCCTGAGAACACAAAGTCACTTGATGTTGCCAGGAAATGGGACGATGGAAATACAATGTCACACAGTTAGTTCACAACCACGTATACACTACTACTACTAAGCTATTATTGTTACTACTACTACTACTATTAATACTGCCACTACCTGGGCCATTTGTTGCAACACACAAAGGTGTTTTGTGCCCATATTTTTCGCTCATTTTGAAGAGCTTCAGATAAGTACTAATATTTTGAGCCTCAAAATGAAAAAAGATATGCATTGCATAGTAAATTTATGACAAAAAATATAAAACCACAATTTTACGGTACAGCCCCCCCCCCACCCCCCCCGAAGTGAGCGGAAGCTAGTTAGCTACTAATTGATGCTTCCAGAACACATGTGACCAGCTAGGAAGTATGTAATTAGTGTAATATATTTTATAGCATCAAGGCCAGTTGCCAATTGGGGGTAGCTCACTACATGTATGTTTGCAGTGAGTTAAGATTTGTATATCCTGTTCATGCCTTTTGGGGAAATAGCCGGATGATATCCTGTTCGTGTCTGCTTGAGCTGCTCCAATACATGAAGTTGTTATTGTTTGTTATTTACTTTACATAAGCATTTGTTGTGTAAGTTGTTGTTATTGTTATTGTTGTCTTCATTTGAGTGAGTATATTCGCACATGAAGAGCTTATATGTAAAAATGAGAAATTTTTCCCTCTATCAGGCAAAGTTATAATACCATAGATAGAAAAGCCTTTCATTGAGTAGTCTCGTCAGGACACTACGATGGGAGCACTTTCCCGGGTGAATGGCGGGTCAAAGTGGTAGCAGTGCAAGGTAGACATTGGTCTGGTTGCTAAGGCATGAAGTGATATTGGTCTCTGGGTGTGTGTGTGTGTGTGTGTGTGTGTGTGTGTGTGTGTGTGTGTGTGTGTGTGTGTGTGTGTGTGCGTGCGTGCGTGCGTGTGTGTGTGTGTGTGTGTGTGTGTGTGTGTGTGTTTTACTAACAGGTAGTGACTTCTTCCAGTGTTGGTGGGAGTGGTATGAATGTTGTGAGGATGTGTAAGCCAATGTTATGAATCCAAAGAAAACACATGTAATAGTCAATGGATGGCAATGAAAACACAATTACATAAGAGTTCCTTGAAGTGAATCCCCTGTAGGCAAACCCCCAGAGGCAATCATGTTAGGTTTGCGATGTCTAATTTGGGGAGATCCTACTGGATTGATCTGAGATTGACTCAGTCTGACTCAATTGTGTCTTCTTGCTCATTCTTTTAGGCAGGCTGTGGGTTCTGTTGTGTCCTCAGCCTCTTGCTGTCAATTCTTTGTTTACAAAACTTTCTGAAGTGTTGATACTCTTGTGCCAACTCCGAAACAGACCAATCAAGTGGACGTGTTACATTCCTCAGCGTCAGTGAATAATTGAAGTGTAGTCTATACTCACTGCATCATTCTCTCACTCTCTCTTTTAGCCTAATGAAACCTACTATTGTCTGGTACCACTAAGTACCTTGTTCTAGGTGAATACAGAGGAAGATATTGTAGAGACTTAACACTAAACTTGGTCCAGTCATAATCTCTCTTGACTTACATACTAAGTGCTGCTAACAGTGTTTCCATGTTGTACTGCCAAACACATTGCCCTTGTGCCCCACATGGCCAGTGGCTTGTATGCTTTGTCTGGCTTGCTTCCTTTTCCCTGGCCAGCTGTCCAGAATAATCAGGGAACTTTGCCCGCCTATAGGCTTGGCTTGGCTATAGCCGAGCCAAGCCAAGCCGAAAGGATTGTACGCTATACTTGTCAAGTTTGATTCCAGGTCATTCTCCATACAAGTGTAGTTTACGTATACTTCCAGACATGCTCTCATATATATTATATATTATACAAAACTCTTCATTGGTATTACATGTGATTACAATCATCAATGAGGGGTGGTATGATCTAGCTTTAAACTTGTCTAACTATTCTACAAAAATAGTGCACAATAGACTGATACCACAGTGGCTGGAGGACAGGTCTACAGAAATGATAATGTGCTGTGCTTGCAGGGCACGAGACATTATATATTTTCATGGCTCTTTCTGTGCATGGGGTATTTTAATTAGACAGTATATTATTAAGGGGCAGGCATGTACACATCTGAATTTGCTGACATGTCTCATGGAGTTTACTATTCCCTCCAGTTACCCGGCATGTGTGGCATCTAGTAGCCATTACTTTCACTCACCCTTACACACGCACACACACGCTCATCATTGATACTGACATGTAATCTCACTCTCAGTTACTTTTCCGTATTTGTGATTTGTGAGTGTGTGTGTGTGTGTATACAAGTTGTTACAGTTTCGTTTTTTTTGTTTGTGTGTGCCTGTGCTGCAAAAGTGTATTTTGGTTCTATTGTTAAATCTATATCTCCATGATGGGGACAGTCGCAGTGACTTCTATTGTTGAGTTTGTCAGCGAGTATGATCTATGCATGCAATTATATTTCAGTGCTATCTGTTACAAGTAATTGATAGCCACTTATAGTTAAAGCCATCCTACAAATATGAGTACTTTATAGCATCACACCAGTAAACTAAACCCTCTCTCCCCCTCCCTCTCTCTCTCTCCCCCTCCCTCTCTCCCCCTCCCTTATTCCTTCTTTGTCCCTTTCTGCTTGCCCCTAGGTCCAATAAAGTACATGCGGCCATGTTAAGACTAAGGCCGTAATAATTATCATGGTGGCATTAGTTAAATTTGTCAGGGATTGTTTTCGTCCTGGGCTTGTAGTCTATAGTTACTAGTCTTTTATTTTGTTGAGTCAACTAATGACGAATTGTTTTCAATCAGTTATTTGTTGTTATTGTTTGCTCTTTTGTAATTGGGTGGTTTTCATCTTGTTTAGATTCCAGGTCTGATGTTGAAGCAGATCAGATACTTGTATGACAAAGAGGTGAGGAAGCTAAACCAGCGCAATGTTCAGAAGGCCATCAAGCAGATGAACCAGAGCACATCAGACATAGCCAACAAAGGAGTGACAGAGGTGAGGCAAGACTGGGACACATAATGTATCTCCCTATAATAGCAAAGCAACCAGAGCTTGACATTATCTCAGAGTGCATTTTTGAAACATTGAAGTTGAGAGAGTTGACTTCAGTTTTTGAGTTGTGTTTAGTTGTAGAGAAGGGCTAAGTGTACATTAGATAGTGAGCTGATCTAGCGGTCATGTCGGAAGTGCTGGAGTAGTGTTCCGCACAGAAGCTGTTCAATGAACCAACTCCAGACTACTGTCTGGTGCGTGTTTCTCAAGCGTGACAAAATGGCAGCCGGGTCCTTGTGACAAACACTTGCTTGTTCTCCCCATGTCCCTCGACAGCACGTCTTACAATCCGTTGTCATGCCCTGGTGACGAAACATCACACACATGTATTGAGCATGTGCTTGGAGCGTGACTGCTTGCAGGTAGTGGCTGGACAATTTCTATGCTGGCTCAGGATATTTGGAGATTATGGGTCTTAATAATTTCTTTGTACTGTTTTCCCCTTAATTGAATTATTATTGTATGTAAAGTAAAGTTTTCTGGCCCATTGCTTCTCTCCCAATGCTCAGCCTCCATTCTTTCTCCATCAATCGTTTAGGGCTTCCTCTTAAATTTTGATTGAGGTAATCATTTAATTAAGGACTTGCCGTTTATGAAGCTGGTGAGGAAGCTGCTTCAGGATTGCCATGGTGATGTATTTTTCACCAGCTTCCTGCCATGTGCATGAAGAAGTGATCAATGGTGGGAAGTGCAATGCTCATTAGAGGTCACAGTAGATTATTAAATCACGCAGCCTCCATTTGAATGTGTATGACCCAATTCTTGTGATTGTGACTATATCACACCAAGCATGCCAGAAGCATTCGGCTGCATACATGTCAGGTACAATCTTTCTTTTTTTCCCTTTTTTTTTCTAGGAATTCCATCCTCCTAATTAGGCTGGCCAGTCAGTGAGTAGTGCTTGCCCACATACTCTACCTCAGATAGTGCCGGGGGCAGTGCCAGGCCACATGACACGTGTGTGTTTGGTGCCTGCATACTCCAGCTCTCATTAAGCTTTGTTGAGGGCTTTAGATCTGCCGCTTGACTTCCTCCTGTTCAGAGTAATGTGCCCATAGGCAAAGTTGTGGAGGAGGTATAGCTATTATTAGTTGCCATGGAAGCCAGCCAGCGTGTCTGCTGGCTATTACAGCATAATTGCTGAACCAATGGTTGCCATGTACATTTCATACTGACTATCTCCTCACTTGTGTGGAGGGTGAGCAGTTTGCAGTGTTGCTACTAGTTTGGATAGACAGAGGAGCTTGTGTATCAGTAATATCAACTACTCCCTGCAGGCTGGTTTATATACATGCAAACTTTGATGGGCCACTTTGCCTGAAATCATGAAATTTCGTGAGTGTGTGCAGAAGTCATGATAGTAGTCCAATATAAAATGTCTACACTCTTAGAGAATATTCACTCTATCTGTATCAAAACTAAAGGAGTCATTGGAATCTTGGATTTACACATAAACTATGGGGGGGGGGGGGGAGCTAGATGTAGAAATAGATATGATATCATTGCTCTAAATGTTTTATTATGACAAAACATGAAAGTGATTAAAAAAAAATTGTTTTTTTTTTTCCTTTCCTGACTTCTCTCTCCCTATCTTCCCCCTGCTTCTATTTAGTGTATGTTTTAATGTCATTTCCACTCAATATTGGCAATATTCAGGAGTAGCTAATTCTGCACTCAGGATTGCTGTCGCTACACCCACTCCCTTTGCTTTTGGCAAGCAAAGCTCTCGATGAACGGTGTACAGATAACAGAATCATTGAAAGGACATGGAGGAAAGTGTCCCCCTGGCCACTCCCTTCCCAGTAGAGTGGGTTGGGCATAGAGTGGGGACTATACTGCTGACACTTGGTGGGTTGGTTTCCATTCCACTTCCTCAATCCTTCCTCCTTCTTCCTCCAGTTTCTCCTGGCATTGTTTTGAAAGCGCCACTACTTCTCCTGTCTGTACACTATCTGTCTGACCTTTAGTTGGACCCACACACGAGGCGGCCACCCTTGAAGCTAATCCCCCCTCTCCTTCATCTCCCTGTGCTGCTTTCTAATAATAGCCTGTCCCCACAAGATACGGAGACAGTGCATCTCAAGTTACAGCTAACCTTGTTATGACTGCAGCCTTCCAAACTTCCAGGTACTCGCTGAAGTAGTGATGGTAACTCTCAGACCATATGGTCCTGGCCGTTGGAGTCAACCTCGCACAGTTCTCCATTTGCAATGTGCCAATATTGTCTGTGGTTATGCTTGCTTGGGAGTGAGTGTGTGGGGGGTGAGGAGAAGAAATGGGATTGATATTTCAGACTAAATATGGCTGACGATGGGGTTTGTACAATTTGCTCCTTTGTTGTGACTTCCCATTTTTCCCTGTATTTTTTTTTTGCTCTTTCCATGTGGCGAATAGGCACTGGCTAATGGTGTATTGACTGCTTGTTAAATTACGCTCTGTTCCTACCCATTCCATTGCCGAGGTGAGGTATATCCCAGAACGATGGCGGTGCCTCTGTAACAACGGGCATCTTGTTGTCGTGCAGTTAATTTAAGCTGTCTTGTGCCGGACATGAGCTCCTACAAATTAGTCTGATTAAACAGCTAGCCTCCGTGTCGCTCTTCATCAGGTAGGAGTGGAAGTGAAGATGAGGAATGTGTTGAGGAGGACATCTGATGAAGTTCTCAAGGAGTATTTGGTGTTAGGTTGTATAGGGAGTGTGTGTGTGTGTGTGTGTGTGTGTGTGTGTGTGCGAATCTCGCTGTGTTATTTGTTTTTTAGTTTGTAAGTTGTTGCAAGATGGTTGTCTGCCATTCTTTGTGGTGGTAGAAATAAAAGTAGTGAGGTTGAGTTTAGCGGCTGTCACTGTATGTACATACGAGAGGGTGGATGTGTGTGTGTGTGAGTGGGTTGGTAAGGAAGTGAGGGAGGGCGCTATAGGCAGGGAGGTTTAAAATCATCCTCCCTACAATAAGAGAACTATTGTCAATTGCTACCTATCATAGCTGCTCTAGTCCAGAACATTCTAAATTAATCAGTAATTGTAAGAATTGATTGTCTTGCTTTGCTTGGATGCATACAGTCACATATGGGATAATAACAACACATGTGCTGGGATAATAACAACACATGTGCTGGGATAATAACAACACATGTGCTGGGATAATAACAACACATGTGCTGGGATAATAACAACACATGTGCTGGGATAATAACAACACACGTGCTGGGATAATAACACATGTGCTGGGATAATAACAACACATGTGCTGGGATAATAACACATGTGCTGGGATAATAACAACACATGTGCTGGAATAATAACAACGCATGTGCTGGGATAATAACAACACACGTGCTGGGATAATAACAACACACGTGCTGGGATAATAACAACACACGTGCTGGGATAATAACACATGTGCTGGGATAATAACAACACATGTGCTGGGATAATAACACATGTGCTGGGATAATAACAACACATGTGCTGGGATAATAACAACACATGTACTGGGATAATAACAACACATGTGCTGGAATAATAACAACGCATGTGCTGGGATAATAACAACGCACGTGCTGGGATAATAACAACACATGTGCTGGGATAATAACACATGTGCTGGGATAATAACAACACATGTGCTGGGATAATAACAACACATGTGCTGGGATAATTTTCTTTTAGGTGGACAAATTAAATTGATGCAGATAATATGTTGAGCTATTTGGAACGTTGTACTAAACATTACTGAGCGTGTGCAGCAAGCATTAATCAACCGTGTAACTGCAGCCACTCAAGAATCAAGTTCTATAATTGCAGTCACTTCAGTTTCCAAGTGCATGTGCCGCGTGTGGGTGTGTCAGTTGCATCTGTATGCACATGCTCAACCAGTGAATTGAGTAATTAATTTATCGTTGGAGGTTCTAAATTGTAATCCAATACATGGAGCAGCAGATGCTGTAATTACTGCAAGGAAATACAAGATGGCAGCGGCCTACTGGTAGAACTGCTAATGCAATCTGTATGTATGTATGCATGCATGCATTTTAGCTTGCCCAATTGTTTATATCAATGTTTATTTATCAAAAGATTAAATATAATTAAATCATTATATCTTAGTCGGAATGAGTAAGTAATTGATAACTTTATTCTAATTACATAAACTGAGTTTTACTAAGCGCAGAGGTAAGGAGCAATATGAGAGTGTAGAGGCCTATTAGGAGGTGTGTACTGTGCATACCAACATTGGTTCAAAGGTGTCGCATGTGTGAAAGATACATAAAGTTAATAACTATTTATTGGAGCCAGCCATGGCTGCTACAGCTGCTGCACCTCCTACCTCTGTGACGTGTGTCTTATCTTTTAGAATATTTCACATAAGAATATACCCCAGGAAAATAGGAGGCCCTGACAGTCATTAATATTATTATCTTGACTGCAGTAGCTCCGATGTGAGAGTTAAAGAGTAATGCAATTATAGTTTAACCTCCTCCTCCTTCTCCCTTTCCCCTTTCCACTTCCTCTCCTCTCCTCCCACTTCCTCCTGTTCACCGCCTCCTTCATGCAGGCTCATCACATCATTCGAGTCAAGGCCCCGTTGTTCACTCGAGTGTGCATGGCCGTGGACGTGTGTGCTGGCGTAACTGCTGGCGACATAATCTCCAAGCTGCAGAAGAAGTCTCGACTCAACAGGGATGTCATCCTCCAGAAGCTCCACAACCAACATGACGGCATTAGTAGCAACAGCACCGCCGTCGATCCAGCTAGCGACCCTCTCAAGGACCCTGAGGAACTAATCAATGCTGGCGAGCAGTTCCTTTTTGAAACGGGAGGAAATATGGGTAAGGAGTGAAGGATACGATAAGATATGATTATTTGTAGTCTTTCAGTTTCAGTAATTAATAAAAATTCTGGGATTTCCTCTTGCTACCTCACAACCTTTAGCATCTATTCCGAAAGACATCACCCCACCCTTACTTCTAGTTCCAGTTGTATCAGTAATGCTTGTCCAATTCTTGTTTGTTGATTTTATTTGGCACCTTCCCACTGTCTCTCTCTAATTCGGCCACTTGGCTCCCTCTGGCTGTTTCTGGGGCCAACTCAGGCAGTTTGCGGTCAGCATCTCTGGGAGGTGTCGTACATGCCCTTCATGTTGTGGCCTTTGTTGCCCCATGTCGCCTAATTCTGGTCGCAAAGGATGCCGATAATGCCTTCATTAGGCTGGTACAAGTTGTACCTTCAGAGCTCTACCAGCAAAGCAACACGCTTGCTGTTAATTCAGGATTAATGTCTTAATAAGCCTTCACAGACTTGTTAAATTACAAGATTTCGAACTTAGACTTCCAGAGTATCCCAGGCCCGTTTAATGCCTTTCAGAAGCATCTGTGTGCGTCATTTTAAAATTTGATTAGTCTTGTTTCTGAGCATAATTTGCTGTTATTCATTTAATAATGTGTTTATGTTATTTTTCCCCTTGAGGCTTAAATTGGTTTGCTTGTTGTGTAGGGGTATATACTGTGCATGTATAAAAATGAATAGTATGTATAATATATATTATATATATAATTAAATATATTGCAAATATAAACAAAGGAATCGAGCACTGCTAAAAACCAGGGTCCTGGGTTATATTTCCCTTAATTTTTTTTACATTTTACATTTGCTTTCCCCTCGATTGAGAAAAGTAATTTTTTTTTATAATACATGTATATGATACCATACCTTGGGGTAATTAATACTTTTATGAGGTTTCAGAAATTGTTTGTTCTACATGAAGTTGGTAGTGGCAACATGTTTGCACTGGGCGGACATTTTTGTTTCTCAAACACCAGCTCTGTGATGGTAGGGATTCCTAATAACCTTCAGTAGGTTTCATAGGAACGTCTGGAACTTCCTTTGAATTTCGTGTTTAGTCTTCATAAACACTGCTTTCTTCCTTTTCCCGTCCGGTAGTTTTGTTGTTGTTGTTTTGTTGTTGTTTTGTTTAGTTATTGACTCTTTAGTTAATGTATATACATATATATATATACATATATAATGTTTTGGCTTGGGGAAACGGATGACTACTGAAAATAGCATTGACAGTAGGAGAGAATATGTGCATGTATTTGTGTGTAAATGGTAGGAGTAGGAGATGTAGAGTTTTTATCTCAGATCACTTGTGTGTCCTTCATTGAACTTTTTGCTGACCTTGGCAAACTTTGTCCTTTACCCCCTAACACAGCTATGGCAGAATGGCTGCTAAACAAGTTAGTCTGAAGATAAGTTTTGCTTCATTACCTCTCAAGATGTGCTACATTTGAAGCACACAGTTAGTCACCCCCAGAGTAGCAGCAGTAACACCCACCTCAGGCCAGCTGTACTATATTTATATTTATGTCTTAATTAAAAAAAGAAAATCCATTCTAATTTCTAAGTTTAGACTTACACTGAGACTTAGTCACAGCCTTGCATAGGCATTCTTGCTGAAATATTTTCCATGATTTTTGGTTCGTTTCAGTATATTGAAACTATACAGTTAGAAGCTCTCTTTTTTTTTTCTTTTTTTTTTCAATTTATGTTGTTGTTTTTACAATATTGAAGCATCATTTTTAATTGGAGATTTTTGTGGTTTGTTAACTAGTTAAGGGACTAGTCTTTGAGAGTAAATTGTCTGTGGATGTAGACCGCAAGACTTGTAGAAATGCTGTCAAAGTTCCTGTACTTCTGCTGAAGTCGTGTCTAGTCGTCGATAACGAAGCTGATGCGTGTGCATGTATGGGGGCGTGTACATTATTGATTGAGTTGGCTGGGTGCTGTTGAAGCCTGATTTTTGCTTTCACTTTAAATTAATTTTTATTTTGCACTTTGCTACTCCTTTGGTATTTACAGAAGTTATGAGTTTATATTTGGTGAATAGCTGTACTCCAATGTGTTGTTGTGTAAAGAACTAGTTTTGTTTTGTTGTTGTTTGTTTGTTTTTTGTTTTTGTTTTTTTGTTTTGTTGTTTTTGTTTTTTAAATTATTTTTAGTTTGTGTTTTATATAATGTAATATGTGATTGCCTTAGGCAGAATTGGGTATGCTATAGTTAAGAATTATGGGATAGGATAGCTTTCTGATTTGGCAGTAGTAATGGACAAGAATGTCAGTAGTTGTTAGTAGCTGACAAATGTCCTAGTTTGTCTTAACAAAAGGGCGTTTTCCCAAGCTCTGTTCTCCATTGTTGAAGTAACACAAATTATCAGTTCCTGCTTTGTTTTGTTTTTGTCTTGTTTCTCCAGGGGAGCGGTGTTTGCCTAACAATACAGACATTTATAATCTTGTTTCCATCAACCCGAATGCTCAGTGGGTCATCAAACCTCGCAATTGCCCGGACTTGAACTGAAGATTCTCCTCCTTCTTCCTCCAAAATGCAATTGTTTGCAATTCTCCTTCATACTTAAATATTATTATTTATTATTGTCCTTTTTATGCTTTCATTTATATTTATTGTTTTTGACTCTGACATTTTAAGCATAGTTTATAGAAAACCTCTCATCCTTCAGAACTGAAACACTTTCAGGACCATATTTCTATGGCAGGTTCCATAGTTTCATCAACTTCAATTGTGACTCTGTTTTAGATATTTAATCACTGTTTATTATCCCTGCAAATGAGAATTTATTTACTTAATAATTGGATGGGACAAATTTTACAAGGCACAAGCGCCTGGGGTTTTCTGGCTGGCTCAATTACTACTTTTGTCATGCGCGCATGCCTCGTAACAGGTTTGTTCGAAATGTAATAAGAGGGCCAGGCGTGCAAGAACACCCGCATTTTCTAGGACTTCACTTTTGGTGTAGTAAGGGAAGGCAGAGTGTTCCGCTGTTTAGTTTATCTACACAATGAGTTACAAGAACAGATACCAGAACTACGGGTACCCATCTACGATGTCGGCGTCCACCTCTAGTTCTTCCATTACTAGCAGCTGTGCTAGCGAAGTGGATAGGCGGTACCAGTCCTCTGTTACACTCCACCAGCACGAGTACCACAACGGTGGCAGTGGCACGTATCCGAGAACTAATGGAATGAAGGAAAGCAAAGGACGGAGCTATAGGAGCAGGCTGGAATATATTGTTAACTCCATGGCCTACATCAGAGGAGAACTGGTAAGTGTCGTGGGATTATAGACGTAGTGGCGTGATTCAAGACAATTAGTCAAATATCAAAAAGGGATCTAGAATGTGGCTGAACTTAGGTTTCATTAGTAAGCTTATTGACTGACCTTGTGCGGATTGAAAAATTTCTAATATTATGTCACACACTGTAATCTTACCTTGGCTAAAACTTGGTAGATATGGTAAAAAGGAGAGAGAAAAAAAATCAGTTGAAATAGTTGTATGTTATCAAGTAATGTTCAATGCCATGTGTGGGACTGGTAGACACTGGTTTTGCTTGGTGCCCTTTGTCTTGTTTTTCTGTGAATATCATAACATCTGACTGCTCATTGATCTTGATATTCACAGTCTCTCTGGGATATGATTATTTTAAAAATCTTGGTAGTTTCAGTTGAGGTGTCGCGTCAGTTATTTTTGTGGTCAAAAGTGAATAGAGTGATTGAATTGTCAGTAATACCTTGTGTACAAGGTGTCATGTCCATGTGCCTCTAGTTAGCCCACTGACAGAATGAAAACAGTAAATAACACGATTGTTGAGTGGGCTTTAGTACGATGTTATCTCAGTCTTTGAATCCAGTTTAGCGTAGGAACTGAGATAATGACATACCAAGTAATGATGTCACAGTTGTTAGTCGGTAAGGAGTCTTGGAGTTTTCCTGGTTGGTGTTTTTTGAAACAATTTTGCATTTTTTCATCCCTTCGCTCACTTGATGAGTTAACACAGCGTGTCAGTCGCTGTCTTGTTTGTGTTGCTTTGTTCTAAATATCTGGGACAAGTATTTGGCTCTAAAATCATGTACAGATTGCTTTCTTCTCCAGCTGCGCATGTGTCTGTTCAGCATCGCGCATATCTCGGTGCAACATGGAAGAAAAGGTGGGAGGGGGGAGGTCCATTTGGCATTACTTCTCTGGCAGTATCCTAGTGGACCACTTACAGCTGCCAAAAGTTCCAATTTTGTGCAGATGTGCACAAGATGGGATGCCCGTGATGGTATGTATGGTACTGGTCCAGTTTAGGAGAGGTATGGGAAGAGAAGGTCATTTATCTTGCCAAAGTCTCAACATGTGTGCAGATGAAAGAACTGGTAGGCCACATGTTGTGGGATAAAGCAGGTCAGCACAATCCACCTTGTGTGCACACAATGCCATATGCTAGGTAAGATAGCCACCTTTACTATTTGCTCACCTCTGCCTATTGTAAGAGTGGGACCTCTGTGTGTGTGTGTGTATGACTGTTACTATTGTGTGAATTATTTGCTGTATTCTTAAAAGCTGTTCTATTTAAGTCGTGAATGTCTCCTTTGATACGGCCGGTAATGAAGCGTGTACCAGCTCCAGTGTTTGGTATCCTCCTATTCACTGTCGGGCTTCTTCTTTATTTTGTGGACATTCTAAGATGTTCGTATACCTTGGTTCTTGAGAAGCTAGGTTCCAGGTTGCATGGCTTGTACATTCCAGACTATGTGAATATGATAGGGGTATACTGGGCAAGTATCTCACAGATGGACTCAGTCTTCTCAGCTTTCAGAGCAGAACTCCCACTAGCTGGCTTTTCACTGGAGAACCCAGACTCCGATGGCTGTAATTGTATCTTGAGGGGGAAGTGGTACTGTGAAGAACTTACTTCTCTCTCTTTCCAGCTTTGAATGCTTGAGTGGAGTACTGTAGAATGGGTCATTGGGCAAGGTGATAAAGACCTTCTGTTTTTGGTGATCACTTTAAGTAACGTCAAAATGTTTCGCTTATAAATGCGAGTCAACTAGAATCCCTTACCTATCACCTCGCCTACAGGCACATATTCGTGAATGAATCCATTAATGTATCTTAACCTTTATACTGTTTTTACTGATGAATTTAATTACGGCTTCTCTCTTGTGACCTCAGTTCTCCTCACTTGCATCAGTAGCCCTTCAATTGAGAGCTCAACTCCTTGGCTCAGACCACCAACTCACGAAGCCTTCCAATCCAGTGGTATTTACTGCCATGATCTGGTCAGTGGCCATATGTTCTGTGATTGGCACTCCAGTTAATGTTTTTTGATAACTTCATTTAGAGCTTCAGTCTGGAATTCCCTCTCTCTCTCACTTTGTTTTATCGGGCTTTGGATTTGCTGCCTGTGATTGGAAGCGTGTGTGCATTAATTCATGACGCTCCCCAAGTGAGTAGCCGCCATGCCTAATGTAAATTACAACCGCTCAATGAATTGAGTTGTGGCTAGCCAGTTAAAGGTTTATTCAGGCCACTGGAATGTACTTGTCCAGTCTCTCTGTCTCCTGTCTCTCTACTCATTTAGACATAATTACTACAACTACCAATCCTGTGACATAATTTGGATGTGTTTATGCAGTGAAATGGAGATTCTTTTGCTTACTGTTTGCTTCACTGCTTTATATATTATGTTAATGCCATCAGCATCTCCTTTTGTGTGGATTGTTAAGTTGGAACTAATGATACAATTACAAGCTATTTAGTTTGTTGTAACAATCACATGTGGAGATGTATAAGAGGATGATTCTAGATTTTGTGTATAGAAGATTATTGTGTAGGTATAGCCTGGTGATATAAAAATTATATTTTGCAATATCTACGTATCACTTAACACTATCACATGAGTTATATTAAAGTGAAAAGTAGTTTCTAGCATGGCATGGGGAAAAAAGAAAGGTTAATCCAAACCAAGAATGGGGTGGAACAAGTAATTGTGAAAGGCAAAGATTCTGTGGGTTCATATGATGTTGCTCTGACTGCTTGACCAATTTGTTGAGACATGGTTTCTACATCCATTAAGTATAGGGTGCTGGATCTGGGTTCCTGCACCTGCTTGCTCCTGCAGCACTTTGTGTAAGTTTTGGTGTGTCATCAGCTGTGCAGAGAAACCCAAGGGTGGAAAGGTTCACAGCAACCATCCAACTGAAAGCAGGCAGGCAGCCAGCCTGTCAGGATGTGAGCACCTGGATAAATACCACCCAACACTCTGTAGATGATTTTTTAACAGGTGTAATCAGATTGATTTCCTGAAAAGCTTGCTTCAGTGATTGCAATGCAGTGACATCATCTAACCCTGTGGCAGTTATTTTTTGTCCTTATGTCATTGCTGCCACAGTATGTTGTGTCAACTGCTACCCAAGGAGAGCTATTTGTTATACTTGCACCCTGTGTAATGCTGAATATCAGGTTTACTTTGGATGGTTTACTTTTATACTTTGTGTCATTATTCAAATAGTGCAAAATTTCTAATGAAATCAGTGTATCTTGCTTTAGTAAGTCTGTAGGAGATGGCTATAATTCTATTCTCACTAGGTTCAAGTCATAGTCATTCAGCCCCACCCCTCCCCCTCTGTTTTGCTACTCCTCTGTTTTGCTACTGGTTCATTGTTCAAGTTTCCTAACACCCAGTAAAATAAAACTCTTCCTTGTAATTGTCCTCAAACCTGACTCTATTAAAGTGCTTCGTGGCTAATGACCCCTTTCACGGGAAAGTTCACACTTTCTTTCGTGACATAATTTCTTTGGTGAGTCTTTGTAGTGGGTGGCATAATTAGCTGGTGGTTGTACACTACGGGTGCTGAAGGTCACATGATTTAAGGGCCTTGGGCCATTTACCTAACTCCTTGCCAAACCCTTAACTTGTGTGGTTTTTTCCCTGTATGTAGCAGCTGTTTTGTCTTGTCCCTATTGGATGAATGGGGCTTGGTATATACTCTCTAAACATTTCTAATGCTTTGTCTTACATGTATGTCATTCCGGTTGGTGCTTTTAAAAATAGCAGTTGAAAGGATGGCATCTTGTGGTGTGCATCTTAGCAGATTGTTGGGAGACAAGTGAGAGACACGGTTTCTTTGTCAGGTTTTGAATTCCAGCATTGGTAGAAGTGTAAGAGAACAAAATGGACTCCAATCAGGAAAGACAGTTTGGTTCCACGACTGCAGTTTTGGTTGCCATGTCTCTACTGTACCTGTAAATCTCCTTTCTTGCCGGAAAAGTGGCAATTTTGCTAAATCCTCTACTTAGCCTGTTTATTTTGTACAGCCCTTTGAAGAGGCACATGTATGTCTGTAGGTTAATGCTGTAAAAAGTGAGTAGATTGGTGTATGATGTGATTGGGGCCAATTTATACATACCAAGTTGATAGATCACTGCTACTGATCCATGGGGAGCATTCCAGAGTCTATTAATATTGATTTTGGATTTCCTACTCAATTCCCAGCCGGGGTATTACTATGTAATGACAGACAGTGTGGCTCCAGATGTGACACTAGTTTAGAGGTGCTGCGTATTTCTCTGCTTATTAGGACAGTCCCCTATACAACTCCACACACACTACTGCGAGATACTTGGTTGTAACACTGAGCATAGAGTACACTTCAAGATCTAGACTCCTGTTTGTCACCTGGTTTGGTTTTTAGCACTTGTTTTGGAGATGGAAAGTGTGAATGAAGCAATAAACGTGCAAGAAGGAACCAGGGGACTTGTTGGGTATAAAAAAAGTGTTAAAGTCATGTGACTTGCCACGTGTCCTGTTCATATACATAGATTCCTTCCTTTATTGGTAATATCATGTGCTATTAATTGATAGAGTAATATATGAAGTATTTGATCTGCTCCTTTTGTTTGTTTTATCTTAGGATGATCTGAAGGAATCTGACCGAGTTTTGCTGGATATCTTCAAGCAGCTGGAGAGTAATGTGGAAGAACTGGGCGACAGCATCTCTAACTGGAGAAACAGTGGTTCTTTCACTCCTGGAAGACCTTGCAGTTTCACGGATTTTGACTTCAATTCTCCTACGTCTACTGGCAGCCCTCGGAAATCAGCCCATCCCGACTATAGCATGACTTACACGTCCAACGGCTTGGAGACCATATTGGACTCAAGCAAGGAGGATGTGACATCACTCAAGGAGGAGAATGAGAACGATTCTGGTTCGGCTCCTGAGACATCGAGCATGTCGTATAGCCCGGTGTTGCCTAGTTCGTCTAAGCTCCCTCATCACTGCAGCTCGACGTCCATCAGAAGCAGCAACGGTGCCACGGCTTCGAAGAGGTCCAGTGACGTCAGTCCGCAGATGAGGTTGAGCACAAGTTTCAACAGACTGGTCAACAGCCCCAGCATTACCAGACTTCAGGATGACGGAGGATCTACCATGAGCAGAAACAGCTCTATTGATAGTGGCATTCAATTTGCCAGCGAAACTGAAAATTGTAGCACTAATAGTGTGGTAGAGTCGTCGTTGGCTGTTCCTGTCGCTGTTGAGACGTCACCGGAGGATGTGCGGAAAAGTGTCGGCTTTGCAGATGATATTTTCGCAGCTCTTGGCATGAAATAATCAAACTAACACATCATGAAGTCCTCTATCCATTCTTCAAATGAAAAAAACTGTTGTCCAATGTTTATCATTATTTATTCACGAGAATTTGATTTTTTTTTTTTCCTTTTTTTGTTTTGTTATTTGTGCGAGACAACTACATGTATGTATTTGAGCACTTCACACAATGACTGGTCGGCACCATCAGCTAGAAGACCTATTCACTCAATCACATTAACATCTTGTATGATGTGTAGTGCAATTATGACTGAGCAAGTTGAAGATTTATTATCAAATTGTGAGCAGTGGGTAAAAGCTATTTAATGCAATAAGTAGAGAGCGGTCATGCGAGTTTGGTAAAGTATCATCAGTCTATAGAATTTTGTAATTAGCAGCCATTAGGGTGCGCGCAGATTAGAAATTATTAAGGAAAAACAAAAATGTCTGGTGTCGGAGCCCAAGCTGTGAAGAACATTTCTAAAGCCATTCCTCGCCGTACTCTTCGGCAAAAAATATGGGAAGCTATGTGTGCGTGGCAAATAAGGAATTCTGGATATCACGAACTTGGTAAAGTAGGCTGTGTGTGGGTAGTTGGCTAAAGCACATTAAAGTAGCTGGTGCGAATAGAATTATAATTTTTATATCGAAGAAATATAGTTGAAGGCCTTCTGATGATTGAATTACTGGGGTTCACATCCCTATGTAGTATTAATTTACATTTTGGTGGTGGTAAGAGTTTTCTTATCAACAAGAACTACTGTATGCTATACAAAGCTGAGAACTACCCTTCATGAAGTTTTGAGGAGGTGTTGTATTGTCAAATTCAGGGTTGGAGTTTGAATGGTAGGTTTGATTAAGTATAGCAAGCTAGAGCAAGGTGGTGGAGTGTTAAAGTATAGACTACAAGGCAGACGTGATACTTGTGATGATGGCTAGCAGAAGAGTGTGAGAATAGGGAATGAAAGGGTGGAAAGAATGCAATGGGCTGAGACAAGGTATCAACCCCACTACAATTGCCCACTTCAATTGGAATCGTATCTCAAAGTTTTTCACTGGCTGCAATATATATATCTCATGTTAGACGCTATTGTAGTTATTATTAGCAAGTACCTGGATTTAGATTGCTTTACCAATTCATGGTTCTCTTCTCCTCTGTTTTTCTCTGTTCCTTTCTTACCATGTCTCTTTCAGTTCTAGCGATGTGGGTTCCATTTCTTACATTTTTCCAAGTTACACAGTGACACTAGACATGATGTACACTAACTATTGGTAGATTGAAGTATTTTATCCTCTACCATTTGGTTTAGCAGCTTCATCAGTCCGCTTTTTTCCCTCACTGTCTTTGTATATGCACACCACTGTCGTCGCTGTTACTGACAACGCTCAGCCAACCAGGCTTAGTTTTCAAGAATACGCACACCATTGTTGTTATTGACAATGCTTTACCAACCTGGATAAGCTATATGTGCAGCGTTGTCGGCACCAACCCGACTCAGCTTAACACACGCACAACCTTTATCGGTAGTATTGACGACATTTTACCTAACCACCCTGACGACGTTTACCTACCCGCCATGACGACGCTTTACCTACCCACACTAACAACGCTTTACCAACTAGCTCATCTCGTGAATTATACATACACATCATTGTAGTCACTGACAAACAGAGATTGCTGACAATTCACTGCTGATTCAAGTATGAACTTACTCAGAACGACAATTTAAGACATATTGTTCTACTCTTTCTAATTTCGGGCTGATTTTAGATAAAAAGCAAGCTGTCAACTCTGCGTAGGTACAAACTTTTGTGGGTAATGCCCTCTATCATCATGTCACAATCACGCGAGCAAATTTTTTTATTCTGCCCGCTATAGTTGCTTTATGCTGACTGAGGGCTGGAATTGGAGTTTTGCATTGAAACTATATACAGTACCAGCGAGTCTCCTCATGTTTAGCTATTTCCATGAAGACAACATATCTACCATTTTCACTGCTAGACCCGTATTGATACCTGATTAGGAATAGCCAAATACATTATTCTTTTGGTCTGAGAATGATGTTGTTATAGCTAGCTAGTGTATACACTATGTCTGGTGCTTCATTTAGTTCAGTATTTGTCAACAAATAGTATGAGCGTTTTGCTAATTAATATTATCTGAAGAAAAAAGCCTTTTTTTTCTTTTTTGAGGGGTTCGTGATTGTGTCATGTCTGCATTCTTGCTTTGCCCAGATTTTCGATTGCTAATAGTTATGATCTACCTTTTTTCAGCTATGTATCCGTCCATGACTGATGTGTCTGTTTGTTGTGTGTGTGTGTGTTTGACAAATAGTCTTTAATTGGCTAATATTTATGTGGCTGAAGGTTGTCCAGATTCTTCTGTTAAAAGAGTCAAGCTACTGACAGTCTGCTCAGCACTACTCTTAGTTTGTATGGCCTGTATTAATGGGAAGGAAGAGAGAAAGACGTCTCATTGGCTATGCAGAAATGCACCTTTTGCATTTATGTTCAATATTACCATAATTGGAACAAATGTATCTTTCCTACTTATATGCTTTCCTCCTCCCCTTCCCTCACTTGTATCACTCCTGCCGGTACCACCCAGCTGCCTGCAATGGTGCCTTAGATACTTGAACCTATTCAGGTGTTCTTTTGGGTTGTTTGTTGTTGTTGTTTCTGTTGTGTGTGGTGATTTGGAGTGGGGTAGAAAACCAAACTGGACTACATTAGCTTTCTAAAATATTTGTAATGGCAATTTAGGATTACTTATGGAGCTTGCAACAGAAGAACCACAATTATAACACTTTTATTTCGGAGTATTGTATTCAAATCTTCAAATCAAAAGATTTTCCATCCCCTCTTAATGAAACTAGTAGCCTATTACTCACTTATCCTGCCCACATAAAGCAATCCACTAAACTTTATCCTCCATTACTCCATTGCTTGGGAGGGGGGGAATACTTGTATATTATGTTATATAGGATTGTACCATGACCAGTTTTGCCAGTGAAGCAGTTTTGACAAGTGCTTCGTGCAGTCATCAAACAGCATTCCGTACCCTATTAGTTTTTATTCCTATGCTATTCAGCTGCTCCTCATCCTCACACTAGAAGTAGGAAAATATCTCACGTTATTCATTTGCTCAGTAACTAGTCCAAGCTTGCGTATGCATACATTGGTAGCAATGGTTGGTGCAGAATGTCTTGAATATTTGTTATATGGTGCACTGTTTATGTTTTGGCTTAGGCCTCTTCAGGGATGATTTGTACAATCAAGATAGCCCGGTGTTTGCCGAGGCTGTTCGAAGACTTCCTGAGAAGGAATCTAACTTGAGGGTCTACAGAATCAGGAGAGCTCTTGATTTGTCTATGAAGCATCGGATCTTACCCAGAGAGCAGTGGACCAAGCCAGAAGAGGTGTGACAACTGTGGGATCATTAGGAACATGAGAATTGTGGGAGTGGAGGAGGAGGAGGAAGGGCGAGAGGGAGAGGTGGGGGCAGGGGGAGGGGTCATTGATGCTATAAGGTTGCACCAACTTCAGCCAAAAAACAACAACAACAAAATAACCTGCTAAATTCTACTTTTAACAACTATGGGACTGGATGAACCATTTCAATGACGACTCAGCTGTTTCAGTATGCTGTGATGTGGTCTTTTTTTTTTTTTTTTTTTTTCTTTTTCCCCTTCATTATTATTTCCTGATTACCAAATTTGCTTGGGTTTTCTGGGAGAGATTTTGTTTGTTTGTTTTTATTCCCATGTGCTAGTATTAGTCACTCACTTATCTGATTGGTTTCCTTTCCTCTCGTCTTATTCTCTCTCTCTCTCCACGTTTCCTCGCTAGGAGGTCTTTTATCTACAGCCCTTCATCGAGGAAGTCAAGAAAGAAATGGAGGATAGAAAGAAGTGGGACACCATGTAGAACTTTATGTGACAGTCACTTCTCTGTTCGCTCTCTCAGTTAATCCTTGTTCTATTTTAGATTTCATTATAGCATCGCAATTTTGGCATGGAACTTTTTTTCATATTTAATAATAATTTTACTTCTTGTTTGAAGAGACCACTAGTAGTGTTTTATCTAACTTCATCATCACATGTTTTAGAGTCTACTAAAAAAAAATACGACTGTGCAGCTTCTATTCATATTAATACAGTCACAATAAAAAAATACAGATAAAATAAAAACACATTCAAACTTGTATGGCACACTTTTGAAAATACATTACAATAACAAACTATTGTCACAGCAGACTGTTGGGTTAAAAATGAGAGGAAAAAATGCTAGTACGACCACACCGTTTAAAACTTCACAACTTGAACTTTTGAGCTGGCGTGCCACGAGTGCCCAAGTTCTTGACTACAAACAGAGAGCCGGAGTTTGGGAAGGCTTCTCGCTCCTCCTCTGTGAGATGACTGGTTGCACTGGCCACAAACAACCACTCGTAATTGGGGCCTCCGAAGCAGCAAGTAGTGATGTCCTTGGCACCAGGAATCATAATGGTCTTCACAACTTCTCCACTGTTGGGATCCCAGCACGTCACTTGCTTGCCGCCGTAGCTGGCCACCCACAGCCTCCCATCTTCGTCAGTACACATGCCATCAGGTACCGCGAGGGAATCGTCACAGGAGTAGTCTATGAGCTGTCGCCTGTCAGTGACGGTGCCCGTGCCTTTGCTGTAGGAGTAGATATACACGCTTTTGGCATGGGAGTCCACGTGGTACATCTTGTCGTTGGTGGGACTCCAGCCAATTCCATTGGACAGGATAGCATTGTTGAACTTTTTCAACACATCTATAAACAATAACAACAACAACTGTGTGTAATTGCCTGTCGCTGTAATAGTGGAGGTAACATACGTTTGGAATAGCAGTATAGACCCGCTCCAGACTCCTCCCCATATACTGGCTTTCTAGCCATGGTTCCGAACCACAGCCGTCCGTAGCTGTCACACTTGCAGTCATTGATGCGATTGGGCTTGTCTTCTTCCACACTGCATAGTTCCTTTATCACCTCTCCTGCTCACACATTTGACAAGCAAATCAATAGTAACAGTAGCCAGTAACACCCAACATAGCGCTAGTAGACTTTGACATAGCTTTCATTTTCAGTTATTAGTAAGCCAATTGACAAGTCAGCAATAGCCCATCATCAAGCAAGGTATATTATACTGGTTACTACACTTAGTGCCACAAAACACTGATACACATGGAGTGTCACACACACTGTCACACACACACACACACACGCTGCAGTGAAATTCAGTGTGTATGTGGCTGTGGTATGTGGTCTGAATTTTGTTAAGACAGAGTAGTCTTATTCATTTTTGTCTAATTATGTGCCTGCAGACTCCCTTGTACAAATTCATTGCCAATTGCTCTCGTACAATTTTTAGTTGCTAAAATAATGCCTCATATCTATAAAGATACTTGAAATTGCCAGATTAAGTTACATGTAATGAGGATCTTACCTGAGTGCCTGTCAATCAGGCACATTTTATTCTGTACCATAACCAAGATATTTTCTGAGCCTTCCACCGGAATCACTGCACTCACACTGTCCGGGCATTCAATTGCACTATTTAGTACAAAAGACAAGTAATATAATAAATTACCACATATTATATTTCAGATAAAGGCTTTAAACTTGCCGGTTTTCTCCGGTGTCAATGTTAAGGAAGTTAACAGTTTTGGGATAGACATCTACCCAAAGCAGCTGCTTTGTCTCTTCTTCATAAAACACTCCTTCTCCAATGGTTGCCTTGGCAGGATACAACACTTCCACCGTATATCCAGGTCCGTCAGTATCTTCCAACAAAGCTTTAGATTGAACTTTGACCGATGAATATGCTTCCTCCACTTCAGTTGTTGATACAGGCTTGCTTTCAACTGCAGACCTGGTTTTTCCCACTATCGACTCTGTCTTCTCGAGAGTTGATTTCTCTGCAGAATCAGTACCATCAGCTTCAATTTCAAATCCTTCGGCAGGAGATTCTACAGTTATTTCAACTACAGATTCTGGCTTCACTTCCACTGTGGACTGTGCTGCAAATTCAGATGTAGAATTTGCTGTTATTTTAGAGGTGGAACCTGGTGTCACACTAGAGGTAGAATCTGCCGCCATCCCAGATGTAGATTTTGCTGCCATCTCAGATGTTGACTTTGGTGCTGTTGCAGAAATATACCTTGCCCCTACTGCAGATGTTGATTTTGCAGTCATTTCTGATGCTGAAATTGCAGCCACGTACTTTGCTCCGATCGAAGACGTTGACTTTGCTGCCATTTTTAGAGTGGATTTGCTGCAATTATGAATAATAAAAAATTTTTTGGCTTACGTGGTGTAACCAAATTCATATAATTTTGGACTATTGGTTGCAGTAAGACAGACCACCCAGCATTACAACAATCAATTTAAAAAAATCTATATATACCACTGCATCAATTTTGTTGCCATTAGCTAGCTTTGCAAATATGGCATATGGCACTGGTGCTAGGTGCCGGCCAGATACTGCACGGCTGGAAATAGTCTGGGAACAATTGTAAGTTTTCAGGCTCTCTATATAGAATGTCTGTCAGAGCCAATCAGATTGCACCAATAATATGAGTAACCTCAAACTATTATTAATTGAGTGTTTGACTCGACCACTTGTTTGTCCATCAGCCTTGTGGCGGGGTCTGAAAAAAATAAAAAAGTCCCACAAACTGTTGCAGAGGATATAGGGCACATAGTTGCACACACAAAGAACAGTAGATGCAATCCCTCCAAACTTCTCACTCAACTAAAGCTCCTCACAGCTCTCATGCCTGCCTCTATCACACAGTTCAAGCTCCTATACACAACAAGCTCTTCACAATCAGTTCAAGCAAGCTTTTAAAAATGGACAAAGACTTTCCTGCAGATCAAGCTGAAAGTTACTGAAGGGATCCAATAGTTCAGGATTAAATTACACCATTGGTCACAAGAGGATTCTTCATTGACTGCATTTCACCAGAACTGGGAATGCTTTAGCTCAACCACACCCACTTCTTGCACTAACCAATACACATGACAAAAAAGACGGCTACATAAAATTATTTCTTAAAGCTTAGTAATGGGTGGGTGTGTTAGTTCATTTATTTGAAAGCAAACAGTTTATTATAGTGCTCAGTCCATTTTCCAGATTGCAGACCAACACCAGGCTTAGCATTATTTCTTACCTAGGTTCTGAAGCCACGCTAAATCTTCTAAGTTCACGACTTCGCAGGCTGCACCACACAAATTTTACCTCCTACTACACGCTGAAGTATACACCGGCGGTGCTCATTCAGTGCAAGTTACTCCCACGTGCAATCGGCAGCGTTGCGCACTAAAGATCGCGCAGAAACTGAAATACGGCCAGATGTCACACAAATGGTTGTCTAAATAAGTTATCAATAATGAAAACCTAAACAAAGTACAACTAACCAAGTAAAAAAAAAAAATAATAATAAAAAAGATTCTTATATTAAAAGTGTTATATCTTACATAGAACACATACAAAATATTAAGTAAAAAGACTCGTAATAATACAAGTTCACTCAGTGGCAGCTTGTGACTCAGCAGCAGTTTCCAAATTAGTTTCAGAAGCCTCCTTTGTTTTATTGGGTCCCATTGTAAACTTATTGGGCAGTGTCCCCTTAGCACCTAGATCTTTGATCACAAACACAGACCCGGAGTTGGGGAAAGTAGTCAGATCCTCCTCCGAGAGTCGAAAAGTGGCACTCGTCACAAACATCCACTTATAGTCAGGGCCTCCAAAGCAGCATGAAGTGATGTTCTTGGCTCCGGGTATCTTGACCGTCATCACCCGCTCTTTCGTCACCGGATCCCAACACGTGACTCTCTCGCCACCGAAACTGGCCACCCACAGCCTCCCTTTGTCATCACTGCACATCCCGTCAGGCAATGCCAAAGCATCGTCCTTGGCATAATCGATCAGCACTTGCTTGTTGGTGATCAGGCCTGACTCCTTGTCGTAGTTATAGCTGTATATGCATTTGGCAAACGTGTCAATGTAGTACATGACATCATCAGTAAGATTCCATGCAAGTCCATTGGACAGCAACACTGGGTTAAATGTCCTCAAACACACTGTAACAACAACAATAATAATAATAAAACAATTATAATTATAATAATAATAATTATTATTATTATAATTATAATAATAGCAACGAGAACAACACCAATAACTAGATACCAATGGCAATAATTAATTAAGTGGAAAGCATATTTATTTGTTGGCAAACGAGTAAGACACTCTCAAGTGGGACACTCTCAAGTGGGACATTCTCAAGCGGGACACTCTCAAGTGGGACACTCTCAAGTGGGTGCTGTTTGTACTATTATGTTAGCATAACCTGGTACAGAAAACAACAATAAAAACAAAATACAAAGCTTTTAGTACCAATTCTCTGTTTGGGTTACAATTGGGCTTAAAAGTATTTATTATTGATTGCTGAATGCATCCAGTGATTACACGAACCTAAATCAGTGGATGCCAGTGTAACACATGAAATACACCCTTTCTGGACATCACAGAATTTAGTCCGAAGTGCAAACTGTTGGTCAACAATGGAGAAGACAATTATGTGCTACATTCAAATAGAACAATGGCTCTTTACTAAGGAATCACCAAATAGCTGTCTATGCCTCCGCATTCTCACCTCCTAGTAGAGGTTGATATAATATACAGATTATAGCACCAAAGGTGCGAGCCATCAGCGTTACTATACTATTACAAAACCATTTCTCAGACTAAAGGAATAATGTATTAGGAATACAACTAATCAGTTATCAATATAGCTTGTGCAATGGAAATGGTAAATATAAATACTGTCTTCATAAGAGAAGCTAAACTTGTAATTGTAGTTTCAATGGGAAACTCCAATTCTTGCACACAGAAAAATACTCAGCATAAAGCAAAACTACCACGGGCAGCAAGAAGTTAATCACTCACACAATTACAATACATCAATAACCACAAAAACCAGATCTACATGGAACTGACTGCTTCATTTTTTCCTCAAAAATCAGCCAGAAAAAAAAAAAAGAAAAAAAGAAAAAAGAAAGAAAGACACTAAATCATTCATTGTTCTGAGTAAGTTCATACCTGTTCACCGGTAAATTGTCAGTAATCTCCAAAATCAGAACGTGACAGACAGACAGACAATTACTATAACCCTCTTGTACTTGCACAGTGAGGGTTAATAATAATAACTCTATCCATTAAAAGCACTAACATTTGTGGTAGCTGTAAAGTGACGCCCCCGCATCTTCTCCGAACACTGGATCTCTGGCCATGGTACCGAACCACACACGACCAGTACTGTCACATTTGGCATCATTGATCCGATTTTGGGGCTTATCTTTTTCAACACTGCACAGCATTCGATTAAGTTTACCTGCAATATTTAAAATCACTCGTGTTTATTACATTTTTTTACACACACACACACGTACACTACACACCACACACACAGCTGATACTAACTAACCCGTGTCTCTGTCCATGAGATACAAGCCAGTTCCATGGGACACAAGGAGGTCCTGACTTCCTTCAATCACAAATACTGAACTGACCATATCGGAACATTCCAAAACTCTACACACAAACAACAAAAAGTATCTTAAATATATCAATTATCCATACATACTAACCAGTCTCGCGGACCAGACCCTTTACCTAATCGCTCCGCTCGGAAAGGTCTGGTTACTCCAACGCACCAGTTTGGTAATAGTGGAATGCAATTAAACCTTGCAGGTTTTCTTATTGCCCTGTCATAAATCTTTGTGAGCTGGTGCTGCATAATGGAGGTTCTAGCTGAGGCTATGCCAGTAGTATGCGAATCAGTCACTTCAATTATTGTCATTCTCGGAGCTCATAGAAGTGCAGAGGTGGGACTAGCTAAAAATATTTGTATGCACATTTTGTAAACGCCCACACACAATTAAACTTTACATAAGAAGTACACATTTTATACATTCCCCCGGAATCCTGGGGAAAGATACCAAACGGGTGCGTTAGAGTAACCAGACCCTTCCGAGTGGAACGATTAGGTAAAGTGTTTGGTCCACGAGACTAAAATACTACATATTCCTTCTCTACCTGTTTTCTCCACTCTCCACATTGAGAAAGTTCACAGTGCGGCCATTGATATCAACCCACAAGAGTTGGTTTTGTTCTTCATCAAAGAATGGCGCTTCTCCTATAATGGCATTTGTTTTGTAGAGAACTTCCACAGTAGGATTGGTATTCAGATCTGAAGCAAACAAATGAAGCAATTTAGTTACAGAAATAAACTGTCAACAACATTGCATTCATTGAACAAACCTCCCAGCTTTAATTCCCTGCATTTAATTTATGCAACCCCCCCTCCCCCCAGTACATTATGCATAACAGCACACAGGACCACTTACTAGCTACATATCTCTCTTCCTTAATTCTCTCCCTCCCACACGCTAGAGAGCCAGTCTGGGGAGGGGCACCGAAAGTACCTGTACGCCCTCGTGCAAAGTACCTGCAGCCATACTGCACCACCCTGTTGTTGTATAGCACACAAGAGACGGCACACAGGTCCAGATACAGCAGGATGATAGGGTGATTGAACACTCGAGATACACAGAAACCTTCTGCGCATAAACCGTGATTCGCACAACAGTAGGCTCCTCCTCTAAACTTAAAAATGTAATATCATCCACGGACACTCGGTAACGATCGTCACATTCACTTGACAAGTGGCTAAAATGTTATAGTATTTTTAGAAGACCTATTATTTCTTTGAAAATCCTTTCATAACGACAGTTAATTATCCAGACTGCAGTCAAACAGTCCTAAAGTGTTATGATGAAAATGATTTATTTTAGCTACCTATTATTCTCAATTCTTTTGGTTAACTATTGTTCTAAAGCTTATTCCAAAATAATTTATTATGGCCTATTTGTCTGATCGTCTCTTTACTCTGCTGTGCTAGTGGTATTGATTTCAGTGCTCACTTCCTGGCCGTTCATAATTGTTGTCCTTATTGTTGTTGTTTTTTGTATTAAATGTGGCTGTCACCAAGATTAAATTTATTTGGGGGCAAGCCTCGAGTTCCCAGGTTCTTAATGACAAAATAGAGATCCACTGTTAGGGTACTTCTTGAGGTCTTCTTCACTGAGGAATGAAGTTCCACTTGTTAAGAACATCCATTCATAGTTAGGGCCACCAAAACAACAAGAAGTAACATTCTTAGCCAAAGGAACATCAACATTCATCACTTTCTCCCTGGTTTGGAGGTTCCAGCAAGTCACTTTGTGAACGCCGAAGCCAACCACCCACAGACGTCCCTTGACATCCAGGCACATCCCATCTGGGAGACCCAACTCGGGACACTTGCTGCCATAGTCCATGAATAGCTGCTGGTCAGAGATAGAACCATCTTCTTTGTTATATTCGTAACAGAAGATGCATCGTTTTAGGCTATCAACAAAGTACATGACATCGTCCGTTAAGTTCCATGCAATCCCATTGGACAAGATGGCATCACAATGCCTAGTTATCATCCCTGTAAAACATGCATCATGATATAATACCATCAGACACAGCGTTGATGTTTAAGTCACCTTTGGAAAAGCTATACAAGCCACTCCCTCTGTCCTTGACACTAGCACCAGCCATGGAGTAAGTGCCCGCCCATAGCCTCCCAGAACTGTCACATTTGGCATCATTGAAAGAATTGGATGAATATTCTGCCTCCACTGAACCAAGTTCATCTGTAAGGCACCTACAGAGAGAAGGAAAAATTTGTTGCCATTAGCTAGCTTTGCAAATATGGCATATGGCACTGGTGCTAGGTGCCGGCCAGATACTGCACGGCTGGAAATAGTCTGGGAACAATTGTAAGTTTTCAGGCTCTCTATATAGAATGTCTGTCAGAGCCAATCAGATTGCACCAATAATATGAGTAACCTCAAACTATTATTAATTGAGTGTTTGACTCGACCACTTGTTTGTCCATCAGCCTTGTGGTGGGGTCTGAAAAAAAAATAAAAAAGTTCCACAAACTGTTGCAGAGGATATAGGGCACATAGTTGCACACAAAGAACAGTAGATGCAATCCCTCCAAACTTCTCGCTCAACTAAAGCTCCTCACAGCTCTCATGCCCGCCTCTATCACACAGTTCAAGCTCCTATACACAACAAGCTCTTCACAATCAGTTCAAGCAAGCTTTTAAAAATGGACAAAGACTTTCCAGCAGATCAAGCTGAAAGTTACTGAAGGGCTCCAATAGTTCAGGATTAAATTACACCATTGGTCACAAGAGGATTCTTCATTGACTGCATTTCACCAGAACTGGGAATGCTTTAGCTCAACCACACCCACTTCTTGCACTAACCAATACACATGACAAAAAAGACGGCTACATAAAATTATTTCTTAAAGCTTAGTAATGGGTGGGGAGAGAATGTGTTAGTTTATTTATTTGAAAGAAAACAGTTTATTATAGTGCTCAGTCCATTTTCCAGATTGCAGACCAACACCAGACTTGGCATTATTTCTTACCTAGGTTCTGAAGCCACGCTAAATCTTCTAAGTTTACGACTTCGCAGGCTGCACCACACAAATTTTAGTGTCTGACTAAAACACGGACCGGACTGGGCTAATTTTTTTGGACTTACTTTGGACTTAGAAAATTTTCCTACTTCACGTAGGAGTCAATAGACTAGTTATAGAGCTGTACCACTATTATTACATAGAGTAGAGCTAGTTATAGGGATGTACCACTATTATTACAGAGTAGAGCTATGTACCACTATTATTAAATAGAGTACACTAATTGGAAATTTACTTTTATTATGAAATACATCTGCTTTTTACTACAGCCTTCTTCCATTTTTATAAGCATAGTAGCTAACCAGAGTGGCAAAAAAAAAAAAAAAAAAAATAATGAACTAGTGTTTTTTTGTTTTTTTTCATACTGTAACATACTGGCAGCTGCATTCTATTGCTGAATCTTGCTCCAAAATAGTGAGTGGGAGTAAAAATAAATGTGCTGTAAGTAACGAAAGATGTACTAACTATTATAACTGCACTCCTAAAAGTGTTTAGTAACAAATACCATGGACCATTTGCACTGATTATTCTTATTTGTAGCTACCCTTATCACCCTAGAAATTGAATTGTTTACCGTTTTGAATTCTTTTGCGGGTGCAGTTCAAACTTGAAAACTTAAGGGACTTCCATTTCTATTCGAGTTAGTGGCGGTGGTAAGTCAATGCGCTCTTTGTCATGGTTATAAGCCGTGCGCAACAGTATTTACTTGAAAATACATTGTCCACTAGACTACCGCGAAGGTAAGTCTGTGTAGGTGTCCAGTTGTGTCAAAGCATTGTGTGTTACAACCACTACTTAGCTAAAGAATATCACAAACTTTTAAATAACGTGTATTGTTTTGTTGTTGTTTTTCCTTCAATTCAAGCAGTTGCAGAGAGTTGTTACTATGGCACTGAAATCCCTTTACCGTGTATGCAAAATAAAAAAACTGGACCTTATTTTCAGTAGCTTCAGTGTTAGAAGTCAAAATCATTCATATAAAAATAGTATAGTCTTTAGGCTCGCTCGCCATTTGTGCTCAAGCACATCACTAGTCTTAAAGAATTATAGTCAACATAGCATTGTTTTATGCATTGTAATCGTATTCCATTACTTTATTACATTAAATTATAATCATTCTTGTTGCCATTGCCATAATAACACAACAATTACACTAAAACTATAATTACTACTATAACTATATTATTGTTATTGTTATTGTGGTTATTATAATTATTTGTTATTATTATAATTATAGCTATCATTATTATTATATTATTATTATTATAATTATTATTATTATCATTATTATTATTATATTATTACTATCTTCATTGTTATTGTTATTATTATTATTATAACTATTATTATCATTGTTATTATGAATTCCAGCTAATTAAAAAATATGCATTCCTCCTTTATTTTGAAGCGTAGACACATGAATGATTCTAGCTAATTTAAGAGTACACAACAGTTTCCCCTCCTTTATTTTGAAGTGTAGAAACATTGTGTTAACGAATTCTAGCTGATTAAAGAGAACGCAACAGTTTTTCCTCCTTTATTCTGAACTATGTCTTAGTAAATTTTAGCTAAGAAAGGGTTTTCCATGCTATATTTGGAAACAAGTCCTAGATATTGTGTATGAAAGGCCATAAGCCGGGTACTGATTTCACAATGAGGTGGTGGCCAGTTTTGGTCAATTTCCTAGAAAAGAACAAATTACAGCAACTTAGTACACAAACAAACTGGAAACAGGCTAAGAATAAGTCGTGAGGACCTTAACATAAAAAATAAAAAAAACAATGTGAGGAAAACTGCGGGATAAAAAAAATAAGAGTACTGTTGGCCATTGACACAGCTAAATTCAACTACACAAACCTCAATTTTGGTTTATAACTATAACATTTTACAGACCAATTACAAACTTGGACTGTTTTAAAATGGTCCAGCCGTTTTAAAACGGGCCAGATCGTTTTAAAATGGGCCAGACCATTTCCAAACCTCAGACTGTTTTAAAACAGGCCAGACCATTTTAAAAAACAGGCCAGACCACTGGCCAGACTATTTTAGAACAGGCTGGTCAAACTATTCAAACCATTTCGAAGGGTGTCAAACCCTTTTTAAAAGAATCAGATCATTAAAACGAGTCAGATAGTAAACCTGGCAAAAAACAAAAACAAACTGCTAAATGTAAATAGGGCAGTTGCCAAAGACACAGAACTTGTGTGTTCATAAATATTTTTTTCTGAATAGAACTATTAAAAAAAAATTGAAATAAAACAGATAGTCTTTTAAAAAGTTTGTTAATCTAAATTTCACTATTTGGGCATGCCAATCCTATTAAAAACACACTTGATCGTTTGTGCGTGCATCTGTCACTTGTCATCTTCTTAAAGAATGTAACTGAAAAGACCTTGCAATAAACTTCTTTTAAATGAAAATTTAAAAAGCTCTCACACTCACAAATAACTAGTGCAGGAATACAGAGTAGTCATACCATTATAATTATAGGAAAGGCTACAGTTTATCAATCTATTAGAGCATTAACGAAAGCTGAGTAAGGTGGGTCGCAGTCATCTATGGTGAAAACCTATAAGATAGGCAAGGTCGTTCAGTAGACATGGCTATGTTCTCATGGTCAGACAAAAAAGGAAAAAAAGACAGGTAAGTACACAAATTACAATGTGAGAAATGCATAAATATGTAATGAGTTTTTTCAAACTAAACATTTCACAAATTTGAACTATCTCTTGGTCCCACTAAAGTATTCACCCACACAGATACAAAGATCAACAAACAACAAGTTAGATGTTATGAATTATGTTGCTCAGAGTAATCTCGTTCCAGCTAGCTCTGTGCACAACAGATTCATTACAGAAAGGTCACTTATAAATAAGGGGAAATATATTACGTTCATGGAATTTAGAAAGGAGGGTTTATTTCTCTTTACCAACAATGGAGTGATATGATCTAAATCAGGCTATTATGCCCATAACCACATTCTTTTATTAAAAAATTCAAACTATATTATAAATTACACAGGACACATTAAATTAAAGGAAAAATACATTTTCTCTTTTTACTCTGTGTCATATTAGTATAATCATCTGAAGTCCTGCTTTTCCGGCTCACTTCCATCAGAAAAACAAAACAAAAACAAACTAAGAACAGAAACCTGCCTTGGTGTCTATGTCCTTGGGCTATAAAATAGTTATAAAACAATAAGAATTGGTTTGTACTGCAATTCACAAACCCTAGCAACTTGGGCTTCACCCTCGTGTCATGGGATTTGTAATCACATACAAACTCAATATTGGTTATAACTTACACGTAAGTACTGGTAGCACAGCAGGGTATTCAATAAATTTAGATCACGTTGAACCTCTGTATCTGTTAAGACATGAGTCAGTTAAAACAGTATGAGTGTGTCTAATTTTTTTTGACAGTCATTTAAAAACTTCACAAAAAAAATTAGAAACTGCAATGTATTTTCTATAATTTTTTTAATGTAAAGTGCCTTACAGCAAAAAAATGTGTTTGTGTTGTGTAGCTTGATAAGGATTGTACAATAAACTTGACCATAAATTAGTCATACCCCCCATGATAGCAGTAGTATAGTCTTAGTGTTTGCTGTTAGCTCTTGCAACGATACAATGCAGCAAGATGTAAGGACACAAATGCATGTAAACCTAATTCTAGGTATTTCTCAGAGGTGACAAGGCAACACATTTGTCAGAGTGATTTAACGTCTGATCTCAATACTCTGGCTCTGGTGTGACGCTGCCTGACATGGCTACCACCATAGCTGTCTCCACGAATGTCACGTCACTGTCAGCTTTGTCTGAATCCACATCATGTGGTTGAACTTTGACACAAAGAACTGCATTCGTGGCTTCTCTGGTGGACTTTTCTCGATGCAGCATTGTGTGGTGTTTATTGTGGCATGTTGGGCAGGTGTACTTGGAGGGACAGTGCGTGTAGCCATGTCCTTCTCCTAGACAGTTAGTACACTATCGCTTCTCCCAAACAAACTTGTTTCTTTTGTCTACGTCACAGTGGGTGAAGGGTTGACACCGAACTAAGTTGTGCTTGTCTGTGCACAGAGGGCACTTGATAACTGGCGGCAATTTATTCGGCTTGCTCTTGGCTGAGCTGTTGGCTGGTGATGTGGAAGTGATTCCAGAGGCGTCTGGTGCCATTTGTTTGACAAGTTTTCTGATGTATTCCTCGGCATTATAATTATTTCAGTCGAGAATGACTGAATCATTAACATAGTAATTATGCCACATCCTCATTCTGATATGCCTTGCAGATAAATCATCTAAGGGACTTGGAAATGATTTGTATTAGAATTGTGGGTAGGGTATGGAGCTATGCTACAACTGTATAGGCTAAAATACAAATAGAACAAAACAAAAATTAAATTAAAACAGTCAACAGCGTAGACTAATATATTATTTTGATCACTGCAAAAGATTATTGGTGAGTGAACCACTATAAGGGATGTTTATGTCAATTATTTCAGCTTTTTATTCCGCTGTAAACTATAATCACTTAAATGCCAACATCTGGTACAATAAGCAAATGATGGGCAATGACAGGATTAACACAATAATGAAGAGGATGGCTGTAACTGCAGGATTGTCTGGAAAGAAAACTAACCATTCAGCAAGAAAAATGAAACGATGTGACTTGTCTCACAAAACATAATATACCAGAAACTCAAATTATTCAATTAACTGGACATAAAAATCTGCCCAGTCTCAACAATTACAAAAAGGCCTCACTAGAACAACAAAGGGGTCAGAGTACATTGTCAGGCTGGTTAGGGTATGGCCTGACCACTTTTTGGGGATGACATTACATATTCATGGAGAGAGAAAACAGACTTTGGAGTCATGTTTATAAACACTTTTTGTTGCAAACAATGATCATATAAGAAAGATTATGTATTATAGACAAATTTTACATGGAGTCCAGGCATGCACGCTTGCCGTGCGCGAGTTTAGTCAGGTCCGTGGGTCCGGTCCGGTCCATGTTTTAGTCAGACCCCAAATTTTACCTCCTACTACACGCTCAAGTATACACACACCACCGGCGGCGGTGCTCATTCAGTGCAAGTTACTCCCACGTGCAATCGGCAGCGTTGCGCACTAAAGATCGCGCAGAAACTGACATACAGCCAGATGTCACAAATGGTTGTCTAATAACTAGTGGTGTGCTTGAGCACAAATGGCGAGCGAGCCTTAAACTACACTATTGTTAAATGATTGATTTTAACAAGTAACACTCAAGGTACAACCGCTCCCTGCAACTGTTTGAATTGAAAAAGAAGCAACAAAATCAAGTCACGTTATTTAAAGTTTTCTTTGTGACATTCTAAATAGTAGTTGTAACGCACAATACTTTCACACAACTGAACATACCTACGCAAGACTTACCTTCGCGGTTCGTCTAGTGGACAATGAATTTACAAGTAAATGCTGTTGAGTAGGGATTATAACTGTGACAAATAGCGACTAACTCGTATTGAAATGGAGCTCCCATAAGTTTTTGCGTTTTAGCTGCACCCGCAAAAGAATTCAAAGCAGTAAACAATTCAATTTCTAAGGTGATACGAGTAATGGTCGCTAAACCGGAGGATTCTGTTTAGTGAAGTTTGGGACGGGGTCGAACGCGGAGCGAACACAAAAATACGGAGGGTCAAAGTACAAAATGACATACATACGTCCAAACATATATATAAACTAGTGATGTGCTTGAGCACAAATGGCGAGCGAGCCTAAAGACTATAATATTTTTATATGAATGATTTCGACTTCTAACACTAAAGCTACTGAAAATAAGGTCCAGTTTGTTTATTTAGCATACAGGGTAAAGGGATTTCAGTGCCATAGTAACAACTAACTCTCTGCAACTGCTTGAATTGAAGGAAAAAAACAACAACAAAACAATACACGTTATTTAAAAGTTTTCTTTGTGATATTCTTTAGCTAAGTAGTGGTTGTAACACACAATGCTTTGACACAGCGGGACATGCACCTACACAGACTTACCTTCGCAGTAGTCTAGTGGACAATGTATTTTCAGGTAAATACTGTGCGCACGGCTTATAACCATGACAAAGAGCGCATTGACTTACCACCGCCACTAACTCGAATAGAAATGGAAGTCCCTTAAGTTTTCAAGTTTTAACTACACCCGCAAAAGAATTCAAAACGGTAAACAATTCAATTTCTAGGGTGATACGGGTACTGATCGATAAACCAGAGGATTCTGTTTAGTGCAATTTGGGACGGGGTCGACAACCGAACTAACACAAAAACGCGAGGGTCAAAGTACAAAAATGCCTTACGTACGTCCATACATATATACAAATAAATAAATAAACTAGTGGTGTGCTTGAGCACAAATGGCGAGCGAGCCTAAAGACTATACTATTGTTATATGAATGATTTTGACTTCTAACACTGAAGCTACTGAAAATAAGGTCCAGTTTTTTAATTTAGCATACAGGGTAAAGGGATTTCAGTGCCATAGTAACAACTCTCTGCAACTGCTTGAATTGAAGGAAAAAAACAACAACAACACCTAACACGTTATTTAAAAGTTTTCTTTGTGATATTCTTTAGCTAAGTAGTGGTTGTAACACACAATGCTTTGACACAACTGGACATGCACCTACACAGACTTACCTTCGCAGAAGTCTAGTGGACAATGTATTTTCAAGTAAATACTGTTGCGCACGGCTTAAAACCATGACAAAGAGCGCATTGACTTACCACCGCCACTAACTCTAATAAAAAAACTGCACCCGCAAAAGAATTCAAACGGTAAACAATTCAATTTCTAGGGTGATACGGGTACTGATCGATAAACCAGAGGATTCTGTTTAGTGCAATTTGGAACGGGGTCGACCACATAACTAACACAAAAACGCGATGACATACGTACGTCCATATATATAAATAAATAAACAAACATCCCCGATTTTCGATTGTGTTCCCCTGTAAGTGTCTCCCTCGCTACGCTCGCTCGCCATAAACCGACATCCCGATTTTCGATTGTGTTACCCCTGTAATTGTCCGCTCGCTACGCTCGCTCGCCAATAAACAAACCATCCCCGATTTTCGATTGTGTTTCCCCTGTAAGTGTCTCCTCTAACGCTACGCTCGCCAATAAGTTATCAATAATGAAAATCTACAAATTACTGCAACAAAGTACAACTAACTAAGTAGAAAATAAAAAAATAGATTCTTATACTTTCAATATTAAAAGTGTTATCTTACATAGAACACATACAAAATATTAAGTAAAATGACTCGTAATAATACAAGTTCACTCAGTGGCAGCTTGTGACTCAGCAGCAGTTTCCAAATTATCTGCAGTTTCAGAAGCCTCCTTTGTTTTATTGGGTCCCATTGTAAACTTATTGGGCGGCGTCCCCTTAGCACCTAGATCTTTGATCACAAACACAGACCCGGAGTTGGGGAAAGTAGTCAGATCCTCCTCCGAGAGTCCTTGAGTGGCACTCGTCACAAACATCCATTTATAGTCAGGGCCTCCAAAGCAGCATGAAGTGATGTTCTTGGCTCCGGGTATCTTGACCGTCATCACCCGCTCATTTGTCGCCGGATCCCAACATGTGACTCTCTCGCCACCGAAACTGGCCACCCACAGCCTCCCTTTGTCATCACTGCACATCCCGTCAGGCAATGCCAAAGCATCGTCCTTGGCATAATCGATCAGCGCTTGCTTGTTGGTGATCAGGCCTGACTCCTTGTCGTAGTTATAGCTGTATATGCATTTGGCAAACGAGTCAATGTAGTACATGACATCATCAGTAAGATTCCATGCAAGTCCATTGGACAGCAACACTGAATTAAATGTCCTCAAACACACTGTAACAACAACAATAATAATAATAAAACAATTATAATTATAATAATAATTATTATTATTATTATAATAGCAATAATAGCAACGAGAACAACACCAATAACCAGATACCAATGGCAATAATTAATTAAGTGGAAAGCATATTTATTTGTTGGCAAACGAGTAAGACACTCTCAAGTGGGACACTCTCAAGTGGGATACTCTCAAGTGGGACACTCTCAAGTGGGTGCTGTTTGTACTATTATGATAAGCATAAGCTGGTATAGAAAAACAACAATAAAAAATACAAAGCTTGGAAATAATTTCTGGACATCACAGAATTTAGTCCGAAGTGCAAATTGTTAGCCAACAATGGAGAAGACAATTAGGTACTACATTCAAATAGAACAATGGCTCTTTACTAAGGAATCACCAAATCAGCTGTCTATGCCTCCGCATTCTCACCTCCTAGTAGAGGTTGATATAATATACAATTATAGCACCAAAGGTGCGAGCCATCAGCGTTACTATACTATTACAAAACCATTTCTCAGATAGGAGTATACCTAATCAGTTATCAATATAGCTTGTGCAATGGAAATGGTAAATATAAATACTGTCTTCATAAGAGAAGCTAAACTTGTAATTGTAGTTTCAATGGGAAACTCCAATTCTTGCACACAGAAAAATACTCAGCATAAAGCAAAACTACCACGGGCAGCAAGAAGTTAATCACTCACACAATTACAACACACCAATAGGGGGAAGTACCCACAAAACTAGATCTACGTGGAGCTGACTGTTTCATTTTCCCCTCAAAAATCAGCCAGAAAAAACAACAACAAAAAACAACAACAACAACACTAAAGACACTATAAATCATTCATTGTTCTGAGTAAGTTCATACCTAGTTCACCGGTAAATTGTCAGTAATCTCCAAAATCAGAACGTGACAGACAGACAAGACAACTACTATAGCCCTCTTGTGCTTGCACAGTGAGGTTAATAAAATTAAAATAATAATACATAACAACAAACAATAACAGCAACAAAACAACAACATCAACAACAACAATAACAACAACATAATAATAATAATAACTCTATTCATTAAAAACACTAACATTTGTGGTAGCTGTAAAGTGACGCCCCCGCATCTTCTCCGAACACTGGATCTCTGGCCATGGTACCAAACCACACACGACCAGTACTGTCACATTTGGCATCATTGATCCGATTTTGGGGCTTATCTTTTTCAACACTGCACAGCATTCGATTAAGTTTACCTGCAATATTTAAAATCACTCGTGTTTATTACATTTTTTTTACACACACACACACGTACACACCATACACACAGCTGATACTAACTAACCCGTGTCTCTGTCCATGAGATACAAGCCAGTTCCATGGGACACAAGGAGGTCCTGACTTCCTTCAATCACAAATACCGAACTGACCATATCGGAACATTCCAAAACTCTACACACAAACAACAAAAAGTATCTTAAATATATCAATTATCCATACATACTAACTAGTCTCGCGGGCCAGACCCTTTACCTAATCGCTCCGCTCGGAAGGGTCTGGTTTACTCCAACTCACCAGTTTGGTGATGGCTATGCCAGTAGTATGCGAATCAGTCACGTCAATTATTGTCATTCTCGGAGTTCATAGAAGTGCAGAGGTGGGACTAGCTAAAAATATTTGTACACACATTTTATAAACGCCCTTAAACTTTACATAAGAAATACACATTTTATACATTCCCCTGGAATCCTGGGGAAAGATACCAAACAGGTGCGTTAGAGTAACCAGACCCTTCCGAGCGGAGCGATTAGGTAAAGGGCTTGGCCCGCGAGACTAACATACTACATATTCCTTCTCTACCTGTTTTCTCCACTCTCCACATTGAGAAAGTTCACAGTGCGGCCATTGATATCAACCCACAAGAGTTGGTTTTGTTCTTCGTCAAAGAATGGCCCTTCTCCTACAATGGCGTTTGTTTTGTAGAGAACTTCCACAGTAGGATTGGTATTCAGATCTGAAGCAAACAAATGAAGCAATTTAATTACAGAAATAAACTGTCAACATTGCATTCATTGAACAAACCTCTCAGTTGGCCCTCCCAGCTTTAATTCCCTGCATTTAATAATTTATGAAACCCCCCCCCCCCCCCCAGTACATTGTGCATAACAGCACACAGGACCACTTACTAGCTACATATCTCTCTTGGGCCTTAATTCTCTCTCCCTCCCACATGCTAGATGCTAGAGAGCCAGTCAGGGGAGGGGCACTGAAAGTACCGGTACGCCCTCCCACTTGCAAAGCCCAGTCTTACCTGCAGCCATATTGCACCACCCTGTTGTTGTATAGCACACCAAGAGAAAGAGACGGTACACAAGTCCAGGTACAGCAGGATGATATGGGGTGACGGAACGCTTGAGATACACAGAAAAGCTTCTGCGCATAAACCGTGATGCGCACAACAGTAGGCTCCTCCTCTTAACTTAAAAATGTAATATCATCCACGGACGGTAACGATCGTCATATTCACTTGACAAGTGGCTAAAATGTATTATTTCTTTGAAAATCCTTTCATAACGACAGTTAATTGACATTATCACTTGCACAGTCAAACAATCCTAAAGTGTTATGATAATTATATTAAGTAAAATAACTTTATTTTGGCTACCTTATTCTCAATTCTTTTGGTTAACTATTGTTCTAAAGCTTATTCCAAAATAATTTATTATGGCCTATTTGTCTGATCCTCTCTTCACTCTGCTGTGCTAGTGGTATTGATTTCAGTGCTCTCTTTCTGGTCAATCAATAATTGTTGTCCTTATTGTTCTTTTATTAAATGTGGCTATCACCAAGATTAAATGTATTTGGGGGCAAGCCTCGAGTTCCCAGGTTCTTAATGACAAATAGAGATCCATTGTTAGGGTACTTCTTGAGGTCTTCTTCACTGAGGAATGAAGTTCCACTTGTTAAGAACATCCATTCATAGTTAGGGCCACCAAAACAACAAGAAGTAACATTCTTAGCCAAAGGAACATCAACATCCATCACTTTCTCCCTGGTTTGGAGGTTCCAGCAAGTCACTTTGTGAACACCAAAGCCAACCACCCACAGACGTCCCTTGACATCCAGGCACATCCCATCTGGGAGACCCAACTCGGGACACTTGCTGCCATAGTCCATGAATAGCTGCTGGTCAGAGATAGAACCATCTTCTTTGTTATATTCGTAACGGAAGATGCATCGTTTTAGGCTATCAACAAAGTACATGACATCGTCCGTTAAGTTCCATGCCATCCCATTGGACAAGATGGCATCGCAATGCCTAGTTATCATCCCTGTAAAACATGCATCATGATATAATACCATCAGACAGCATTGATGTTTAAGTCACCTTTGGAAAAGCTATACAAGCCACTCCCTCTGTCCTTGACACTAGCATCAGCCTTGGAGTAAGTGCCCGCCCATAGCCTCCCAGAACTGTCACATTTGGCATCATTGAAAGAATTGGACGAATATTCTGCCTCCACTGAACCAAGTTCATCTGTAAAGGCACCTACAGAGAGAGAGAGGAAAAATAGTAACTTAATAAATACATGAACACAAATAAGAAATTAAGAGAATCTACCCACAAAGTTCCCATACTCTCTGATGCTACTCGACCTAAATTTTCAGCTTAAATACGTATTTCATTTCATAAAGTTAAGAATATATGGTGTACAGCATTATGTATATATGCCTTAATTACTGGAAATGGTTTTGGGGGTCCATGAAGCCCGTATCTACGTGTCATGGCCCCAAATTTAAATATTGTTTGGGGGCCGTTGAGGTCTATGGTAGTATACGCACACAGCATGCAAATGTATGTGAATTACTCACCAGATTCCCTGTCAATTAAGCATATTTTAGTACCCACTAGGACGAGGAGCTTCTTTGAGTTTTTCACTGGAATTACAGCGCTGACTGTAGCTGTGCCAGAAACATGTACACTTCTGCAGAACAGAGACACAGTCAACACAAATAATGTTTGAAATAATATAAGCTCATTGCATTACCGATTGCTATTACTGGCCAAGTCAAAAAAATTTACTGTCCCTTTTTGATGATCCACCCATAGCAAAAGCCCAGTTTCTTCTTCGTAAAAAGGTCCTTCTGCCAGTGAAGCATTTGCTTCATATAATACTTCAACAGTTGGAGACTGATTCAAATCTGATATGTAAAACAATACATTAATATGGAAAAATGAGTACAACTTGTGCCGCTATCCTTAAAATCAAAAACACCTTCATTTTGGTCCATTTCTTCCCACAGCGTTCCTTCTAGTGCTATTTCCTGTTTTCTGGATAAGGCAATCTTAAGCAGAGCTTAGATAGCCACACCTCCCAGAGTTCAGAGGTTATCATTAATACTTTCACAGTAAGGAGGAGCAAGCAAGTTAGTCGTCGGTCAGTCTGGCAGAGCAGTTTAACGATGATGCAGAAGCGAGACAAAGGTCGAGATAAGGATAAAATGGACCATTTAGACGCCATGAGTAAAGACCTAATACGTCAGTATAGGGCCATCAGCGCTAAAATGAAGAAGTAAGATATTTCTCATAGACAATGTACTTCAGAGGAAATATATTCATTAATGCACTTCAGTGCAAGACATAGAAGGAATAGAGAATCATGAATCATTTAAGTAACTTAAATTAAAGTTAGTGTGTTATGGTTGTAGCCTAACTATGATAGGTCTATTTCTTTAGCACTACTGTAAAACTAATCTGCGGCATGGTAACTCTGACTGGCTGCAGATCCTGTGGGCAATACATACTGTAACAATGCTTTAATGGTGATTGCCACTCCTTGCAGGATTTGTCTATTTGTTCATCATACATTTTGATAGTCTCGCGTCAGTCAAACCCTTTACCACACCACCACACGGGGAAGGGATCTTGTGACACTCTGCACCTGATCAGTTATTACTCTCAGAATCTGAAGGGTAAAATGTGTTTGAAAGTATTCAATGAATATCATTAACGAGGCCGCAATAACCACTGGTAGGAATTAAGCCTTGAAGCTGTCACAATATTAAAATCAATAAGGTATTAAAGTGGGAGTGGTCAAGCGTGGGAGCAGTGACAGGGCTGTATTAGTTGCATTCCATTTGGACTGATTCAAAGCACTAGTGTCACCAGATCCTTTCCCTATGTAGCGGTTTGGTAAAGGGTCTGGTTATGCAAGGCTACACATTTTGACATTGTGGAGCCTTCCTTGGTAAATACATAAGTGACACGTATTGTTACATGAAGCTACAATAGTCAGGGAATTGAAAACTTGTTTATGGAAGGGGGTTTGGTCAGAACTTACTGCATATCATGCACTAACCTCCTGCCATAATTATAAGAGTAAGCTGACAGTAGATTTCTCATCTCGTATGTCCACCATCACTCTCTGTCACCACCAGCCCTAGCTCTGGCCCATTTTGATAGTATCATGTCCACCATCACCGGTTTAGTTTTTTTAACAACAAATGGCGTCGCCTGCTGTGAAGTTCCCTTGTGGTGTCTGCGGGAAGCAGGTCAAGGGCCATCAACCGGCGGTTTTCTGTGAGGTCTGTCTATCCTGGATCCACTGCCGCTGCTCCCATCTAACGGCAAGTCAATATCGTGAACTCCAGCTCTCAGAGGGCGGTTGGTGCTGCACCACATGCGAGCACGAGGCCCTTCCTTTCGCCGACCACTCTCTTACTTCCACCGCGAGTCTGGATCCGCCCAGCCCCGTTGCTTCTCCCGTCCGTGCGACTGCCTGCACCGTCAACTTCAACAAGCCTGCCAGTTCTCTCTCTATCTATTTCTCTAACTGCAGGAGCCTGATTCCAAAGATGGATGAGCTTAGATACATCTGCTGCCTCCCTGACTCTCCAAGTGCCATCGCCCTCTGTGAAACCTGGCTAGACTCGTCCATTCAGGACTGTGAGGTGAGCCTCCCTAACTACCGTTTGTTCAGGAGGGATAGAGACAGGCATGGTGGCGGTATTGCTCTGTTCATTCACAACTCTGCTCCAGTCGGGAAGGTCACCTACTGTAAGGAGTATGAACTGCTTTCTGCTGAAGTGAAGGGCAAGTCTGGGCTGGTGCTAGTTGCTGTTGTCTACAGGCCCCCCGACCTTTCTAGCTTGGAAGTTGCCCTCGGATCATGCCACCTGTCTAAATACCGCAACATCATGATTGTTGGTGACTTCAATGTTGACATGAATGACCCTCAATCGCCGCTCACAGGAAACTTCCTGTCCGTGATCAATGGTTTGGGTCTTCATCAACTCATGGATGAACCAACACGTGTCACCAACCATTCAAGCTCTACCATAGACCTAGTCCTATCCTCGCACCCAAGTCTAGTGACCTCACTTGGTGTAGATGGCCCTCTTGGCTCCTCGGACCACCTTTCCATTCACGTGTCCCTGTCCATAGGCAGAGGTCGTCACCACAAGCTCAGGAGGAAGGTCTGGCTCTATAAACTAGCTGACGTCGATGGCCTCAACGAGGCTTTGGAAGACTCCCTTCCTCCCTCCTCCATCCTTTCCAGTGGTGACGTGAACTCTTCATGGCAACTATTCAAGGATGCCTTCTTCAACACCATCAAGCGCTTCATCCCGCAGAAAGAAGTCACCTGTAGGAGCTCCTTGCCTCCCTGGCTTACCAAGAATGTTGGGCGCTGTCTCCAAAAGCGGGATTCTGCCAGGCGTCAGGCCAGGAAGCAGAACACAAACTTGGCATGGAGGGTGTACCGTCAGCTGCGTAACGCTGCAGTTCAGGCAGTTAGGCGCAGCAAAGAAAAGTTCTTCTCCACCATGGCGAGCAAAGTAACCACACCCCGGGACTTCTGGAAAGCCTACCACTCCATCACAAAGGTACACGCTCTCCTACCAAACAACATGTTTCTTGGTGTTTCCTCCTCTTCCTCCTCCGCGGGGAAGGCTGAACTATTCAACAATTTCTTCGCCTCCTGCTTCAACCCTCCCAGCAGCTGTCCTCCAGCTGAGGTTTCATCATCCCTCCCTCGGCTTTCTGAGCTCGAGGTTGATGGATTGGATGTCCTTCACGCCATCACCAGGCTGAAGTCAGACACCTCCTCTGGTCCAGATGGCATCTCAGCGAGGATGCTAAAACTCTGCTGCTCCTCCATCTCGGACCACCTCGCTGCTCTGTTCAACTCGTCTCTCTCCTCTGGCATATTTCCAGCCGACTGGAAAATCTCCAGAGTTACACCGATTTACAAGAAGGGAGATGTTTCCTCAGTCACTAACTATCGTCCAATCTCCTTGCTCTCCCTGGTAGGGAAACTCCTCGAGCGGCTAGTTCACTCAGAGCTCCTCGACCACGTGCTTGAACACAACGTCATTTCTGATCAGCAATTTGGTTTTAGACCAGGGAGCTCCACCCAAGAGGCAATCCTCTCCGCTGCGCACTCCTGGCACATCACCATGGAGGAAGGGGGCAGCAACGTCGTAGTCTTTTTAGATCTAGCCAAGGCATTCGACACTATCCAGCATGACAGAGTACTCTCTACCCTCACGTCTGCTGGCGTGTCCGGCCCTCTGCTAACATGGTTCACCAGCTACCTCTCCGGGCGTCAGCAATTTGTCGTAGTGCAAGGATCCTCCTCAACACCTACTGCAGTCACCTCAGGAGTCCCTCAGGGTTCCATCCTTGGCCCCCTTCTATTCCTGCTGGCCTTTGATGGAATTTTCCATCTCTCCCTTTCAGACAAGTCTTCGCTTGTTGGGTATGCAGACGACTGCACCTACACCAAGGCCGCCCACTCTGATATGGACTTGGCTGACATCAACTCTGACCTCCTCCAGATTACCTCATGGCTCAAGAGTCAACAACTACGCCTAAACCATTCCAAGGTGAAATGCATGGTTATCTCGAGGAGAACATCACCACCTAGTCCAGACATCAATCTAGAGGGTCACCCAATAGAGCAAGTCAGCGAGTTTAAACTTCTGGGGGTCAAAGTCGATCCGACCCTTACCTGGCGTTTGCATATAGACCATGTGTGCGCCAGGGCAAAGAAGATAACTGGCTTCCTCTACAGGTCATTCAGGCTTGCTGGCCCTTCCTGCCTGAACCACCTCTACAAGGCACTAGTTCTTCCCATCCTGGACTACTCCTCGCCCATCTGGGACCCTGCTCAGAAGTGCCACATCCAGGCCCTTGAGAGATGCCAAAATTTTGCAGCTCGTGTGGTCACCAACGAATGGTCTACAAGTCCATCTGAGCTGAAGGCAAGCCTTGGATGGCCACTTCTGGCCCGCAGGAGACTAGTGCAGAAGATCAGCCTCTGCAGGCGCATTCTCCAAGGCGACTCTCTTGTACCTGACTCACTGTTCACGCCACATCCCAGGCCAGGTATGCAGCACAAAAACTCTACGCCACTTTTCCGCCCCCGCGTCCGAACCAACCATCTAAGGAACTTCTTTCCAATAGACGTGGTGGGAAAGTGGAATGCCATCCCTGATGATGTTGCCTCGGCCTCTTCAACTCTCTCCTTCAAGCTTAAACTTAAACACCTTTACTTGTCATAACTCTCAACTTACTCATTTATTTCACTTCTTACTACCTCATTTTTGTGCTTGTGTGTGAGTTTCCCCTCCCCTTTATGTTAGGAAGGCCTTAAGAATAGCTTGAGCTAGTTGGCCTCTCCTGTCTGTTTATCAGCAAAGCAATAAAAAAAATTAAAAAAAATAAAAAATAAAAAATTAAATAAAATAAAAAATCACTCTCTGTCACCACCAGCCCTAGCTCTGGCCCATTTTGATAGTATCATGTCCACCATCACTCTCTGTCACCACCAGCCCTAGCTCTGGCCCATTTTGATAGTATCATGTCCACCATCACTCTCTGTCACCACCAGCCCTAGCTCTGGCCCATTTTGATAGTATCATGTCCACCATCACTCTCTGTCACCACCAGCCCTAGCTCTGGTCCATTTTGATAGTATCATGTCCACCATCACTCTGTTTAGTTGAGTACCACTTACTTCTTGACATGTTCTTGTTCACAGGCGGTTTCTCAAGAAACCTAACTTGCCTGAAGCCAGTAAAGAGTTTGGTAAGTTTGTGTACAATTATCTGATACTTTACAATTAGACTACTTTACGTGCAGCCTGTGTGTTTTTGTTGCCCAGGGAGACTCGGAAATGCCATGAAATATGCAGAGAACCACGACTTTGCTGCACTGTGCTACTCAGCCATGGCCAAGTAGGAGTCAGTATTATTGTATCTGCGGCAATTATTGTGTGTGTGTGTGTTTGTATGATAGGTGTGACGGTTTGATTGGAAATGTGGGAGCAGAGGCAGAATCCTGGGCCATGGCAGGTGAGAGGACTGTGTGGTGGTAGATAAGCAACAAGTGTAAAGGAGACTACATGACTACATTGTAGCTCTTTGTGATGGGTTCTTGGCAAGACCATTTACTTACGAGAGGATAAACTGTGTGGTAATGTGACAGTTCAGGGGTCACAGGTTGGTACAGGGTCAAAGGACCAGAGCCACCACAGAACATTCTCATCAACAAGCCACACGCAGGTACATGTATATGCTAGGTTTAACTTATGAACTAATTTTCCCAAGACAACTTACAAGGCTTATATATGGGATGACATGGTACAGATTGTGGTGGTTCTGGAAGGATCATGAATATAATTAGATGATATTCAGGTGATGTAAACATGTTAGTTTATTGTTTGCTAGAGACTTCTACTTGTTCAGGTTGCTAGACCTGAACAGTGACGTGAGTTATGGTAGATGGTAGGTAAAGACAAGACTAAGACACGATATTGTATCTGGCAAGAACACTATTCTGCATAGCCACTCAATTAGTCTTATACCAGTGAAACCCTTTACCAGATGCTTAGTACATACATGCATATTATGACTATAGCTAAAGAAATATTTAGTTTATAGTGTATGCCTTATCATTGTTCAAATTGTGTGTGTGTAAATGCTTGTACTGCATTTATAAACTTATGTCTTTACGTAATAGTTACTAGTGATGTGCTTGAGCACAAATGGCGAGCGAGCCTAAAGCTATACTATTGATTGATTTTGACTTCTAACACTCAAATCTACTAAAAATAATGTCGAGTTTTTAAATTACGTTTATACGGTAAAGGGATTTAAATGTCATAGTAACCACTCCCCGCAACCGTTTGAAATGGGGAGAGAAAAAAAGAAAGAAAGAAAACAGCAACGAAACACGTTATTTAAACATTTTCTTTGTGATATTCTTTAGCTAAGTAGAAGCTGTAACGCACAATACTTTCACACAACTGAATATATCTACACAAGACTTACTACGTAGTTAGTCTAGTGGACAATACATTTTCAAGTAAATACTGTTGCGTAGGGCTTATAACCATGACAAAGAGCGCATTAAATTACCACCGCCACTAACTCTAATAGAAATTGAACTCTGGTAGGTTTTCAAGCTTTAAGTGCACCCACAAAAGAATTCAAAATGATAAACAATTCCAATTTCTAAGGTGATATGGGCAATGATCGATAAACCGGAGGATTCCGTTCAGTGAAGTTTGGGACGGGGTCAACCACCGAACTAACACAAAAACGCCAGGGTCAAAGTACAAAAATGACATACGTACGTCCAAACATATTAACAAATATACCCAATTTTCAATTGAGTTACCCCTAATTGTGTCTCGCTCGCTTCGCTCACTCGCCAACGATACTCATGAAAATATATTTTAGCAACTAAAAGTGATGACCTTTACCTGCTCAATTAATTTATAAATACAAACACTTTGGTTACTGACAGACAAGCATATAAAGTTTGGCCCTAAATTGACTACTGTACCAAATTTTAAAATATTAGTGAAATGGTTTAACTTGAGGTAGCGACACTATTACCTATATACAACATGCAATATAAGTCACATAGCTGAGCTAATGATTAGTCACTAGTCCACACCTACTTCAACTTGCTGAGTGTTCCATAGGCACTGCCAGGTTTGCGAAGAGTACCAGAATTGTTTGATGTTTGCAGGAAGAGAATTCCTTGAAGCTGAAGACCTCCTTTTCTCAGCTCGCCACGTATCGTACTGGGACAGTTTAGAAGCTGCCATACACTGCTTCCTCCTAGCAATAAGAGTGAGATGTGTGTGTGTGTGTGTGTGCGCGCGCGTGATCACATGGGCTAGTGTGTATTGTGTGTATGGTTCAGACGCATGAGAACCATGGAATGAACATCATGGCTGCCATGTTCTGCCAGGAGATTGGTGGCAAATGTGAGGTAAGGAAAATGATAATAATAGCAATTTTTCTCATTTTAACAGCCAATATTATGTTAATTATAACTTAACCTGATGTTTCAACTTAATAGTAATAATAATAATAGTAATAATAATCGTACTTGTACATTGTGTAGCTATCTATTACAGAAAGAGAATTATGTTCAGATAGAACATGTTTGCGGTTCATACCCATAAAAGTATCATTGTGAGTATACCATTTATATTTGTACATAGGATAGCCAGTCACTACACATGTGCTGTGAACTCACACGTACAACACAACACATGTGCTATGAACTCACACGTACAACACAACACATGTGCTATGAACTCACACGTACAACACAACACATGTGCTATGAACTCACACGTACAACACAACACATGTGCTGTGAACTCACACGTACAGCACAACACATGTGCTATGAACTCACACGTACAACAAGCAACAAAGTTCACTTGTTCCACTTGCTCTGCTCAGTATCCCGTGACACTCAACACAAACTCCTCTACCCACCAGTGAATGTTCAATACACTGCTTGTACTAACACATTTTAAGGTTATGTTGTTGTTGTTTGTGTTTACAGTACTTTGAGAAGTACAGCCAGGCATTGAGGTTCTTCATTCAAGCCAGTAATCTCCAAAAAGATGTTAGTTACTCTCTTATTATCATTTGTTTATTACATTATTATGTGTATGTATAGAATAATACCATTATAACGCCCAGCTCTGTGTGTGTGTGTGTGTGTGTGTATATAATCCTTTGTTTGCTCATTATCCCATGACTTATACCATGGTTCGTTCAAACCGTCCAATCAGATTTCTCAATTCGGGGTGAATAAATCACTTATACACCGCCTAGGAGGTGAATATTTTTTGCCCGTGGCCTAGAATTACGATCTGTAGCTAAGCGAAGCGGCGACCAATGAGGCTACAGAAAAAATGGTTGTTATGCGTTTCTTATAGCCTAGAGCCATGGTACAAGTCGGTTGCACCGCTCGGTGCGCGGTCGGTACGGGATTTACACTATCCTCGGGCCTTCGGCCCTCGGTTGTATAAATCCCATACCGACCTCCACCTCGTGATGTAACCTATACTTATACACCCAATGATGTGAACTTTGTCCCCCCTCTCCCTTCTTGGAAGGCTGGCCTCTCTCACCCCCTTATTGACATGCTGTCATAAAACTTTTTTTTTGGCTCCTATTGGTTATACATTATTTTGAAGACAAGACTGGTGGACACGCCCATAAGTGGATGGAGACACCCAGGCATGCCCCTAACAATTCATGGCTAAGCTAACCTATGTGATAGAGGGTTGACAAAAATATTAAAATGTAAAAAAAAGGTAAATTCATTTTAAGAATCTGGTTCAATATTTAAACCAAAATTACTAAAAACAATGTGAGCACCGAGTTTTCTTGAATGGCAATAAAGTATTCAGATTGTGTGTGACCCACGAGTGGACAGGTTAGATGCTGCTTTTACCAGTTTTTTTTCCAGCCATTCATTTTTTAATTTTTTTTTTGTAATTGCTAATAATTTGCAATGAACCATGACTTGGTCTTATAACCAGCAGGTCCACAAGCTCCTCATTATAACAACAGTATCTTGCCTACCACTCTGTGGCTAGGAACTCATCCTAGTTACTTTCAGATTTTTATTTTTATCTTAAGTTTGATAAGTGACTACACCCATCTTCTCCATACAGCTACCAGAATGCAGGCTGCAGACGTTGGCAAGGGTGGCCAAACTCAAAGTGATTCTGAGTAAGTTGTGATGGTTAATTATTCCTTTGTGTCCACTAACACTCTCTCTTACTCGCCTCCTATCCACCATGTTCATAGCTATACGCACACGCTTATGCATATGAAGGCTGGGAGATTTAGACTAAGACTTCCATTATTCACACCGTGGGCACTGACTTGTGCACACACACACACACACCACACACACTTTGTACTTGTGAACAACTCGGTTGATGTTTCCAGGCGTGTGTGTTTGCTGTTAATTTATTTGTGGTGTCTGTCTAGGAGAGTACGAAGGAGCTTTGACGTGGTTCGGCAGGATGACTTCAGAAGCACGTGCAATTATTGTAGAGAGAGATTTGAAGCAAGGTGAGAGAGAAATGATTAATTCTCTTACATTGGCAAGACAACAAACAAACAAAGCAAAGGACGCTGTCACTCAAGACGGCTCTGAAGTGATAGTTTGCCAATTGGAGATAGTGCAGCTAGAACAGTGGTTAATCATCGTAATGTATCATGTAGATTTTACTTCCAATGTGTGCTCTCTGGATATATTTTGCCTTGGTAGCCATAATAGATTACACATTAGGTCATCATATATGTGTGTATGTGTGTGTGCACGTGTTCTGCAGGTCCTTATGTTCGCTACTGTACTCAGTATGAAATCTGCCAACTCCTGCTTCTTTTAATGCTTAAGGTACGTATTTGTTTGTTTGTGTGTGTATGCTCAGTGGGAAGCATATGCGATAATTAAAACTAGTTATCCGTTTTGTTAGTATCCTCGTAAATCTCTGAAAAAAGAGAACGTAGAACTACTGGAGAGTTATTCTAAAGATATTTTGGATCTTGCCACATTTACTCCTCAAATCAACAAAGAGAGATACATTCTGCTGCAATCTCTCATAGTGAGTTATATACACTGTGTGTGTGTGTGTGTGTGTGTGTGTGTGTGTGTGTGTGCATACGTGTGTGTGTATTTATGAGCAAGACACTATCAAGGTAACTCAATTGAAAATCGGGGATATTTGTTTATATATATGTTTGGACGTACATAAGGCATTTTTGTACTTTGACCCTCGCATTTTTGTGTTAGTTCTGTGGTTGACTCCGTCCCAAACTTCACTAAACAGAATCCTCCGGTTTATTGATCAGTACCCGTATCACCCTAGAAATTGAATTGTTTACCGTTTTGAATTCTTTTGCGGTGCAGTTAAAACGTGAAAACTTACGGGAGTTACATTTCTATTGGAGTTAGTGGCAGTGGTAAGTCAATGCGCTCTTTGTCACAGTTATAAGCTGTACGCAACAGTATTTACTTGAAAATGCATTGTCCACTAGACTAACCGCAAAGGTAAGTCTCGTGTAGGTGTATGTCCAGTTGTGTCAAAGTATTGTGCTTTACAGCCACTACTTAGCTAAAGAATATCACAAAGAAAACGTTTAAATAACGTGTATTGTTTTGTTGTTTTTTCCCTTCAAACAGTTGCAGCGAGTTGTTACTATGGCACTGAAATCCCTTTACCGTGTATGCAGTAATTTAAAAACTCGACCTTATTTTCAGTAGCTTCAGTGTTAGAAGTCAAAATCATCCATAAAAATAGTATAGTCTTTAGGCTCGCTCGCCATTTGTGCTCAAGCACATCACTAGTTTTATGTAGTCTCGCGTAGCCAGACCCTTTACCAACCGTAACCGCTACGCGGGGAAGGAAAGGGTCTGGGAACATACAATACAACGACTTGTTCAGCAGCACCCCAAAAAGGGTGCTCCAATTATCACATTCCAATGCTTGTGTTAACCAATGACGTCACAACCACATCCGGGTAGCATGTCTCTATTCATGCTCGTACGTTTATTGCTTGCCAGGAGTGCTTATAAATCGCCTACGAAAAACAACTTCACCAGTTTAATGAAGTTGAGCAACGTTTCCACCCTCCCAGATGTGATGTTGACGTCACACAGTATACCGCAAGCTTGCTGGAATGTGATAATTGAGCACCCTTTTTGGGGTGCTGCTGAACAAGTCGTTGTATTGTATGTTCCCAGACCCTTTCCTTCCCCGCGTAGCGGTTAATGGTTGGTAAAGGGTCTGGCTACGCGAGACTAAGTTTTATGTAGTGTATACATATATCATTTGAACTTTGACCCCCACGTATTTTGTGTTCGCTTGGAGGTCGACCCCGTCCCATACTCCACTAGCAGAATCCTTTGTTTTGTAATTTTTACCTGAATCTTTTAAGCGTTTACTCTTTGAAATTTGGTTGTCTCCGAAATATCTGAATTTTGTGGACGTGGTTAGGTCTTACAAACTTACCGGAGTTCATTTGAATTGGTGGCAGTGGTAAGCTATCTTGGTTAATGTGCTGTAGTTTGTCATAGTTTACACCCTACACAACTATATTGTTCTCACTTGAAATTTGTCCAAATAGTCAAGTCACGAAGAGAAAACAAGGTAAGTCTGGTGTTGGCATATCCAGTGAACAAGTGTGTGTGAAAATTTAGTGTTACAACTAATGCTTAGCTAAAGAAAATAATAGCACGGGGGGGGGGAATAATATATTAGCTCCTTTTAGTGACTTTTTGGCTTCTTCCCAGTTTATTAGGCTACTTCTCAGTTTTTTAGGCTACTACAGCAGTAAATTAAAGTAGTCTTAGTTTATCCTTAGAAAAACTTTGTTTTTTCATTTCAAACAATTGTGACAAGTGGTCACTATGGCATTGAAAACTTTTTACCATACATTAATTTTAAAACTCTCTGCAGAAGCTACTACGTACTCTGGAAAATTGGGTAAGGAAGAATTCCATATTAATTTAACTGGTCAATAGCTACATACTTGTAGCTAGTTTTCAGAATGAAAGGACTGAATGATGCCTTCCTGATCTAGGTGAATAGGAGTTAGAACATTAACTTCAAGCAGACTAAATACTTGTAGCCTTTGTGTTGTTTTGTAATAGCAAAAATCAACTTTTATCAGATCTAAGGTTAGCTACCCTGTTGTTGGCTTGCTTGTGCACACTGGCTCGCTTGCTATGCTATTTGTGCTAAAACACATCATTGGTCAGTGTATATAATAATGTATATGTTGCGTATACATATGCAAGATAAACAGGCATGTGTATGCACGTATTTTCAAAAAAGTGAACCGCATATTATGGTTTAAATTTTTAACGCACGATTGTTGCACGGTTTAAATCAACTCTTCTAGAAGATACAAAACTAAATCTGGCATTGTTGGATTGCAGGCTGCCATCACTTTCATTTGTTCATTGCACACACCTCTTTGATGTCAGGCCACTCTCTTACTCGTAGGAGTACCGAGATACAAATTGCTACAAACTGTGGGCTTGCCTATTTCTATGCACTGTAGTATGTATATAATATAGGTATAATTACATCTTGTCTCTCTGGTGTGCTTTACAGACTGCCTGTGAAAATAAAAACTATGAAGAAATAGAAGCCATTCGTCCTAGAATATGGTAAGATCTGTTCCTTATGTGCAGTTCTTTAACTCCTTGTTACATCTGTCTGACTGTGTACAGGAGTTTACTGGATGTTGACCAACAACATCTCTACAAGTTACTGATGGAAACACACAGCACAAAACAACTACCCATTTTGTAATGTATCGCAGTATCCTCTATAATAATATTAATAAAGCTTTTTAATGGTGTAAACCTGCTCAAATAACACATAATATAAAAACATAAAATATTGCATAAAAAAAAACCAATGGATTGAAATGGTGAAAATGCTGGCCCAGAATGTTCTATGAAAAAGAAAATACGGTTACAAGAAGTCTAGATCATCGTCCGCACTTGCTGCCTGGTTCTGCTGGATATATTTCATAATGTCATCTTCTCCCATGGCATCTAACTGGCCACCTTTACCAGAGTCTTCGTCCAAGTCAAACAGGCCATTGCCTTTCTTCTTATCATCCGCCATTACTTTCTTGACGCCTTTCTTCTTGTTATCCTTTACCAATTTCAACACATCATCCAAAGTGTCTGATACGCTAAAAAGAAGTTAACACAGCAGTTACTACAAATAGAAGTTCTAGGGAAATCGATGTACTAATAGACACCCAGAATCCCAACACCTCCATTGCTCTCAGCAGAACAATAAAGATTCATACTGTAGAGAATACTGTTGATGTGGGTTGTTAAACGCCCGCTTTCTTCCTGGCTGCCCCAGTTTCTAGGTTACCACTCGCTGTTAAGCAACCATATTTTTTTTTATTAAGCGCCCATTTCCTTGCCATTTAAAGTTATAAGCAGGGGCACTTAACAACCCACATCTATGATATACTACCTTCTGAGAAATATACCACAACACAAATGAATATTTGCAACACAACTCACTCCAGAAGTTCCGAGTTGTCTTCACCATAAGCTGTGGGCTGCGTCTTGGTTTGTGACTCTGACTCTTTCTTCGCACCAAACAGGTCAACATTGTCATCATCCTCCATGACTGCCATCTTAGCTGATCTCTTCCTCTTCTTAGACACTTTACTTTCTTCTTCCTCTTCAAATATAGAGTCACCTAACACACAAACACACAAACTCTCTCTAATTGCAAATTTCAATTAAATACATCACACAATGTGTCTTGCGTGAGGGAACACCCACCGTTGTAGTCACATCAACATGGACATCAGAATGTCTGGCACTCTTGCATGTACCCCCACCATTTCTACACGCCGTCCTCACCCTCCATACATCTGTCCTGTCTCTCCCCGCACACGCCTACTCACACTCAGCTCCTTACTCCTGCCAGATGACAGGGAACTGAGACAGCAAGCTACAGCACTATTGCATGCTTCATGACATCACCTCCAACAGAGGCACAGGAAGAAAAACATGGAAACCACAAGATGAAGGCAGCCAATTAAAATTAATCACTCCGGTAAAGGGACAGGCATGAGGTAATTGATGAGTTGCACTTCATGCACATATCATGTGCAGTCACACACAGTGCTAACACACACTCTCTTGCTACCGCTAATGGGCCATGCACACCTGGCAGAACCGGGATGCCTAGGCACTTAGCAGGCAAAGTGAGCCATGCAAGCAAAGCTCCTGGAGATGGGCTTGGGCTAAGAACTCGCAGGAGAACTGGTCTTTCCTCACAGCAAGTGGTGTGGGCACCCAAACTCCCACCTGGACCATTGCTGTTTCATGAGAAAAGGCCTTGAATTTAGTCACACACAAAACACACACACTGACCAGTGTAGGGCTGAGAAGCCTTCTCTGAATCATCACTGAAAGGATCATTAGTACTTCCACCTCCAAAGAATCCCTGGTCCGAATCATTATTGGTATGATCCCCATATATCTTCTTAGCATATTTCTTCTTATCCTCGGCTACTTCCTCTTTCTTCTGCAAGAACTCTCGTCTGGCCTGACAACAACAAACAAAGTGAGAGAGAGAGAGAGATAAGGCATTAATGGTGATCAGTTCTCAAAAAGATTGGGACAAGCGAACCCATTGATATATTATTACACACTCTGAGGATTGTATTCAGTACTGTAAGTTACATGCACGTTGTTTACCGCACATGGTGGTCTACTGAGCATGTCAGTGTTGGTGTTGCTGACTTCACGCCAGTAAGGATGCAACTATCTAACTATGGTTAGTATTTGGAAACGTACGAGGTGTCTTACTACTGCATAGCAACGCAAGTTAGTTATAAATGAAAATAAGAACAGCAAAGCTTTGTTGACAACTCTTTAGAAAACATGGCATGTAATAACTTGAATTTTGAAACAACAAATACTAGTAGTGCCTGTAAACAGAGTGTTCCTTCTCCCCTCCCAATGTTAACCCAGATTATGATAGGTCAACATCTTTATCTCAATGCAACAACTCTCTGTCAAGCACAAAGTACTTCTATCAATGACTCGTACTTGATGTGTTAATACATTACACGTCAACATAATCCAAGGCACAACGTAAGGACAAAAAAAAGAAGAAGAATAAAAACGACAGGTCAAATACTTACAAATATTGACCACTAAGTAAAATAAGTTTACCTTAAAGTACTTCTTGTCAGCTGTCAGACTGAAGCCGAGGAATTCTAGCATGGGAGGGGATATGCACATTTCCTTGGACCTGGAAATGATCTTCATAATGCAATCAAAGGACACCATCCTCTCCTCAATGTCAGACTCATCAACAAACATAAGAAACTTCCTCGGGAGGTTCGGCAGCTTCAGTTCAGGAAAGGTCATTATAATATCCTTCTGCAACTTCTCAAATGCTGAAAAGTCACGTGGTACCTAATTACACACACATAGGAGGCTGAGAGGAGGGGTTGGGGCGGGGCAGGGGCTGAGAGGAAGGGTTGGGGCGGGGCAGGGGCTGCGAGGAGGGGTTGGGGCGGGGCAGGGGCTAGAGCACCTAAAGTCTGGGAATGGGGCTGAGCCCAAATTTTACTTAACTATATAATGATAAATTAACCTTGTGATAGGAGGCTGCAATGAGACCCTTAACATAAAACATAACTTGAGACTATTAGAGTCTCAACAGCAGTACAATCAATACAAGCATCTCTAAATAATCAGCAAGTGGGAGTCTAGAATTATTTTTTAATTGCTATACCAACCAACGTGCACATTCTCAGAACTTGTTGTTAGCATGTCATGATGCTGGTCAGAATCAATAAGCTGCTCAGGTGATTCCAACGCACAAGAATTCACAAGAACCTTCGCAGACATATTAACAAGTGGTAACTGCACACTTCATGGCATCACTAAGGCTTCATAAGGTTACACTAATGGCCACTGGCAGGCTTACCATGAATTGAACTGTATCTTCATCACTGTGCTGGGGGAGTTTGAAGAAAGGAAGCCTGGTGATGACGACCACATGGTAATCCTTCACATTCTTTGGAGGACCCTTAGGTCCATAACTTGTCACTGCAGCGTCAATACCTGTCTTATTATGTATGACTCTGAAATGAAACAAAATTACGGAGGGATTGTTTCGAAGTTTACCCCATAAATTCCAGCTGCAATAAGTTACCTTTTCGTCACACTGATTGTTACTGGCATTGTCCTACGAAAGCTCAAGATAAATTGTTAAATAGTCGGCGGAAAACAGACAGATGACTGACATTCGCCTGAGCTGAGGTGTCTGGCCCCTCATCCACACTTCGATCGCAATAAAAGCATTTGTTTGGCCACGCCTCTTAATCCTTACCTAGCTCTTCTATACTTTGTCTCGCGTAGCCAGACCCTTTACCTACCGCTTAAAAGGTTAAAAAGAATGATAAGTATGCACAATTATCCACAATGAATATTTGCAGCATGCCAAAAGATCAGCTATACAACTGGTAAAAAAAAAAAGACAATAAATATACAAAAAGTTCAGACTACACCGTCCAGGGAGGGGCATATGGTGGGGAGACGGTGGAGTCACAGGGGGATGCAGTGCCCCGCCATAAAGCCACTGCCACGCGGCCAAACAGGTAGTTGGGGTGGAGTCAGAGGTGCCGCAGCGATTCTCAATGGCCCTGCTGATGTTGGTGATGGTACGGATGGTGTCATCTGCCAGCCCACCTAGTGTCTCAGCCACCAGAGGGACAAAGTCCGTCCCGGAAGAGCGGCATGCTGAGAGGTTGGCTGCAAGCTTTCTCTGCACACCAACTTGGAGTGACTACGCGAGACCACTATCTTCTACGTTAGTTTAGCGATACTGTGTCTCTCCGAGACGAACATCGTACGTGTTTGGTAAAGGGTGAGCTGATAGTCAACAACACAACGATTTTTTTTTTGAAAGTTGAACAGTTGAAAAAAAATCCACATTTAATCCTTCATATCTTTATGTGAATGCAATCACATCAAACTGCTCATTTTTTTGTTTAATAAAGGTTAATGTACTATGTACTCATCACCTAAGTGTGGTCTATTTATGACCTTCAGAAGTCCCTCAAAAAACCAAAATTTGATTGTCACCAGTTGTACTCATTGTGTAACACGCCTGTTGTATTGTATCATTCATCATTTGTTATATATTTTATCCTGTATCACACATTACTATTTCCTGCATCATGTCATCTGGTTTTGTGCACATGTGTAGCTAGCTAGTTTTAAATTAAAATGGTGCCTATTTTTAGTCACTAAAACTTGGACCTTTTACTAGACACCAATTGATATAGATTTATTGTAATAAACCACAATCAAACCATGAGTTGAGTGAAAAAAAAAAAAAGTATGTAAATTATGCACAGGACTGACTGCAGATTCATTTTTGTATAGTGAGTCGGTATAGAAATGCCTGATAACTCCCAACAAATAGCTTCAACCCTTGCTACTTTAACTATAATACTACCAGTAGCTACTAGTGTTAGCATGCATGCTGTCTAAGGTTCTCCTTTCTTCAGTCAGGAACTCACAGTGTCAATAAGGTTTTGATCCAGCTATCAGCTACCACCACCACTAGATGCTCTTTTCACTGGTATGATTTCTTCAATGTAAGGATTGCACAGCCAGTCCCCAGCCAGACATGTTAGCTATGTCTATTAAAATTGACTGAAGCTGCTTCATACATAAATACAGTAAAAGAGCTATTTATTCATTTTATGCATGCTAGCTATAATTCAGCGAAGCGAGCGGAGCTGACTCTCTAATGAGTCCGCGATATATTTAGGTGTGGGTACGCGTGCACATTTTCTCCTACGCGCTTGCGCGGGCCGGGTAACCTTCTTAGCAACATTTTGTTTTGTTTACCCGCCGTACGAAGTAGCGATGCCCAGTGAAGAAACAAATTCTGCGAAAGAGAGACAAAACGTTAGAAACGCTCGGTCAAGAGCTTTGAGGGCGTTAGAAACTCCAGAAGAAAAATTAGTAAGGAGAGAGATAAGAAATGAAAACGACAGGGCAAGGAGGAGGAGAGCTAAAACGAAACAGAAACAGGTAGCAAAGTAAAGAATCTTTCTTTTTGAAAAGCCATTAAATGTTCCTAATTTATTTATTAGACTATTCCTCATCATAGAAAAAAGCTACCACTATTGTTTTCTCACTTTGACAGTATTTGGTAGCCACACCAAGCATGCATGGAGGAATAGCTGCAATTACAGGGAACATGCATCGCTCGCTTCGCTATTTTGTGCTATTAGAGCGCATCACTATAACTAAATTTGGTTTGGCACCTTTGATATTGAATATACACCATCAACTGTGTAATTTGTACAAAAGTGACTATTCCTAAAGTGGACTACGTGCGTCTAAATCGCATTTTACAAAAAAAAAAGAGAAAAAAAAAAAAAAAAGGGAAAAAAAAGAAAGAAAAAACAAAATAAAACAAGGCAAAACAAAAGTGTCGCGCAGTTTTCCTGCGCTAACTCCCTGCTTATTTGACAATAGAGAAGACATTAGCTAGAGCGGTAACGCGTGAGTGAAACTGTCTAATCGAGTAGCTTCTAGCATGCCAGCAAATCGTACCAAATTCCGTTCTCAAAATAGGAGGGGGGAAAAAGTCACTAAATATTGCATAGCTACTCGCGGAAAACTTAAGTGCAATCTACCAATTTTGCGGGTCTGACTAAAACACGGACCGGACTGGACCCACGGACCGGACCTAATTTTTTTTTTGGACTTACTTTGGACTTAGAAAATTTTCTGATGTGTGGTAACCCGGAAACCACGCCTCTTCCAACGTACATATGGGTAAAGGGTGCCTACGTGGCTTCCTCTTTTTGGAATCGACTTAGTATGGCTTCTTCTGGAGTAGTTCACAGCATAGCTGAACTGAAGAATGTTATTATTCATGGAGCAGTTTTTGAACGAATTCTTGGTGGATCGGAAGAACCTACCGGGAATTGGCTGTGTGATGAAGTAACTAATCAGAATATATAACTTTATTTATTTAAATTTAAAATTATGTCTGTTTATTTAATAATAGGGAGTAAATGCCATTCTTGCAAGAATTCTTTACTATGCTCAAAAAGATGGTTATGGCAAGGTCGGTTAATTCTGTTGATTTAATATTCTTGTTTATTTTGCAGTTATGGGGTATGTTACTTTAGAAAGTCTACCTATTTAGTTCATACTTCTATGAGCGGTTAAGAAGAAATTTTGATCATGCATGTGACGTGGCAAGCTCAATTATGGTGAAGCAGTTATGTGTAGTTATTGTTGTGCTACATTGTTTGTATTTATCTGCAGCCAGATGTCAAAAATATGCAGAAATGGTTAATTCCGATTTGCATTAATTCTCATTGGATGGCAGTAGTAAGCAAAAAAATCAACAAGGATAGAGTCCCAATTTAGCACTGCATTCCGCTTGTTCCCTTTTGTTTTATCTTAGGTTATTAAACTTGATCAATACTGTATTAAAGTTTTGGACTCGTTGCATATAGAACAAACATTAGTGGCTAAGAAAATCATGTAGGTTAACATTTTCACCGAAATGAATCATTATGTTTTTAACAATAATTTACAGTCAGTTTCTACAATATGTATACCCCAAGATTTTGGATTGGAAGATAGTATATGAAAAACAGGTACAATTTTTTGACATTCTAGTGTAGCCTAAGCTATCGTTGAAGATAATAAAAATTTTATAAAAAAAGATTTTTGTCTTCAATATTTGTTGACAATAGTTACAGGCAGTAACAAAATAACTGAAGTTTAATTATTCCTGCAGAGTTTTCCCAAACAAACCAATTCATACGACTGTGGAGTGTTAATGATCAAGGTTTGGACTTATTTTTGTTATTAGTTCATTGATGTTGTTGTTGTTTTGTTTGTTAGTTTTTTGTTATTGCTATTGTTATTACTATTGTACTACTTAGGGATTGGAGCAAGAAGTTTATTGCGATGGCAATTTTACACTCCCAAGGATTAATCCAGTATGTAATATGTGCATGATGGGATTATGAGTGAAGGAAATAATTGGGAGAGCTGTTACTGTTATTGCTGTTGTTAAACCCTTAGGGTGCATTCGCCTGAGGGTTTACGGTTCAAATTGTCATTAACGCTCAGTGCGCATGTGCCTGAGGGTTATGGTATAGTCATATTGTCATTCATTCACTCTGTCATGAAGTCACTTCAACAGCAGCTCTCGAAGATGGCTACTTCTCAGGCTCTGAAACTATGCACACATAGAGAACTTGATAAAGTCAGTCCCTTTAATGTTCCAGATTTTTTGTTTTCGGCCTTGTTCTCCTGAAACAGCTGGTGGAATCATTACCAGTTTAGTAGCAGTGACGCCCCTTTTTATGGCCCTGATCAAGTACTGGGTAAGCCGTTGATCGTCCTAGGCGTAGCTATCTATAGCGCTGAGGGTTTGCACTTTAGTGCTCTAGTTCATTCATTAAACTCTCACCGCGCATGTGCATGAGGGTTTTATAGTAATCAATTCGTCATGCTGTCATTCATTCATTCAATCTATCAACAACGGTTCTCAAAAGTGGCTTCTTACCAGGCTCTGTAACATTGTACAGGTAGAGATTTGGACCAAGTAAGTCCCTTTAATGTGCCAGGATTTTTGTTTTTGGCCTTATTCTCCAGAAACAGCCAGTCGAATTCTAAACTTGCGATCATTACCATAGTAGCAGTTACGCCCCTTTTACTACTAAAGTTTTACTGGTTATTTACTCTGGCGTAGCATCACAGTGAAGGGAAAGGTGCTGTATTGTGTGTGGAGATAGAAGATCCTTAGCTATGCTACTTATTTGTTTGCATATTGGGATATGGACTGAGCACTTTCAGCACCTTCATTCCAGCTTGTGAGTTATATGTGGTTTATAAGAGAGTTTGTCTTTTAGCTTAGTTGACCATAGCTACCACTCTGATGTGCTGCCCTTCAAACTATATACTAAATGAGGTAACGGTTTTTTAAAAGAATTTTGTTGTATATGCTAAATAAATGTAGTTTATTATAGGCTAATTATTTCACTTTCCTATAATTTTTATGTTAACATTTTGTAAAAAATAACAGCACATATGATGAAGGAATCACACTAATTACAAACCGTTTAGAATACAAAAGGTATATATATAGAGGAGGATATGATTAAATGCAGTGATTTGATGAGTAATATTGGTGTAACTGTGGCTTGAGTCTCTTCTTGCAAGTTTATTTGTTAGGTTTTGCTTTTTTTGTTATAATTGTTGTAGTTTTGATTTCTGTTTACTTTGGACTTTTCTTACAGCACAATGGACATATTTACAGAGAAGAATTTGTAGAGGTTATCAAGGCAAGTATTGGAGAGTAAGTTACATTTTGAGAGTTGGGACTTTAAATGTTTCAGTTTTTGTGGGTCATGTTTTTAGGGACCCTGAAAGCTATACCCCCTCAAGAGGCCAAATTGAACACTTAAAGTTTTCTTCATGTAAGGCGTAGAATTACTATTAGTTTATTGATTCACTATACTTCTATACTATAGTGGAATCTACTTTATGTGGCCAGGCAGAATCTTTTTCTATCAGCAATGGTAAGCATTGCAGCATGGCTAGCCATTACTATAAAAACAAAGTTATAGTGTCAGTATGTTGGTAATGGTGTGCTCCAATCGTGCAGTGTGGCAAACAGGCTAGCATGGCTAGAAAAATACAGCAAAAGTTGATCAGTTTAATGAGCCCATACAGACATGGACAAATATTGGTAAAAATTATTATATCTATCATAGTTTCAAGAAAAACAAGTGCAACAGCTTGATACTTGATCATGCCAAAAATTTAACAATATACTGGCCAAAACTTTATTGTTAGTAGACAATTTTCAGCTCACGAAAACATTTTAACCTGTTTGTAAAACTGGCAAAAAGCATAACCAAAATTCTATAGCAAAGTAATTTTCAGTAGCAAATTTAGAACACTATATTTAATGTCATTTTAATAGATAACACTATTGGAGAAATAAAAGAACGTAAAGAAGAATATGAAACCAAATATTCGTTTAACCTTGATACATCTAACCTTCAGATGTCATTATTTTACTCTTAATATGAAGTTTTATATTTCGTGTTAAATTTTCAACAGATCAAGGTTTTTCATCTAAAGATGTGTTCAGTCCTGATAAGATTGGAACATTAAATGAGGCTCAACATCAAGGTAATCTTTAAAACTATGAAAGATGTACATGTATGGTAGCTAATTGTGTGATTATTGGGTGTTTAGGTTCTTCTGGTTATCCTTCGAAGTGTAAAGATACAAAAACAAATGATTTAGGAGCTATAATAGTACCTCAGCATTGGTCAGAATTAAACCATATTTTGCAAGATTTATTACCATCAGATGATGAACTTACATATGTGGTAGAAAGCTATGTAGAAAAAGAATGCTATCACTTTGAAGGTGCACCAAAGAAAAATTTTGATCTAATAGTGCGTATCAATTTACAAGATGTTAATGAAGCTAAATTATTTCTAGAAGCTTTAATGAAACATAGCTATTGCACATACAGAGTAACTCGTACTTCAAAAAGTGGTATGAAACGAACAGCATATAAATTAGAAATGCACTGTCAGCATTTAAAGAAGCAACCAAGTAAAAAGCAGGCAGAAATACTCGCAACTGCACAGTCCAAAAAAGAACGAAAAATGTTTCCCTCCAATATTAGAAACAAGAAAACCAAATGTCCTTCGAGGTTATCTCTTGTTGGCCAGATTCCTTCAAAACGGCAACTTTGTTCCAAATTTTCTTACTTTCAAACCCATAAAGCTGTTTTAAAAATAAATTTTACCCACAATCATCCGATTGTATCCGCTCATTCACTTAGCTTTCGTCCCATATCAAAGGAAACAAAACAGAAATTTTTTTAAATTGTTTGATGATGGACACAGTGCATCATCTGCAAGACACACTCATGAGCAATACTTGCTTCTTAATGCTAGCTCAGATGACGTAAAGCAGTCTTCCCTAGCAGACAGAGCAATAAATCCATCTGTTCAGGATGTGTGTCGGCTTTTTCAACATTGGAGAGAAAAATGTTGCGGAAAAGAGGATGGTCTACCCCTTTTTCAAAGACTACAATTAGAAGTAGACACATACAATGCTAAGAATAGTGAA